>Ga0302281_10003567_pt1 | contig 10752 bp, 3 predicted proteins | sample III_Fen_E1_2_FD_198762 | JGI IMG/M metagenome (GOLD analysis project Ga0302281, IMG submission 198762) | Peat permafrost microbial communities from Stordalen Mire near Abisko, Sweden - III_Fen_E1_2 | ecosystem: Environmental > Terrestrial > Soil > Wetlands > Permafrost | place: Sweden: Abisko...
AATGCCAGTTGTTGTTCCAGATGCCCCAAAGGTTGTTGTTGCTGCTGAATGGGTAATTGCACCTGAAAAAGTTTGAGCCAATCCCAATGTAGCAATGGTGTCTGCTCCAGATAATGTTGGAATAGTTAAGGTGTAACTAGCTGTTGGAGTTGCTGGTGATAATAACGTATAATAACTTGTGCCAGTTCCAAGATATATACCTGAAAACCATTTTGTTGTACTACCGATAAATCCGGTTCCTGCTGTTGTCGAGGTAAAGCCAGAAGCAAATGTAGGTGTTCCCGTAAATGCAGGACTTGCTAGTGGAGCTAATGAAGATAACAATGTAGAACTATCTTGAATCTGCCCACTTGTTCCACTAAATGTTATAATGTCTCCACTTACTGAAGTAGTAGGTCCAGTAGTTATACCAGATCCAGAACCGGCTAATGCCTTGCTACTTGTAATTGTATTTGCAGAGCCAGCAATTGCAACTTGTGTCGAAGTCATTCCAGAAATTGCAGATGTTGTTGTTGAGTTAATGCTTGTATTACATCCAAATCCGGTATTAGTTGTCCAAATAAGTGCGCTGGAAGAAGTTGAGCAAGAAGTTATTGCTAATGCAGTAGGTGAAGCCGTTCCACTGGTAGCATTACCTAAAATTGTATTTGTTGTAATTGTTGATAAATCAGCCAATGTTACTAGTCCAGTAGCAGTAAATGCAGTTGTGACAGTTAGACTAGGAGCAGATAATCCACTTGGTAGGGTTGAAGAAATAGCTGGAACACCAGTTCCAGAAGTTATCAAAACACCATTATTTGCTGTTGCTAAGTTTCCAAGATTACCGGCATTATCATATAATAAACCATTGCTAGTTCCGCTTGCAATGGTAGTTGTTCCAATCGTTAAACTACCTGCACTAGCTGAAATAGTACACGTACTTCCAATGGTGCAAGTTACCCCATTGACGGTAGTGCTTGCAGAAATTAGTGTTGGAGCGACTGCGGTACTGGCAGTTACAACTTCAGCCAGCATATATGTTCCATTTGTTGTTTGAGGAGATATATACGAAGTGGTTGCTGATGTACTTTGATACGGAATTGAATCAACAACCGTTCCAAGTAAATTGGTTGTATTAGTTGAATTTGTAACCGCATTAATTCCAATAGCAGTAACTATATTCGATGCACTTGCAGCAGCATATGTAGTTCCATTTCCATATATAAGACCAGTAATTGCAGAAGTAGCTAATCCGCCTTGAGCAACGGGCAAATATCCACTTGAATTTAATTGTGCTGCTCCGCTTGCAGTTCCTAAATCACTCAAATCAGCACTTACTGGCTGAGCAGACGTAAATGTTTCAGTTGTTGAAGTATATGAAGTTAGATATTTATGAGAAACAGACGCTATCGTTGAAGGTAATTGACTTGTTGTTGCATAACTACCTGCTACTTGGGCACCAATAGTATTGTAAGAAATGGTAACAGCCGAAGAACCATTGAATGTAGAACCAGATACTGCACCAGAACCGGAACTATTAAAAGTAAGTGCATTTGCAACACTTCCCGCACTTCCATTATATGTTCCAGTAATTTCAAAACGTTCAGTAGAAGATGAATATGTAGGAGTGACGGTCAATCCAACTGCATTAGTGCTACTAGATATAATACTTACTAATGCTGGAGCGACTGCGGTACTGGCAATTACATTTTCAGACATAACATAAAAACCATTTGTGGAATATGGAGATATATATGAAGTGGTTGCTGATGCACTTTGATACGGAATTGAATCAACAACCGTACCTGACAATGAAACTGCGGTTCCAGTTACATTACTTGGCTGTGAGCAAATTGCATTGCCATTGGCAGAAATACCAGTTGCAACTTGTGGAAGTGTACAACTTGTTGGAGTTCCAGATAACACAGAATTTCCTAATTGTCCTTCTAATTGCCAATAAGTTCCATCAAAGTATGCTGAAATATAATGAGTTGCTTGAATATCTCCAGATATTAAATTACCAGATCCTCCCCACTTTTTAATAGTAGCAGGAGACTGACTATTAACTGATAATGTTGCGGTTGCTGTATTCGTATTATTAAATAATATCTGAACTCTATCGCCAGCAGCAGGAGTAAATGTAGGAGTAGTAGTGCAAGTATACGCATTACTAGAGCCAGAAGTTGAACATGATGTTGGCACACTTAGATTATGCGCGGTTCCTGCAATTAATTGGCTGCTTGAATTTGAAGAAAAAACATTTGTTGAGGCAGCAATTGATGAACCGTTAATTTGATTAGCATTAATTGTACCTGTTCCACTTACTCCCAAACTACCACCTGTTCCGATTAATAATGCCGAGGTATTTGTACCGGCAGTAATTGCAGAGAATGCAAACCCAGTTGGAATTTGGCTTGTTAATGCCAATGTTCCTGTTGTTGTTGGTAATGTCAATGTTCCAGTATTTGTAATAGTTGAAATAACTGGAGCAGAACTAAATGTTTGAACTGCGCTCCATGTCTGAGCAAAATTCAATTCAGCAATTGTTCCTGTATTTGCTGGCAATGTTGCGGTATATGCAGATGTAGCACTCGCTGGTGTAATACTCACACTACCACCTGTGCCAGACGATGCAATTTTTAAAATGCCAGTTGTTGTTCCAGATGCCCCAAAGGTTGTTGTTGCTGCTGAATGGGTAATTGCACCTGAAAAAGTTTGAGCCAATCCCAATGTAGCAATGGTATCTGCTCCTGATAATGTCGGAATAGTTAATGTATAACTAGCTGTTGGAGTTGCTGGAGAAAGAAAAGTATAATAACTTGTACCAGTTCCAAGATATATACCTGAAAACCATTTTGTTGTACTACCGATAAATCCGGTTCCTGCTGTTGTCGATGCAAATCCAGAAGCAAATGTAGGTGTTCCCGTAAATGCAGGACTTGCTAGTGGAGCTAATGAAGACAATAATGTAGAGCTATCTTGAATCTGTCCGCCTGTTCCAGTAAATGTTACAATGTCTCCACTTACGGAAGTTGTAGTGCCAGTAGTTATACCAGATCCAGTACCGGCTAATGCCTTACTACTTGTAATTGTATTTGCAGATCCAGCAATTGCAACTTGTGTCGAATTCATTCCAGAAATTGCAGATGTTGTTGTTGAATTTGCAATTGTTCCAGTAATTTCAAACTTCATATTATTTGTTGCCGAATTAACCGGAGTTATAGTAAGACCAACACTATTTGTTGTTGAAGTAAGAAAATTCAAACCTGCTTGAGAAGTATTATTTGTACCATTTGTTTGAAACGGAATTGTGCAAGAACTTCCTAATGTACAAGTTTGACTATTTACGGTAATTGCGGTATTGGCAAGATAGGTATTAGTAATTGCTCCCGAACCAATAACCCCTAATACATTTGCCGAACTAGCAGCAGCATATGTAGTTCCATTTCCGTAAATAAGACCAGTAATCGCAGTTGTTCCTAATCCACCATTTACTACTGGAATTACAGATACTGTTCCTAAATTACCAGAACTATCATTTGTGACAATACCAGCGGTAGATAATCCAGAGTCCGTTAGGGCCATTCCTGAAATATCTCCAGTTGCTACCACACTTGCTGGTGTTAATGATTGCCCAGAAGTGATATTGTAGGCCGCTATGGGGGCTGTAGCGGCTCCGGTACCACCAGCAGAAATAGGAATAGTATGCGTGGTAATTGTCAGGGTTGGAGTGCTAGTTGAATTTGATACCGATGGTACAAACCAACTTGGCCAAGAACCAGCATTGGCAGTAAAAGAAGTTACGGTTCCCCCTGCTCCAGAGATTGTATAATTGGGCCATGATCCAGTAACTGTTACTCCCGTTCCTCCACTTATACTTGGCGTTGATGTTCCATTTCCGCCGTTTGCAATTGGAATTACAGATACGGTTCCTAAATTACCAGAACTATCATTTGTGACAATACCAGCCGTACCAAGAGAGGTAATAGTTACATTTAATGGTGATATTGTTTGACCAGAAATCAAATTATTTGCACCATCAGCAGAATTATTTGCTCCAGTACCGCCAGCATAAATAGGAATTGTACTTGCCGTTACTTGTAGTGAAGGGGCGCTTGTTGGATTTATCACAGTAGGAATCAACCAACTTGGCCACATAGTAGGGTCGGCATAAAAATTAGTTATACCACCGCCTCCACCTGTGCCACATGGCGCTCCAGTATTTGAAATTACTCCGGTATTACTAATTTGAAGGCATGTTGTGGAAGAACCTTTGATAGCTGTAAATTTTGGGATTCCATTTACAGTAAGATTTGTTCCAAATGTTGCAGAACCTGAACAAGAAAGACCATTCGCTCCATCTGAATAACAACCGGGCAATAATTCTTGAAGAAACGAAGATAAATTATCAACACCTGTGCCGCCATTCACGACAGGTAATATGTTTTTTACTTGGCGAGTAAGATCAATTTTAGTAAGAGGATCGGAAGCCCCTTGCGAAAAGACAATGGTTGGAAATAGCAATAGTATGGAAAAAATTAGTTTCTTCATATAGATATTTAGCCAAATGAAGAAAGCCCACTAAACTTTAGTGGGCTTTTTGGTTATCAGTATCATTACCAAACAGTAACGACTGTATAGGTTGGAGTAGTTGCTCCTGAATATCGATTCACGGTTACTGTTACTAATTGAGTTGCTGCTCCATTATTTGCAGTTGTCAATTTTGCAAGAATTGCAGTTTGAGTGGTTGCAATAATACTTGCATCAGCAGTTACTACGGTACTAACTTGGGCGAACAGTGTTGGAACAGCAGTAAGTAAGTTAGCTGGAGTATCAGTGATAGAAAAATTCCAAGTAGACGATGCCACACCGTTGTTGTATGTAGTGTTTATTGTTGGACCAGTTTTACCGACAGTTGGAGTTGTTGGAGTTAATGGGTTGTATGGAACTTGGGAGTTAGCAATTGCGCTAACTCCGAGAATAACAAGTAATGCCAAAAGTTTCTTCATTATTTTTCCTCTACGGTTATTTATCCTAGCAGATCTACAAGGACAAATAACCGTTTCTCACTGTACTCTTACTACGTTAACACCAGAGGCACTTTGTGCTAATGGAATTATAGTAAATACAGCAGTTGTTCCAGATGTGATACTACCACTTCCAACTAATGTTTCAGCTATACCAACAGAATCGTGTTGAGTTGATACAGTTGTGGTAGCGCTACCTTGATTACTTATAGTATAAATTTGAGTCAATCCTTCTGCTTCTGGAAAAAGTAATGGGAAGGCCGAGGAATTGCTTGCAGGTATTACAATATAATTATCAGATGGTACCATTATATGGGCGCTACTTATAATTACTGGATTGGCTTTTGTGGAACCATATAAACTCTGAACACATTTAGCTTCTAAATATCCCATGTATGCATGGGCTGCACTAGTTGGATAACTATCTGCTTGATACCAATATGTAGATGCCACACTCTGAGTTATTCCAAGAGGAGGAAACTCTGAAAATCCACATAGATAATCAACTCCCATATTCTGCCAATTAGAAAACCAATAATTGTTTCCAGTAGCTAAACTAGCATTACTACCAATATTAGTGATATTGGTATTCATTATCGTTTTAGTAGCTGGTTTCTTTTTAAAATTCAAAATAGCTGACCGATAATTGGTAACACCCGGATTATTTGCTCCCAACATTAGGGTAACAACTCCTTTAGGTGCTTGGTCAGGCAATACAGATTCTATCCAATTTCTAGCAGCAACCCAATCTTGATCTGTTCTACCAGATTGAGCAATATTATTGGCAACCCATGAACTTCCTCCGGTAGTTTGATATGCCAATAAAATAGCATAAGAAGAATCCGCAGAATTAAAAGTGTAAATTCCGGGAGACAAGGACAGAACGCCAGATACAGTTGAACCACTAATCTTACAAGTGTCGGCGGTTGTAGTTACTACTGTTGTATCTGTAGTGGTTGCGGTAAATGTTCCACCATTCTGGGCAGTTACAACCCCAGTAAGTCCATTAAGTCCGGGGCAACCAGTTGAAGTTCCAAATAAAATTTTCTGACCAATCGAAAAACTTTGAGTCATTGTTATTGTGGCAACACCTGTTCCAGCAACAGCACAAGCGGTATCAGATGCTACTACAGTGTCAATGTATTGACCCGCAGCCGGTTCACCAGTCATTACCGCAGTATCTGCTGTTGTAGTTACCACAGTAGTATCAGTGGTCTGCATGGTAAAACTTCCACCATTCTCAGTCAATACTGTCCCAATAAGACCAGTAAGACCAGAACATCCGGTAGATGTTCCCACCAATATTTTTTGACCAATTGCATAATTTTGAACCATTGTTATAGTAGCGATTCCAGATGATGCGGTGGCACACTGCGTATCTACTCCTTGATATCCAGATACCTGTGTAAGTCCTTGCGATTCTGTACTTGGTACTGAACTTGTATACATAACACCAATATTTTGCTGAAAGGTTGTAGAGTTAGTAGCAGTTACGGTATAAGGACTGCTCGGAATAGTTTGTGCTTCATCTTCTACTAGATTAGTAGATAAGTTAGCAGTAGTGACTCCGGGATATGTAATTGCTGTAGTAATGGTACCTTGTGTGCCATGTGTTTGAGAATCACCGACTGATACTAAACTATTACTAGTTAAACCAACCGTAGTAGATCCAGATCCCACGGTATTGTTCGGTGGTTGAAATAAATACCCTTGGGCAATTCCTTTTGTTTGATTATATGTTGCCAATTGTTGACATAATGGTTGAATTTGCACAGAAGTCAACGCAGTTGTTGAGGTCACTATTTGATATGCTATACCATTGAACCAACTTCCATATCCATAAGGTGCTGGTGTACCACCGAACTGATAAAATCCGGTCCCTGATGGAGCATTGTACTTTCCAGATGTAACTAATTGATTGGCATTTCCACCAGAAGAATATGCCACTTCTGCGCCATCAACATAAATATGTGAATATCCGCCATTGTCTCCGGGAGTAAATGCATAACAATGTGGACCACCCCAAATACCAGATGCAATATCTGGAGTGCTGGGAGCAGTTGCAAAATTTTCCAAAGCTTCTTGTGGTTGTGGAGCAAAATAGCTGTAGGGCTGTGCAGCAATTCCTTGTGTGGTAAGAGCAATAACCAAAGACTTCGTTGCTAGAGTATTGTCAGATGTGGATGGCCCCCATAAACCAAGTGCTGTAGTTGTAGTCGTGAGAGGATACATGGGACCGGGAGCCACATAAAAAATCAAGGTCTGTGGTAGTGGTGAATTAAGAGTGCCACTGACAATATTCAATGGTGCGAAAATACAGTATTGTTTGTTGTTTCCCGAAAAAGAAATTCCAGATACTCCGGAAAATGGAGAAGTAGCATAAGATACTATCGATGGAGTACCAGTTGTACCACCAAATATGCAATTATTTCCATTACCTGTCGCATCTATTGCTTCCCAACCGGTAATTACTCCTGTAGTATCGGCAGTAACTGTTAAAGTTCCAGCCTTTGCATAAGTAATGTATGTTGAGGTTACAGCAGTTAGGAGAACGCCAGTAGCATTGGCAGAGGTACAGCCTCCAGTGAAAGCCACGTTTACGGTCTGTCCTACTCCATACTGATTAGTAGTTGTCAAATATACTTTAGCTGTTCCACTAAATAATTGACAGGTTACAGTAGGATTTATATTGGTATAACTTACATAATTTCTATTTGGGTCTGTGAAATCTATAACAGTCTGTAATGTTATGGATGTTGGTGAATTGAAACCTTTCGAAAATAATGGAGAATTTACTGCTTCACACGCAACAGACTGTGGATTTGTCAAATCAAATGTTGTTCCATTATATGACATATATGCAATAGTACCAAATGAAATATCTCCTCCAACTAATGCCTTTCCGCCACATTTGGTAATAGTTGTAGCAGCCAATCCATTAACAGCCAACGTAGGAGCAGTTGCAGTATTAGAGGCAATGGGCTGACAATTAACATTCGTGTATGCAGACAATGATGTGATTGCTGGAGATAATGTCAATGTTTCTGCTTGAGCGTTTCCACCACATGCACTACCTTGTACTGCACCAATAGTAGCAGCCGTTGGATTGCTTCCCCCACATGCACTACCACTACCACTAATAACTCCTCCAGATACTCCTAAACATCCGCTATATTGCGAAAGAATGCTTGTAGCTGTTGTTGTTGGTGAAGCTAAATTGAAGGTCCAAGTAGAAGGGGGTGTTGTTGATGGTCCAACATTAACATAATTTCCACCCAACGGCCCGATATGTATGTTAGTAATATTACTACCACAAATTGATACTATAGGATTCAATAATTCCCACGATGTTCCATTATATAACAAGGAAGCAATAGTTGTTGTTGAAATATCACCAACATTCAAGGTGTTAGTTCCACAGGTAACAATTGAAAGAGATGAACCCAAACCATTAACAATAACTGTCGGGGAAGCAGTTGAATTTGCATTACTCGGAACAAAAGATACTTCAATCCCATTCGATAATACTGTTGGTCCCACAGAGCCAGTCACAATATATGCAGTTGATGATCCACTATCCGTACCAAGATACTCTACACTTCCGCCATTGGCCGAAGGAAGTACCCCAGATACCTGTGTTGTAAGATCAATCTTAGTTGCAGGACCAGAATTGGCAAAAACATTAGTGTTCAATAGTGATACAAATAATATTGTAAAAAATATTCTTTTCATTTTAGATATTCCCCATGATAGTATTTAGTGTGAAATAAAAATAGACTAGGAATATTCCTAGTCTATTTTTTGCTAAATCACAATATCGCCAAATTGTTTTGCCACTTGTTTTCCGTCTTCATATCTCTTGAGGGCATCAAGATCTGGTTGAAGGGGCATATAAATTTTTCCGTCTGGAGATACTTCGTCTGGTCTAACTGCAATCTTTGGCACCAATTGCTTGTTAACTTCAAGATCAATTCCCATGTTCTTGAAAAATTCGCCATCAACAGGAAATTGAAAAGTGCCAATGTGAGGAATCCGAACAGATGGATCAGCCCAAATATCAATACCAATGCCACGAGCACGACAACAAAAAGCCCAATCTTCAGACAATAATTCGCGTGCATTATCAGTTGATACCCAACAATCAAACAAATTATACATATATTCGTCAAGTTCTTTTGGAAGACCAATGTTATTATTGAATTTTGTACTAGGATATGCAATCATAAGTTTTTCAATTGTCTCACGACTAATTAAAAGAAATCCGGTACCTGCACGAGTAATTGGCATAAGACCATTTTCAAGTTTGATTTGACCATCAGACCCTACAAATTCTGGTGAGCAGTTCACCACAAAGTCTGGTGGTAGAGTTTTCTTTGGATATAAACCAGCAATCATTTCCTTCTTATGAAGCAATAATTTAAAAATATGTTCTGGACTAAACGCCAAATCTGCATCAATGAAAAGAACATGAGTAACAGTTTTATCAAACATCGCCTTTGCAATCAAAGTATTTCTTCCGCGAGTTATCAAACTTTCATTTGAGAGTGATTGATAAGAAAATTTCAATCCAACTTGCTGAGCATACATTTGAAATTGCATTAATGCATTTGTATAAGAACCATAACAAAGGCCAGCATACATTGGAGTTAAGATAGAAAGGTGAAGTGTTCGTAGATAAGTAATATCTTCCTGATTTAATTGCATATTTGTTTTGTTACTCCTTGTGATTCTATTTGATTATATTTAGTATTTCGGAAAGTATGGTTGGAATATTTTTGATATCTGAGTGATGGATTCTCAGCAATGGAATGTTGTTCTTTTCACAATAGTCTAATTTTATTTTGTCATTTTCAACCACGCTAATATGTTTCTCTTCTCCACCAAAATGTTCCACAGGTTCAAAATGTTGAACACCTTGAAATTCAATCATTGTTTTTGGATTTCCGTCAGTATCTATAATGGCAAAGTCAAACGGCAATAGTCGAATATTTTTACAATCCTCAAATTTAAACTGAGATTTAAATTTCACATTACATTCTTCTAAAAATGTTCTAATGAATTTTTCACCAGAAGATTCGTTACAGCTTGGGCATCCCCTTCCAGAATAATGATCGCCGGGACGTTGCCAAAAATATCCATGATCATAGCAAGAAATTCGAACCTTAGTGTCATTATTGAAATATTGGGTTTCCGAATAGTCATACTTATCATGATGCATTTCAAAACATTTTTGTAAAAATTCTTCTTGAGAAAATCGTTGACTTTCAATGCTACAATCTATGCATCCATGGCTATTCATATGTACTTGTGGTTTCTGTTTAAAAATCCCATGAATCGGGCAAGTGATAAGAACTTTTGAGTAATTATTCACGTAAACCACCTGATCGTAACTGTACAAACCTTTATGTTTTTCTATAGATTTGGCTACAAATTCTTCTTGAGTTAATCTATTAAAATCGACACCGCATTTATGACAGCCATGACCTCCTAAATGATCGTTTGGTCTTTGTGAGAATGGTCCATGCTTTTTGCAAATTATAATTACATCTTTTTGTGATTGTTCATATATTACATCATCGTATGAATACAAATCTCCATGAATACCAATTGCTTTCATTTTAAAACTTTCGGTGGTATCTCTTTTTGCACCTTTCTTTGCCATTTCTTTCCTATTGCTCGGTAACATTCCAAATGTTATTGTGCGTTTTAAGCGGTTTGAACCTGCCGAACAATCTACTAGTATCAA
>Ga0302281_10003576_pt1 | contig 10739 bp, 21 predicted proteins | sample III_Fen_E1_2_FD_198762 | JGI IMG/M metagenome (GOLD analysis project Ga0302281, IMG submission 198762) | Peat permafrost microbial communities from Stordalen Mire near Abisko, Sweden - III_Fen_E1_2 | ecosystem: Environmental > Terrestrial > Soil > Wetlands > Permafrost | place: Sweden: Abisko...
CTAGAGAGATCCGCCCCAGAGAGATCCGCCCTAGAGAGATCCGCCCCAGAGAGATTCGCCCCATAGAGATCCGCCCCAGAGAGATTCGCCCTAGAGAGATTCGCCCCAGAGAGATTCGCCCCATAGAGATCCGCCCTAGAGAGATCCGCCCTAGAGAGATTCGCCCCATAGAGATTCGCCCTAGAGAGATTCGCCCCAGAGAGATTCGCCCCAGCTTTAATAGCTAGTTCAACAGCAATGCCAAAAGATTCTGCTTCACATTCAAAGATAACCGATGAATCAAAACGATTTTTAATTTGAAACTTCATTTGATATTCCCTTTGGGCTATTGCCCAGTTATGACATACTATATAGCAAGCGTTAGGCCAAGACAAAGTCCAATGATATCAATAAACATACTGTCTAAGACATAAGCAAGTAACAATTTTGGGTTGACGTTTATTGTCATCATAAAAAATACTCTTGGGAGAAAACACTTTTGGAGATAGAAATTGACCTATCCCCTATTTGACCTATCCCCATGCAATTTCTTTAACATAGAACTCACCTATAATATCCACAAGATCTTTAATCAATTCCTTATCTCGGCTGTATACATTAATAAACCCTTCACCTACGGCAATCTCACGCTCGACGGCATATTCTAGATGCGAGATCTCACTAGCATCGGGTTGATAGTCTTCAGTCAAATAGATAGTTGTAAATGAATTCATATTAATCCTTTCAGTTAGTTTAATTTAATTAAAATGGCACGTCATCCATAGTAAAATCAGTTTTAGGCTTTTCTTTAATAGGCTCAAATACATGGCCAGCATCTTGCAATCTGGCCAATAGAATACCTGCCGCATTAACCGTTAATGGCGCACAAAATGATTTTGGCATAGCTAGGTTTTCTTTACGCATTGCTTTAATCAAATCAATTGATGCCTGTATAATTCCATATTCTAGCTTAGTCATATCAATCCTTTCAGTTAAAAAACACTTTTTGGTCAAAACAACCCTATATATCAAAAATGACCTATACACCTATCTTTGCATTAAACTCATCACATACCCTACGTGCATCGTTTTCCGATCCTTCCCATGCTACCGATCGACCATGTTTATAGTGGTTATCTTGACTCGGATAGTAAAAATCACCATTGAAGTAAATAAACCAAATCATTAGTTTACCCTACTTTTCTGCTTTTCATGTATTCCCTAACAGCCGAATAGTCTTCTCTATAAGCTGGCCCATCGTCGTCATTTAAATCGCTGTACCTAATTGATTCGCGTTCATAGCCCAAAGTATTCGCATCCGAAAAATACTCTTCAGAATCGCCAGGCAATGGTTCGTCATAATCTCTGCCCATACCTAACGCAACCCTAGTTTTTGAATCAATAGGACCATTGTCGATTTCAAGGGGATAAATTTCATCACATGACACAACGCTATTGCCGTCAAAAACCGTATGAGAATTGTCCGCAATAGCTTCACAAGGTTCAATAACCCATCCCATTTCCTTAGCAACCCCTTGAATAATGTCTTGAGTAGTGGCAATAATAAAACTTTCAATACTAGGAGACCATGCGACATAAAGTGAAGCAATTGAGTCTTTAACAATATGCAACATGCCGTGTTCAAGTATAGCCATTGCATAATAACCTGTAATACTATCCTCAATGCCTTGCATTTGACTTTGACCCCAGTGATGGGCCAGTAGTTCAGTATCACAATCGGTTTTGAGTGACTCAATCTTAGGGCCAATATGCCTAACAACCCCATTGTGAATTAATGCCGCATTGCCGTCAAAAAATGGATGCGTATTTTCAATGCTACGGGTATTAGTCGAAAATCTCCCATGTCCGATAAATGATTTTAGTTTAGTATCATCAATTGAACCAAATGAATTGCGCGTAACTTCGATGCAAGGCAATGCCGCTGTAACCCCTGACACTCGCAAAGGTTCAAACAATTCGGGATTAGTAGTACGTTCACCATGTATTAAGCCTGAGTCACGGAGTACAGCATAGCCAAAACCATCGCGGTCATTCGTTTTACATACTTGACTTTTGACAATGTTAATAAACTTACTATCAAAATTCACTTTTGAGGCATTAGTTAAGGCGAATATTTTACACAAGGGCATATCCTTTCAAAGTTAGGCGGCCAATGGCAATTCAATTTGTATATTGAGATCATTTTCAACCGAATAGCTTTGGTGTTTATTGGCAAAGGTAGCCAATCGTTTTTCAATGTATTCAATTAAGGTACTAGGCAATTTAACATTATTAACTAAATCAGATAGTTTTACGATCTTTGGTACACGTTTTGAATATGCAATTGCCTGTAGTAATTTAATCCAATTATTGATTTTTTCAGCGTTAACCGTACCAGAATGCAATCTAACTTCAATAGTACCGTGTTCACCATATGAACTAGGGTTAATGCCTAAGTACCTGCCTTGATAACTATCCATTTTTAAACCCTTATCGTTTGGTTTACAATAAGTGTTTTCGTACCTTGAACGTGGAACCATGCTATATAAAAGCTTTTGAGATTTAACTAAGTTAGCAAAAGCTTGTTTTTCGTCACGGTTACGCATGTCAATGTGAACGTGTAACCCGCATGTAGAATTTACTTCTGCTTTGTGATCAGCTAACACTTTACAAGCTTTTGAAATCACAGAAGCTATTTGAGTAGACTTTGCGACTATAGCCAGCTCATGACCACTATTCCCATCATTGCCGCCACAGTAGTCATTATGGTCGCATTCACAATTATTATTGTCATGATCATCATAGCCTTGGCAATAATGTCCTGGGCAATGGCCGGAACAAACTACGTGCGCGCCATTGCATACATTTTCGCCTTGTTCATTTTGGCCGCCGCATTCACAATCTTCAATCGTTTCAGTTTCATTGCATTCGGTACAGCCATCGCGATATTCCCATTCGCCGTCACTAACTGTGCCAATCCTTCGCCGTTGTCTAGTGCATTCCGTTTCTTCATCGCAATAGTGATATTCGCCGCATTCATAACACTCGCATTCGCTACGGCATGATCCATCACAATCCCCGTCAATGCCGCTACTTCCGCCGTGTACTGATCCATCTGACTTTAATTCAGTGAATGAAGCTAAACCCGCTAGCGCAAGGCTCTTGGCTATAGCTTCCCTAGTTGACTCTGAAACGAATTCAATTTCAACCCCTACGTGCTTATGCAAGGTAACGGGCTTTTTTGAATTGAGACACTCGCGCCATACTCGTTCGCGTTTTCTATTTAAAATCTTTAGAATTGATTCGGAACCCTTTGAAGTGAGTTTATCAACATTTCTCAATGCTTCTCGTTGACTTCCGATTTCCACTTTGAGATAGGTAAATGCCCCTTTTAATCCTCCTGTAGTGCTATTACCATAATAGCTATGATTTTCAATAGGCTTAATCAATTCAATGGCATGAAATAAACCACGTTGATAAATCAGGTAGCTTTTATTTCCGTCAATCTGAATTCTAATATGTTTCAGCATAATGACTCCTTGCTATAGTATAAAGCAATGAACGTACCAAATAAAACTTAATGAGATCAATAAACCGAGTGACAATTTAGGGCAATATGACAATTAACGGCTAGGCAATGTGACGAAAAATGGCGTCAAAGGCTCTTGGCTATTGGCTTGTTTAATAGCTCTGAGGATTGACCTAACAACCCCTACCGATACAATCCTTTGATGCGCTAGGGCAATCCTAACGCTTCCCTTGCCATATATCTGATGACCATTAGCACGAATGAACACAAAGCCATTTGACTCAAGTAAATCGATTGCGTCTTTAAACTTCATCGGTGTCATAGGTATACCTCAAAGCATGTTAATAGAAACTATATTAAAATACATCTTATCACGCGGAGTCAAACCTTTTAAAAGTTTTTCTACCGCAAGTGTACAGGTATAAGCCTTAAAGCATTCTACCATAGTTCCGCATCTCAACTTGTATTTAATTTGAAATACTCTCATGATATTAGTTATTGCAACCAGTAGGCCAAATAAAATTTAATAAAATCAATATATAATAGTGACAATTATGGTCATAATACTCAAAAATGTCACTCAATACTGACAATTATGGTCATAATACCAAATAACATAGCCCGATCTATCCCCTGAAGGAATAAGCCGGGCTATTATAGGTGATATTAGAGGATATTAATAGCTATTAGTTATAACCCAATTGATTTACATTGCCAATAAACCTAACCGATTTACTAGTCAAAAAGCCTATTGAGTTATATCTATCCGCTTTTTCAATTAAGTGATCATAATCGGCATAGAGGATATCGGAACCCATTTTATAAACAATGGTATCCATATAGTGGCATGGGAAGCATAGGCCATTAGTCAATAAATCACGATCATTGCATAACCTACAACTATTCATTTGATAATACTCCTTCAATTATAAAAGCCGATTCTATACTTAAACCCTTATAACCCTTAGTTAAATAATACTCAAAAAATACTTTAGCATCGTCAAAGTTAATCAAATACATAATTTCTATTGATTTGATTAACTTTGTTAGCCGGAACCATAACATAGCATTTCAATTCAGTTTTTTTAATGCCCATATTAATACCTTTCAATTGCTAAAGCCCGGTACAATTCAATCAAGAATTATACCAGGCTAAAGCATTAATCAATCTAGTTTAGTTATAAAACCACGTTGCAAGTAAAATCGTCAATACTCCAATTAAATACATAGTTTGGGTATAGACTTCAGTAAAAGATAACTTATCACTATTAGACTCTTTGAAATACACTCGCATAATTCACTCCCCCATTATAGGTATAATCGTTTCATTTTATAGGAATACCGAATAGCATCAAGAATGCTATCAAATTTAACACTAATTCTGCCTTTATAAATCACTTGAAAACCGTTTTTAACTTGAACAATTTCAGCCATGTTAATAAATCTCCTATAACACTATCTATTGCAACCCTAATGCCAGAAATAATCTAATCATTTCAATCCTAATCGGGACAATAATTGTCCCAATAACAAAAATTGTCACCTAATCGGGACAATAATTGTCACTCAATGGCCAAGATATGTTTAATAGCGCGGATATATTTGATTTTATGACTAGGTGTTTTAGAGTGATAACGGCCTAAATAGTCGGAATGCCTATGGGCTATCCTATGCAATAGCTTCGCCGCGCATAACGCATTTCCTTCAATTGAAGTCAAATTGAATTCCTTGCAACTAGACTGGTTTACAGTGTTAATCTGAAATAAACCTATATCTAGTGTACCATTGGAGTTATGCCTAACTTTGGCATTGAAGCCTATACCCGTTTCGAGGATAGCTATAGCAGTCAATTCCTTTACAGGGATATGGTATAGCCGCGCCGCATGGTATATAGCCTTGACAACCCTATTAGACGGGTTAAAACCATTAGAATGAGCTAACCCTTGAATCGTGTTAAAATCGCCGCTATAGGCTAACTGAGATATAAATAGAATTAGTATATATTTAATCATTTTAACAATCCTTTCGATTTAAGAGAGTCAATAGCAAAGGTTTTTTGATTAGGTACAAATACACCATTAATTCTATAGTATTCAGCTTGTTCCGCTACCTCGCTATAAACTAAATCAGCTAATATACCTGAATACTGATTAGCCTGTAACCTACCTAAATAAATCTCTTCTGCAATACTAAAACCTAAACCCGTTTTTAAATGCAATGAATCGTGCAATGCCCGGAATGCCCAGTTAACCCTACAATCGTCAAATATGGTATCGTCAGAAGCGCCAGACCATATAACTAAACTAGCTTGATTGAATAACCCTTTTTCAGTACCCGGCGCGTGATCGGCTACCGTATACTTGAGTTTAGAAGCTTGGGTTAAAATAATACGGTTAATATAACTAATCATGGTTATAAGTAATGCATATGGAATGCCAATGTAAGTCATTGAATCGTATAGGGCTAATGTACCAAATATTGTCACTTTGACGTATATTGTCACCATGGCTATGTCATAGAATGTCACTAGTCGCCTAATCTTTACTATGTAGTGTATCTTGCATTCTAAAGTAAGTCTATAGTGAGTCGTCATTGACCCACCTAATAGCATTCAAAATGCAAGTTATATACCACAAAATTATATACCCTGAGTCAAGCCTGGCACCCACCGGGAGCCAGGCATTCGTGCGTCCTATAGGTCAATGGCGGCATGGTCATGGTCGATCGGTCAAGTGTGTCAAGTCGTCTATATGTGAGTTACAGCACTGCACAAAATAGCAAAATGTTTAATCAAGTTTGTTAAATCAATATAAGTCAATGATATCAATGAGTCGGAGTTAGTCTCCGATTCCATAAAGTCAATTGTTAACAGCGGCGCGGTCATTCGTCAATGGTGTTAGGCTGTGTCAAGCATCAGGATAGTGTAAGTGTGTCAATAACAGTCTATGCCCAAAGTCTAGGCGCATAAACCCTAATGAAATCAACGTGTGTCATAGGTGACATGGAGATAAGTCATTGATAATATAGTGTTTTCGGGGTTTCCAATGATTACAACTCTATAGTCTATTCTATATAGACGTGCAATCACGATTAAAAAAATTTTTCCAGAATTTTTCCCTATAAACTGCCTCTCCCCCAATAAGCTATTAAATACACATTTCTTTAATAATTTCATATATTTGTCTTTTTTAGAGTTTTACGCAAAACCCCCATTTTTAAACACTCCTAACTATATGACTTCATTAAAAAATTTCCGAAAAATTCTCTCTTAAAAGGGCTCCCTGAACCCAGGGTCCTTTGGAGTCGTGATATATCCCTTTAGGAACTGGCGGCGACGTGGAAAGCTGTGGATCTAATATTCGATTATAGGGTGCAGACGGTAGGGGCGCTGCTTAAATCGGCTTGGTACCGATCCTGATCACTAGAGACACGTTATGGTGGACTGCGAGCATTCGCAGAGTAGGAGTCGCGCCCTACCCTGCCAGTTCCACTTTAAACCGCCCCCAGTTGACTTATAGCGCGTTTTTATAAAGGCTTGGCCCCTTACCGCCTATTAATAGCTTTTACGCTTTACCTGGCTTTATAGGAGCCCGAGGGCAACTGAGGGCCTAGGGATCGTGAAGGCCTTCTAGGACACCTAGCGAGCTTCGCCAACCGGATAATGGAAAATAGTTCTTGACTTCCTCCAAATTCCTTGTTAAATTAACTCAATGAAAAAATATAAAAAGGGCGATTGGATTATAACTGAATATAATAAATATCCTGTTCAATTAGAAGAAGACGGTAAATACGGTTATTATAGTCCCCTGATATCTGGCTTGCATTTTTTCGAGTGTTCTGAGAAAGAAGCCAAAGAACTGGAAGTGGACTATTGTTATGCTGTAAGAGACCCTCGAGACGGCCTCATGTATTATGAGGGCTGGACACATCCGGATAATGTCAGATTGGCAAAGAAGTCTGATTTTAATGTTCTTATTGAATATTTAGAAAATCAAATCAAGCAAGCGAATATTAATTTAAAAACTTTTATTGAAATAGCTAAAAACAGTTCTTGACTTTCCCAGTTCTTTAGGTTAGCCTGTAATAGTTGACGGAGGCGTGGAAAGCTGCGGCGAGGGTCGTTGAGGTCATATGACAACGGATGGCTACCGCTAGAGACACGCACATCAGACGAGTGGTCGGGTACGCTACCCTTAAATGGGCCAGTATCGTTACATTTAAGCCCGAAGCCGGTGTCGCGACCGGCCCGTCAACAAGTTTTATGATATATACGGTACGTTGACGGAGGCGTGGAAGACGCGTGGGGTCTACAAGTGCTGCGGTAGACGGTAACTGCGACATGCGACGAAAGTAAATGGTCAGCCCACTAGAACACGCATCTTGCAGAGCAGGCTAAAACTGAGTGCAATCCTGACTGCAAGGGGCCTCATTGTGGGAGTCGCGACCCACCCGTCAACTTTTTAAGGGTACTTCTAAGTGTAAAGGCTTAGGGGCTAAGCAGGTCCCGATAAATTCTCGGTGTTTAGGACACCTTGTGAAGACCTGCCCATTTTTATTCCTAAGGATCGTCAATAAACCCTCAAAAGTGACAATCCTTAGTTTATTTTAACTCCCAATACACAACCTATTGTTGTGCTATAGGAATAATATTAAACCGCCGCCAAATATATTTAAACATATCTTTCTAATGTGTTTAAACATATTTTAGGTCTATTGGGGCTGCGCCATCAGAATAGGGTATTTTTGGCCAAAGTGTATCGTATAATATACAAAAATGGGTATTATGATCATTATAAGATACACTTTATTATTTTCTTGACTTCTTTAAAATCCTTTGGTAAGGTTGTATAGCTGACCCGATTCCTTAAATGGGTTGTAAAACACCCAGGTAAGCTACTTCTCCGGTGGAGTTGTAGCCCTAGAGAGGTCACGAAAGCGTAACGTGGAATCGTATGCGCAATCCCTGAGCTACCCAAGGTCTAGGGCGTCTCAAGTCCAATAGGTAGCAACAAGCGCGGTTATCCCGATGCGAGATTCGGGGTATTTTTTAAAGGAGACTTTATGACTTCACGAGATTTTTGTTATTGGCTTCAAGGACATTTTGAGATTTCTGGCTCAACGAATCTAACTGAAAAACAAGTCGAAGTCATTAGAAACCATTTGAATATGGTCTTTAAGCACGAAATCGACCCTTCACATGGAGACGCTGCTCATCAAAAAGTTTTGAGCGATGTCCATAAAGGCGCTCAGCCAACCACTCAGCCAACCGGCCAGACTATTGGTGGAACCCAAGGTATACCAGGCGCTATAGTTGGGATAGGGTATCCCTTTACCACGGTTAATTGTTAGGAGTCCTTATGATACGAATAGCCAAATTACCATATATTATTGAGGATTCCGATCGATGGGGTCGTCCTCTAGGTACCTTTTCTGTTATAGATATTCAAGGCGATCTAGATGAAGAGACGTGGGCTAAAGTAAAAGAATTTGAGTCCTATCATATTTCTGATGGCGCTAAAGAAGACACAAAGATTATGAAGGAATGTCTTGATAATGTTATTTCAGGTACTGTAGTTTTAGATGTAAACAATATGCCCAAACTGCCTTATATGACCAAATTAATTGGCTATTGTAATAGTCAAATTTATCAATTTAATCTAAGGACTAAAAACTCTACAGAAAACGATTTTGACTACATCCGTTCCTATGGTATTTTTGGTGAAATAACCAATTATGAATGGACTCCAGAACACGATGAAAAAGTAAAAGATCTTCAAAAACAAGTAGATCAAATGAATAAAAGCAAATAGTTAATTGTTAGGAGTCCTTATGATAGCCCTACTCATATTCTTATCATTCATAGCTTTTGGCATCTGGGCATATAAAGCTGACAAAAAAGATAACCAACTTCGTGAAGCTGCAGCAGAACAAGAATACGATACCTGGCTAAAAGAGCAAAACGCACTTCCTAAGTCTAGGGTTTGTGTTCATGTAAAAGGTCTCGATGCCCCTATGTATTCTGAATATTTTGAACCTAAAGCTCAGATCGCAGGTTTTAGATATACTATCTTTAAATGGACTTCCAAAGAAAGAGCCCAAGCTTATATAGAGAGTATATTTAAATTTGGAAGATTTGACACCTCTGATGGTGTATATTTTCCAGTTTCTGAAATAGAAGCTGTTGAAATTGTGGAGGGCTAATAGAATGGACATAGGCACAGAAGGAGTTCCACCCGTAGTAGTATATTTCTGGGAAAAGACCAATAACTTTAGAATTCGTAGGTATATTAACAATCCCAGTATTCGTCCTATTTATAAAGACACCCTTCAACAGCAGCTTTTATGTAGAACTACTGGTGAGACAAAATGGGAGAATGTTGAAATTGTTAGAGAGGGATTTAAATATGAATAAGCAAGCTCTTAAAGAAGTGGCCTATTTTTGGTTGATTATGCTTGGCATTGTAGGGTATTGCCTTTTAGTTGGTTGGGCATCGGCAAACATTAGCTCATATTTTGGTTTGGTGGGAGCATCTCTACCAATACTTATTATCGCTAGTTTAGGAATTTACTATATATCTGATGCTCACAATAAAGGCGAGAATTAATTATGACTACTCTATTTCTTTGTACAGACTGCGGTACTCAAATGGTTGATTATGGCATAGACTATTTATGTCCCAAATGCCCTAATTTTACAGATCCCAATTATATATGGACCGATGAAAGACGACTTGAACAAATGAAAATTAAAATGGATCTACTAAAACCTTCAGTAGACGAACATGATAAATTATATCACCAATTTAACATACTTGACATGAAAATAAAAAATAAAGCGTTTGAAGATAATAAAAATAGACTTATAAAAGAAACCAGTTTTGAGGAGTGCTACTATCCCGCAATGGGGGTTGAAGGCAAAGAAGGATGTGCTACATTTACCAGTAAAGAACAAGCTGAAGCGTTGACTTTAGCTCTGAAGAGGTACTCATACTATTATAACTATAGTTTGGTTTGGGACGGCCCCGGAAAGTATAGGGTGATTCCTGACTACAGATACGATCATGATGGCGAAACTATTTATACAGCTACTTTTATTAAATGAATTATCTAACTACTTGGTTTCATGCCTACATCATTCATTTTAGCGGCTGGATTAGCCTTATGTTCGGTACGCACTTCTATAATAACGGCATAGAGAAGTTTGAAGATATTAAGCCATTATTTAAAGTAG
>Ga0302281_10003587_pt1 | contig 10730 bp, 10 predicted proteins | sample III_Fen_E1_2_FD_198762 | JGI IMG/M metagenome (GOLD analysis project Ga0302281, IMG submission 198762) | Peat permafrost microbial communities from Stordalen Mire near Abisko, Sweden - III_Fen_E1_2 | ecosystem: Environmental > Terrestrial > Soil > Wetlands > Permafrost | place: Sweden: Abisko...
TCATGGCTTCCTCTTGTGCCGTTAAGCCACAAGGCAAAAGCGATCAGCCCCAGAATCGCGATCAAAACGAAAGAGCCAACGATAATATAATGTTCATTTTTCTCCATTTTGTAACCCCCTAAACGCGATATGCGCGCGCGGCCCTTGAAAGTAACTCTTGACCGCCGGGTCATCATTGACAATGAGATGCGCGAGACTATCAACGATCATGCGGTGATTGACGAGCATGGCGACCCTATTGCAGATAGTTGCAAGCGTATCAAGATCATGCGTAATGATAACAAAAGTTATACCGAGATCGCGGTTAAGGTTCTGAACAAGAAGATCAAATGCATTAGCGGCCATAGGATCGAGGCCCGATGTCGGCTCGTCTAAGAAGAGAACTTTCGGATCAAGCGCCAACGCGCGCGCAAGTGAAGCGCGCTTAATCATGCCACCGGATAGTTCGGACGGATATTGGTCGGCAGCTTCTTCGGATAAATTTGCCAGAGCGATTTTTAATCGCGCAAGATCCGTCATTTGTTTCTTGGTAAGCTTTATGTATTCTTCGATAGGTGCTTTCACATTTTCTAAAACGGTCAAAGCGGAGAAAAGCGCCCCATGCTGAAAGAGAACCCCCATGAGTTTCGCTTTTTCATGAGCCTTCATATCCGCAACATTCTTGTTGCCTATCAGTACTTGGCCAGCTTTGGGCGCATGCAGGCCGACAAGTGTTTTTAAGAGAACAGTTTTTCCTGAACCGGACGCGCCGACGACGCCGATAATCTCGCCGCTTCTGACGGAAAAACTTAGGTTCTCATGAACTGTATTACTGCCAAATTGGTTTGTGATGCCCGTTGCTTCTACGATGTTCTGATTGGTTGTCATGTCACCACCCGATCTGGGAAAACAGGATGGAAAAGAGGGCATCCGCGATCAGAACTATAAAAATAGATTCCACAACAGACCGCGTCGTGAAAATACCAACGCTTTCTGCAGATCCCGACACTTGCATGCCCAGTCTACAGCCAACGATACCGATAATTATGGCAAATACGGGTGCCTTAATGATGCCCACAGTAAAAGAGCTAAGATGGATAGCATGGCGTACCTGCTCCCAATATTGCTGCCATGAAATATCCAGTGTCATCGCGCATGTCACGTAACCGCCGAGTAGCCCCACGATATCGGATATAAAAGTTAGCAACGGCAATGTAAGCAAAAGCGCTAAAAGACGTGGAATAACCAGTATATCGAAGGGCTCAATGCCGATCATCGACAAGGCATCCACTTCTTCGTTAACTTTCATCACACCGATTTCAGCAGTGAAGGCGCTTCCGGAACGCCCGGCCACCATGATGGCTGTCAAAAGAACACCCATTTCCCGTAAAACAGACACGGTAACAAGATTGACGGTGAAAGATGAGGCTCCAAGGGGACGAAGTTGGAACGCTCCTTGATAGGCAATAACCACACTGATCAAAAAAGCTACAAGTGCGACAATTGGTATCGCGTCTATGCCGGTTTCCTTAATGTGTCGGGCTAGAGAACCAGATCGAAAACGATGAGGATGAATAATGCTTCGGGTGAGTAATACAACTACTTGGCCAAAGAAGCTAATAAATCCAGTCGCTGATTTGAAAATACTGATTGTTTTTCGCCCCAGCTCTGCCAGATAAAAGAGAAAAACATTCTGTAGTTTTGGTACCGAAGACTGTGTCGGATTGACTTTTTCGACCAGCGTCAGAAGTGAATCATGGGCTGGAGAAAAGTCTTTAAATAGAATTTGAGGAAAAAATCGCTTTGCCTGAGCTAGAACTAAAGCTCCAGCTGTGTCAAAGTTTTGTAATGACGCGCCATTGAGCTCAAGTGAAGATGGTGTATTTTTAAACAGAAGAGTCAGTTCGTTTTCTGCTTGTGTGATCTGATCAATAGTCAGATCGCCATCAAGGGCATATGCATCATCGGTTGTTTTGCGAATGATCAAATTATCTCTCAATTCCGATTGCATGTCTTTTTTATTTCTTTTGATCCTTCAAGCCAGCATTACCCTGAATATTAATGAAGAACTTTTTGCTAGGTTCCCCGTGTGCGCTCAGAGGGCCGCTTTAATGGCGGCGACAACATGATTGCCATATAGTTTATTCGAATGATTTTCATCCGTGTCGTAATATCGCAAGTCCAAGGTCAGATATTTGACGAATGTGTAATCACCGCCGATATTCCAAGTGTCATAATCTCCACCTACACCGATATGTTGTCGGCCAATGGCACCACTCGCCGATAGATCGTCAATAATTTTGTAAGCCGCGTTTGCCTCGCCATAGACGCCATCACTATCGGTGCCAAAATAGTTTGGCGTATAGAAGACGGCACCGCCAAGAGTGGCTGGGCCGAAGGCATGGGAAACAGCGGCCTTAAATTCGTCGGTATCAGCATCGTCATGCGCCAACTGATCGATATAGCCGTAACGTATCCATCCCAAATCAAAATTAAAGTCATCAAGCGTCGGTTTCCAGCCACCGGAAAGGTCATATTCACCTTCATTTCTATGATTGAAGTCGACATTTTCTCCGCCGACCCCGACATAAAAGTCTTGGTAACTGACCATCGCCTTGCCGAACGCTGCCGGGTTGTTATCAGTTTGGCTGATGCCGCGAAAAATATAGTTCGTTGCGCCCGTTAGGCTGAAATTAAAAATAGGTTCTGCATTGCTGTCGGTCGGTGCTGTTTTAATAGGCGGTGCGTTGGTTTCAGTAGGCGTGGCATTGTTGTCGGCGTGCGCGATGCCTGACGCGAGACAAATCGCAATAATCATTGCTGTGATTGAGACCGTCGGAAATTTATTCATAGCGCATCTTTCCCATAACAAATTCATTCACAGTCGGATTGCGCGTTGTAAGAAAAACATAAACGCAGAAGCAATCTTGCGACGACAACATCGGTACGCCGATTTCGCGTTGCGCGTTTGATGAATGTCAAACTGGGTTCAGGAAACCAGAGTAGTTAGACAGAGTTATTTTATCTGACTTCAATCCAATCAGTCTTGAAGCAGCTTTCTCTCCAACTCAAGGATGATCACGATGAAAGCGCTCGTTTATCTTGGTAAAAATAAAAAAGCTTTTGAAGAGCGCCCCAAGCCTGAGATCACAGCGCCAACGGATGCCATCGTCAAAGTCACCAAAACAACGATTTGCGGAACTGACCTTCATATTCTGAAGGGCGACGTGGCTACTTGCCAGCCGCCGCGTATTCTCGGCCATGAAGGCGTCGGCGTTATCGATAAGGTGGGTTCTGCCGTAACCGCATTCAAGGTTGGCGACAAGGTGCTCATTTCCTGCGTTAGCGCCTGCGGCAAATGCGCTAACTGTCGGAAGATGATGTATTCGCATTGCACGACGGGTGGATGGATTCTCGGCAATAGCATAGACGGGACGCAAGCTGAGTTTGTCCGCATACCTCATGCCGATACCAGCCTCTATCCCATTCCAAACGGGGCTGATGAAGAGGCCCTGGTTATGCTCAGCGACATCCTGCCAACCGGTTTTGAATGCGGCGTGCTTAACGGCAAAGTTCAGCCTGGAAATACGGTCGCTATAGTCGGTTCGGGGCCAATCGGTCTTGCCGCTTTGCTCACAGCGCAGTTCTATTCGCCAGCCGAGATCATCATGATCGATCTTGATGACAACCGTTTGGAAGTTGCCAAGCGATTTGGTGCCACGGCGACGATCAACAGTTCCGATGGCAAGGCCGTCGATACGCTCATGAAAATGACCGAAAAGCGCGGCGTCGACACAGCCATCGAAGCGGTCGGAATTCCCGCAACTTTCGAGCTTTGCGAACAAATTATCGCACCGGGTGGCACTATCGCTAATATCGGCGTCCACGGCGTCAAGGTGGATCTTCATTTGGAGCAATTGTGGGACCGGAACATTTCGATCACCACGCGTCTGGTCGACACGGTCAGCACGCCGATGCTTCTCAAAATTCTAGCCGCTCACAAGATTGATCCCAAGAAATTGATCACCCACCATTTCAAGTTCGACCAAATGCTCGACGCTTATGAAACTTTCGCCTATGCCGCTGACACAAAGGCTCTCAAAGTTATCATTGAAGCCTGAAGAACAAAAGTCTGCTTATTCCAACCCACACGACAACATAGAAAGAGACAACGCCATGACCTACGCAAGCATCAACCCAGCCGACGGCAAGCTTCTCAAGAAATTCGATGAAATTAACGACAAGGAGTTCGAAGCAAAGATTGGCACGGCGCAAGCTTGCTATGAGATATGGCGGCATAAAACCTATACCGAACGCGCTGTCATTATCGGTAAGGCAGCGGAACTTATGCATACAAAATGTGACGAACTCGCCAAGATTATGACGTTAGAAATGGGCAAGCGCATCAGCGAGGCGAAGGGCGAAGTTGAATTCAGTTCACGCATTCTGGCTTATTACGCCAAGAACGCCGAAAAATTCCTCGCACCCGTGAAACTTCACCCGACGCACGGCGAAGCGCATATGGAAAGCAGCCCGATCGGCATCGTCTTTGGTGTCGAGCCTTGGAACTTCCCCTATTACCAGCTGGCACGTGTCGCAGGGCCGCATTTGATGGCAGGCAATGTCCTAATGGTAAAACATGCCGGTATTGTTCCTCAATGTGGGATTGCTTTCGAGAAACTCCTGATTGAAGCCGGCGCACCAGTTGGCTTGTATACCAATCTTCTGATCTCGCACGATCAATCTGACCGCGTTGTGGATGATGAACGGATTAAAGGTGTAGCTCTTACCGGTAGCGTCGCTGCAGGCAAAAGTATCGCAGCCAGAGCTGGGCAGAACGTCAAGATTTCTTCTATGGAACTCGGCGGCAGCGATGCCTTCATTGTTTTGGAAGACGCTGACCTTGAACACACTGTCAAATGGGCGGTCTGGGGCCGTATGTACAACACAGGGCAAACCTGCTGTGCAGCAAAGCGCTTTATTGTTGTCGAAGAACTCGCCGACAAGTTCCTTGAGAAATTTAAAGCAGCGCTTTCTGCTCTTAAGCCTGGCGATCCAATGGACGAGAAAACTACGCTTGGCCCACTTTCGAGTGAACCAGCGTTGCTGCAGCTTTTAGAGCAGGTCAAACAAGCCGTTGCTCACGGCGCCAAGCTTGTCATGGGCGGTAAGCGCATTGATCGTCCTGGCTCCTATATGGAACCGACGATCCTCACCGACATCAAGCCCGAAAATCCTGCTTTCAGGGATGAATTCTTCGGGCCGGTTGCGCTTTTCTTCCGGGTGAAGAATGAGGACGAAGCCATCGCCCTCGCTAATGACTCCGATTTCGGATTGGGCGGGTCTGTTTTCACCAAAGATGTCGCGCGCGGGAAACGCGTCGCTACTCGTGTCGAAACAGGCATGATGTTCATCAACAATATCGACTGGTCAGATGCCGAACTGCCCTTTGGCGGCATCAAGAATTCCGGCTACGGGCGCGAGCTTGGCGATATGGGCATTCAGGAGTTCGTGAATAAGAAACTGGTTCGTCATGCCGTCATGGATGCCCCTGCATAAGCATAAAATTCCCATCATCTTAGAGGAGAAAAAATTATGACGGCAAAGAATGGTAAATTAGCTACCGATAAAGCGCTCGTTTGGTTTATTACAGGTTGCTCAACCGGTTTCGGGCATGAACTTGCAAAGCAGACGCTCGAACTTGGTTATCCAACCGTCGTAACGGCACGAGATTTGGACGACATCAAAGATCTAGCCTCCAGCCCTTATGCTTTAGCACTCAAGCTTGATGTCACGGATCGAGATCAAGCTGAGAAAGCTGTCAAGATAGCCGAAGATAAGTTCGGGCGCATTGATGTTCTCGTCAACAATGCGGGCATTGGCTATTTTGCAGCCGTTGAAGAAAGCGAAGAAAATGAAGTACGCAAGATGTTCGATGTCAATGTGTTTGGCCTTAGTCGAATGATACATCTTGCGTTGCCAGGCATGCGGAAACAACGCAGCGGCTGCATCGTAAATATCTCATCACTCGCCGGGATTTGCACCATGCCTTCGCTTGGCTATTACAACGCCACCAAATTTGCGGTTGAAGGTTTATCCGGTGCGCTATCAAAAGAAGTTGGGCCACTTGGTATCAAGGTCATGGTCGTGGAGCCGAGCGGATTCCGTACCGACTGGGCGGGTCGTTCTGCCGATGAAAGCAAACATCAAATTAGCGACTATAAGGAGACAGCAGGTGAAGCCCGTAAGCACCTACGTGCTATTTCAGGGAAGCAGGCCGGTGATCCAGTACGTGCCGCACAGGCTATTATAGAAGCTGTGGAGTGTGGATCACCGCCGCATCATCTTTTGCTCGGCAATCAAGCCTATGAAGGCGCTATAGGTAAACTCAAAGAATTGAAGCAAGAATTCACGGCTTGGGAAGAAGTATCTCGCGGAGCCGACTACTCTCCGGCAGAGATCGAACTACAAAAACAGGCTGCTGGCCTTTACACCACTAATAAGCGTGTGGCGCAAAAAGAACGGAGAGCTTGATGTATGTTAACATCGCCGTTCTCAAAGAAACGCAGCCGCATGAAAGACGCGTGGCGCTTGTACCATCGGTTGTTCCTAAACTTATCAAGCTGGGTGCCAAATTGCATATGCAATCAGGCGCAGGGGATGCGATTAAACTGGCAGACGCAGTCTTCAAGGATGTTCAATGTATCGATGAATGCGCGCGCCTGGTTGCAGATGCTGATGTAGTTCTCGCCGTTCAACCGCCTGCCGTAGAGGTAATAAATGGGATGAAGGAAGGTTCTGTCCTTATCTCCTTCATTTATGCCGACAAGCAAAATGCGCTCGTTAAAAAACTTCTGGAAAAGAAAATCACCTGCTTTGCGATGGAGCGCATCCCGCGCATCACGCGGGCGCAGTCGATGGATGCGCTTTCAAGCCAGTCGGCTTTGGCCGGATATTACGCCGTGCAGCTTGGCGCGACACATCTTGCCCGTATTCTGCCCAAGATCACAACGGCGGCTGGTGCCATTGGCCCTGCGAAAGTTCTCGTGATGGGGTTGGGTGTGGCGGGGCTTGAAGCCATCGCCACCGCTCATCGTCTTGGCGCTGTTGTCGAAGGTTATGACGTACGCCCTGAAACCGAAGAGCAAGCGCTGTCCCTTGGCGCTACCTTTGTTCAAACCGGTGTCGATGCGCGTGGCAAAGGCGGTTATGCGAGGGAATTAACCCCGGACGAAAAAAAGAAAGTCGCTGATGTGCTAACCAACCATATTCAGGCTGCCGATCTTATTATCACGACGGCATCTATCCCAGGTCATCCGGCGCCAAAGCTGATCAATAAAGCCCAGATTGCAGGCATGAAATCCGGTGCTGTGATTGTCGATCTTTCTGCCGAAGGTAGGGGCAATTGCGAAGGAACGCATCCGGGCGAAACCATCCAGATTGGTTTGATCACCATCGTAGCACCGCTCAACATTCCGTCTTTGCTCGGCGAGGATGCCAGCGAGCTTTACGCCAAAAACCAATACAACCTTCTGGCTTTGATGATGAAAGACAACGTCATCACATTGAATTGGGATGATGAGATTCTTGCCAAAACGGTTCTGACCCATGCCGGCAAACTGTCGCATGACGACAAAACCAAGACAGCCGAAAAACCAGCAAAGAAAGTGGCGTAAAATGGATTTCCAGATAGCAATCACTGGCTTTGTCGCTCTCTATATCTTCATGCTCGCTGCTTTCAGCGGTTGGGTCATCATCGGGCATGTACCGGCTATCTTGCATACGCCTCTCATGTCCGGCTCCAACTTCGTGCATGGCATTGTCGTGGTTGGCGGTCTTTTTGCGCTCATAAACGCCAGCTCTGTTCAGGAGCAAGTTATTGGTTTCTTTGCCGTACTGCTTGGTGCCGGAAATGTGGCTGGTGGTTATGCCGTTACGGATCGCATGCTCGCGATGTTTCAGGTCAGCGGCCAAAAGCCTAAGCACGCCAAACATAGCCCTGCACAGGCCCATCCTTCACAAAAAAGCTGAGGAAATCTTATGTTCACCATGCTTCCTCAATTGATTATCGGCGCAACTGATCTCGCCGCGGCCTTCCTATTGATGTATGGCATCAAGCGTATGTCATCGCCGGTGACGGCTCCCTCAGGCATCTTTGTTGCCGGTCTTGGCATGCTGGTCGCTATTCTGGCCAGCTTTCTTTATATCTTTAATGTCAGTGATGCAGTTAAGCCTTTTCTGACCGTCAATATCTCTTTGGCCGTCGCAGCGCTTATTATCGGCGGCGGTCTCGCCTGGTGGAGCGGCAAGAAAGTAGCCATGACGGCCATGCCGCAAATGGTGGCGCTCTATAACGGCATGGGCGGCGGTGCTGCCGGTGCTATTGCCGGGATTGAATTGTTTGGCAACAAAACTCAGGGCGTAACGCAGCTTATCGTAGCCCTCTTAGGTGCACTGATAGGTGCCTTATCATTATCCGGTTCACTTATCGCGTGGGCCAAGCTTGATGGCGTTATTAAAAAGCCCTTACGCGTAAAGGGTCAGCAAGCCTTCAACGGCATTGTCATGCTGCTGACCTTTGCCGTGGGTGGCTATATCGTTTTTATGTCGCAAAGCGGTGCGGCACCGCTGCTGCCCATGCCGGAATTGATTTACCTGTTTTTCGGATGTGCGCTGATTTTTGGCGTTCTGATGACACTTCCTATCGGCGGTGCCGATATGCCCGTCGTCATCTCAGTCTACAATGCCTTCACAGGCCTCGCCGTTGGCCTCGAAGGTTTCGTGCTTCAAAATCCTGCCTTGATGATTGCCGGTATGGTTGTCGGCGCTGCGGGTATGCTGCTGACCATCTTGATGGCCAAAGCCATGAACCGCTCGATCAGCAATGTTCTCTTCACCAACTTCGGCACTGTCGCAAAGCACAAGCACAGCAATATCAAGGGCAACCTCAAACCGACCGAAGCGGGCGATGCCGGTATCTTCATGCGCTATGCGGCTTCGGTCATCATCGTGCCGGGTTATGGTTTGGCCGTCGCGCAAGGGCAGCAAAAGCTTTATGAGTTTGTCAAACTGCTGCAAGCGGCAGGCGTGAAAGTCCGATTTGCCATTCATCCCGTTGCTGGACGCATGCCAGGACAGATGGATGTGCTGCTTGCTGAAGCTGGCGTGCCCTACGACCTTATTTTCCAGCTTGATGACATCAACGATGATTTTGCTACCACGGATGTTGCCCTCGTTATCGGCGCCAATGATGTGGTGAACCCGGCGGCGCGTACCGACAAATCGTCGCCTATCTTTGGCATGCCTATCCTCAACGCTGATAAAGCGAAGAAAGTATATGTCGTCAAACGTGGTGACGGCAAAGGCTATGCCGGTATCGAAAATGCGCTGTTCTATGGCGACAATTGCAACATGGTCTATGGCGACGCTCAGGCTGTGCTGATCAAAATGATCGAGGCCGTGAGAGGTCTTGGATTATCGGCTGCCGCTTAATCACCAGATCAAGGAGATCCAACATGCACATAGAAGTCACCACAGATGCCAATATTAAAGGAGATGAAGAACTTAAACAGCGCGTTGAGACGGAGGTAAAACTCGTTCTTGGCCGATTCACCGATCACATCATGAGCGTGGAGGTGCATCTGACTGATGAGAACGGTGCCAAACATGGAAGCGCCGACAAACGTTGCCTAATGGAAGCCCGCTGTTCCGGTCGCCCGCCTGTCGCTGTAAGCGATGAGAGCGCGACAATTGAGGGCGCTTTCCACGGTGCTGCAAAAAAACTGCAACGGCTGCTCGAATCCAGTCTGGGCAAGGCGGAGGCGCATAAGGGCGGTGAAACAATCCGCCACGAAGATTCTGCCGAACGCGAAGAGATGAGTACCGAGCGTCTGTAAACATTACATAGTCCGAAATTGACTGCCATCTTAACCCCTCAAGGAGTCCCACGAATGTCAAAAAAAATGCAAGCCGCTGTTGTCGAGCAATTCGGCAAACCATTGGTACTGCAGGAATGGGATATTCCTACAGTCGGGCCGGGGCAGATACTGGTCAAGACGGAAGCATGCGGCGTCTGCCACACCGATCTTCATGCCGCGCGCGGCGATTGGCCGCTGAAGCCTACGCTTCCCTTCATTCCCGGACATGAAGGCATCGGGACGGTCACCGCCGTAGGATCTGGCGTGACCATCGTGAAAGAGGGCGACCGTGTCGGTGTGCCATGGCTTTACTCAGCCTGTGGCCATTGCGAATATTGTTTAAAGGCTCAGGAACCCGTTTGCGCCGAGGCGCAATTTGGCGGGTATACCAAGAATGGCGGCTTTGCCGAATATATCCTCGCTGACCCGAACTATGTTGCGCATATACCCAAAGGACTCGCGGCCAAGGATGCAGCGCCACTGATTTGTGCCGGTATTACCAGCTATAAAGGAATCAAGGAAACGGAAGCGCGACCGGGGCAATGGATCGCGATTTCAGGCATTGGCGGTCTTGGGCATCTCGCCGTCCAATACGCCAAAGTCATGGGTCTGCGTATAGCCGCGATTGATATTGATGACGGCAAGCTCGATCATGCCAAACGTCTTGGCGCTGATTTGATGATCAATGCCAAAAAGAATGACCCCGCCGCGATACTGAAAAAAGAAATAGGTGGCGGCGCGCATGGCGTTCTGATCACGGCACCATCGCTGCCCGCTTTTAAACAAGGCATAGAAATGACTCGTAAGCATGGTACATGCGTTCTCGTGGGCTTG
>Ga0302281_10003590_pt1 | contig 10727 bp, 10 predicted proteins | sample III_Fen_E1_2_FD_198762 | JGI IMG/M metagenome (GOLD analysis project Ga0302281, IMG submission 198762) | Peat permafrost microbial communities from Stordalen Mire near Abisko, Sweden - III_Fen_E1_2 | ecosystem: Environmental > Terrestrial > Soil > Wetlands > Permafrost | place: Sweden: Abisko...
GTGCCTGTTTTGGTGCCTGTTGGAGTTGGAATTCTGAGCATTCTGGTGCATCGCAGTGCACTTTCGTCTCTGCTCTCATCTGTTGATATAAATCATGTTATGCACAGAAATGCCTCGCTGTGCGCAGTCGTGCAAAAGGCTAGAAAACAGACTCATAATCCCTTGGTTCGGGGTTCGAATCCCTGCAGGCCCACCAAAATAAAGTTCGCAATATCCCGGCATTGAGTGCCATCAAGCTCCTCACTGAGAACGTGGAAGCGTGAGCAACGGCGAGAAAAGACAAAGATCTGGGTTTTTCTCCCGCGCGTATTTTGACTGCCTGTAGACCGCCATTTCTAAAGAACAATCACCGCTGGACCATTCTCGGTTTCACGCTTTACTGCTTCGAGCGCATGGTTGGCGTCCTCCAGTGAAAACGTGGTAACGCGAGGACGGAAATTCAATTCGTGAGCCAGGGCAATGAAGTCGCGGGCATCCTGGCGCGTCATGTTGGCTACGCTGCGGATCTGGCGTTCGCCCCAGAGCAGCTTGTCGTAATCGAAGGCGGGCATTTCATCGAGGTGAATGGCGTTGATGGCCACCACGCCGCCTTTGCGCAGCGCAGACAGTGCGCTGATGACGACCTTTCCGCTGGGAGCGAAGGTGATGGCGCGGTCCAGCTCCGTGGGCGGCCGGGAGTTTTCGTCGCCGACCCAGGTGGCGCCCAGCGACTCGGCGGCTTTGCGATGAGCCTCGCCGCGCGTCACCACATAGACTTCGCATTTCCAAGACTGAAGGATGCGAATAGCCAGCGAGGCTGAGCTTCCAAAACCGAAAAGTCCGACACGCTCTCCGCGCTGAACTCCCGCGACGCGCAGGCTGCGAAAGCCGATGATGCCCGCGCAGAGAAGCGGGGCGACATGAGAATCGTCGAGGCCTGCCGGCAAGGGGATGGTGAAATCCGCGCGTACCGAGGCATACTCCGCGTAGCCGCCGTCCACCGAGTAGCCGGTAAATACGGGATGATCACAGAGGTTTTCCATCTGGTGACGGCAGAACCAGCAGTCGCCATCTACCCCGCCCATCCAGGAGACGCCCACGCGCGTTCCGATGGGCAGTTCAGCCGTTGCGCCTTCCGCCACTTCGCCAACAATCTGATGGCCGGGAATGATGCGCGGGCGAATGGGCGAGAGATCGCCCTCGACGATGTGAAGATCGGTGCGGCAGACGCCGCAGGCATGGACTTTGAGCAGCACTTCTCCGGGGCGCGGCTGAGGCCGGGGAATTTCCTCAATCGTGACCCAGCTTCCGGGCGCGGCCGATTTGGAATCGAATATGGCTGCTCTCATCGCGAATCCTCTATGCAATAGCTTAATTCCGCACGGCCGGATAAGTTAACGGTTCTCTATTCCCCGTTCCTTGCCCTTCTAGTATTCTTCTGGCATGAAAACTCTGTTCCGCACGCTGCTCAACCTCGCGCTCATCATCTGGCTGGGCGCGGAGATCTTCTTTCCTGTGGTGGCCGCCATCACTTTTGAAACGCTGCGGCCAGACACGCATACGGCAGGGGTGATCGTGGGCAGCTTGCTGCGAATACTGCACGGGATGGGGCTGGTTTCGGCGATGGTGGCGCTGGCGTTGCTGGCGCTGGGTGGGGCATGGGGCATTTACAATCCGCGCGCGGTGCTGGCGCCGATGGCTCTACTTGTGCTGGCAGTCGGGTTCACCATCTACTCGCAGTTCAGCATCATTCCGGCGATGGAGCGGGACCGCATCAATGCCGGAGGAGTCATCGATGCAGCCTCTGCCGCCAACCCCAGCCGCATGGACTTCGAGAGGCTGCACCACCGCAGCGAAAATGTGGAGGGCGCTATTCTGCTGCTGGGGTTGGCGACGGTGGTTTTCCTCGCCAAGGCGGAAACGGAAAAAGCATAGGGAACAAGGAACAATGCCGGTGTAGATCTTAGGTTTCCCATCCTTTTGGCAAAAAACGCGAAAAGGATGGGGCACCCCAAGCACTCGGCACAGGGACCAGTTCCGGTTTAGTTTGTCGCTATCCCACCCTAGCCGCAAAAACAAAGACGCGGCGAGGATGGGGCACCCAGGTTGATTGGCTCAGACGGCGTTTGCCTATTCCCTGATCTCTGTTCCCCGCTCCTGTATCATCGAAGAGGTCCTCGCGTGCGCGTTTCATTCTGCCGGGAACCACAATAGGAAAAACATGAAGACTGGAATTATCGGCCTGCCGCAGGTGGGCAAGACATCTCTGTTCAAGATTCTGACCAAGGCAAAGCTCGAGGAGCGCGGCCGCTCACGCCAGGAGCATATCGGCGTGGCGCGTGTGCCTGACGAGCGGCTGGACAAGCTGTCGGCCCTCTACTCGCCCAAGAAGACGACTTACGCCAGCGTTGAATTTGTAGACGTAGCGGCCATCGGCCAGGAGGCGCTCAAGGAAACCGCGTTTCTGGCCAGCCTACGCCAGGTGGATGCGCTGATTCACGTGCTGCGCGCCTTCGAAGACGATGCGATTGCGCACGTCGGCCCCATCGACCCGCTGCGCGACATCAAGAACGTCGAATTTGACCTGATGATTAGCGACCTGACGCAAGTGGAAAAGCGGCTGGAACGGCTGGAGAAGGACTTGAAGAAGGGGCGCACCAGCGAGTTGGAACACGAACAGGCGCTGCTGCTGCGGTCGAAAGCGGCTCTGGAAAAGGAGCTGCCGCTGCGCGAGTTGGAGATGACCGCCGAGGAAAAGAAGCTCATCCGGGGCTTCATGTTTTTGTCGCAAAAGCCGATTCTGTATGCGCTGAATATCGGCGAGAGCACCACGCTGGGCGACGATCTGGAAGCAGCGGTGAGCCGCTTCAAGCTGGACGATGTCGCGCGTCGGCCCAATGCCGGAGCTACGGCCATCTGCGGCAAGGTCGAGGCCGAGCTGGCGGAGATGGACGACGAGGAAGCGGCAGAGTTTCTCGGCAGTTACGGGTTGCGCGAGAGCGGGCTGGTGCGGCTGATTCGCAAGAGCTACGAGTTGCAGGGGCTGATCAGCTTTTTCACCGCCGGAGAGGACGAGTGCCGCGCATGGACGATTCCGGTGGGCTCGAAGGCGCCGCAGGGAGCCGGGGCGATTCACTCCGACCTGGAACATCACTTCATTCGCGCCGAGACCATTCGCTGGGACGCGCTGCTGGAGGCCGGCTCCGAGGCCGCTGCGCGGGCCAAGGGCACGCTGCGGCTTGAGGGCAAGGAATACGTGGTGCAGGATGGCGACGTGATGCACATCCGGCATTCCGGGTAAGGACCAATGCTGAGAACTTCTCTGATTCTGGGCGCGATTGCCGCGCTGGCCGATGTGGTTGGCGGGCTGGTGCTGGTGCGCGCCAAGGGCGTGGAACGCTATCTGCGCTATTTTGTCGCGCTCGGCGCGGGTTTCCTGATGGCGACAGCACTGGTTGAGATGATGCCGGAGAGCCTGAAGCTGAACAGCGGAAGACCGCTGCTGGGCCCGAGCCTCATCATGGCCGGCTATTGTGTGGTGCACCTGCTGGAGCACACCATCAACGCGCACTTTCACTTTGGCGAAGAGACGCATCAGAACGAGTTTGTCAGCATGCATACGGGCAACTCTGTGCTGGCCGGATTGAGTCTTCACGCGCTTTTTGATGGCGTGGCCATCGGCTCGGGATTTCTAGTGTCGGGCTGGCTGGGCTGGCTGATTTTTCTGGCCATTTTGCTGCACAAAGCGCCAGAAGGCTTCACCATGGCCTCTGTGATGCTGGCCAGCGGACGCAGCCGTACGGCGGCGTTTTACTCTGCCGTGGCGCTGGCCGTGGCCACACTGGCCGGTGTTCTGGTGATTCAACTGATTCCAGGTTGGCTGCCGTATGGATTGGGTATCTCTGCCGGAGTGGCGCTTTACGTGGGCGCGAGCGACCTGGTGCCCGAGGTGAACCGCGAGCCCGGAATTCGCATGGCTCTGGTGTTTTTTGCCGGCGTCGGCGGGTTCCTGTTGCTGCGGATGTTATTGCCCGCGCTGTAAGAAGCTGTCTAAGAACTTGTGGGTGATGAAGGGGACGGGCTTTAGCCCGTCCGTTAAAGAACTAAGAGATTTCCGGCTTTAGCCTCTGAGGGTCTGCAAATGATTGAAAAATGCTCCCTCAGGGGCTAAAGCCTCGCTCCACTTCAGCCTCTGATGTACGGGCTAAAGCTCGTGCCCTTCGCTCAAAACTACGTTCTCAGACACGCTGTAAGTTCAGTGCCGCCGCGGGCCGAATCTGCTCGCGTAGAGTCGGGCCAGCAGCTTGGCGTAATCCCAGCCCACTTTGAAGTTGGCTTTGCTTGCCCCTCGGCTGCGGCTGCCAAAGGCCAGCGGAACCTCTGCGACCGAGCGAATGTGCCCGCGCACCAGAATTTCCAGCAGTAATTTAAAGCCGGATGGCTGGAATTCAATTCCGTCGATGCACTCGCGGCGAAGGAGAAAGAATCCCGTCATGGGGTCTTTGGCGCGGATGCCGGCTCTCTGTATGGGCCATGTGGCCCATACGGCGACGGCGGAGAGCCATTTCCTGATGGGATTCCACTGGCCCACTTCTCCGCCTGCGGTGTAGCGGCTGCCGATCGCCATGTCGTTGCCCGCGAGAATGGCGGAAACCAAAGCGGCCAGCAGCTCGGGAGGGTGCTGCAAATCAGCGTCCATCACGCCCAGAATCGCGGCGTCAGTGTGCTGCCAGCCATAAAGGACCGCGCCGGACAATCCGCGCTCACCCTTGCGAACCAGAAGGCGCACGCGCGGGTCTTCAAGACTGATGGCGGAGACAATCTCCTCGGTTCCGTCGCGGCTGTCGTCATCGACGACAATAATTTCGTAGTCAATTCCCAGCGGATCGAGCGCGGAGCGCACATCGGTGAGCAGGCCGGGAAGATTTGCCGCCTCGCGCAGGGTAGGGATGACGAGCGCCAATCTCTCGTGAGCGTTCGCCTCCGGCCCGGCCGATGACCGAGTGCGCGTTGCCGGGGCCACCGCCGGCTTGTAGGATGAACCTGTCACTGCTAACGACATTCTTCGTCCAAGTATACGGGGTCCATCCAGTTGAGACGCCACTTTCCGGTCAATTTTTTGTTGACCATCTTCTTCACGTTGCTCGGCTTGGCCGTGATGGGCTACCATCCCGGTCTCGAAGATGACGGCGTCTATCTAACCGCGATCAAACACAACCTGAATCCAGCGCTTTATCCCCACGACGCGAACTTCTTCCAGCTTCAGCTCCAGGCCACTTTCTTCGACAAGTGGATTGCGTGGTTCGTGCGCTCGACCGGGATTCAGGTGGCAACGACGGAATTTCTTCTCCAGTTTGCGGCAATCGCACTGATCGTCTTCTCGTGCTGGATGATTGCGCGCAGATTGTTTCCTGAATCGCGCGCGCAGTGGGCTGGCGTCGCCATGGTCTCCGCCATGTTCACGCTGCCGGTGGCTGGCACGGCACTCTACCTGGTCGATCAGCATCTGCATCCGCGCGCTTTAGCCACCGGCATCATTCTGCTGGCGGTGTCGCGGATATTGGCAGGCAGAAAGTGGCAGGCAGCGGCTCCTCTGTTGCTCGCGTTTATGATTCATCCCATCATGGCGGCCATGGGCGTCTCCTTTTGCATCTTTCTGTCCTTGACCATGATGGAGCCGGCGCCTGCATGGCTGCGGAGTTGGCAAGCGCCGGCGCAGAGTTCCGTGGCGGCCGCATTTGTCCCTCTGGGCTGGGTCCTGGAGCCGCCCACTGCCGCGTGGCGTGAGGCTGTGAACATGCACACCGCGCTGTGCCTCTACCGCTGGGCCTGGTATGAGTGGCTGGGCGCGTGGGCGCCGCTGATTCTGTTCTGGGTGCTTTGGCGTGTCGCGCGAAAGCGTGGCGAGAGGCCGTTGGCGCGCTTTGCGCTGGCGGTCTTTGCTTACGGAGCGTTTCAACTGGCCGTGGCTATGATTATCTCGGCAACCCCAGCCCTTATCCGGCTTGCTCCCGTGCAGCCGATGCGTTATCTCCAACTGGTCTATTTCTTCATGACTCTGGTGGCCGGATGCCTTTTGGGCAAATATCTGCTGAAGGCGAGCATTTGGCGCTGGGCGGCCTTTCTGGTGGTCTTCAATGGCGGTATGTTGCTAGCGCAGCGGCTGGAGTTCAGCAGCAGCGACCACCTGGAACTGCCCGGACGGACTTCGGACAACCCATGGCTGCAGGCCTTTGCGTGGGTTCGCCAAAACACGCCCACCGATGCGTATTTTGCCCTCGATCCGGAGTATCTGGCCGCGCCGGAGGAGGATTATCACAGCTTTCGCGCCATGGCCGAGCGCAGCCAGTTAGCCGATAACATCAAGGACACGGCGGTGGTGGCGCTGGTTCCAGAGCTGGGTGAAGCGTGGAAGCGGCAGGCGGAGGCCCAGAAAGGCTGGCCCCGCTTCCAGCTTGCCGACTTCAAGCGCCTGAAGGCGGAGTTTGGCGTGGATTGGGTGCTGGTCTCGTTTCCACAACCGGCGGGGCTGAATTGCGAGTGGCACAACGACATGCTGGCCGTTTGCCGGATACCGTAAAAACAGGGAATAGGGAACAGGGAACAGGGAACAGGGAATAGGGAACAGAAAGCGCGACGAAGGGGAGCGGAAGATGGGTGAATCATTCAAGGATCTTGTGGTTTGGCAACGCGCGGTCCAATTGACTGTTGCTGTCTACAAATTGACTTCCTCTTTCCCGCCTTCTGAGCAATTCGGCTTGACCAATCAACTGCGACGAGCCGCCGTTTCTGTCGCCAGTAATATCGCGGAAGGTTATGGCAGGTCAACGAGAGGAGAATATCTTCAGTTTCTCGGTCATGCAAGAGGTTCGAACTGTGAAGTTCAAACACAACTTATAATCTCAAAAGAGCTGGAATTCGGTTCGAAACAGTTACGAGAGCAGGCTGAGAACTTTTCCGACGAGGTCAGCCGGATGCTTGTTGCTATGATGAACAAATTGCGGAAATGAGGGCAGGTTTTCTGTTCCCTTTTCCCTGTTCCCTATTCCCTGCTTTTCCGGCGCGGAGACCGGACCATGCTCAATCTTACTCAGCGACTGATTCTCGGCTGTGTGCTGCTTGTTGGCCTCGTGGTTGGGCTGGTGGCGGTCACGCACAAAGCTCTGGCGGCGACGGGGCAGTTCAAGCTCGCGTGCCTGTTTGTGGCAGCGGCGGTGGTGGTCGCGGCGGGGACCGTCTTCTTTGTATTGCGGCCGATTCGCCAGTTGGCCCGCGACGTTCGCAAGATCGCCCAGGGCAACCTGGAGTCCCGCGTGGAGTGGAGCAGCCACGACAGCTTTGGCGTGATCGCCAGCGAGTTGAACCGCATCGCGGTCCGGCTGCGCGAACTGATTGAATCCGAGGCCGGGCGCAGGCAGATGGAGTTTCAACTCTCCGACGCCGTGCTGCAATCCATCTTTGAGCCGATCATCGTGACCGACGGCAAGGGGCATGTGCTCAAGGTGAACCAGGCCGCGGCCGAGCTTCTGGGCGAAGCCGCCACCGACCGCATGGCGCTGGCGAATACACCCGGCGGCGACAAAATCCTCAGCGCCATCCGCGATGCCGTCGCCATGCAGAAACCGGTGGCCGCCGAGGACGAGGCGGCGCTGCTACCCATGCGCATCGGCAAGCAGGAGCGCAGCTATCGTCTGCGCACCACTCCCATGCGCGACTCCGACGGCAGGCTGCTGGGCACTGTGACAACGCTGGAGGACGTGACCACGCTGCAAGATACCGATCGCTTCAAAACGCAGTTCATCAGCATGGCCGGCCGCAAGCTGCGCGACCCGTTGTTGCAGTTGCGCCGCGGACTTTATGCACTGGGCCATGGATTTGGAGGGGAGTTGGTCCCCTTGCAAGCTGAACTGGTGGCCGGCGCCAGCAGCGAGAGCGAGAAGCTGGACGATTTGATGAGCGACCTGATCGAAGTTGCGGAGCTCGATGCCGGCCGTCGCGAATTCACACTTGAGCGCCTGCGTCCGTTGCAGGTCCTGAACGAAGCCCGCGACCGCTTCTGCGACGAGGCCGCTCAGAAGCATATCCGCATCGAGGTCTCGGCATACGGTGATCTCTCGTTTGTGCAGGCGGACCGGCGCGCGTTGCACTCGATTCTGGACAACCTGCTCACCAATGCCCTGCGCTACACTCCAGCCGAGGGCGAAATTCTGCTGGCTGCCGAAGAGGTGAAGGACTTTGTAAAGTTCACGGTGCGCGACACCGGCCGGGGAATCGAGGCCGATAGGCTGGGCAACATCTTCGACCGCTTTAATTCAAACTCCGAGCGGGGCACCGGTCTGGGCCTCGCGCTGGTGCGGCGGCTGGTGGAGTCGCTGGGCGGTCAAATTGCGGTGGAGAGCCGCTTTGGCCATGGAACCACCTTTCGCTTTACCATTCCCGTGGCGGTCAGTAGCGATATCCGCCATCCTGTCGAGGTGGGCTGAGCTATGGCAGAGATCAAACTGGAACGCCAGCAGGAACCCGCCAAGCTCCGCGTGTACATCGGAGCGGCGCCGGGCGTGGGCAAGACCTACCACATGCTCAGCGACGCCTACCGGATGAAGCATCAACAGGGCATCGACGTGGTGATCGGCCTGGTTGAATCCCACGGGCGCAAAGAGACCGAAGATCGCGTCCGCGACCTCGAGATTGTTCCGCAGCGCGTGATTCCGTATCGCGGCGTGAATCTGAAAGAGATGGACGTGGACGCCATCCTGGCGCGTCATCCGGACACCGTCATTGTGGACGAGCTGGCTCACACCAACGTTCCGGGAAGCAAGAACCGCAAGCGCTACGAAGATGTGCTGGAGTTGCTGGACGCGGGCATCAACGTGATGGCCGCGGTGAACATTCAGCACCTTGAGACGCTCAACGACGCCGTCAACCGCTCGGCCAACACCATCATCCGCGAAACCGTGCCGGATAACTTCCTGAAGCGCGCCAATGAAGTGGTGAACGTGGACGTGACCGTGGAAGAGCTGCGGTCGCGCCTGCGGCAAGGCAAGATTTACGCAGCCGAAAAGGTGGAGCAGTCGCTGGCCAACTTCTTCCGCAAGGGCAACCTCAGCATGCTGCGCGAGCTGGCCCTGCGCACCACCGCCGAGCAGGTGGGCAACCAGGCCTCAGAGTATCGCCGCACGCAGGGATTGGAGCAGGCGCCCATTCCGGAAAAAGTGATGGTCTGCCTCAGCACGCGGCCCGGCACCGAACGCCTCTTGCGCGTGGGCTCGCGCATCGCCGGCCGCCTGGCCAGCAACTGGTACGCCGTCTACGTCACACGGCCCGACGACGACAAGGGCCACGGCGACCCGGAGGCCTTTCACCGCCTCGAAGAGTGGCAGCGCATGGCTCGCGATCTGGGCGCGCAGGTGGTCATGCTCACCGACAAAAACGTAGCCGACGCCCTCATTCGCTTTGCCCAGCAGGAGAGCATTTCGCACGTGGTCTTCGGCCAGTCCGCGCGCTCGCGCTGGGACATTTTCCTGCGCGGCTCGGTCATCAACCGCTTTCTCTCCGAAGTTCGTGACGTCACCGTGCAGGTGGTCCCCATGCAAACGCAAAAATCGCTGCGACGGGGCTGAGAGAGCTTATTCGCGGAGGACGCGCACCCTATCTTCAGTTTAAAAATCTGGTGAATCGAGGTTGTCTGGAGCGTGAACAATACGCATCAGCTTGCCGCGATCGAGCCAGATGAGGCAGCACTCTTCGCAGGAATCGATGACCACGTTGCCGGGGCCGGCATAAAAATGCGCATCCATAGGATGGTGACACTGCGGGCAATTGATCGCGCGGCGCAAGTCTTCGCTGTCGGCAGCGGCCTGAGCGGCTCCGGCTCCCTGGCCGGCCCGCAACTGCTCGACAAGGCCTTCCAGCGCCTGCATGGGGATCAACATGCCGTGGCATCCGGTGCAATAAACAATCCGGAGATTGGCGAGCACGGCATGGGCGAGGGGAAGCTTACACAGCGGGCAATCCTGGCCCGCCGGCTCGTCGAGAACGCGCACGCCGTCGTCGTTCTTCTCGGGAAAATAGACGCTCTGGCAGTACGGACACTTGAAGCTCTCCAGATCAGCCTTGAGCTGCATGGGAGCGCCGCAGGAGGGACAGTTCATTGCGGCTTCCCACATTCTGCGCAAAATTTTGCGCGCAGAGGAATGGGTTTTCCGCACTCGATGCAGAACTTGGCGCCCTCCGCGGCAGTTGATTCAGCATTGGCCGGAGCGCCGATTAGAACCGGAGAATTCGTTGGCTGGGAAGGGGTAGCGGCCGGTCCAGTCATCGATGGTTTGAGCGCGTTGGAGAGAACCTGCGCCACGGCAGCGCCAGCGCCCAGGCCCATGCCCATGCCGGCCGCTCCGCTGGTGTTGGCCGCGGAGAGGTCCAGCGATTCAGCCGCGGAGTAGAGCGTGTAGCGGCCAAGATCGCCAACCATGTTCATGCCGATGCGCTGGTCGAAGACCTTTTGCAATTCTTCCGGCAGGGAGACATTCTCGACGACGAACCGATCGAGTGCGAGGCCGAGCGCGGTAAAGGACGGCTTGATTCGCTCTGCAATCTTCTCGCTGAGAACGGTGTGATTGGCGGCCATGTCGAGGAAGGAGATATCGCTCGAGGCAAAGGTCTCGGTCATCGAGCCAATGATGGTGTCGCGCAACTGGCCTTCCAACTCGGCGGCGAGATAACTGTCGCGGGTGCCGCTGATCTGGCTG
>Ga0302281_10003591_pt1 | contig 10726 bp, 8 predicted proteins | sample III_Fen_E1_2_FD_198762 | JGI IMG/M metagenome (GOLD analysis project Ga0302281, IMG submission 198762) | Peat permafrost microbial communities from Stordalen Mire near Abisko, Sweden - III_Fen_E1_2 | ecosystem: Environmental > Terrestrial > Soil > Wetlands > Permafrost | place: Sweden: Abisko...
GCAATTCTCTTATTGCGCATTTTTTCGTGATCAGCAGGCTGTTGGCAAAATGGTCGTGCGCCGTCGGCGGCAACATCCGTTGGAGTTCGGTCGAGCCAGCACGTATGTCGAAACCGTGGATGCTCCAGTTCTCGAAGAATTGTCAGAACGATTCTTGTCTGCGATTCACTACTATGGCCTCGTCGAAGTCGAATTCAAGCTCGATCCACGGGACTCCCAATACAAGCTTCTCGATGTAAATGCCCGGACCTGGGGTTATCACAGTCTGGGCGCTAAGGCCGGTGTGGACTTCAGTTACATGCTCTACGCCGATCAGGTCGGCCTTCCGATCGGCGCTTGCCGAGGTCGCGCCGGATACGCGTGGGTCCGCAATACCACCGACATTCCCGCGGCCATGGTCGCGATTTTAAATGGCGACACAAGCGTGGTGAATTATCTCCGCTCATTGAGGGACTGCAACGTGGAAGCAGTCTTTAGCGCCTCCGACCCGCTGCCCGGTATGGCCGAAGTGGCCCTTATTCCTTACCTCGCGATAAAAAGGGGTTTCTGATTTGGAATCTTATTGCTTCTTCCGCGCTGAGAATCGGTAAGTGAATGTTTCAAGCAGTGCTTCTCACCAAAAACGTGCCTGTATTTTGGAAACGACCTGCATCCTCGTCCTGGGGTGCGTTTTGGTGGCAGGACTCTGGCCCTTCCACGCTCCGAGAAACGACGTCAGTTGGAGTGGCAATGGCATTTTCCTCGGCCGGCACGGAAGCCTAATTAGTTCGGGCGTATTCGAAGCCCCGACCGCGGCTGGCGGAAACCCTTGCAGCCTCGAAGTTTGGCTCGCGCCGAATCGCATTGATTCTGCCGGAACCATCCTCTCGTTTTACCAGCCCACGACAAACAGCATTCCCTTTTCGCTGCGTCAGTCGCTGGGAGATCTCGTTGTACAGAGAGTCAGTCCCAATCTAACTCCCAGAAAAAGCAAGTTATATGTGGATGTATTCCACGACCTGAAACCAGTTTTTGTAACGATTACCTCAGGTCCAACCGGCCTGAACGTATACGTGGACGCTAATCGAGTGCGAAGATCCTCGGGTCCATTATTTTCCAGTCAGAACCTGACAGGCCAACTCATAATCGGCAATGCCCCCACAACCACCGACAGTTGGTCCGGGCAATTGCTGGGATTTGCGATTTACGATCAGGAGCTCTCCCCCGCCGATGTCTCCCTTCACTACCAGGAATGGATGCAGGGCCGCACGCGGACGTCGTCCGACACCGACATCTTTCGTGCGCGCTATCGGTTTGATGAGGGGAAGGGAAGCATTGCTCACAATGAGTCTGGATCGGCCCCGGATCTTGGCATCCCCGAACGTTTTTTCGTCTTGCGCGAGCCTTTTCTCGAACGGCCCTGGAATGAATTTCATCCTGATCGGGCCTACTGCAAAGACGTGGCGATCAACATATTCGGGCTCATACCACTGGGATTTTTCTTCAATGCGTATTTATCGATTGTCAAGAAGACAAAGCGTGCGACCGGCCTTACCATCGTTTTGGGTTTCGTCACCAGCCTCACGATCGAAATACTGCAGTCGTTTCTACCCACTCGCGACTCCGGCACGACCGACCTCTTCACCAATACACTCGGGACCGCCATCGGCGCCGTTCTCTTTGTCTGGTCGATGAAGCGGGGCTGGTTTGGGCGATTTGGCTTCCCCAGCACACTGCTTTCCAAGACGTAATTGCAGATTGGGCGATCAGGTCTGGTAGGTGGAGTAAATCGGGACCCCAAATCCAAAGGATAACTAATGAAAAAACAAACTCTTTCAGGCCAAACCTTACGCCTTCGGAGTCTGATTTGGCTCGGTACACGGACTGTTTTGCCCGCAACTCCAACACGGTTTCGTTGATTTCGAGGAGTATTCCGATTCGCGATTAGGGCAGAATTGCCGGTACAGGCAGACACGGCAGGTTGGCTTACGCAGTCGTCGCACCGCTGCCACGGTAAACACCGTCGAAACAGCCGCCACGGTTAATAGGATCCGGGAAAACATCAGAACCTCGTTCGCGAAGCCTACTAGAAGTGGCGCACAATCCTCAGTGATAAAGATCACAAAGCGGTGTTTTTTTGTCTTGGTGCGGTGGTTGGGTCCGAACTGCGACTTTTCTCGATGATTCTTCAAGATGAAGAAGATTCCCCAACTCGACGCCATTCGAGGCATTGCGGTGCTGCTGGTCCTGCTGCATAACACGGATATCTATCCGTCCCTGCATTTGAACTTCCTATCGGACAACGGATGGATGGGGGTGGATCTCTTCTTCGTCCTCTCTGGATTCCTGATCACGGGAATCTTGCTCGACACCAGGAAATCTCGGGACTATTTCAAGAATTTTTATGCACGGCGCTGCCTTCGCATCTGGCCTCTTTATTACTCCGTTCTGCTTTTTATGTTCGTCGTGGTCCCGCTCGTCCGTCCTTCCGAAGCTCACGCAATCTTCGAAGCACGGTCGGCTCCCTGGTGGAGTTATTTGATCTTTCTCCAGAATTTTCTGGTTCCCATTCCTACCATGGCGACCGGAGCTCTCGGCGTCACTTGGTCGCTGGCTGTCGAAGAACAGTTCTACATGGTTTGGCCCTTAGTGGTTCGGTGCTGTAGCGAGGCGCGGCTCCGGCAAATTGCGATTGCGGTGATTTGCATCTCTCCACTCCTTCGTTTTTACTCGAATTTGCATCAAGTCAACATCTATTCCAATACCTTCTGCCGGCTCGACGGCCTCATGGCCGGCGCGTTGCTCGCTACGGTTGTTCGATCCGCGAACTTCCAGCCTGGAGCTTTTCTGACTCGCGCATGGATCACGCTTCTAGTCTCGGCTCCCCTGGCTCTCACGCTAGAAACTTTCCACGCTCGATGGATTGTCTTCTCGTTTACGGCATTAGCGTCCGTTTCGTTGGTCTATCTCGGTCTGTTCTCGCCGCAGAAGTGGCTGCAGACGATTCTGACCAGCCGGTTCCTCATGTATACCGGAACCATAAGCTACGGAATTTATCTGCTGGAAAAAGTACCGCCGGACGCCATGAAATCCTTTCACCTGGATCAGTACGGATTTTTGGCGCTCCCGATTACCGCAGCAGCCACGTTTGCCCTAGCGACCCTGTCTTGGTATCTCCTGGAAAAACCGTTTCTGAGGCTCAAGCGCTATTTCGAACCGCGCCAGCGACAGACCGAAGAAGAGCCGGTCGCGGCCTGACGCAGGGGACAGAGCCCCTGCCCAAGCAGGAATTAACTCAGGAAACAGGAGTAATAAGTTTCTTGTAACGTGATTCGAATCACATCTTATTGGCTGCGCGACAGGTTAGACTCTTCCATCATTGAACGGTGGATATCTACCTCCGCTTGATGCACTTGTTTTCTCCCCCCGTACCATAAATCAGAGATTTGGCCCACTGACAGCTCGCTTTGGGAAATCATGATAGTCCACAAATTGCAGCGTCCGGGGAGCACTTTGCGAACCATCAAATTGGATTTTCGGAACGACCCGCGCTGGGATGAGTTTGTCTCCTCGCATGAAGGTGCTCTCATCTATCACCACTCCAGTTGGCTGATCGCTCTTGAAGAAGAATACGGCCAAAAATGCGTCAGTCTGGCCTGCGTTGATTCCACCGATCAAGTGCGTGCGCTGCTCCCATTGTTTCCAACCAAAGGGTTGCCCTTCGCGCTGGGAAGGCACGCCACAGGACGAAGGCTGTCCTCGTTACCTCGAACTCCGGCCGCTGGGTTGCTGGCCAATGATCCCGCGGCGGCGTCAGAGATCGTTCGCGCGGCGATGAAAATCGCGAAGGACGGTGGCGTCCAACTTGAAATCAAGACCCATGTCGCTGGTCTCGATGATCTTGCCGACGGTTTAGGATGCGTGCCCTGGCGATGCAGTTACGTCGAGGAACTGCCTGGCTCCGTCGAAGGTACATCGTGGTCTGACTTCTGTGAGACCGCGCGGGTTCCAAGAACCTGCGGCTCGTGCAAGGGATGCCGTCGTCTTCGTTTTGGGAATGCTAAGCAGCAGCATCGAGTGAACTGGGCCGTGAACAAGGCCATCAAATTGGGCCTTGCCATCCGCGAAGCGGACAAAGAAGAAGATCTTGCGCAGTGGTACCGCATCTATCTTCGGACGATGCGGCATAAGGCTGTACCACCGCGGTCATATCGCTTTTTTATGAGTCTCTGGTCGACACTGCGTCCGCAAGGGCAAATGCGCTTGCTGCTGGCCGAGCAGAAAGTTGCCGACGCGCCACTCGATTCCCCGGCAAAGCTTGTTGCCGGATCGATTTTCCTGAAGTTCGGCCAGACCGTGTTCTATGCCTTCACGGGTTGCGATCCTCGCAATCTTCATTTGCATCCGCACGATCTCATTCAGATCGAAGCGATTCGCGATGCTTGCAAGGGCGGGTTCCGCTGGTACGATTTTGGCGAAGTGAGCGAAGACAACGAATCGTTAGCCCAGTTCAAAGGCAAGTGGGGAACGGAGCCGATGCCGCTCTTTCGCTATTACTACCCCGCTATCGAGAATCACACGCACACTGGTGGGGCGTTGACGAATTCAACGCGAAAACTGTGGCGCATCTTGCCCGAAAAAGCCACCGCACTCCTCGGAGATATGCTTTATCGCTACATGTGACCAATTCGAGAAGTGCCTTCGCGCAGCCGTACGGCTCAGGGAGTAGCTTCGATGACCGTGAACCCCACAATCGCACCACTGCCCGTGAGGTTGTCATATATCGGATGCTGGTACAAGAACGATATGTACTCGCACAACTGCAGCAAAATGGTGGACTCCCTTCGCCAGTGTGGTATGGAGGTCGAGGTCATCACCTCAAATTGTAGATGTTTCAAATCGGCGCAGAAGTTCACGATTTCCCAAGATGACCTGATCAATACGAATTGCGCTGCCATCGCCATCCCGCACGCCCCGAGAAATCCTGGCAAGTCCCAAGGAACGCTGAAGCGTCTCGCGGTCAAGACACTGCGTTTGGATATTCCGCTTGCCGTACTGCGTGGTTTCCTTTATTACAAACGAGCCCGGCGGACGAACATCATCCACTTCGATCAGGTGCTGGAGGCCTTCGGCTGCATCCCATTTTTTGTTTTGGTGGCTCTTGCCGATCGAGCGGGGAAGAAAGTCGTCGTAACGGTTCACGAGATAGATCCTTTTCAACGGGAACACAAGAATCTCAATCATTTTTACAATAAGTGCTCCGAAGTGTTGGTCTATAGCGAAGACATGAAGCAGCAGATCGTCGCTCTTGGAGTCGATCCTGAAAAGATCAAGGTGATTCGCTACGGATCGGTGATCTCCGAACTGCTCCCGGTCGAGCGCACAAAATATATCTATTTTGGCGGACACAATATTCGCCGAGGCAAGGGTTATGAAGAACTGCTGCGAGCCTTGGCGATTCTTAAAGCGAAGGGCACTCCGATTCTGTTGACGATCTATGTCGGGCACGGATGCAATGGCGTTTCCGAGGCGCATGAAGCCGCCGATCGCGTGGGCGTCTCCGACATGATTGAGTGGCGCGAGTTTTATTCCGGAAACGAACTGGCCGAAGTCTATCAGCGCAGCAAGGCGTGTCTCATCCCATTCACCGGAGGTTCGGCAAGACATCCTTTAAGCTGCGCGATGGTCAACGCCACCCCCGTGATTGCCACGCGAGCGGTGGACATCCCGGAATATCTCGGCGACCTGGGCATTTACGTGGATGGCACCGCCGAATCGATTGCCACGGCCATCACCGAAGCCGAAACAGGTGAAATCGACCTCGATTCCATCGGGCGCCAGTTGCGCGCCAAGGCTATGGCTGAACTGGACTGCCAGAAAATCGCCGAGCGGCTCAGCGGCATGTACACTGAAATCAGCGTTCGCCAGACATATTCGCGATCCGATCCCCAATCGGCCGCGTAAAGATTAAAGGCCTGAACAGCCGTCCCATGCCTTCAAGCCAAAGCGTTGATATGATAGTACTTGTTTGTATGCGATAGCCGGTTTGACGATGGGAAGCACATCCTGTTTTTAGCATTCCCGTAAGCAGCCTTGTCCTGCTAATATAGAACTTCCCCGTTACCTACTCCCCCTTGATTTGCGTACTTGAGCCGTACCCATTGGCAACAATTTTAAGACCTAATTCTCAAGGAGTTACTAACCAGATCATGGTGAATACTGCGATCATTGGTGCAGGCCCGTACGGTCTTTCTGTCGCCGCTCACTTCCGGCGTAATGGGATTCCATTTCGCATTTTCGGACGCCCAATGGATACCTGGCTGAATCACATGCCGAAAGGCATGATGCTGAAGTCCGATGGTTTCGCTTCGAACCTCTATGATCCAGCGAGCGAATACACGCTTGGTCATTTCTGCGCCGAACAGGGGATCCCGTACGCCGACACTGGCATCCCCGTACACTTGGACACTTTCAGCGCTTACGGTCTTGCCTTCCAGTCGCGTATGGTTCCCGAATTGGAGAAGAAAACCGTCACCGGCGTAGAACGCCTGCCGCAAGCGTTTCGTCTAACTCTCGAGGATGGTGAGACTTTCGTCGCAGAACGCGTCGTTCTGGCAATCGGTATCACTCACTTTGAACATATTCCAAGTGGTCTGGCTAATCTGCCGGCGGAATTTGTTTCGCACAGCGCTCGTCACAGCGAGGTTGCGCCCTGGCGTGGGCGAAGCGTTGTGGTGATAGGCGGCGGGGCTTCTGGCCTCGACATGGCGGGATTGCTGCACGAGGCGGGCGCCGACGTACAACTGGTTGGCCGTCAAAAGGAACTTAAGTTCCACACCGCACCTTCCGGCAAAGGACGCTCCTGGTGGCAGGAAATTCGGCATCCGAAGTCGGGATTGGGCCCGGGTCTTCGTTCCCGCTTCTTTTCAGACGCCCCCTGGGCCTTCCGCTATTTGCCCGAAAGTCTGCGACTGGAGATTGTTCGCAAAGCTCTTGGCCCGTCCGGAGGATGGTTCATTCGCGACAAGGTGACGGGAAAAGTTCCCTTGCATCTCGGTTACAACCCCGAGAGTGCCAAAGTCGAAAATGGCAAGGTGCGTCTGTACCTTCGATCTGCCGACGGCTCGGAGCGCGACATTCTTACCGAGCACATCATCTGCGCCACCGGGTACAAAGTAGATTTGAATCGGCTGGGCTTCCTTACCTCCGAAATCCGTTCCCATCTGAAGGCAGTCGAAGGGGCTCCGGTACTTTCATCCACATTCGAATCGTCCGTGCCAGGCCTCTATTTCGTGGGAATCGCAGCCGCAAACACCTTTGGCCCGGTCATGCGATTTGCTTTTGGAGCGGGTTTCGCCGCGCGCCGCTTGACACAGGCCATGGCACGGTTCGCGGTTCCGAGTCCGGCTTCCGTTACCGTCGCGCGGGCTGCCGCAACAACAAAGTGACCCGACAAATTTATAACGACGAATTAGCAAGGTCGTACTAGCAACTCTTGCCCGCTCTTCGAAAGGCTGATGGACGAATGAAGCTTGAAACGATCGCGATTCACGCCGGGTATGACGGCGATCCGACGACCAAAGCTGTAGCCGTCCCGATTTACCAGACGGTCGCGTTCGAATTTGATAGCGCCGAACACGGCGCGGCTCTCTTCAATCTGGAAGTTAAGGGAAACATCTACACCCGCATCGGCAATCCCACGAACACAGTGCTTGAGCAGCGCGTTGCGGCCATGGAAGGTGGAGTTGACGGTCTGAGCGTCAGTTCCGGGATGGCTGCCATCGAGTATGCGCTGATCAACGTCGCTGAAGCGGGCACGAATATCGTTTCGACCCCGCAGTTGTATGGTGCCACTTATACGTTGCTCGCCCATATTTTTCCCAAGCGCGGAATCACTTCGCGTTTCTCAGCAACCGATCGCCCGGAAGATGTCGAGAAGCTGATCGACGAAAATACCCGCGCTGTGTACTGCGAGAGTGTCGGCAATCCCGCCGGCAATGTCGCCGATATTGAAGGATTAGCGCGCGTGGCCCACCAGCACGGCGTGCCTCTGGTGGTCGACAACACGGTTGCGACTCCGATCCTACTGCGTCCGATCGAGTACGGCGCCGACGTAGTCGTGCACTCCATGACCAAGTTCATCGGAGGCGGGGGCACCAGTATCGGCGGGATGATCGTCGATGGCGGAAAATTCCCCTGGCGGAAGTATCCCGAAAAGTTTTACATGTTCAATCAGCCGGAGATCGCCTACCACGGTGTCGTTTACGTCGATCACTACGGAGATGCGGCGTTTGTCGCGCGCTGCCGAACGGTTTGCCAAAGAAATACCGGCGCTACCCTTTCTCCGTTCAACGGTTTCTTGTTCCTGCAGGGGATTCAGACGCTTGCCCTCCGCATGGAGCGCCACGTGGAGAACGCACGTAAGGTCGCGGAATTCCTGCGTGCCCACCCCATGGTGAACTGGGTCAACTACGCTGGATTTCCCGACAGTCCGCTTTATCCGATGGCGCATCGCTATCTAGGTTCGAACTTCTGCTCGTTGCTCACCTTTGGCGTAAAAGGGGGCTACGACGGCGGCATCAAGTGTTTTAATTCGTTTCGCCTCTTCAAGCGAATGGTCAATATGGGGGACGCAAAGTCGTTGTCGTGCCATCCGGCCTCGACCACGCACCGGCAACTTACTCCCGAAGAGCAGGCTAAGACGGGAGTGACTCCGGAGATGATTCGCCTTAGCGTTGGCATCGAGCATATCGACGACATTCTTGAAGATCTGGGGCAGGCCTTGGAGAGCGCCAAATAGTTAAACAAGCAGTGGCGTTTCACTGAAACGCATCATGTGTGGGGGAATTTTTCTGTGGTTGAAACCCTGAGTGGGGGAGGGGTGACATGCCGTTAATTGTTGAAGGCGGACGCATACCGCCTCGTTGGGCTCGGGAAGGGAACTACCGTGCGCCGAATTCCGCGCACCCACAACACTTGAGTATCGCGCTCATCAACAACATGCCCGATTCCGCTCTCGAGGACACGGAACTCCAATTCTTCGATCTGCTCGATGACGCGTCCGGGGAACTCCCCATTTATCTGAAGCTGTACTCGCTGAGCGGGATCCCGCGAACCGACCGCGGCCAGCGTCATCTCAACAGCTTCTACTACGGCCTGGACGAACTTTGGCAGAACCAGTTTGACGGCGTCATCATCACCGGCACCGAGCCCCGCCAGCCCAACTTGCAGGATGAACCCTACTGGCCGGTCTTAGCAGAGGTGTTCGACTGGGCGGAACGCAACACAATTTCGGCAGTGCTTTCCTGTCTTGCCGCCCACGCGAGCGTTCTACACAGCGACGGCATCGCTCGGCATCGCCTGCCCGATAAGCAGTTTGGAGTTTTCGCCTTTGCCAAGTCGCTCCGCCATCCGCTGACGGTCGATACTCCCGAGCAGGTACGCTTTCCGCATTCCCGATGGAATGAAGTGCAGGCCGACTCTCTGCGGGATTGCGGCTACACCATCCTGACGCAATCCGCCGATGGTGGAGTCGATACCTTCGTAAAGAAGAAAAAACAAAGCCTGTTTTTGCACTTCCAGGGCCACCCCGAGTATGGGGCCGAAACCCTGCTGAAAGAATATCGAAGAGATATACGCAGGTTTCTCATGAAGGAACGTGACACGTATCCTTCTATGCCCAAGAGTTATTTCGATTCTACCGGCGAGAGGCTCGCGAATGACCTTCAAGCGTTGCTTCTTGAGAAGCAAGGATCGATTCCGCCGGAAGAACTGATGGCTGGTTTTCCCGAAGCGGCGCTGATCGGCGCCCTACAGAAAACCTGGCAGACTTCGTCGACCACCATCTACAGAAATTGGCTGCAATATATGATCGCGAAGAAAGCGGAGCTTCCGCGGTTTCGTTCCGCCGTGCCCGTCGCTGAAACTGTCGAGCGTAAGCCTACCGCGTTGGGATGAGAAGACAACTTTCAGGTGGAAGAGTTATGATTTCGCGTTTGTATCAATGTGCTGCCATTGCGAGTGACTCGGGGAAAGAGGTAGGGCTCTTTGAGATTGCCAGTTCTGCTCGGTAGGCTAGCGGGTAAGATCGCTTTTATACTTCCGGGCGGATTCAGTTTGCGGCCGCGCCTGCAGCGGCTGCGCGGAGTCGCAGTCGGGAAAAACGTCTGGATTGGCCAGTTTGTCTACATCGACGAATTACATCCTACGGAAGTGACGATTGGCGAAAATTCCACAATCGGTCTCAGAACATCGATCATAGCCCACTTCTATTCTGGACCCCGAAGACCCATTAGCAACGGCAAGGTAGTGATCGAGAAAGACGTTTTTATTGGGCCGCACTGCGTCATCCTGCCGAACGTGACAATCGGGGAAGGCGCAGTGATCCGGGCCGGTACTGTCGTGAGCCGCAACGTGCCAGCGCACACGTTTTGGGGACCTCCCGCGGCTGAAGCGCTCGGCGTGGCGACCATCCCGCTAACCCCGCAATATACCTACGAAGAATTTGTTGGAGGGCTGAAGATGCGTGTAAAACGCCGGCCCGGTTTTGAAGACAATGAGCCTGAATAGTTCACTGGACATTGCCGAGTCCAGAATAAATGTTCGTTGTTTTGCCACTCGGTTTTCGCATTCACCAGTTCAACACAATCAGGGGGAACATATGCCAATCCAAACGACAGAAATCGAACAGGATATTCGTAGCTATCTCACCGAAGAGTTTCTTTTTGGGCGTGGCGAAGCGCTCACT
>Ga0302281_10003596_pt1 | contig 10718 bp, 12 predicted proteins | sample III_Fen_E1_2_FD_198762 | JGI IMG/M metagenome (GOLD analysis project Ga0302281, IMG submission 198762) | Peat permafrost microbial communities from Stordalen Mire near Abisko, Sweden - III_Fen_E1_2 | ecosystem: Environmental > Terrestrial > Soil > Wetlands > Permafrost | place: Sweden: Abisko...
CAAGAAAGATGGGATAGGCTTAAAGTCCACACCTCAAGGAAGGAGACAGAAGCTCAAGCCGCTTGATTAAGACGCCCGTGAAAATTTACACCCAAAATCTTGACGCGGGGAAAAGCTGGATCTTCAAGAATTGATTTAACTTTTTGTTTTCCTTCAACACCTTTTTCTATTTTCAAAAGTCGTTTAAACATAGCGGACGATTTATCTGTCGAAAGTTGTAAGGGTCCGACTCCATAGGCCTTAAGACTAATTGGAAACTCAGCTTTAGTGATTTCATTCACAACATTAATATCCTGCTCAGCACTCTTTGCTCGGTACAAATCCTTCCCAACATGAACAGAACGAAAATCATACATGTATTGATTAATAAACTCAGCTATTGCAATTTCAGCTAAGTCACCATGCGTTTTGTTACCGATAATTCGCATAGTAAATATATTGCTAAGCGTCATAGTTATAAGATCAGGATATTTTCCAATGAAAAATTTAAACCGATTAATAAAATCTCGATAGGCTTCCAATCGTGTTGGCGTTGGCATTACACGTTCCCTTTTCTTTATCTTTTTTCGAATCGTCTGTTTTTTATGTCTTTTTGCAGTCATACAACCGTCGAGTTAAAAAATTTAAAAACCTTCAAAAATTGACGTAAACCTAAACAAAGAGGTCAGGCACAACATTCAATACTTTGTACCAGTTCTTTATTGGTCTCTAAAACCTGCCCAATTCTACCCCATTCCCATCGCAACCCGCTCTCTCAATCGCCAACCCCTTCTATTAAGATCCCCTTTGGGGATTCATCTGGCACATTCAAACCTACCCTTCAGCTTTGCGGTTTCGGGGTAGAGGCCTCTCGTAAAACCTCCACCAACTTCACCATCGCCAGTGTGTCTTGGGCGCAATAGGTTAAAAGGTCTTTGCGGATGTTCTTTTTGACCATTTCGGAGACTTGGGGGTCCATCAGTTGAATATAAGCTCTCACCGCGGCGTCTACCGTTCCTCTGGAACGTTAGCGACCAAATAATGTGTTTCGCCTGGAAGGCTCAACACAGGACACCCGATCTTTTAATTAGATCGGGTACAACCAAATCTCGCCGCTCGGCTTGAAGCCTCGCAGCAGGTGCGGGCTTATACAGCCCTTCGTGCCATTGCTAATGGCTAAATCCGAATAGTTCATGGTGGGCACCCCTGGTCCATGATTCACAAATGAATCATACGGGGCACCTACCGCATTGTCGTTATCGCGCTACCCATTCTTTTCTTCGCCGATAAGACGCCGATAATCCGCCGTCAAAACGTAATAGGCGTCCCGCTTACCCGCCCCTTGTTTTTTAATCAAACCGGCTTCCATCCACTTGCCCAATAAATCCCTGGCGGAACGTTCTTTGATGCCAAACAGGGTGCAAAGGTTTTTCGTTCTGATCTGTAAATTCTTTCGAAAGTGGGTAAGCACTCGTCTTTCCCTGGGTCCTATTTTCTGCAAAAGCTCAATGTCCTTTCCGCTTTGTGGGGACAAACGCTTCTGCGAAGCAAGCAATGCTTTTTCCTTAACGCGCTCAAATATGATAGCGGCGCCATTGAGGAAATATTCCAGCCATAGCGTAATATCCGGATTGGGGTTGTCGTAATAATGGACGCCCTGGCATTCGTGGAGGGCATCGTAATATCCCTTTAAATCTTCGGCGTAATACTCTTCCAGGGAATAAAACCGCTTCAAATCATATCCCCGCTGATAAAGAATAAGAGTGGCAAGCGCCCTGGCCGTGCGTCCGTTACCGTCCATAAAAGGATGGATGGAGACGAATTGGTAATGGGCCACGCCCGCCTTGAGGATGGGATGTGTTTCAGGGTCGCCATTAAGCCAGCTCAAAAACGGTTTCATGAGAAGAGGGACTTCTTTGGCTTCGGGCGGGAAATAAACCGCTTTTCGAGTGGCCGAATCGTAGATCGCGTTTTGGGCTTCCCTGTATTCCCCCCTCAATTTTCCTTTAACGATCCCCTTCTGTACGACTGAATGAATTTTCTTGATGATCTTTTCGGTTATTGTTTTTTTGGTCTTGGAATGGCGGTGGATGAGATCGAGACAATCGTAGTAATTCATCGCCTCACGCTTGTCGATTTCGCGCGCGATAACCGTATGGCCTTCTATCAATTCCTTGGTTTGCTTTAAGGTAAGGCGGTTACCCTCAATTTTTGTGGAATAATGCGTCATCTTAGCCGAGGCATCTTCACGAAACTCACGCTCTATATCCAATGGTAAAGCTACGCTTTGCACGATCTCACGAGCGGCTTCCATTTTCCCTATGAGATTAAACATGGAGGACGTCACCCTAAAAGTCGGTTTATAGATCACGATTTCCTCCGCCAATAACCCGCCGTTAAACCACCGTTAAATTATAGCCGAAATGAACTAAATACAAATAGATCAAATTAATGGGCCTTTACTCGTTTAGAAAAAACGCAAACTACGCTGGTATTACCGCATTGCCGCGACCCTAAAGACAAGTGACTCGCACGAATTTAACCGAACGCGACAAATCCTTTTCCAGCCGAGGTCTTTCTATCCATTTTTTAATTCGTGAAATCTGAAAGCCTTCCTTACAATTTTCACGAATTAGAAACCCAGGCTTTTCATAGGTCAAGCGGGTGTTTAACAACCAGTCTGAAAGATCAACCTTGCAAGGACAATGGGTTAGGCCTTGGCAGCCGGTAAAGCAGTTGGGCCAGTTCGCCCACCGCCTGCCCCTGGTCAAAGACCGCCTGGGTGTCCTGATCCACTTCGTCTTTCAGGTCATAGCGGTGAATTTCCAGCCACAGGCGTTTGGGGCATTGAAGACCGGCAAGGTAACGGGATTTGGAGATGGTTTTGGGCAAAGGAACCTCATTTGAACCACGGAGCCACAGAGTTCACGGAGTTAAACATTTCATTTTCACCACCATGCCGACCTTCCATAAAGCTTTTAACCTTGAATAGATCTTTAGTTTGCCCGGTTTGTTTTTAAAAACTCGTCGGGTGTGCAAACGGTGATTTCCGCTTTGGAAAAATCCCGGACATTTCGGGTTACCAGGATTCGGATATTCCCTTCCAGGGCCGTGTAATATTGAACCGCGTCCTCGAAGTCTTTAAATTCGGAAGCTAAAGCCAGATTGATTAACCAATTGATCAGGTTTTATCTATTATTTTCTTTGTCTCAGAAAGAAGCGAAGGAAGCTTAGTTTTCAAAATATCGGCGATGATTTCGGAATCTACGCCAAAATATTCATGGATGAGAATATCCCGAAGACCGCCGATTTTCTTCCACTCGACGCCGGGATGGCTTGTTTTGATCTCGTCAGGGACTTTCTTGACCGCTTCGCCGATGATCTCAAGGTTTCGAATTACCGCGTCATAGGTTTTTTCATCTTTTAGGGCGTTTTCGACGGTGGAAGGCGCCACATACCGGTTGATTTTATCGATAGCAGAAATGACATCGTCCAGATAAACCTTGTAATCCCGCGGCATGTTATTTTTCCTTTAAAAACAGCGGAAGCTTAACAGGACCCCGCAAGCTTTTTGTTGATTCAAAAGGTTACAGGGCATACTGGACTTCCCGGGCTATGTTTTGACGCAGCCTTGGCTTAATACTATCCGCCAAAACCAGGTCCACCCGGTTTTGAAATAGGCCTTCCAGAAAAAATTTCAGGTCCATGTAGGAGTCAAAGGATTTTCGGTCAAATTCCACCACAAAATCCATATCGCTTGTCGCGCTGGCTTCGCCGCGCGAATAAGAACCAAAAAAACCCAATCTTTTCACGCCAAACCGACGCAAGTTGTCTTTTTGATTTTTAAGTTTTTCCAGAATTTCCAATTGGGTCAGCATAACCTCTCCATTAGCCTTAGTTTACATCGGTCCCCGACCCGCATCAAGAAAGGTTCGTCCCTAAAGCCGCCTGAATTGGGTAAAAGCCTCTACGTAAAAGTGAATATTAGAAAACGAGGGGCAGGATTGTCCTGATCCACTTCGTCTTTCAGGTCATTCCGGTGAATTTCCAGCCACAGGCGTTTGGGGCATTGAAGACCGGCAAGGTAACGGGATTTGGAAATGGTTTTGGGGGGCAAAAAACACCTCAAAGAAATTATGAATTTTAAATTTCCCCCACACCTCTTTAAAATGAAAAAGCGGCGTGGGGACGTCCCCATCTTCATTATTAAACTTTAAATGATGAGATGGGGGTGAATTCTAAATTATGGAATCCCCTGTCGGGGATGATTATTGAGAACTCAGGATTTAACCACTCCCCCGAAGAGGGTGAATTTAATCACCGATCTTCTTAGGGGACAAGGCACTATCCCCTCATCGGGGAACCGGGCACCAAGGTAGGCGAATGATTTTGGTTTAGTTTAGAGGCTCAAACCATGAATGGGATCAAATTTTACACTTAAAGGCAATTATGAATTCTGAATTGCGGAATCCTCTATCGAGGATGGTTATTGGGTAAAACCTAGGCCGGCGCAGATTGAAATCATTTTATGTTTTTGCGGTAAAAATTCAAAAAATCGGCGGGTGAAACAACCAACACGCCGTGCCGCGCGCGTTCAGGAAAATGCCTCAAGTTTCCCGTGACCATGCAGTCAGCGGAACCGGCCAGCGCCGCTTCCAGGAACATCTTGTCCGAGGGGTCGGGGAATGTTCCTCCCAAAGGCTCCGGGGCCACTAATTGGCCGTTCTCGTGGACATGGGCGAGGAAGATGGCCGCGTCTAAGGGCGGGATGCGAAGGCGGGGCCTTAAAAGCACGCCTTCGTATTCCATGAAAATCCGCGAATCATAAAGGACCCGGACCTTTTGCGCGAGTAGAAGTTGGATGATCTCACCCGGCGGGCCATGGGGGGAAAGCAAACCGGAGACAATGACGTTGGTGTCCGCGACGATGTTCATTTGCCGCGTTCGCGCCGGTAAGCCTTGATCTCCGCGTCGATTTCGGCCGGGGTCATACGGTCCAAACCGAGTTTTCTTGCCCGGGCCTGGATTCGTTCCACGGCCATCATGGCCCTGGCCTGGCGCAGGGCGGCCAGTGAATCATCCATTGTCTCCTCCGAAACGGACGAGAGCAGCGCGATGGGTTTACCGTTAGAGGTTAAAAGAAGATCTTTTTCATTCGCCAGGTCTTTCCAGACCTTTCCGGATTTTGAGCGAAAATCCCTGACTGATACAAATTTCATAACCGCCTCCTCGATAAACTGTGTACACATAGGGTATACAATTGACCTACGATTTTCAATGGGTTATCACCCGTTGGGGGGTGGCCTGGACGGCCTGGGGAAGATGCGGATGATCGTCGGCGATGAAAAGGCCGCCGGGGTGTCCTGATCCACTTCGTCTTTCAGGTCATAGCGGTGAATTTCCAGCCACAGGCGTTTGGGGCATTGAAGACCGGCAAGGTAGGGGGATTTGGAGATGGTTTTGGGCAACGCAACCTCATTTGAACCACGGAGCCACAGAGTTCACGGAGTTAAACATTTCATTTTCACCACCATGCCGACCTTCCATAAAGCTTTTAACAGGGTGTTGAAAAATAATTCTTCAATACCTTGTTAAAGATTAAATCTGATTTTTATAACCATTATTTCGCCCGATAAACCGCTTTGGTCTCTTCCAAAAATCCGATCCGCCGTTTGGGTTTGTCCGGCGGCAGAAGCAATAGGGGCCTGATTCGGTCATAAATATCCCGAAGGGTTGCGTCATGACTCAAAAGTTTTCTGTCAATTGCCGCCAAGTGTTTCTCCAACAAATGAGTCATCGCCAATCGTTCTCTCATTTTGACGAAAGCCCGCACAATGAAAAGACTCATCCGTACCGCCCGGGAACTATTAAGAATGGTGGCGGCCATCATGGCTCCATGTTCCGTGAAAATGAGAGGACGGTTACTTGTGTTTCTTTTGGATGCGGTCACAATTTGCGACCGCATCCATGAAGACTCCTGAAGGGTCAAATGAAAGGCGAAATCAGATGGAAACCGATTAACATTTCTTTTGACGGTTTAATTTAAGGCTTTTGTCGGTACACCGTAAATTCGCGCAAGGTCGGTATCCAAAATAACTTTCTGGTTCCGAATCGTGAGAATTAATCCCTCAACGGAATCAACTATATTTTTCGCTCAAATAACCAGCGTATTCTTTCTTGAAATTAAACCCCTTCCGCAGTTTGACCTTCCCCATCAGTTGTTTGACCACGGGTGTAAGAAATGGATGTTTCACGAAAGGATTGGTATCGTCTTTAGAGTTTTTCTTTTTAAGCGGCATAACTGCCTCAGTTTTCCTGATTTGTTTTTAAAATATCATCCAGCGAAATAGTCAAATGCGGAACCGCTTTTCTGAGCGCTTTGTCCCCGGTGACACAGACCGTTTTAAGGTTTTGCGCGAGAGCCACAAACAACGCGTCGTAGCCGGTAATTTTATGCTTTAACGCCAGATCCAAAGCTTCCCCCGCCCCAACCGATTCTTCGCGCAACGGGGTTAAATGAAAAGAAGCTTTCCAAATGGCTTTGACATGCTTGGATGAGATATTTTGATATCGCGCGTATTTGAGCAAAACGTTCAAAAACTCAATACGCCAAAAAGAAGGCGCGACCCAATGGGGGTCTCGATCTAACAGCTGACGGACTTTTACGGTTTGGTCACCTTCAATGAGCAGGTAGGCGAGAATATTGGTGCCGACAACAATCACGCCATGCCTTCGCGCTTCCATTGATTAATCATCTTGTTCGTCAAAAGTTTCTTGCCCCGATAAGGGACGGGCAGTTCCTGAACAGACGAAACACTTTGAGTTTCGCTCAAACCCGCTTCCAAAAGATAAATCGCCTCTCCGTTCATGGAGCGGTGGGCTTTTTGGGCTTCTTCTTTCAAACGGCGGTGCAGTTCCACCGGTACATCTTTGATGACTAATGTCGGCATAAGACCTTCCCTCCTGAATTACCAAAATGGCAGCATTTCGGAAGTTAAAAGCAAGTGTTTTCAGAACTTCATTTTCGGGTTATGGAACTTCTGGCGGATTCAGCTTGTCCAGAATGCCGATTTTGATCTCGCGGTTATATTCCTCTATCCAATGGTCCTCATACCGAACCAGGACACCCCGCAAAACCTCTTCCACCACCGCATAGGTAGCCCATTGAAAGGGTTTACCCCTGAGCTCGGTGATCATGAAAAGATAAACAGGTATCCGTACCCGGCCCGGCCCTGGTTCTTTGAGGGGAAAATTTCTCGAATCATTGGGGTCACACCAATACTTGTTGTAGGTTCTGACAGCCCACTTGAAATTATTCTCACGGGATAGGCCCAAGCCGTTGGCATACAGGCTTCGATGGATAAACCGGGTGAAGTATTCCGACCCGCCCATCTGGATGACCTCCGGATCGTATTCCATACCCCTAATTCGGTTGGGGTCGACCCATTTGTGGCCCACCCCTTCGATATCGGCTCTGACCAGCGGGGCGCCAGCCTCTTTGAACCTTTCCATGAAAGGGTTGGTCCCGCCTTTGGACTTTTTCTTGGCCATAGATCCCTGTCTCCCTGTAAGGATTACAACGTGCTGGGCAAACTCCCCCTTGGGAGGATAATTTTACCCTATACCAACTGCTTATATCTTCTAAGCAGTTGGCACCCCGCAATTCGCAAGCGAATGGCGCGGGGTAGTACCGCCCTCTTTATTGAGAATTGAGGGGCGGCACACAACCAAACCTTGCACCTCGCCTTGCGGGCTCGGCGCAGGTGCCTCTCAACCCAAAAACCTTAAAAAGAATTTGAAAAATTTACGGGTTCCTCTTGACCGAAATCCCGCACCGGTTTTAAACTTTCCCTGATTTTGGCAGGTGTTGGACCCGGTTTACTAGAGGCATAGGCCGGAAATGCTAGAGGCATTGGCATTTTTACTAGAGTCATTTATCGATTTCGTTAGAGGCATAACCCGGTTTATGGCTGATTTTCGGTAGCTTCATTAGAGGCACAAATAAATTTACTAGAGGTATTTTTCGGTTCGCCTAGAGGCACGACCGACTCTTACTAGAGGCATTAGAAGATTTACTGAAAGGCATGAAGGAGCTTTTATGGGTGGTTTGAAATCAGAATCCCTATCTTGGGTGGATAAACTCGAAAAATTACGGGCACAGCCGCCCGACGCCAGTAGGGCTGAGCTAAAAGAAGCCCTTCAATCCGTCAATAGCCATATTACCGACCTTCAAAACATAGGCGATTGCCTTGACCTAAAAGCCATCGAAAAGGTTCGCCTGGCAGCTCAGGGTAACCTTCCCAGCGCTCCTTATGCGCTGGGACAATCAAACCCCGTTGCTCAGCTTGAGGCTTCTCAACAGAAGCCCTATATCCTCTCTTTCAATAGTGCCAAGGCCTTGGCTGGCCTGAAAGGCAAGGTGAATGACCTGCCCAGCGCCGCCAATGCGGCTTTGGACGTAACCCTGGCCCGCCGACTGGCCCCCCTGAAAATCACAGCATTGGTGGAATGGGTTATTAGCGGCAACCCAGCTGAAACCTTTAACCCCTCAGAAACCCGTAAAAAAACCAAGACGGGTAAACGGATAACCGAAAGCCAATCCAAGGCAGGCACTTTACCAAGCGATCTTAAAAGAATAATAGAGGTAGCCGTTAAAGCCGACGCGGAAATAGCCAAGGGCGACGGGCAAACCACAGCGCAGGACGAGTTAAGGGATTTATTGAATAAAGGCAACTCGGAAACCCAAGAGGATGAGAATTCGGGCAAATCCCCTAAAAAAGCGTCGGGGACTTCGACCCATTCGGGGTCTCAGAAAGCCAAACCATCCATGTTTTGGGGAATGCTGCTCGGCGTTAAGTTTATCAGCCAGTTACGATCCAGAGCCAAAAAGGGCGAACTGACGACCACCGATAAGGTTTTGGTCCTCCTCTATTGGGTGGTGGGTAAACCGTTGGAATGGATTTTCAAACACCTGGGGAAATTATTCAAAGAAACCGCCAAAGACTTTTGGCACTGGCTGAAACACACGCTGGGCAAAACCTTTACTCAAATCATCCAATGGGCCATCCCCCTTCTCATCATTTGTGCTCTCATCTGGGGCGCCGGAAGGATGTATCAGTTTGTCGTGGCAAACCCCCTGCATTGGATGGAATACAAGATCGGGGCCATGTTTTATCACTCGGACGTAACGTCAGAGCCGGCGGCCGCTCCTGCGGCGCCCCAGGTAGTGGGGAGTTCGGAGTTAGAAGTGGGAAGTTCAAATCTAAAGCCTAAAACTCCTAACTCCTCCCTTCGAACTACTAACTCGACACCAGTCGTGTCGTACCAACCCTCGATTCCTTTCCAGCCGGCTGCCGAAGACCCACAAATTCTCGAAGACGAGATCGACGCGATTGGGTCCAACAGTTATGTGAAAGACCATTCGGTTACGCCGGACGAAGGCATACCGGGTGACGTGGCTGTCAGCCGTATGCGGGATCTGGCTGACCCGTATAAATACACCATGAAGATCGGCAGGGAAAAGCAAACCCTTTTATCAGCCAACGTCACCACCACCGGCCTGACCATTAACTATAAAAGTCCGGACCTTTTCCACGCCGTAACGGGGGACGGCGGAAGCCAATGGAATGTGCTGTGGGAAGACATCAAGGCGATCCATGTGAGCGAGATTGTTTCTGAAACTAACGGGCCCGTTACCTATTTTCAAATTTCAGCCATCGCTGACGGAGCCAAAATCCCCTTTACCCTTCAATGCTCCACCACGGCCAATCTTCAGCATCTGGTTTCCGCTTTGGAATATTTCATCCGCGCTTCCCGCCTGGGCCACGACACAGCTTTAGGTGGAATGCCCTATTCCTTTCAGGGTGTGGTTTTGAAAAACGACTGCACGGCGGACAAGCTTTGGGCCAACAGCCCCATGGATAAGGCGGGTGTGCGGTTAGGCGACCATCTTTGGAGCATTGGAACCGTCGGGTCGCAACAGGCCGACAGGAACGCTTTGGAAACAGGCCTTTCGGCGCAGATGCCAATAACCCTATATGTCGTTTCCCCCGCCGAATGGGACAAAGCCGCCGCCGCCCGCGCGTCCGGCCAGTCCATCGGCTTCCGCCCCCGGCTGAGGAAAGTATCCTTGTCCGCATCTTAAGGTCACAAATTGTGACCTTAAGTTTGATATCACATTTTGTGATATCAAAGAGCGAACCACTAAAGCTTTCGTGGTTTTTACAGAATACAACCCGTTATTGGCGTTAGTATTTTTATAAAACTGGTTGCTCGAAATAATCAAGAATAGTATACTTGCGTATACCTACCAGTATATCAACGTATTCAAAGTAAAACTCAATAACGAGGTGGTCACAAATTGTGACCACCTCGAGAGAAACAAATGAAAAACAAAAAAACAACCACACACATTGAATCGTTGATACTTCGCATTCGCGGGCAAAGAGTCATTGTAGATGCCGATCTGGCGAATCTTTACGGTGTTTCCACAAAACAATTAAATCAACAGATCAAGCGAAACCTTAATCGTTTTCCACTAATTAATATCTTTATAATTTTAACAGTGTTTAGCTTATCAACTTTTGCAAGCGCAGAAACCTATATGCCGAATGGCCCCGCGTCAAGATTTTGGGTGTAAATTTTCACGGGCGTCTTAATCAAGCGGCTTGAGCTTCTGTCTCCTTCCTTGAGGTGTGGACTTTAAGCCTATCCCATCTTTCTTGCTGGGCCTCAGCCAC
>Ga0302281_10003600_pt1 | contig 10713 bp, 6 predicted proteins | sample III_Fen_E1_2_FD_198762 | JGI IMG/M metagenome (GOLD analysis project Ga0302281, IMG submission 198762) | Peat permafrost microbial communities from Stordalen Mire near Abisko, Sweden - III_Fen_E1_2 | ecosystem: Environmental > Terrestrial > Soil > Wetlands > Permafrost | place: Sweden: Abisko...
CTAAACTCTATAACGGACGCGATCGCACGTTCTTCCATTTCTCTTATGAATGGTTCAAGCAGAATGCGACGGTCACGGGTGGAAACGATACCGTTCCAACGGCGCAGGAAAGGACCGGAGATTTCACCGATTTTGTGGATGGCACAACGGGAGCACTGATTCCAATTTTCGATCCGACGACAGGTCAGCAATTCTCCTACAACGGGACGCTGAATGTGATTCCTCCGAACCTACACGGTTACCGCTAAGGGGAGCGGATTCAAGGCGGCGATTCAAGACAACGTCCTCCTGACGACATCCCAGTCATACGTTCAGAACTTCAAGCTGGATATGGGATCGGTCAACGAAACGGTGGAAGTAACCGCCGCACCACCGGAGATTGAGGCTGCCAGCGGCTCCGGCGGCACTGTCATCGACTCGCGAGAACTGGAGAGTGTTCCACTTAACGGCGGTCAGGCTTATACGCTGATCGGAACTACGCCGGGAAGCCAATTCACTACAACAAGCTTTGGCACGAACGGCAACCACGGCACCACTGGGTGGGATGTCTCGAATTCCTATAGCCTCGGCGGCGGCATCGTGGGGAACAACCAGTTCACGCTCAATGGAACCAATATCACGAGTCAATATGGCTATGACAACCATTCGCCTGGCGAATGGACAGTCTCGCCTAACATGGACAGCATTCAGGAAGTAAACGTAATGACCACCACGTATGACGCCCGCTATGGAAGAACCAGCGGCGGCACAATCAATGTGGTGACCAAGAGCGGCGGCGACAACTACCATGGCAGCGCAAGGTACGCCTACGAAGGCTCACTGATGAATGCCAACACGTTCCAGAATAATCTCACAGGGACACCACGCCAGGGAGAGGTGCAGAATCAATTCTGGATTACGGCCGGTGGTCCGATTATCAGGAAGAAGCTTTTTGCCTTCTTCGGCTTTGAGGGCTATCGTCAATCCCTCTCCGGAACAACCCTGGAAAACGTGCCCCCAGCCTACCTGAGACCGGGATATAACGGGAACACAGGCGTTGATTTCGGTCTGGCGCAGCAGATGGATCCCCAGGAGTTCCCAACCGGTCTACCCGTCTACCAGCCCGGGACGGCCTATTGCCTCGACGGTGGACCATCAACCGCCTGCAACAGCAACCACGTGGCGCAACAACCCTTCGCGAACAATACGATTCCTGGAAATCAGATTAGTCCCACAGCCGCGGCGGTTCTAACGTACATCCCTCTACCCAACATCCCCGGTACAGAGAACCTGGCGCGAGGCAACAATTTCCAGGGACTCACACCGGACGCCTACAACTACAACCAGCCCCAGGTCCGCGTGGATTATAACCTGACTGACAACACCAAGCTTTATAGTTACTTTCTCTGGTGGAAGGGGTCGGAAAACCGCAGCGGAAACGGGTTAAGCGGAATTGCCGCGAATGGGAACATCAACTATGGCCATGAAAATTGGGTAGCGACCCAAGATGTTACGCATGTCTTCTCGTCATCGCTTGTGGGTGACTTCAAGGTTTCGTACGATCGGTTCTCGGAAGCGTCACCGAATGGCAATTTATCCCAACTGCCCAATACGAGCACCATTGGGTTGACGATGCCGTTGCCTAGCACAACGAGCGCAAATCATCTTCCGGAATTCTCAGTGAGTGACAATTGGGGCACTGGATTAATTAGCGGCAAGACCGTTTTTGGGAACAATCTTAATGCGGATGTGACCAATAACTACACTTTCGACGCCGATCTTATCAAGACGTCCGGAGCGCACAACCTGGAAATCGGTGGAGAAATCGATGAATTCCAGTATGGTGGCGTTCCATACGGAGGCGGCCATCCGAATGGGACCTTCAACTTCAATTCGGGTTGGACGCAATTCAATCCGCATAACCAGAATTGCTATCCTGCAACCCCTGGTACGGGAACGAATGCCGGAAATACGAATAGCTGCAACTCAAATAACCCAAACGGATCGGCCTTGGCTTCTTACTACCTGGGGTTTCCGAACAGTGGTGGAGTCGACTGGTTCTATTCCCTCGCGGAGGGCTATCCAGTCTATGCGATGTATGTCCAGGATAACTGGCGCGTCAACCATCGCCTGACGCTTAATCTCGGAATCCGCTACGACATCCAGCGCGGACTGCGCGAGCGCCACGACCACCTCAACCGCGGCCTATGCCTTACCTGCGTTAACCCATTGACCAGCGATTCGACCTATCAGACCAACGTGGGGAACAGCGCCAACTCCGCTGCCTGGACCGCGGCGGGTATCAGTGCGGGGTCGCTTTCAACGGTCCTTGGCGGCCTTGAATTCGCAGGTAGCAACGGTCAATCTCGCGATGCATACAACACCGACTACTCCGATGTGGGTCCCAGAATAGGCTTTGCCTTTGCTGCCAACCCTAAGACGGTCTTCCGCGGCGGGTACGGCGTTATGTACTCCTACGGTCTTGAGGGCGGTTCAAGTATCGGTGAGGCGCAGAGCACGAATTACACGGGTTCCCTCGATGGCGGCAACACCCCGACCAACTACTTCCAATCCGGATCGCCGTTCGCCTCCGGTCTGCTTAAACCTACAGGAGATACGCTGGGGCTTTTGACGGACGTTGGCAATGGCACGATCCAGGCCGATTTCCCAGATCGCAAAATCCCGATGGAGCAAATCGTCTCTCTCGGTTTCCAGCGCGAGTTGCCGGGTGGAATGGTGCTTGACGCCAGATACGCAGCCAATTTCAGCAGCCGTCTCCGTGTCAGCCTATGGCTCAACGGAGTTGCTACGCTGGCGGAAGAACAGGCAGCGCAAGCCAATCCTCAAGGCGATTGCTTTGCTGGAGCCAGGCTCTCAGTATTGTTCGCCCGGCGGCAACGGACTGGTCGGGGAATACAACGCCGGGCTGGGCCGCAACTGGTACGACGGTCTCGAAGTGAAGCTCAACCGCCGTGTCACCACTGGGGCCGCACGCGGACTGAGCTACCAGGTTTCTTACACTTATTCGAAGACCATGAATGGCGACGGGTATGAAAACGGATGGCCTCACCAGGACCAATATCAGGTGCATTGGATTGCGGGCTCGGATCGCACTCACATCCTGTCTGCAACAAGCGTGTGGGACCTTCCGATCGGAAAGGGCGGTCTACTGCTCTCTCATCCTTCAACTCCTCTGGGTCTGTTCATCGACAACTGGACGGCCAGCGGCGTTTTCAACGTCCAGAGCGGAACGCCCGTTGGGTTGAATACCGGCTATTGGTACAATTGCCCATCGCAGAGCTTCCGCCCGGCTGGCGGGACATCTGTTGGTCAGGGCCGCTGGTTAAACACTACCGCGGGTTGCTGGCAGGGGATTCCGGAATATGGCTTGATGAATTTGACAGGGAACACGTCGAAATTGCGCGACCCTACCATGCCGAGTCTCGATCTCTCTGTACAGAAAGCTATACCGATTTGGGAGAACCTGAACTTCCAGTTTCGACTGGATGCATTCAACGCCCTCAACTCTGTCTTGTTCGGTGGTCCCAATAACAATCCAGGCGCGGGACCGGCATCGTTTAGCCAACAATCCGGCTGGAGTGGCTTCGGCACGATCGGTCCGACGCAGCAGAACTTCCCGAGAGTCCTTCAGGTCTCAGGAAGAATCGTATTCTGACCAATTCAGTGTCCCGGCTCATGCGTCCATCTCTGCGCGCGCAGGAGCCGGGGCCCGATGACCTGGGCTTGGTGCCGATGCAATTGGAATCTCGACAAGCGGGAATAGACATCGTGCTGAGACGGTTGGCGAGACAAGGCGTGACGTTGGGTGCTTTCTGTGTCCTATGTGTGGCGGCCATTGGCAACAGTGGCCCTTCCGGTCCGCCCAGTTATTCTCAACAGGCAACGGCCGGGGTACGCACTTTACAACAATGGTACTCGCAAGAGTCGGGCCTCTACGCATCGCCATCAGGTTGGTGGAATGCCGCCAACGCAATTACCGTGCTCGCAAACTACTCCAGAGCTACCGGCACCACCCAATATCTATCCGCAATTTCCAACACATTCAAGAACGCGAACAAGGCAAATGGCACCACCAACTTCATCAATACATACGACGATGACGAAGGCTGGTGGGCGCTCGCGTGGATTGACGCCTACGACTTGACCGGTACTCAGGCCTATCTGGCAATGGCCGAGACGATATTCGCGGACATCTCCGGCGAATGGGACACAAACCCATGCGGTGGAGGCGTGTGGTGGCAAAAGCCGAAGAACTACAAGAACGCCATCGCGAACGAACTCTTTCTCACTGTTGCCGCTTCACTGGCAAACAGAACCACCGGAAGCAAGTCGGCGGTCTACCTGGATTGGGCGCAAAAGGAGTGGATGTGGTTCAAGGCTTCCGGCATGATCAACTCGCATAATCTGATCAATGACGGGTTGATCGTGACCGACTCAGGCGCATGTCGAAACAACGGCAAGACAACATGGACATATAACCAGGGAGTCATTCTGGGAGGGCTGGTTGAACTCTCCAAAGCTGAACATGACCCAACACTATTGACTCAAGCGGCGGCGATTGCCAATGCAGCAATTGCTAACCTGACAGTGAATGGCATTCTGGTTGAGCAGACGATAAGCGGAAACGATACACCGCAGTTCAAAGGCATTTTCATTCGCAATTTAGCGATTCTGAATAAGGCCGCTCCCAATGCCGAGTACAAAACGTTTGTCGATGCGAATGCCAACAGTATCTGGGCAAACAATCGCGGGCGCAGTTATGAGTTGGGAGCCGTGTGGCAAGGACCATTTGACTCAGCCGATGCCATTCGTCAGACCTCGGCGCTGGATGCGCTGGTTGCTGCGGCGGAGATTGAATAGCTCGCAGGCACGCAGATCACGAAGGCTCCGAACATTAGCAAACAACCGATGCTTTATGTGGTTGGATATGCGCACATCGACGCAGAATGGAGTTGGGAGTATCCGCAGTTACCGTTCGCGTCCCGATACGGAGGAACAGCATTCATGATCACTGCTTGTCCATCGGCCAGATGCCTGGCCGTCGCTTTGCTGTTTGGATGTTTGCTTGTTCCCAGGTCGTCAGCCCAGCGCTTGCCCGCTTCAGGTAAGCGGCCTATCGACTACGCAAATGGATTGGTCGGCACCGCGCCGCTCGACGATCGAAAGTTAATCGGCAATGCGCCGCCGCCGGGCGAGCAGCTCTATTCCGGATTTACTTCGCCAGGAGCGGTGCTGCCTCACAGTTCAACAGACCTGGCGCCCATCAATGCAAATCTGGACTTGAACTATGACGCTGGAGTCAGAGCACCCTACTTTTATCCGAACCGGGCGATAATCGGCTTTTCAAGCGGAGCCGAAGAGGGCCCGACTTTGATGCCGGTGGCTGGCGACTGGACAGTTCCCCCGGAACGCAGCGGCTCTGTCTATGACAAGGCCAGGGAAAAGTCATCGCCGGGATATTACAGCGTCTATCTCGATGACTTCCGAACCAAGGTCGAAATGACCGCGACCACCTGGACCGGGATCTACCGCATCACGTTTCCTGAGGCAGAAAATATGCACCTCCTGCTCGACCTTGGCCGTTCCTGAGGAGACATCGAAATCGTCAACGACCACACGGTACGCGCAAAGTCCCGCGGCGGAACCTTCTTTATAGCGGAATTCTCCCGGCCGTTTGCGGCGTTCGGTACATTCAAGGAAATTCCACCCGCACATCCAGATAGAGGCCGGCCGCTGATAGGGGACGACGATGTTGAGCCCGAAGTCCGCACCATCTCCGGAAACTATGCCGGAGCCTATCTGGGGTTTGCCACTGCAAAAGACGAACAGGTACTGGTAAAGATTGCATCCGGACTTAAACGACGATTACAGCGAGCGATCGCGCGGAGGATCGTGTAAAATTCTAACGGAGAAACGGGTGGTAGTTACAACGAGGTGGATGATATGGGTATGTCGGACAGTATCCGTCTATTGTTGTTTCTTTCCTTGCCAGCCCTTGCTTTCCCGTTGCAAGTCGCCGTTCCAGCGGGAACTGCGACGCATGATGAAACGGCGTCCGCTGCTCAGGCATCGCCGCCCGGCGTGGTGGAAGGCCGCATCAAGCTCGATGTCGTGGTAACCGACAAGTCGGGAAAGCCCGTTTCCGGCCTCGATCTCAAGGACTTTGCGCTTCTCGATAACAATCTGCCTGCCAAGATTCTCTCCTTTCAAGCCATCGACGGAACCGCTCGACCGACAGCAGCCGATCAAGCGGCCGACCATCGGGTCAAGGTCATTTTGCTGCTGGATACAGTCAATGTCGATTTCCAGCAGGTCGCCGCTGAGCGCCAGGAGATCGTGAGGTTTCTCCGCCTGAAGGGCAGCCATCTTGCTCAGCCGATGTCCATCTATCTCTTTACCAAGGACGGTGTGCAGTTCCAGTCCGATCTTTCTGCCGATGGGAACGCGGTGACCGCGGCTCTCAATCAAGTTGACGGTCAGTTGCGTATTATGGACCGCGCACAAGGAGCGTGGGGCGACCTGGATCGCGTTCTCCTATCGGTTCGGAATCTCGACTCCATTGCGCAGAGTGAAGAGAATAATCCCGGGTCGAAGATACTGATCTGGGTTGGCCCAGGGTGGCCGATGCTCGATTCGTCGAGGTTTCAATCGTCATCGTCCAAGGATCAGGAGCAGCTCTTCGATACCATCGTCGAGCTTTCAACCAGTCTCCGCGAAGCGCACATCGCGCTCTACAGCATCTCGGCGGGACAAGCCGGCTCGGGCACGTTCCTTTATGAAGACTTCCTGAAGGGCGTCAAGTCGGCCCAGAAAGCAAGCCCCTCCAACCTGGGCTTGAAAGTGCTTGCCGTACAAAGCGGGGGACGCGTTCTGCCTCCCAGCAACGACCTGGCCTCGGAGATAGACAGTTGTATCCAGGATGCAAACGCATTTTATACGATCTCGTTCGATCCTCCACGCGCGGATAAAGCGAATGAGTATCACGACCTGAAGATAGTTATCGACAAGGCGGGGCTGAAGGCGCTGACAAACACCGGCTATTACAATTGAGATAGGACGATCGCCTGAGGATTTTGCGGGACTTACATTCTTCCACGCCCGGTTGCACGACGTGCCGATGAGTGGCAGGATCATCGGAGACAGTGTCTTTTACGGTTGAGTGCGTGTCTGGCGAGGGATCGCACGATGCAAAAGCTGGGACTTCTGTTATTGGCGGCGGGAATTGCCGTGCCGGGCTTCGCAGCTACACGAGTTACCGTGGAGCAGTTAGAGCATGTGCTGGCCGCGGCCCATGGCAAGCCCGATTTGAAGGTGGCCAAACAACTATCCGACCTTGAACTTAGCGAACGGCTGAGCGCCGCGAAGCTTTCGCGCTGGGAGGCAGACTCGCCGGGCCCCGAGTCCCGGCAGGCGCTGGTTGCGTTGGCAGATCTGTCGGTGTTTCTCGATCCTCCCGCCGCGGAGATTCCCGCCACGGCCACGCCGGATATGGACACGCAACGCAAGATCATGGCTCAGGCCGTGAACTATGCGGTCAGAACCATTTCCAAGTTGCCTGACTTCTTTGCGACACGAGACACGATTCACTTTGAAAATACGCCGCCCAGGCAATTGGACACCGGCTACCGGCCATTGCACCCCGTCGCCAGAACCAGCGCCACTTTGCTTTATCGCAACGGCAAGGAAGTCGTGGATTCTCAAGCGGAGAAGGGCAGTCTATCCCAGCAGGCAGCGCCGGCGCTGACAACCTCTGGAGTCTTCGGGCTGATTCTCGGGACGGTGCTGGTGGATTCTTCCCATGGCAAGCTGGTCTGGAGCCGTTGGGAGCAGGCCGCGGCCGGTGCCGAGGCGGTCTTTCATTATGCTGTTTCCAGAGAACAGTCGCATTACAGAGTGGAGTTCTGCTGTGTTCCTGGAGGTCCCGGGAACGGTGCTTTCAAGCAACTTTCCGGCTATCACGGCGAGATCGCCGTCGATCCGCTGAATGGAGCGGTCCTTCGCCTGACGCTGGAGGCGGACCTGCAGCCGGCCGATCCACTTCTCAGGTCCGACATCGTGGTCGAATATGGTCCCGTGGAGATCGGGGGCAAGACTTATATCTGCCCGATCAAGAGTGTCTCCATCACGGTTTCACCGGCACTGGCTTCCGATGCCGACGCGATGCAGCGTTATCGCGGCAAACTGCTGGATAAGGACAACAGGGTTGCTCGGGAGCACCTCCAGACCCTGCTGAACGATGTTGTCTTTGAGCAATATCACCTGTTTCGCGCGGACGCTCGCATTCTCTCCGGCAACAGCGCGGAAGCGGAGATGAGCCAGCCCGCTTCCAGTCCTACCGCGGAGATGAGCGACGCCGGCTCGCCGGCTCCGGCCGAAGCTCCGGTAGAGACAGCTCCGGCGGAGATCAGCGCCCCTGCCGCGCCCGCAGCTGCTGCGGTGGCGTCAACTCCAGCGGAACTCCCAGCGCTGGAACCCGCGACGCCGGAGATCGATGTGGCGCGAGCAACCGGGCTGCCCGAAGCTCCCGCAGATTCACAAACTGGCTCGACGAATTCCAGCTTCACCCTGCGCATCACCGGGCGCTTGGTGGACGTTGGGCTGGTGGCCTTCGACAAGAAGGGCCATCCGGTGACGGACCTGAAACCGGAGGACTTCGAGATCTACGACAACGGACGCAAGCAGACGGTGCGATCCTTCAGTCACTCAGGCAGCCAGGCAGGCGTGGAGTCCGCGAAGGAGCCGGGCCTGACGCCGGGTCAGCCCGTATTTTCCAATCGCCGCGCGGACACAGTAGACGCACAGCCCGCAGCCGGAGTTATGGAAGGCGGTACGACCATTCTCTTGCTCGACCCGAGCAACCTGGCGTGGCCCGATCTGACCTATGCACGTGGGGAGATGCTGCGGTTTCTGCAGTCTCTGCCGGCGAACGAACTGGTGGGACTGTATGTCATGAGCGCACACGGTTTTCAGGTTCTGCAGGAAGGGACGGCCGACCACGGCTTGCTCGCGTCGAAGTTGCATGGATGGATGCCCCGCGCACAGGACCTGGCCCAGGCGCAGGAGATGGAACAGCGCAATCGGCAACAGTTCGACTATGTACTGAACCCAACGGATCTGCAATCCGTGAACGGAAACATCAACATGGCGCCCGATACCGCCGCTATGGTCGATCCTCAACTTCGCGACAACGGCAGCAATCCTGGGCGTAGCGCTTTCCCCATCCTGGCCGGCGTGGCCCGGCATCTTGCTTCCATTCCCGGCCACAAGAACCTGGTGTGGGCCGCCAGCGATAACGTGCTGGCTGACTGGAGCAACCAGGCAGTGGCCAGCGACAAGGGCGGCAAGCACATTGAAGGCTATGTCCTGCGCGCGCAGGAGGCGCTGAACGACGCCCACGTCAGCGTCTATCCCCTCGACGCATCGCAGTTGGAGACCAACGCCATCGATCCCAGTCTCCTGGGCCGCAACGTACAGGTAGCGCCGAGCGTTACTTTACCACCGGGGGCTCAAGCGGGTGGGCAAGCGCCAGGCCGCATTACCGCCGAGATGCAGCAGGATGTCCACCCCATTCAGGCCGCGATACAAGAGATGGCGGAAGCCACCGGCGGCCGCGCCTTTCGCCGTTCCGGCGAGATTCAAAAGAATCTCGACGAAGTGATTGCGGATGTCCATGCCGCATATCTGCTCGGCTTTACGCCCGACACTCCAGCCGACGACCAGTACCATCTGCTCACTGTGAAACTCGTCGCGCTGCGTGGCGTGACGCTGCGCTATCGCACGGGTTACGAATACGCCAAAGAGCCGGCCACGCTCAAAGAGCGGTTCCAACGGGCGGTCTGGCAGGCCCTGGATGTAAGCGAGATCGCGGTGAGCGCCAATCCGGTAGCGGCATCCGAGGGGGCCAAGCTCAAGCTCAACATCGCCACCAACGACTTGGCGCTGAAACAGCAGGCCGAACATTGGGTGGATAAGCTGGATGTCTTTCTGATCCAAAGAGACGATGAAGGCCTTCACGCACGGATTACCGGGCAGACGCTGACTTTGACGTTGAAGCAGGCCACCTACGCGAAGTTGCTCCAGGAGGGAATCCCATTCGACCAGTTCGTCGAGAAAAAACAGGATACGGGGTCGGTGCGGATTGTGGTTGTGGATGAAAATTCGGGCCGGATGGGGTCGGTTACAATTCCAGCCGCTGCGCTGCGGGGGAAGAGTTGACAGTGAACCCCAAGCACGCTTGTTGCTGGGAAATCAGGGCAAGACCTATGCGTTCAATATCTGGGCGCGGCCGTTACTTGGAAAGGGGCGCATCGGGAGCTTCCTCCGCGGGCTTCCCTTTCTCCTGGGCTTGATGGAGCTTCTTGAAGACCGTCTCGTCGGAGGCCTTCTGCAAGCTGCGGGTCTTATCGAATTCGGCTTTTGCCTCGTCTTTCCTCCCCGCTGCCTGGTAAAAACGGCCTAGCCGGTAATGAACGTTCTGATCGTCCGGACTGAGCTTTTCGGCGATCTTCAGTTCTCGCAGCGCATCGACCTTGTGGCCAGCATCGCTATACAGGATGCCCAGATCAAGGTGGGCCAATTCAATCTTCGGGTCGAGCCGGATGGCCCTTTCAAGCAGCTGCGGCGCAGCCTCGGGTTGGCTCAACCGCATGTCGGAGTCAGCCAGAAAGGCCAAGGCCTGATCCTGGTCGGGATTGTTGGCCAGCTCGAGCTGGA
>Ga0302281_10003604_pt1 | contig 10709 bp, 7 predicted proteins | sample III_Fen_E1_2_FD_198762 | JGI IMG/M metagenome (GOLD analysis project Ga0302281, IMG submission 198762) | Peat permafrost microbial communities from Stordalen Mire near Abisko, Sweden - III_Fen_E1_2 | ecosystem: Environmental > Terrestrial > Soil > Wetlands > Permafrost | place: Sweden: Abisko...
ACGACGAAACCATTTACGCCACGCTGTATTCCTTGATCAATGGAGCCTGGCAGCCCATTGTCTACACTTACTCCGCCTTCGGCAATGGCAACGCCACTCTGCTGACTCCCACAGCGGCCACAAAGCTCACCGCCGGCACCACCTTTACGTGGTCAGCCGGCAGCGGCGTCGCGGCTTATTGGCTCAACGTTGGCACCGCGAATGCGGGCGCGAACGCAAAGAATATCTATAGCTCGGGATCGATTATGACACTCTCGAAAACAGTAACCGGCATTCCGACTTATGGAGAGACACTCTATGTCACGCTGTATTCTGAGATCGCCGGAGTCTACCAGCCCATCGTCTACACGTACACCGCATCCGGCTCGCCGGTTGCGGCTGCGCTAACCACTCCCACCCCAAGCACCAAGCTGGCAAGCTCCAGTGTCACGTTCACCTGGTCGGGGAGCGAGGGAGTCACGTATTACTGGTTCAATCTCGGCTCCGCGTCTTCCGGCGCAAACTCGAAGAACCTCTATTCCGGCAGCTCAACCACGCTAACTTCCGTTACTGCCTCAGGCCTTCCCACCAATGGCGAGACCATCTACGCCACACTCTACTCCTACATCGCCGGAGCCTGGCAGCCCACCATCTACACCTACACTGCCTCCGGATCGCCAACCCCGGCCGTGCTGACAACCCCCACCCCGACCACCCACCTGACAAGCTCGACGGTCACGTTTACATGGTCGCCAGGCAGTGGTGTCACTTATTTCTGGCTCAACCTGGGCACTGCTTCTTCCGGCGCAAATTCAAAGAACATCTATTCCGGCAGTTCAACAACCGCAACCTCGGTAACCGTATCCGGCCTTCCCACAAACGGAGAGACCCTCCACGCCACGCTCTACTCGTACATCGGCGGAGCCTGGCAACCCACCGTCTACACCTACACGGCTCAGTAGGCGGGCGGGAGACCACGAACCTCGACCAGCTAGGTCGATTGAACCAACTGAACAAGCCGAGGCGCCGGGGCACCCTCAGGGTCGAGGGTCAGGGTTCCGCGCCATAGCTGAGAGCTAGCAGCCGGAAGTGATATCACTGCTAGCATTCTCCTCATTTTGTAAACGTTTACCAGTGCAATTATGTGCCCAAAAATGCATCAAAAACGCTCTAAATCGCTCTTAAATGGCCTTAAATCGTGCTGTTTTGCACTATTTGTCACACGTTTGCGCGCGCACATCTGCTCACTCCAGCAGGTCCTTTTCAACATCGCAGCGTACGCAAATTACCACACTCGCGCCGAAGCTCCAGCACGCCAGCCGGCACCCGGCCAAAAGCCTACTTCGATGCTTTTTTCAAATCGAACCATGCCAGGTTCATCTGCCCTTCGGTGACGATATGCACGGTGAGTACAGCCTCGCCGGCGGGAAGATGGAGTTTCGCAATTGCCGGGGCAACGTTCCAATGGTGCCACTGACGCCAGGCAACAGGCTCAGCGGCATCGAAAGTCGACACGATGGTCAGGGGACCGGTCGAGGGCTCTCCGTTTACATCGATCGAGATGCTGCCGCCGCGGTTCGAGGTATAAAGCAAATCGGCGGAGTAGTCACCGGCTTCGGCCACCTGCACGGTGACGTTGAACCACTCCCCAGGCACCGTCCAGCCCACATAGAGCAAGTCGGCGGGCGGCACCACCCGGTCATACGGATTGTCGTCGATCTTGGGGTCGAGGCCAAACTTGGTGTAAGAGGTGTCGACGCCCTCGTTCATGCGGAACTCGTTTAGATAGGTGCCGTTAGCGGGGTTCAGCGCGCCGCTGCCGTTGTTCTTGGCGTCGGAGTCGTGATAGGCAACGCCTTCGCCGCCCAGGTCGTAGTAGGCGCAAATCACCTTGCCCGGAACCGCCTGAGCCCCCCCCCTGGTAACGGCTGTCGTGGTAAGGTGTGCCTTTGTAGTGGCTGAGGAAATCTGCCTGCGAGCCGTTTAAGGCGGAGGCGGCGAAGAGCATGGCGAGGACCGGCAAGGAACGAAGCATAAGCTGAGAGCTTACATCCCCAGGCTGGTGATTGTCAGGGATCACCTTTCCTCTTAGGGAATCTTGATTAAGCCAATAGTTTGAAAGGGCACGACTTTAGTCGTGCCGTAAATGCCGCAAAACAAAGGCCGGGCTTTACAGGCTGCGGAAAAACCGATTGTTTTGAAAGTGCACGACTTCAGTCGGGCCGCAAAGGCAATAGAATCAACGTGGGCTTCAGCCCCTCGGCGATGCCTTTCGTCAAGGCGGCTAACCACCCATCAACAACATTGGATACCCACGCGCTCCACCCTACTTCCACCGAAAGATCCGAAGCGAAATCGCGAATGGCACAACGAACCACGCCAGCAGAACCGCCACCTGCGGCATCTGCTGCCCCAGGTTCAGCCCCTGTAGCATATTCCCGCGCATCGCATCGATGGCCGCCGTCAACGGCAGTGCCTGAACCAGAGGCTGAATCACCGCCGGAAAACGCGATGCCGAAAAGAAAATGCCCGACAGAATCCACATCGGGAGCATCACCAGGTTCATCAGGCCCGAAACAGCTTCCGTCGTCCTGGCTCGTGAGGCCACCAGTAGCCCCAGCGCGGAAAATGCCAGCGAAGTCATCAGGCACAGCAGCCCCAGTTCTGCCAGAGACCCGCGAAATGGTACTCCAAAAACCAGCCACGTAAACGTCAGGAACACCGCAACCTCGATCAGCAGCATCGCCAGCCTCGACAGCAGGAACGCCGCCAGGTACTGCCACTTCGGCATCGGCGAAGCCACCAGCCGCTTCAGCAGCTTCTTCTGCCGCCCCTCGACGATCGAAAACCCCAGCCCCCACATCGCCGACCCCATCAGGTTCATGCCCAACAAACCCGGCACCACAAAGTCGATATACCGCGCTCCCGTCTCATGCACCGGCTCGTCCACAGTGAACACTGCCTGGTGCCTTCCCTCCGAGGTCTGAATCGCGCGATCCGCCAATAGCCGCGCCGTCCGCGCATCGGGATTCGTATCGTCGTACTTGTACACAGCACCAACATCGTTCTCTTCAACCGCAAGCAACACAATCTTCCCTGTGGCCAGCTCATGCATGCCAACCCCTTCGTCCAGCGTCTTAACCGACAGCCCCTTCTCCGCCGCCAAAGCATGCGTCAGTTCCGCCGTCGTCGCCCCCACAGGTAATACATCCGCCGGCCGGTTGCGAAACGCAATCCCCAACCCAACAGCCAGCAGAATCGGAAAAATAAATATCCAGAAAATCGCCTCAGGCTCGCGCAAAAACAGCCGAAAACGCACCATCGTCAATTGATAAAGGCTGCTCGTTTCCAGCTTACTCATCGCGCAAATTCCTTCCTGTCAGGCTCACAAACACATCTTCCAGCGTCGCCGAGTGCGTCCTGAACTCGCTCATGCGCAGTCCTTGGCTCGTTAATGCGGCAAAGATGCGCGGCACCACCGAGTGCAACTCGCTCACGGATAGCTGGTGCAGCCCCGCATCCACCCGATGCGACTGAACCCCCGGAATCGCCAACAACGGAGCCGCATCCACAACTGGGTGAGCCACAGTAGATGCGGGTGCCCCTGGTCCCTCGCCTTTGGGGACCAGGTCTCGATTCTGAGACCTGGGAACCATGAGACTCCACCACCGCGAACTCCACAATATTTTCCCCGCCCACCAGCGCAATCAGTTCCTTTGGCGTCCCCAGCGCAATCACCTTTCCGTGATCCATAATCGCCACGCGGTCGCAAAGCCGCTCCGCCTCGTCCATGTAGTGCGTGGTCAAAATAATGGTGCGCCCCGCCTGCTTCAGCTCGTCCACCAGGTCCCACAAGTGACGCCGCGCCTGCGGATCGAGCCCCGTCGTCGGCTCATCCAGAAACAGCAACTCCGGATCGCCCACCAGCGCGCAGGCCATCGCCAGGCGCTGTTTTTGCCCGCCCGACAGCGTTCCCACTCGTCCCTTGCGCTTCTCCTCCAGTTGCGCCGTAGCAATCGACTCGTCCACCGAGATTCCGCGCTTGAAAAAACTGCGGAACATCCGCAGCGTCTCTTCCACCGTCAGCTTGTCAGGGAACTGCGTCTCCTGCAGTTGAATCCCGATCCGCTGCCGCAGCTCGCCCGCGCCGGTGCGCCAGTTCAGCCCCAGCACTTCCACTGTGCCGTCATCGGGCGCGGTCAGCCCTTCGCAAATCTCGATCGTGGTCGTCTTCCCGGCGCCATTGGGCCCCAGCAGCCCGAAGCACTCGCCCCGCGCCACTTCCAGGTCCAGCCCGTCCACCGCCTTCACATCGGCAAAAGCCTTCTTCACCCCGCGCAGCAGCAGCGAAGCACCGTTCCCCGCCCCAAGCGTCGCCTCCATTGCCGTACCATTTTTCGTCTCGCCCATGATCGTTCCAGATTACCGCATCTTTGTTTCCCATCTTTGAAGATGGTGCGAATACGCGATGCGCCGTTTTAAGGTTGGCCACCATCCGAGCGCAACATGGCCAAGGCATCCTTGGCCATGAAGTCGCCGTCGCCCTTCCCGCTGTTCACCAATAATGCTTTCGTCAATCGGACATCCGCGCCGCCGTCTGTTCCGCTTGGCATATACTTCCCACAAATGTCCAGCCCAAACCCCCGACGCGCGCAACTCCTTGGTATCGCGGCAGTCGCACTTATTGGAAGTGGTGCGCTTGGAACCGCCGCAGCCGGCCTGACCACTCCAGCCGAACTTCCCGCAGACTGCTCGGCGTACGCATCCATTCGGTTACCAGCAGAGGCCGAGAAAGCCCCTGTCCCCAAGACACCGCCGGTTTGCGCTTCTTATCGCTCCTATCGCGGCATCGGCCGCCCAGTAAACCACTCCGACGCCCGTGCATGTGCATGGCAGGAGAGGCTTGCGCAGAGGGCCGACCTCGGACAAGACCAGAAAGAACCAACTGCAGAGGTCGTCGGCGGCTCTCTCATCCTCGCCGACATCTATTTCAACGGTGCCGGAGTCAAGCGCGACATCCCGTTAGCGATGCGCTTCGCCTGCGAGTCCGAAGAGGGAATGGCTCGGAATGCAATGCCGGACATCGCGAAACTCAACGGTTTACCTCACGCTAATGGACCCTTCGAATTCTGCAACTATGCCGAGTCAACCATACAAATGAGCTTCTGCACTTGGTACGAATCCCAGATCGACGATGACCGCAGAAGCCGTTACTTCGACTCACTGAAATCCTCCATGACTCCGGAGCAAGAAGCAGCTTTTGAAAAGCTCATTGCCGCCCAGAACGCATATGTCAAGGCACATGCTTCCGAGGTATATCAAGGCGGCACCATCCACGCTATCCGAAACCTCGGCTCTCAGAGCATCCTCAAAGATCTCTTTCACACTGAGGTGGCTCACTTCGAGCGCAAGAAATGGCCTGCACTGTCTGACAATCAAGTCGCGGTGGCCGATACCTTGCTGAATCGCGAGTACACAAAGAAGCTCCAGGAATTGCAAAAACTGACGAAGGAAGAGATCGAACAGGGCGCCGTCACCGCCGACCATCTTTCCAACGTGGAAGGGGCTTGGGAGACCTATCGCGATACCTGGGTCACATTTGCGCGCCTCCGCTATCCTGCCGCCATCGCTGCAATTCGCGCCGAAATCACCATCGACCGATACCGTCTTCTAAAAACCATTTAGAAAATCCCGGTAAGCGCTCTGCAAGCGTTCAGGCTACGATTCTACGGCCTGATTGGCCCCGAAGAGCCTTCGGCTATGCCCAGTAAGGACCTTCCTTGATAGAGATTTGTAAAGCGAACTCGAATCAGCCAGAAGACCAGAAGCATCAACGGCAGGACGGTCAGGAAGATAAGGACATTCGATTGACGGACAAACTCCGGGAAGATTCCCTGACGGCCCATGAAGAAAGATCCCGAGGCGATAAACAGTCCGAAACACATCCGCCAGAGATGGCGCGCGATACGCTGTGCGCCCGAAATGCCGCCGCTCACCAGCATACGAATGTCCCCTGCGGCTGCAAGAAGGATGACAAAGCCAAAGAAAAACTTCATGCCAGCCGGCACTCCGTCGTGGGTCTCACCGTTAGCGGCCTTGAAGCCATAGACTATGCAGGCAGCTCCCACGCAGATTGCAAACATAAGAGCAACCCAATCGAAGATGCCGGTTCGCACGTTTCTCCGCCTGGCTGCCATCCATGCGGTTGCGATCATGTAAAGCGTCAGCAGGCCGCCAATAATATTGCCGGGCTGGGACTTGGTGATTGCAATGTACGTTCCGGTTGCGCCAAGAATCAGCATGGACACAGAGAAGACTATTCCTGCCATGGCATGGTTCCGGGAACCCTTGCGGACAGCAATCGCCACGGTGCCCGAAAGCAATCCAAGACTACCGGCACAGATGTGAAGAGCCAGAATGGGCGAGAAGGTCAATCCCCCACACTCCTTTCGTCAACTTAAAGCGCAAGACCGAGTCTTGAGGTGTACGGGTTTCCGAGCCCATGAGTTCCGTTCTTCTTTGCACCAATCCTCGCCGCCGCCCCGCATGATGTACCATTCTTGCTTGCCGAGCCGCTGCCCCACACAACAGCATCTCCGCAAGAAGGCCCACATCCATGCGCACTCGTTTTCCACTCAGCCTCTCGCTCGTCCTGGTCTCCCTGCTCTCAGCCATCCCCGCCCGCGCTCAATCCGCACCCACGCCCTACGACGAGGTCGATCCCCTCATTGGCACCGCCGGCGGAGGCAACACCTTTCCCGGCGCCACCCTCCCCTTCGGCATGGTCCAGTGGAGTCCCGACACCAACCGCGACGCCTGGTACTACTACAACGACAAGCAGATCCGCGGCTTCGGAATGACCCACATAAGCGGCGCAGGCTGCGGCCTCTACGGCGACTTCGCCGTGCTGCCCACCACCGCCCCGCTCTCTGCCAGCCCCGGCTCCAGCTTCGATCCCTACGCCGCCGCCTTCGACCACACCAGCGAGGAAGCGCATCCCGGCTACTACGCCATCACGCTGGCCAACGGCGTGCGCGTCGAAATCACCGTAACCGATCGCGCCGGCATTGCCCGCTTCCACTTCCCCGAAGGCTCGCCCGCGCGCATCCTCATCAACGCCGGCTCCAGCGCCAACACCATCTCACCCGACAACCCAAAGCGCCCCGACCGCGCAGCCTACGCCAACACCATCGAACTCAATACCACCGACTCCTACACCGGCTCCGTTACCGCCGGCGGCTTCTGCGGCACCCAGTCCAACTACAAGCTCTACGTAACCGGCAAATTCAGCAAGCCCTACAAAAGCTCCGCAATGTGGCAGGACGACGCGATCCTTACCGATGCCAAATCCGCGCAGGGCAAGCACACCGGCGCATGGCTCGACTTCGGCAACCAGCACGAAGTCGTTCTAAAAGTCGGCATCTCGTATGTAAGCGAAGCCGGAGCCGCCGCGAATCTCGACAAGGAAATCCCCGGATGGGACTTCGACCGCATCCACTCCAAAGCTCGCCAGACCTGGACCAGCCAGCTAGCCCGCGTAGCAGTCGATGGCGGCTCGCCCACCGAGCGCAAAATCTTCCTCACTGGCCTCTATCATTCCCTCCTGTCTCCCAATCTCTTCAGCGACCAGGACGGCAGCTACATCGGCTTCGACAATCAAGTCCATTCGCTCGCCGGCTCAAAGCAGAAGGCCCAGTACGCCAACTTTTCTGACTGGGATATCTACCGCAACACCGTCCAGTTCCAGGCTCTGCTCGACCCCGACCGCGAGAGCGACATCGCCCAGTCGCTGGTAAACGATGCGGTCCAGAGCGGATGGTTCCCGCGCTGGCCGGCCGCCAACGACGTCACCTACGTAATGGGAGGCGATTCGCCCGCCCCGGTGCTTGCCTCCATCTATGCCTTTGGCGCGCGCAACTTCGACACCGCAACCGCCCTCAAATACCTCGTCAAGGCCGGAACCCAGCCCGGCAGCGGCCCGCACAGCCAATCCGAGCGCCCTTTCCTGGCCGACTATCGAAAGCTCGGCTACGTCCCCCTGGACAACGACAACACCGCCGCCTCGCGCACCCTCGAATACGCCAGCGACGACTTCGCCATCGCGCAATTCGCGCACGCCCTTGGAGACCAGGCCGACTACTCCCTGTTTCTCAACCAATCCAAGAACTGGCAGTTTCTCTTCGATCCATCCACCGGCTGGATTCGCCCCCGCTCGGCCAATGGCGCCTGGCTCCCGGCATTCGATCCCGACCACTCGCTTCCCAAGAAGCATCCCAACGACGGCCCAGGTTCCGATCAAATGGGCTTTGAAGAAGGCAACACCTACCAATACACCTTCATGATTCCCTTCGACTATCCCACCCTCTTTGCCGCCATCGGCGGAGACGACAAGGTCATTCCCCGCCTCGACAAATTCTTCCTCAAGCTCCGCTGCTGGGGCGAACCCTGCTACAACATCGAGAACGAGCCCGACTTCGTCGTTCCCTACGCCTATGTGTTTGCCGGCAAGCCATGGAAGACGCAGGAGGTGGTCACGCGCATAGCTCACGACACTTTCAAGCCCGCGCCCGACGGCATTCCCGGAAACGACGATCTGGGAGCAACCTCCGGCGTGTATGTGTGGGATGCGCTCGGCCTCTACCCGGCCGTCCCCGGCGTAGGCGGCCTGGTGCTTGGCACTCCGATGTTTGATAAAGCAACCCTGCGTCTGGGAGGCGGGCGCACGCTGATCGTAAGCCGCCAGGGCAAAGGCATCTACGTCCAGAAAGTCACACTCGAAGGCGCGCCTTACTCCAACTCCTGGCTCCCCCTCGATAAACTGCACCCCGGCACAACACATCTCGAATTCACAGTAGATTCGCAGCCCAACAAGGATCGCGGCAAGGCCTACGCCGATCGCCCGCCCTCCTTCCGCTAAAACATGGTCCGTGCCCCATCCATTCCGCGTTCTTGCGGAATGCGTGGGAAAGCAACCAAGCTCATGCGAGCGAGTAGCGAGCGTATGCCCCACCGCAGGTGGCATTCGGGTAAACTATAACCATGGCGGATATCCAGCGCAGAAAAACACCCACGGTCAAAATCGGCAACGTTCACGTCGGTTGGGAGGTCCCGGTCGTCGTGCAATCGATGACCAACACCGACACGGCCGACATCCCCGGAACCATCGAGCAGGTCGCAGCCCTCGCCCTCGCCGGCTCCGAGCTAGTCCGCGTCACCGTGAACAACGAGGATGCCGCCGCCGCCGTTCCCTACATCGTCGAAGGCCTCGCGCAGCGAGGACTCAACGTCCCCATGGTGGGCGACTTCCACTACAACGGCCATCTCCTCCTGAAAAAGTTTCCCGCAACTGCGCGCGCCCTGGCCAAGTACCGCATCAACCCCGGCAACGCCTCCATCGGCAAAAAGGATAACGATAACTTCCAGGTCATGGTGGAGTGCGCAGCCGAGAACCAGAAGCCCGTCCGCATCGGCGTCAACTGGGGCTCTCTGGACCAGCAGTTGCTCACCCGCATGATGGACTCGAACAGCCGCCTCGCCAACCCGCTTCCCGCCCGCGAAGTAATGATGGAAGCCATGGTCGTCAGCGCTCTCGATTCCGCCAAAGCCGCGGAACGCTTCGGACTGCGCCACGACCAGATCATCCTCTCCGCCAAGGTCAGCGGCGTGCGCGACCTCATCGACGTCTACACCTCGCTCGCCTCCCGCTGCGACTACGTGCTGCATCTCGGCCTTACCGAAGCCGGCATGGGGGCAAAAGGGTTAATCGCATCCACCGCAGGCCTGGCCCCGCTGCTGCTGGCAGGCATCGGAGACACCATCCGCGTGAGCCTAACCCCCAAGCCCAACGGCGACCGCACAGAAGAAGTGCAGGCAGCGCAGCAAATTCTGCAATCGCTCTCCATCCGCAGCTTCATGCCGCAGGTGACTAGCTGCCCCGGCTGCGGACGCACCACCAGCACTTACTTCCAGGAGTTAGCCGAGCAGATACAGAGTTATCTCCGCACTTCCATGCCCGAGTGGCGCAAGCAATACCCCGGTGTCGAAGAGTTAAAGCTGGCAGTTATGGGCTGCGTAGTCAACGGCCCCGGCGAATCCAAGCACGCCAACTTAGGAATAAGTCTCCCCGGCACGTTCGAAGAACCCAAAGCCCCAGTGTATGTAGACGGCAAGTTATACAAGACCCTCCACGGCGACACGATAGTAGCCGAGTTCAAGCAAATCCTCGACAACTACGTCCAGACCCACTACGGCCAAAGCGCCAAGAGCGAAGAATTGGTAGGGGTGAGATAAGGCAATGGCTTCTCTGCCTGCAGAATGGCACGCACCGCGACGACTTATCGTTGCCCATTCGCGTTTGCCGCGCCTATCACCCTCAGCGTGGCATAGTGCTAAGGCGCTCATACGCGCTTGCCAGGCGATGAGCGAAGCGGAGTCTGGGCCCCTTGTTCGGATGTACAAGGCCTCCAAGGAGCGTATGTCCCCTCTCTCTGACCCCCTCGATGTCCAGTTTCCTTTACATCGACAGCTTTCCTCCAGCCGAGAAGAAGTCTATTCCGACTGGCTGCAGTGGGTTCTTGAGCAGGTCTCAGATGCCCATGAACTTGGGTGCATCCTTGGATCGCAGAACTTGTGCCAAACCGCAGACCCGCACGGGCGAATCAGCGTTGAGAGGGAAGTGCCTGTCGAACACGGCTATACTGATCAAACCGGGCGGCTGGACCTAGTCGTCA
>Ga0302281_10003624_pt1 | contig 10668 bp, 9 predicted proteins | sample III_Fen_E1_2_FD_198762 | JGI IMG/M metagenome (GOLD analysis project Ga0302281, IMG submission 198762) | Peat permafrost microbial communities from Stordalen Mire near Abisko, Sweden - III_Fen_E1_2 | ecosystem: Environmental > Terrestrial > Soil > Wetlands > Permafrost | place: Sweden: Abisko...
CGACAAATAGTACAAAAAGGCATTGGACCGCGCATTGACAAGGCTGATGCAGTTTGGCTTAATCTGCACTCCTCAAGTGGTAGGTTACCCAAGTGGCCAACGGGGGCAGACTGTAAATCTGCTGGCTATGCCTTCGATGGTTCGAATCCATCACCTACCACCACTCTTTATTTGCAGGGGAAACAGGGGTTTTAGTCAAATAAATCAATAGTTTTCACTGCATCGCTGTTTTTAACCTCTGCGTTTTGGTGCTTTTGCCGTCCCTTGCGTTCCTTTCCATTAAACCCTTAAAAGTCATACAAAAGTCATACAAGACCAAAAAGCCAGAGGCCGCAGTCATACAACCAAGCACACGCCAAACGCGCGGCCAACGCAGCGCAGCACACGCCTTTGGGTATCGTGGCGCACACCGGGGGGAAATGCCGCCGGGCGAATCAAAGGGTGTCAATCGCGGCGCGTCGCACGGCAAACGGCATCGTGGCGAGTGTCCGGGTGAAGTTTTGGAATTTAAGGAATCCATTTTTTTGCGGGGGCGACCCGTCCCCGCCGGGTGCCGGGGGAGGGGGGATTTTGCAACCGTCATTCGTTTAGGAGTCCCGCGCTTTAAGCGAAGCCTGTTTTTTGGGAAGGGCGACTTGATGCACGGTTTGACATCCGCCCGCGTCGTCAGCTTTTACTTTGGGCGATTAGTGCCAGCACATCACTTTCGAGAAAACCACATGACCTGGTTCTCCCTGGCAGCTTTAACTTTTTTAGAATCCCGGACGCGGCAAGTTTGTCCACTGTTCGGAGCGAAACTGCCAACAGACAGGCGGCCTCGTCCCGGCGAATGCAACGCTGGCGAACTCCCGGCGCGGCATCTGATTTCAGTGACTCGGCATCACCGTTGCGAAGCATCGCCACGAGTTTGGCGCGTTTTGCAGGCGTGATTGTCGGGTCGGCCTTCAATCCAGCTTTGAGCAGTTCAATTGTCGTGACAAGCATGGTTCAGTTTAAGAACGACTTTATGCGAACCAGTGACCGGGCAGGTGTGTCACGCGCACAAGATTTCAAAAGCGGGCGACAACATGGCCGAAACGAAAAGTGTCCTCTCGATCTGTCCAATCGCATCCGAGAAGCGGGCAAATCGGTTCTCACTTGATCCGCAGCGGACTGGCATTCGCACGGTTGCAACCTACCGGTTTTGGATGGGGCACGCGTTACCCCTCGTGAAAACGAGGTTTTTGAGTCCGCGAAACAGTCGCGGTGAAACCGCAATCTGGCCGGCAAATGGCCGCGCCGATGTCCGTAGCCACAGGCAGTCCGTGCCCAGTCCGTGACCATGTCCGGGCCGTGAACCAACCGTGTCCAGATACTTGGACTGGCCGGAAAATGTCCGTGTCACGGTTTTGCAATTTCCGTGTGATGTCCCAGCCAACGGCTGCGACACTTCCCGCGTGAATCCTTAATCGCCTGTCTGACTCCCGGCGAAGCGAGCATCGTCAAGGTGGAAGTCGCCGGGCATTACGGCGAAACTACCTTGACGACGCGCAGCGAGCCACACAATCGAAGGGCGATTCACGCGGAGCCGGAGGTGAACCCGGCGCGGATGCGGATTGGACACGGATAGTTCGAGGTCACGGGCTGGATGCGGACATTCGCGACCTGGCCACGGTCGCGGACTGGTTGCAGACACGGTCGGGGCGCGGACATGGACTGTTTTCGGCCCGGACGCGGACGTGGACTGGACAAGGCCACGACCAGCAGGCTGGGCTATGGCGTGGACATTCCGCGTCCAAACCGCGACCATTTCGCGGACGCAGAATCCTTCGCTGGCGAAGGAGTAAGGCTTGTCCGCGTGAAAAGCCTTCGGCTGAAGGCGGCAAATGGCGGCAAATGTGCAGTGGCAAAAGGCGACAAATTGCGACAAGTTTGTTGCCGCCTATTGCCGCAATTTGACACTGGTGCGGATGCGGCTCGTTTCGTTGGCCGAATGGTTAAGGGGATGGTGTCTTCTAAAAATTGCCCGCAGATGAGGGCAAGACAAACGCGAGAAATTCGCCGTGATTGGTATGTCGGCGGATGCTCCGCTAGTGTCACTGGGGCCGTGCGCGTGAATCAGGGGCGTGATGGTGTGTCGCCGGTCGTCGCGTCAATCTATTGCTCGCCTCATCCGGCTGCGCTCCAAATTGACCCGCCGCCCGGCTCCGGGATTTTGCCTCTATGATTTCGCGCCCGGAGAATTGTTCGTGGCTGATTGCGAATTGGTGGAAGTGGCAACAAGGTGCAATTTTCGGGGTTGGACAGCGTTTGTCCATGCGCCCGGTTTAACGTGGCGGGGTATGAAACTGAAAAATATCATCCCGCAACGCTACCGCAGCCAGGTCGTCCGCCAGTTCGGCGACGCCAAATTGATTCGCCAGCCGAACGGCCAGCACGAGCTTGTCGGCGGCACCGACAACGACCGCGCCAACGCCTTTGAATGGTCGTCACTCTTCGCGCATGAAATAGTGTTCACGCACTTTCACCGCGAGGATCACGCCCGCAGCCGTCCGCGCAAGCCGTGGTTTGCGCCCCGGCTCCAGCCCGCGCTGTGAAAAACTCGGAATGGACGCCAGCGGGCGATGCGGTAGCGTGTCTGCTGCCGATGACCGGCCAGTTGCGCCGGGAAAAAATGCAGGCGCGGGAATTTAGCGTGGCCGTCCGGTTCACGAATTTTACGGAAGTCGGCACGAGTCACCGTTTCAAGCATCCGCAATTTCTAAACTCCGTCATCAACGAAGTGATGGAGCAAATGTTTCGCGACATCATGGCCGGTCAACGGCTTCCGGTGCGGCAAATTCGGATTGCGATGTTTAACCTTGAAAAGCTGGACACGCACCCGACGCTGTGGGGGCGGACGCATGAGGAACGCTGGGGCGCGGTGGATGACGTGGCGCACAAGCTGAATGAGCAGCTTGGCAAAACCGTTTTGATGACGGGCGCGCAATTCGCGCTCCGGCATATTGACGAATCGCAAAAGCAGCCAAAGGCGAAATGTCCCTTCACGCCGCAGCGGGAAATGATTGCCAAGCTGTGGGGCGCGGAAGTGCCGGACAAACCAGTTCAAGGAACTCTGTTTGGATGAATGCCAAATTTGGTCTCCATTTTTATAATGTTTGGCAATAACTAACTTTTTGACCAGCGATTTAACCTTTGAATTAATGAGCACTAAGGCTAAAACCGGCGGAGCTGCTCGGTTCGGTTCGAGTGCGACAGGAAGAGGTGGAGAAAATCGTAATTGGAAATGGGCAGAGTATTTAACGAAATGAAAAACGAACTTACTAAAAAACCTCTCAGCAACCATCGAATCGTTTTTATCGATGACGAGGAATGGTTACAGCAGTTGGTTGAACCGCTGATTCGTAAATATTTCAAGGAAATTACGTTGTTGAAATTCAGAAATCGCAATACAGCCTGGCAAGAATTGTTACGAGCCGACCCCGATCTTCTCATAACGGACTTGCGCAACGACAATGATCCAACACTTCCCGGGTCAACAAAGGAGGATTTGGGAATGAGTGGTTTTGATTTGCTAGGGCTTCTGGCGGCGAGACAGGCTAAATATCCTGTGCTGGTCATTTCTGGAAGCTTATCGATAAGCAGAATGGAAGGTTGGGCAAAGAAGTGCGCCGGGCCGAATCTAAATGTTTCATATTTGACCAAACCATTCACGCCAGAACTCTTTTATCAAGGGTTGTTGAAGTGCCTTGGTCCTAGTTCCCAAATGAACTTTAAGGCATGATGAACAACTCAATGACGACTTTTATTGCTCTCTACGGCACCAGCACTGATTATTAGCGGCCAGTTCGAATGAGCATGAGGTTTTGCTTTGCTGGCTGAATTAACTGAAATCGGAGGACCTATTCGTTTTTTGCGAAGATAATCCTCCATCATTGCGCTTTTTTTCTGTTGCTGAAGGTTTCGCTGATGTTTCGCACCACCAGCCTGATGCCATTTTATCGCTTCCCACTTCGCGACCTTACATGTCGGGCTATGACGAGGTTCCCCTTTAAGCTTCCAATAACCGCAGCACGGGCAAATTTTGGGTTGTGAATTTTTGTTAGGCATAATTTTCAGAATATGTATCGGGCATTTTTTGGCAAATGCGTTGGCCATCAAGTTGTCGATGCAGGCCCAACGAACTTAACTGAAAAGGCCAAATGTTTTTTGAAAATGGGATTTGGGAACGGAGTTTCCGGCCGCAGGTTGCATTTGAACTCTAGCACATAAAATGTGCGCTTCTTCTGCGGATGTTCGGCGACGCCAATTATATCTTCAGCCCGCAGGATGGACTTTTTCATAATGGAAAAGTGGTCAGCCACGTCATCGGCGACTTTTGGGTTTCTCAAAAGCTGGGAAATCGTGCCGACTTCACCAGCAAATGAAAAACACCAACCTTCCAAGGTTCGTATCAGGCTTTGTTTGTCATCCCCATATAAGGTGAGAAGGTTGCGAGATATGGCCGAAGGTTTCAGTGACAATGTAATTGCGGGCGCTTTACCACCGCGATCAAAGTTGTCGCCTTCCTCTATGATGCTCTCGCGGTAGTCATCCTTCCGAACGCTGGCGTGGCGTTTTCCCTTTTCGTAATCGAACTTTCTGGTAAGGCCACCGGGCATACTTTTTAGTTTCTAAATATTTTCGACAAGAACTTTCTGATATTAATCGAGTGATTGAAAAGCATAAAGCAGGAAAACTCCGGGTTGGACAAGCACTGTCCATTTCGTGTGATAATGTGTTTGCATGTGTGGACGATACACGGCGGCGAAAGATTTTAACGAACTGATCAAACTTGTTGGCGTCATCATGGCGCGTGCGCCATTTCTTACGCCGCGCTACAATATCGCCCCGACGCAGCTTGCGCCGGTGATTTTCATAGAACGTCATCAACCGGCGATGAAGCTCATGCGGTGGGGCTTGATTCCATCATGGGCGAAAGATGCAAGCGTGGGCAGCGCGAATATCAATGCGCGGTCGGAAACGCTGCAAAGCCGCAATTCGTTTCGAGAGGCTTTCAAGCATCGGCGCTGCCTGATTCCTGCCGACAGTTTTTATGAATGGCAGGAACGCGAGGGAAAGCGGCAACCGTTCCGGGTGATGCTGAAAAGCGGCGAGCCGTTTTGCTTCGCCGGTTTGTGGGAACGCTGGATTAAACCGCCGTCGGTGGACAATGCTGAAACCGATTTGGATGAAGCACCGGCGAGTGAAACGATTGATTCATTTACCATCATAACGCGGGCGGCGAACGCGGCGATTGCGCCGTTGCACGACCGGATGCCGGTCATCATCGCACCAAGTCATTTCGGCTGGTGGCTGAAAGACGACGACCCGCGCAGCGAGTCGCACAAAATGGCGCTGGAGCGAGCGCCCGATGACCCGTTGAAAATTTATCCCGTCAGCGATCTGGTGAACAGCCCCAAGCTGGACGACCCGCGCTGCATTGAGCCGGTGCGGATTGACCGGGATATGTTCGAGCGCCAATGGTGGGGCGATGAGTGAACATCAAACAAAAAGCGCAATCTGAATCAATCAGGTTGCGCAAGATTGTCGCCAATTTGCCTTTAAGCAAACTCAAGATCAGATTCACCAACCGCTATGCGTGGATTAGGGCCACAATCAAATGCGGTGGCATAACCTGCTCGCCGACCAATTGTCTGCGGCCCTTGTTCGTATGCGGCCAAAAGCAAAGCCGAAATTGAAACCGCTTGCAGTTCATGCTTGTCCGCCCTGCATTCTACAGCAATTCCTTTCAGGCCAAACTGTCGCGTGATGGCGGCAACACCTTTTATTTGAAACCCAATTGGTCTTTCATCAATTGCGGATCGGTAAATTGTGAGGACGCCATCTATTCTGTCTGCCACTACCGCTTCGTCTGCCATTTGAAAAGTGATGCAATCACCGGCTGGATTAAACCACGGTTTTGGGGGTTCGGAAATATCACGCGATATACCCGAAACAAATTCTTTTAAGAAGTGCTCGTCCATATCAGTGCTCCAAATCGGTTCTGCCAATCAACCGGGCAATACTCATCATCGCCCGCAACACGTTCTGCTCTAAACTCATAAATGACGAACCTTGAGTTGAGAAACACTGCGAAAACATACTTGTCCGGGAATGGAACTTCAACATTTTCTTTAACATGCCATATTTGTGGCTGGCCTGTAAAGCACCAACCACCATCGTTAAATTCGCGGATTCCAGAGAAAATTCGCTTCGGATTTTCCAGCACATATCTGGCGGCGCGAAAATTTTCATGTTTTACAGGATGGTATTTGTAACAATGCAAAATCAAACTGTGCGGGATGATCGCCTCGATTTTGGGCCCGCTTACATTTGCAGGATTAATAATCTGGATTGAATAATTTGTTGCCATTTTATTTGTCGGGCGACTTGGCGAGGAAAGTTTTCCCCTCCATCTCTTCCTTCGCCGCCCATGTGCTAAACATACACCCGATTTTTGCAAAAGTCAAGTCAACAACGAGCAAAAGCAGCGTTTCTCACAAATCACCATAACGTAATCATCACCCAAACAAACTTTCCTTGCCCACCGCCTTTGCCCGCACTCGGGCGAACTGCAAAATTTCTTCCATCGTCGCGCCCTTGTCGCGGAACTCGTAAAACAGCGCCTCACCGAGCAGGCAGTAATTCCATGTCCGCCCGCTGCGATCCTCTGGCGGCAATTCGTTCACGCGCTCGCACCACGCGACGGCGGCAATCCGCTTCCGTATCACGTCCGCATGAATCAATTGATCTTGCGCCTTCGTTTCCGTGAGCCAGATGCCCGATTTTGTGCGGACCAGAAAGTCAGGATGGTAAAAGCCCGGCAGACCGTTTTCTTTGACGTAGCGCAACCGCATGAAAAGATGCTTTTGCTCGTTCACCTTGCAAAACGCTTCCGCCGTTGCATCCGCGTTTGCCTTGCCGATGAATGCTTCTTCAAACCCGCCGTTGCGCGACGGAAACGGCAACCGCTCGTAAATACATTTTGGCGTCTCGATGGAACTGGATTCGCGCACGCGAATTGTCGCCACTTCCGAAAGCCAGCGTTGCTTGATCTCCGGCGGCGCGGTGGTTTCCGTCGCCGCCAGTTCCGGCAGCTTGCGCCCGAATGTTTGGATGATGTGATTGGCAACCGGGTCGAGGCAAAGCAATCGCCAGTTTTCATCCGTGAACGGGTCAAATTCCCGCGCAAACAATCGCCGCCGGACAAATTCATCCACCCAGGCCGACAACTGCGGCAGGTTCACCTGCAAATATGGATAGCGGGATATGTTCGCAAACACTTTGCTGCTGCTGGTGACGGGCGCGTGCAGACTGTCGGAAATCCGTTTCACCAGCCGGGACAGAAAATCATTGTAGCCCGTCGCCGTCATAATGCCGCCATCCACGCGATAATCGCCGAACTGCGTTCCCGTCTGGACATCTTGCGAGCGGAACACGTCGCCCTTGCCAATCGTCGCCTTCAATTGCTCGAAAGTGAACGCGCCAAATTCCGGCAATGTCGCCACGTCCAATTCCTTGCCGACAAGTTCCTCCTCCTGCTCGCGCATGATGAATGGCACGGCGAAATCAAACGCCTCGTAGCCATCGCGCAGCCCCACGGAAATCAAATCCCCGGTGCTCCGGGTCGTGGAATCTTCCGGCGTCGCCTCGGCAAATTCGTAACCGTCTTTGCGCAACTGCTCGTAAAATTCCGCGAACTTCGGATGTTCCACGATGCTCAAAACATCAATCAAACTTTTCGGTTCCTGCCCGGCCTTGATCAAATCGCGGTTCTCCGTTTTCTGGTCGTCAAATTCGTTGCCGCGCCACATGAGCCGCAGGCCGCGCCCGACGGTTTGCTCCAAAAGAATTTTCGCGCCCGTCGTGCGGAGCGGCACGATCACGCAAATGTTGTTCACGTCGAAACCTTCACGGAGCATCAAAACGCTGATGACGGCGCGCGGTTTCGGATGTTCGTCCATGTCGAAAAGTTGCTCGCGTAAAACTTTCCATTCCGCTTCCGGCAACTCGCCTTTGCGGTTGGAATCCACGCGCAAAACTTCATCCGCGTTCAACCCTTGCGAAATCAGGAAATCCGCCACCAGCGGCGTGACGCTGGTATCTTCGCAGACCACCAGCATCTTCGGATGCTTGGTCGGATCAATCGTCGCAAATTCCTTTTCCAGCTTGAGCAGTTTCGCCAGACCCGCGCGAACCATGATGCGTTGACCCTCTGACAAAATCGGCCGCCCGTGTTCGTCGCGGTCAGCTTTGAATTGCAGTTCGTCATTCGACAACGCGCCCAGCTCGCGCCGCTTGTCCAGCACCAGCGACTTCACCAGCCCGGCGCGCATGGCGTCGCGCAAATCAAAATCCGCGATGATATGCGGAAAATAAACCGCCTTTGCTTTTACCCCGCTGCCAACCTGGTTGTAAGGCGTCGCCGAAAAATCAATTTGCACGAACCGGCTGCCCTTGGTTTCCGCAATCGCCCGCAAACTTTTCTGCCATTCCACTTCCGTAATCTCGCCTTCATTGCGGACTTCGTGAATGTGATGCGCCTCATCGTTGAAAACAATCAGGCTCGGCATATCGCGCAGATAAGCCAGCGTGCCGCCGCGCTCATAGCGGCGGTTCAAAACCTCCAGCGAGTTGCCCGCGCTCGTTCCCGGCGTCAACGGCAGCACCGCCGCCGCCACGACTTTGGGATCGGCCACGATGCCCGGCGATTCCGTGCCGTCATCTTCTTCGTCCGTTTCGTCGGCTTCCGCCAGCGCGTGCCAGTTGCAAACGCCAATCAGCCCGCCCGCCGTGACTTTCGTTCCCAAATCCTCTTTTGTGCAGACGTTGCCTTGCACGAAACGAAAAACCTCATCGCTGTAACTGTCCGGCACAAACAAATCCTTGTAACGCGCCAAATCCGATGTGCTGAAATCCCGCTCCCCGCCGCGCTCCTTGCCGAGAAACGCATCCAGCAACCGCTGATAAACAATCAGCCCCGGCGCGACGATCAGAAAATTCCGGGTGAACCGTTTATCTTCCCGCGCCCGCGCCGCGTTGAGCATCTGCCAGTAAAGCAAGGCTTGCAGCACCCACGTCTTGCCCGTGCCGGTCGCCATTTTCAGGCAATACTTGGGATGCCGGCTTTGCACGACTTCTTCCAGCCGCCGCGCCGTCAATAAATCTTCCGCCGCGAGCTTTTGGTAAAGGTCCACCAGCGTTTCCGGCTGCAAAATTTCGTGCGCGTAAATCGCGTGCAAAATCGCCTGCCGCTGGCCGGGATGAAAATTCACTGTGCGCCCGTCGCAACAATCCTGTTGAAACCACCATCGCAGCAAATCCGCCGTGACCGGCGTGACCTTTTCCAGAATCGGCGCATTGCCGGATTCCAGGCCGACGCAGTCCGCTTGCAGGAGCGGTGTCAGGGCTTTGACGAGGGGAAGTTGCATACGATTGCGCGGTTAGGCCAATAGAGTCATTTTAATTTTTTTTCTCTTGAATCTGAATGACACGCTTTAATTCATCAAGATCGTGTTCCCGCCCGCGCATCTGGTGCAACATCCGGTGGCAATTGGAGCAGACGGTCACAAGGTCATCCAGCCGGGTTTTTTCCTTTGCCAGTTTCTTGCTCAACGGATGCAGGTGGTGCGCTTCGGCGAACTCAGCGCCCAATTCCTCGCCATAAACTTCCGCAAAGGTCATTTTGCAAACTTTGCATCGGTAGCCATCTCGGCGCTTGCAGGCATCGGCTAGTTTGGAACTCCGTTCTCGCACCAGATGCCGCCGGACAACCGACCGTTCAAGTTGGGGATAAACTTTAGTTTTCGTTTCGGCCTTTGGCTGCTCCGGCAACAGCCACATCACATCGGAAAAGAAATCCGCCGCCCGCATCGTGATCCGATGAACATTGTCAATTGTAGGTTTTTCAGTCGGCACATATTCGCCATAAAAATAGAAATTTGTGACGCGCCCGTAATGATATTGCTCGTAAATCGGTTTATTAAATTCAGCCTTTTTCAACGGTCTGGTAAGCAACCACACGCCCGCAGAATACTTAGAATAATCATCCTTTTTAAGAGTCCGAATCGGGCGTAGATGTGCCGGCAGTTGTTTCTTCAGCGCCTGCATCTTCACTGAATTGCCCGTGAAAAAGCCATAATAAAACCTTCGGCTTTTTGTTGCCGGATAACGGTCGAACCATAATTCCAATTGCAATCGCATCGGATAGGTGTGCCCCAGCCTTGCAAGCCAACCATCAGTCCCAACTTTTTTTATTTTAACATTAGCAGCGGCGACAAATGCTCCGCCATGCGAACGAGATTCCAGTTCGTCACGCAAGTCGCGGGCAGCAGACAACAACAAACTACGGTCACGACGATTATTCATAATTCTCCCGTCTTTAGACGGTTTTCACCACCTCCGCCTCGAATCCAAAAACATCCACCACGCGCACGCAAACGCGGCGCGAACCACTCTTCACCGGCAGGCCGGAGAGAACCGCCTTGCGCACGACATGCAGCGGGTCGTGGTCGTTGTCCGTGTTGCCGCGATAATCCTGCCAAATACTGCGGAACACTTCGCCGTCATAATCCGGGTCAACGCTCCAATACTCCACCAGCGCCAGCGGATCGCGATTCACCACGGCTTGCAGCCGTTCCTTGTCTT
>Ga0302281_10003630_pt1 | contig 10661 bp, 10 predicted proteins | sample III_Fen_E1_2_FD_198762 | JGI IMG/M metagenome (GOLD analysis project Ga0302281, IMG submission 198762) | Peat permafrost microbial communities from Stordalen Mire near Abisko, Sweden - III_Fen_E1_2 | ecosystem: Environmental > Terrestrial > Soil > Wetlands > Permafrost | place: Sweden: Abisko...
AAGGGGCGCGGAAGCGAGCACGGCGGTTTTTATGCCGCGCGGAGCTGCACAAGCGGAGTTGACAGAAGGAGCCGAACGGAGCCTAGAGTTCGCCGGGAAATGAATGTCGAACCGGTGGTCCAGCCGAAGGCTGCACAGCTTGGCTTTTCAGGGTGGGGCGTTACGGGGCGGGAACGGCCCCGTATGGATGGGAAGCGGAGAACGCCAGTTTCACCAGCGGTCGCAGCGGGGGAAGGGCGTAGCATCCTTCCCTCAGAAGAATCAATTCGCTTGTTCATTGCAGAGCTTGGCCGTGTGCACATCGAAATGTGCTCTGACTGGAAAAGGCTTGTCCCGTGCTTGGCAGGTTCGTGTTCAGGGTCGTCCACCACGAGGGGGAGTGAAACAGGAGAAGCAATCTAATACGGATTTCAGCCCCCGCTAGGGCGGAAAGCAGATTTTTTGTTCCAGAGGGGGCAATATGTTGATTCTATTGCGCCACTATTTCGCGCACGCAAAGCCGACGTCAGATACGCGGAAACGGAATGGCCTCTGCCTTCCTGTGGAAAATAGGGTTTAATTATGTAAAACCGGGAAAATATGAGTGTATTGCTATCATATTTCCTGCATTTAACTGGTTGGCACTGTATTGGTTCGGGCGGAAAATTATCATCAGGCAAAAGAAAAGATCCACCAATATCTTGCGGATAGGTGGACCGGAGCACTATAGATTGTGGGCCTTTGCGATTCATCCCACCTATTGGCCCGCAGAAAGCCTTTAGCGGGAACTAGGAGCTTCCTGCGCCGCAAGCGCAGAGATGTGCATTAGCCGCGTCTGATCCACGCGGCCAATGCTAAATTCTCAACCGACAGCGGAGGTGCTGTAGAAAGAAAAACACCGTGGCGAAGACGATTCCAACCAAACCTGTTGACCGCAGTGCGATCAGTGGGCGTTTTGTGACTCCCGGATATGCCATCCGGCATCCTCGGACAACAGAGCACGAACACGTTCCGGTTAGCAATCCCAAGAAGAAGTAGCGAAAACCGTGGCCGCTTCCGCGGCGGCTGAAGGAACTGGAGCAGGAGAACGCCAAGCTGAAGCGGCTGGTGGCGGATCTGAGCCTGGACAAGCTGGTGCTGAAAGACATCTAGTTAGCCGGTGGTCCGTTTACCTCGTGGATGGAGCGATTGGCAAGACCGGGCCGAGTGCCGAGGTATTTGCGAATGGTCCGTTTGATAGAAGACGCAAATCGACCAGAATCAGCTGTAGCTTAGATCCAAAACTGACCTTTTGGGGTTCTAGTCAAAAACCCCCAAGATTGACTAACCATCTTGTCACATTGAGATGTGATGGCGGTCACGGACGCATCTGCAACGTGTCCAATACGCTCCGGCCTAGAAACAACGAACCACTTTGAGCCACATTCGGATTCTCTGTGTGTCTCATGACTCAATCAAGCTACTCAGTACCCCCCCACACACACTGCGGGACGGCGTGCGGGATGTCTAGGCTAATCGAGTTTCCGCATCGTGTAATTCTCGTTGTCGCGAAAGTCACTTTCGCTGTTCGGATCCGACTTATCGCGGTCTTTTTTGGCAACACTCAGCGGTCGGGACTGTTTGTCTCTAGTCCAGGCCCGATTACCCATACCATTTGAAGAAAGGTAGGATAACCATGTCTGACAGGCGAGTAAGAGGAATCATTGCGATTCTTACGATAACAGCTGCAATACCATCTGGGGCACGTGTGATCCACTCAGCTGCCTATGCGCAAAAAACCGGTAACTCACCGCACATAACGCTTGCTATGCAGGAAACATATCAGTACAACAACTACTGGGGAGCTGCGTTTGGCATTACCGGCAGCATTATTTGCGGCGTAGTAACGATTCCTAGCGGCGGGACTGCGACAATCCCATGCGCAATAGGAGTCGGTCTCTGATAACGCCTTCACTTTTATGCGACATTTCTATGGAGAGGTAGTGCTTGGTGTTTACTGCTTCTCCAAATCTTGTGTGTGTATTTTTATGAAATGCGATCTATTCTATGCTCGGTCCTTGTAATTGCCGCGCATAAGGAGGTTTAGTGAAACGAGTGTTTTATTATTTGTATTCACCTATTGCATCAGCTCGAGAGATTACCGAAGAAATGTCAGTATGTAACCTCCAGCGTAATTCTATTACAGCATCATTTCAGGTGATTTTGGTGGTATGTATTAGTGTGTTAATTTATCAATTGGCGGTGCAGGTGTTGCTTTTGGAGCCTTTTCGTCTAGGCAACATTATTGTTGAAGGTCGCCCCAATACCGAAGAGGTATACACATTATCGCGCAATCTTGCTTTTGTTTTTACGGTATTTAGCGCTTTTTCAGTCGCCTGCGTATGGATATTAACGACATTGTATTTGTACTTTTGGGCAACGGTGTTTTCATCGAAGACAGACTTCCGTCGACTTCTGGTTCTGAACGCATACGCTTTTACCCCACTTGTGTTGACATCGGTACTCTCAATAGTTCTTCTCTTTATTGCTGTTTTAAAACCCACAGATTTATTCTGGGGGAATAATAATTCCTTTTTCAATGTTGTCTTGCCCGTAGAAGATTATGTTGAATATGCTAAGGGCATTCCAGTAATCGGTGCTTGCAGAATGCTAAGATATGGATCGGAACTTTGGGCGCTTTGCCTGGTTGCCATCAATACTCGCATATCTCAGCGCTTATCGACAGTGTTATCTGCAAGTGGAGCCGTCATCTTTGGAACCATCATGTCTGCAGTTTCAATGTATATGAGGCAGCAATGAATGATAGATTCTCGAATTGGAGACTTATGTTTCGCTATAGTCTGGCACTGCTTGGATTGTTCTCTGTCATCACTATTCTTGTATCGTCCGATATCAATAGAATGGGTGCGTTTACACCAGAACGGAGTCACTATGCGGCAAATTCGAGCTGTCTATTCTGGATTATCTTGACTGTTAATCTGCGCTGCTTTTTGATTCAATGGCTTGGACTTCTGTTGCTTTGCATTCCAACTGTTGCTTATGTAGCTATCACAGCGCTACAATGCGGTATAGTGCTTGGGATGTTCCCTTTGCACTGTACCGTTTCATACTTAGTGCCGCATGGAGTGTTAGAAATCCCTGCATTTATATGGAACGGAGCGACTGTCCTGTCTTTGCAGCATAGGATTTTGCATAGTCTATTGAATGAATTTAGACTTTCACGTTTAACAATCGTGTGGTATCTGATTCAAGGAGCATACGCGTTCATTCTGTTAGTGGTGGCTGCATACGTGGAAAGCTATTTGACTATGCAGAATGTCTTCTGATCTCAATGAGATCTGTTATAATCTATTTATTGGAATTCTGCGCAATTTGTGAAGAATATATCTTGTGGCATGCGCGAAAGCCAATATTCATGCTCCTTCGAGGCACTTTAGTGAGGGGGGGGCAAAATTTTGTTTTGTACGCCTTTGGCTCCGGCTATGCCGGGTTAGGACTGTCAGATGTTGAGAATTGAAAAGATGTTGAAACAATATCCTGGTTTTCGTTTGGATATTCCGTTTCTCGAAGTACAACCGGGTGAGATACTGGGTTTGCTGGGGCATAACGGCGCGGGAAAATCAACGTTACTGAAAGCAGCCGTGGGCGTCATCGCGACAGATCTTAACTCTAGGGTCTACATAGGCGGAAAGGTGATTGATCATAAGGACCTTAATCGCTACGTGTCGCTAATCACGGAAGAACATCCTATGTATGGGTGGATGAAGGTTGATGAGCACTATAGGTTTTTGAGTCGTTTTTATTCCAATTGGGACTGGGAAGCAAATCAGCGTTTGTGTGAGCGACTGCGAGTTCCACGGAGTAAAAAGATTATGGAACTCTCGAAGGGAACACGGCTGAAAACTGCGATTATTTCTGCTCTTAGCCACCATCCGAAAGTTCTTCTGCTGGATGAGCCGACATCCGGACTCGATCTGGAGTCACGTACTGAGATACTAGACCAACTATATGAAGCGAAAATTAGTGGTACTGCAGTGATCTTCAGCTCGCATATTATGGATGACATTCAATCTGTAGCTACAACGGTGGCGATTCTTGCAAACGGGCAGATTCGCTTCGTTTCACCTCTCAATAATATCCACTCTGGTTGGATAGCGCATGTGATGCGAAGTAAGCCATCCGACTCAGCAGAGAAGGTCATCCGCAGTGATGATGGTTCTTGGGTAAGTGTTCATAAGATCGAAAACAACTGTGATCACTTGCCAGATCAGGCGAGCTTGATCTGTGTGCGTTCCCCGACTCTCAAGGAAGTATTCTTAACTGTTGGAGGTCAATGATATGCTATACGTGATTCTTAAGGATCTTAAACAGCACAGCATTGTGTTCTTTCTTTACCTTGTGCTTTGTGTTTTTGGTCCATGCTTTCCTCTACTCATTGACACCTATGTCGCACACGTTAATTTGCCGCCGATCGTTGAATCGCAAAATATGTTTGGTTTCTCACTTATCTATGCCGTAGTTATTCCCTTGGTTTCAGGACAGCTTTTGATATGCTCTGAGAAATCAAAGAGAACCATGTTTGGACTAATTCTACTTCCACTTAAATGGAGTACTGTTATTACTAGTAAGGAAATTTTAGGAGCGGGCATGACGCTCATCGCTCTATTAATAGACATTGTCTCTATTATATTGACGTTCCGCCTATTTCGCGGCCAATGGGGATACGCGCCTCATTTTGGTGACCTTATCCTGATGTTTACTACTCTGGTTATCGTTATGCAGGCAATTTATTACATGCTAATCAGGTTTCGAGAAAAGATAGCTATGCAGATAGCGATCATTGGGGTGTTGTGCTGGAGGCCTTTATGGGCAATTTTTATGGAACACTTCGGAAGGACAATAAAGCCATTGGGGGATGTATTTGGCCATTATGGGGTAATGTTTCTGCTAATTCTAGTCATACTGATGCATCTTCTCATAGTGCGGACCTTCATCGCTTATGATTGGAGCGCTGAGTCGCTTGAATGAGAGGAGGGAACAAGAGAAGATGAGGTTCCTCTTTGTCTGAGTAGGCGCGGCGCGAGACCTCCGGAGTTTTGCAGCGGTCCGACCGGCTACCGGCTAATGTTGAAGGCAAGGCGTGGACGTTGCACGCTGGAGCTCAAGTGGCTGGATGAGAAAAGGTAGTGTCCAGAGTTTTTCGCACTTTCGATCTTCCTTGGAGTTCAGGAAGGTTGTTGGTTGCGGTTGCTTTGCTGCTGGCCCCCATGGGGGCCAGCAGCAAAAAGGTCAGGCGATGGCGCGAACTTCGGCCAGCCGGTTCATCTGCAAATAGCGTTTGGTGCCCCATTTTGTAGTTGCCACGTGGCGGAGTCGTGCGGCAACCAGCATCAGCGCCGATTGCCCATCTGGAAACGCCCCTACCACGCGTGTTCGTCGCCGAATCTCTCGCATCAGCCGTTCCAGCGGGTTATTCGTCCGCAGGCATCGCCAGTGTTCCGGCGGCATGCTGTAGTAGCTCAGCGTTTCGTCGATGCCGTTGGCTACGATTTCGGCCGCCTTGGCCAGCCGCATCTCGCGCAGCTTCTCGACTACCTGGCGAGCTTTTTCCTTAGCCGCCTGGGCGTCTTCCTGCGCAGGAATGGCCTTGAGCATCGCCGCCACCTGCTTGACCTTGCCGCTGGGGACCGCCGTCCACACGTTGCGATAGAAGTGCACCGCGCAGCGCTGCCACTTGGCCTCGGGATAAAACTCCGCCAGGTTCTCGACCAGCCCCAGGCACTTGTCGGAGACATACAGCTCGACGCCCTTCAGGCCGCGCTGCTTCAGCCCGCGCAGAAACTCGGTCCAACTGGCGAAGTCTTCCTTGGTGCCCTCGCTGACCGCCAGAATCTCTCGATAGCCGCTCTGCGCGACGCCGATGGCGACCAGCACGGCAACGTTCTTTACCTCGCCGCCCCACGAGCGCTTCATCCAGATGCCATCAAGATAGACGTAAGGAAAATCGCCCACAAGCGGGCGCTCGCGCCACTCGTTGATCTTGCCATAGATCTTCTGGTTCAGGTCGCTGACCGTCGAGGCCGACACGCGTGTGCCCCACAATGCTTGCGTGATGTCTTCCACGCACCGCACGCTCACCCCGGCCAGATACATCTCGATCAGAGCCTCTTCCACTGACGACTCGCGCCGCTGGTAACGCTCGATGATCGCCGTCTCAAAGGGCAGCGTGCGCAGCTTGGGCATGGTCATAGTGACGTCTCCGGCCTTGGTCTGAAGATGCCGGTCGTAGCTGCCCGCCCGGGTATCCTTGCGGCTCTCGGCGCGCTCGTACTTGCGAGCCCCGCAGAGATGGTCGGCTTCGGCGTCCAAAAGCGCGTTCAGCGTCTCTTCTACTGTGGCCCGCACCACTTCGTCCAAATGCGCCTGAATGCGCCCATCGTCGATCTGTACTACCGGACCCAACGGCGACTTCTCCCGTTGCCCGCTCCTGCTTCCGCTTCCATGGTTGGTTCCATCGTTCTTGCCTCAGAGGTCTTGCTCCTCCTGCTTGTACCAACCTCTCTGGTTCAATGGAAAATCAAATGTGCGAAAAATATCGTACGTTATCTGAGAAAATGGAAGCAGGTCAAAGTAAGTGTGGAAGTTACAAGCTGGGGTGGATGGGTTGGTCGGTGCGAGGAGTTTCACGGGCGATCCCAATGGTGGCTACACTCCACTATCTCTCTCCGCAATATTCAAGGAGTTCACGAGGAAATACATTGTTTCTGATTAGCACCATTTGACTGTATTCGCGGAATAAGCGGAGATTACGATCATCTGCTATACCATAGTCCTCTGGATTGGACACGTTGATAGTCGTAGCATCATTAGTATTTTGAGCTCTAGCTGTTAAGCCATTCATAGCAGACCACCGTTCAGCTACGTCCGGGTCTGAGGGACTTATGTAGTGGGCTTTTCGAAAACAACGCGTTGCTCCGTCCTGGTCTCTCAGTTCTCCCATTACCTCTCCGAGGTTTAGCCACGCCCTGTAAAGAGATGGCATTTGCTTTGTAGCATGACTTAAGAGGATTTCCGCACGCTTGTAGTCATGTTTGTAGGTTAATATACTTCCTGCCTTTGCAGCTATTATTGGCGAATGCGTTTTGGTAAACGATTCTTCTAAGCTATTAAGTGCATCGTTAATAAGTTGATTCGTCAACTCGGGATGTCTATCTTTAAGATCACGAAAGAAGTCAGAATTAAGAATGTGAGGATTAATCCTCAACAGCGCTATGTATTCTTTAGAAGCATTATCTATGTCTCCTGTCCGCTCTAAAACGATGCCATAGCTCACGCGGTATGTCCAATCGGTTGGTTCGAGCATCACAGCTGTACGCATATCATCGAGTGCTTCATCTATATTACCTTGTAATAATACTAGCCAGGCAAGATTGTGCCACGCTAAGGCGTCAAGGCTGTTTTCCTTGATTGCCGCGCGATATCTCCATATAGCGGCATCTAACATGAATCTGTCTTCCGGCGTGAGATGTAAGGCAATATTGTGGTTTGTCCAAATCATATTTCCGGTATCGATAAAGGTTGAAAACGCCAAACCACTTGCTGCTAGATATAGCGCATTATGTTGGTCGAGATCAACAGCGGCATTAGCGTGCTGCAACGCGTGTGCATAATCACGATTATGTAGGGCAATTGCTGTTGAGCTATATTCGGAACTTGCCTTACTAAATCGAGCATCTAAACACGCGGCATATGCTGTAACTATAATAAAGACGCATAAACAACAGAACATTATATGAGCAGATACTCTTCCTGATATTCGAACGCCTCGGGGTGCTGTGGTCATTTCTGCAGCATGCATGATCAATACAGCAAGAATACACATTATTATACGAGTCATTGGATGCCAAAATATCGAGTTATCCGTAGTGTCCCTAAAACAGACGCATAGAAAACCAGCTAGGCTTGCGCACAATTCAAGCGAGAAACCATCCGAATGCACTTTGCGCAGTCGGCGCCAAGCGCACCTCATAAGCGTCAGGAAGAATACGACGTAAATAGCAGTGCTAACAACTCCCCCTTCAACGAGAAGCAATATTAAGCTACTAAATGGACTAGAAGGTGCATAACCCTCTGCACTATCACGTTCAGGAATATGTGCTGGAAATAATCCTGAGTTGCCAAGGCCAACACCAAACAGAGGATGCTTTCTGAATTCATGGAAGTACATGTCCCAGAGTGCAACACGTCCAGTTGTGCTTCTGGACTGCGTCACATTATGACTTATAGAGCAGGTATTGATTACAGAGTGCCGCCACGAGTAAAGTAGTAATAGAACCACAATTGTAGTGATAAAAGCGCTAAGTAGTATTCTTTTCTTTGCAGAATGCTTCGAGATAATAACAGCTCCACAAAATAGCAGAACAAAAAGCAGTATTGATAACACCATACCCCTTGAACAGCTTAAGAAAACTGACATTCCTAGCAGTGATTCCCCCAAAACGCATATGATAGACAAAGCGATGCTATGCTTCCATAAGTAACAGATCATTAATACCGGAAACGGTAATAATGCCAACAAAAGACTGAGACTAGCAGTTGCTGATGGTCCCGGTGCCGGAACTACAAATATTGCCCTCATACTAACTACATCATGAATACCCGCAATAGATAATATATCGTATCGAGTGATAAATATCGCTATCGTAACAAATGATAACACTAGAGCGTAAACGCTTCCGAATATACATAGTGCTACTTTTGCTAGATGCGAATTGCAATAAATGCGAGACAGAATATAAATTGAAATAACAATCGACGTGTCGATTAAGGCATGTAGCGTGTTTCGGATGTAAACGGAAAAAGCAAGATTCATAACAGTCGCTATCCATATAGAAAGTACTGCCCAATCCACAATGCATAAGTTTATCTTCACTCTGAAATCAGAATCCCATAGTAAGTGTAATAAAGCAATAGAACACCCGAAAATAGCAACTATCGGTCCACCACGAAAATCGTATCCATAGGTAATACAAATAGAAACGACCCACGCGATGAATCCAAGGGACCATGAGTATCTAACAGAATCTGCATGTAGCATACCTGAAAAACTCCCTCAACCTGAGAATATAACATATCACTATTGTCCAAGACAGGAAAATCGGTAGTAGGTCAGGTATAGAGGTAAGGCTGCGCCGTTCTGATAGGTTGGGTTTGTCTAGGAACTTGTTGAAAAAGCCCTTTGTTTTCGCGCCATATATTCAGTCTGACTCGTCTAACAGACATGCGTGGCGATGAGCGGATTCAAGATGGGATGTTCAGCTATGTTTCTTTGGAGCAGCGGGTTCCACAGGATCATCCGTTGCGTGCGGTTCGCAAGCTGACGGACACGGTATTGGCCTCTTTGAGCCCTGAGTTGGACAAGCTGTACAAGGCCTCGGGGCGTCCCTCGATTGCACCGGAGTACATTCTGCGAGCCTTGTTGTTGCAGGTGTTCTATTCCGTGCGCTCAGAACGGCTGCTGGTCGAGCAGATCGACTACAACCTGTTATTTCGCTGGTTCGTCGGTCTGGGCATGGACGATGCGATGTGGAACCATGCCGTATTTTCCAAGAACCGCGACCGGCTTCTGACCAGTGCCGTGGCGCAGAGCTTCTTCGCGGAAGTGAACCTGCGGGCGAAAAAGTTCATGAGCGATGAGCACTTCACAGTGGACGGCACGCTGATTCAGGCCTGGGCCTCGCAAAAGAGCTTTCACTCGAAAGACGGCTCCGACGACGGCGATGGTACGGATTTTCATGGCCAGAAGCGCTCCAACAAGACGCATGAATCCACCACCGACGCGGACGCGCGGTTGTACAAGAAGAGCTACGGCAAGGAGTCGAAGCTGAGCTATCTGGGCCACGTACTGGTGGAGAACCGCAACGGTCTGATTGCGGCCGCGATGGTTACACACGCCGATGGATACGCCGAGCGCGATGCTGCGCTGTTGATGCTTCAAGAGAAGCAGAAAGGCCGCTCACATCGCATCACTGTAGGTGCGGACAAGGCATACGACACCAAAGATTTCGTTGCCACCACACGCGAGCTGAATGTCACCGCGCATGTAACCAAGAACGATAAAGGCCGCCGCAGCAACCTGGACCGCAGGACAACACGGCACTCCGGGTACGCTGTCAGTCTGAGCCGCCGATGGCTGGTCGAGAAGGGATTTGGCTGGCTGAAGCAGACTGGTCCGCTACGCCAAGTCAAGTTACGAGGGCTGGAGAAAGTGGACTGGCTGTTCGTCTTCAGTTGCGCCGCACATAACCTGCTGAGGCTGCCAGGACTAATAGCACAACGACAAACCGCAAAACTCCAGGAGCAGTGTGCCTGAAGGCCGGTCGCGGCCTCTGGGAGGGGCTCCCGGAGGCCGCAAAAGACGCATCGACACTGCTCCATCCCGCATTTCAAACCGATTTTCAAGCCGCAATCGCTCGAAACTTCAAAGAAGATGCGTGGCTACGGCGATTTTCAACAAGTTCCTAGAACTCAGCGTCAGAGGAGGACGCAGCCTTGCCCACAGTATGCAGCATTTTCTCTCAAGTGTTGAAGTTGATTCCCCGCGCGGAATTCGATTCCGCTGTCCGCAAGCATGATGCCGAGCGCAACGCCAAGGGTTTTACCTGCTGGGGCCAACTGGTGGC
>Ga0302281_10003631_pt1 | contig 10660 bp, 12 predicted proteins | sample III_Fen_E1_2_FD_198762 | JGI IMG/M metagenome (GOLD analysis project Ga0302281, IMG submission 198762) | Peat permafrost microbial communities from Stordalen Mire near Abisko, Sweden - III_Fen_E1_2 | ecosystem: Environmental > Terrestrial > Soil > Wetlands > Permafrost | place: Sweden: Abisko...
GGCTCGATTCGATTTGCTGAAACGTGTGGTGAAACACAAGAGCCGGTTTTTTGCCTCAAGTTGGGCAAATTACGAAACCGCCAAGCCCGGCAGTTTCAAATTGCTCCCGCCTTCCCATCGCGAAGCGGCTTTGGAACAGGATTACGACGGGATGCGAACAATGTTTTTGGCCAACCCACCCACTTTCAGCGAAGTGTTACGGGTGTTGGGCGAAGCCGAACGCGAAATCAACGACATCTGATTGGAATTACGGAAAAAAAAGTGCCAGCAGAAGTGCCAGCAAACCTCATTGGTGGAGAGTAAAATGGAGTTAAGAAAAGTCGGCTGGAGTTTACTTGACTTAAATCACAAACGCCTTTAGTATCAAGGCAACGGTGATGATTTAGACGATTGATTTCGAGTGGCTTGTGGAAGGCGAATGCGTCCGATTCCGACTCCCGCCTCCAGCCTAAAACGCTTTGTTTGTAATAGGATTTGGAGTGTCACCCCCGCCACTGTCAGTAGAACTGTCAGTAAAAATGGTTAGTGCGGCAATAGTGCGGCACTACTCATGGCGGGGCGGCAATAACGCCGGTCGGAAGAAAACTGCGCCAAACTCATTTCTCAGAAAGGAAATGAGTATGAAAGTTAAATATCGTCTGTTCGTCCGCAAGGGGGGCATGTTCTACGCCGAAGATGTCGAATCCCGCAAACAAACCAGCTTGGGAACCAAAGACAGAAAGGAAGCCCTCCGGCTGCTGCACGCGAAAAATGAATCGCATCGCGCCCCCAGCTTGAACCTGCAAATGGGTCATGCCTATTTGAGCGCCACCGATCCGTTCGTTTTGAAGCGTGATTGGCAATGGGTGTTTGATGAGGCCATCAAGAGCAAGCAAGGGCCGACGCAACGCCGCTGGAAGATTGCCGCCAAAGACAAGGCCATCGCGGCGATTCTCAAACAACCGCTGCTGCGAACCAAGCCGGAAGAACTTACCGCCGTGATGCGGCAAGGCACGGTCAGCACGAATGTCTATCTGCGCCGGGTGCATAATCTGGCGGTGGACATGGGCTGGCTGCCGCGTGCCATCATCCCCCGGCGGCAATGGCCGAAAGTGAAGCACAAGGACGCCCGCGCCGTCACGATTGAAGAACACCGGCTGATTTTGGCAGCGGAAAAAAATCCCGAACGGTGGGCGTTCTATCAAATGTGCTGGCTGCTCGGCGGCGGGCAAACGGACATGGCTTCGCTGCAAGCGGACAATTTCGACCGTGAAAACATGGTGGTCACTTATTGGCGGCGCAAGACGGGGGCGCGTTGCCAGATTCGTTACGGTTCTGATTTGGTGCATCTGCTGGCGGAACTGCCGGCGAAAGGGTCGTTGTTTCCTTACTTGATTGAAGTGCGCGAAGGGGATCGGGCAACGGAGTTCCGGCAACGGTGCGACCGGCTGGGGATTAAAGGTGTCACACTGCATAGCTACCGTTACGCTTGGGCTGAACGGGCAAAAGTCAGTGGCTATCCCGAACGCTACGCACAGATGGCCTTGGGGCATGGTTCAAAGGCCGTGTCGCGGGCGTATGCGAAAAACGCGGAAGCCTGTCTGCCAAGTTTGCAGGAATTTGAGGAAGCAAACCAGAAGTGAAAGCTGGCTGGCTGCCGTGTCAGCCAGCTTCATCTTCCGCCGCTGCCGGGGGCTTGTCCGCGTTGCGCTGCCGCCAGTGGCGGCGCATGGCGTCGGTGGCTTTCGCCAGCCAGTCCGCGTCCGTGCGCAAATCCTCAATCTGCTGGGCGGAATAATACCGGTCGGAATTGTTGGCCGGGCGTCCAAGTGATTTAAGGTGGCCGGCCTTTTCCAATTCCAGAACGTCGGGGCGGCTGAATCCCAGCGCCCAGCCCGCCTCCTGCGCCGTGATTCGCCCCGGCCAGCGGGTCAAGGCAAGGAACGCCTCGCGTTCAAGATTTCGTGCCATAATGAATTACTTCTTGGGTTTGGGGATGGCAACCACGGTGTTGCTAGTCCAAATACGCGGTTCAAAGTTGCGCTGGTCAAAGAAGGCGCGGATGGCGGGACAGCCGTTGCTGAACATTTTCCCGGCCTTCGTCACAATGGCCGTCACCTGATACTTGTTGGCGATGCCGCCCGTTTTCAAGCCGGTCGCCAAGTCCGGCAAAACCCAGTAGTCGTCCACCAGTTTTTCCGAATGCGACGAAGTCGGCTTGCCTTTGCCATAACTCACACTGTCGCTGTCAGGCCGCGTGATGCGGTGCTTGCCGATGGCGTTGGCAAACCAGTTGCGCGTAGCCGGGTCGCTGCACTGGTGAAGAATTCGCGTCTTCAAACAATTGCACATGGACTCCACGCGATGCCGTCCGGCTTCGCCGGGCGATTGGGACATATAGTTGCCAAGATTTTGCGTGAGATAAACCACGCTGCACCGGCTGGATCGCGCCGTGGTCTGAAACAACTGGTCATAGTCGGTGAAAAAATGCTGGCTCTCATCCGCAAAGATGAACACCGGACGCCGCTTGTCACTTCGCCGCTCAACGGCAAGCTGCACGCAGTATTTCCAGATGATGGCGGCAAAGCGTCCGGCGGAGCCGAAGGTTTTGACCGGCATATTTACGACAATGATTTTGCCGTTGAAAATATCCTCCGGCGTCACGTTGGTTAATTTGCCGAAAAGCCGGTGGACATCATCGAAGCAAAAATGTTGCGCGACGGAAGCCCCGAAAGTGACGACAATGGACGAGCGCATTTTATCGGCCATGTCAGGGAAATGTTTCAACCAATAATTTTCCGCCATTGCAAAATCGGGCGCACTGGCGGCGTTGGCCCGGCCTTTTTGAATGAGTTCCCAGCATCGGGACTCCGACTGCCAGAGCAGATCGCGCGCCTGGCTGATGGACTTGGGCGCGGATTCGACAACCTCTTTCGCCAGTTGCAAGCTGGGAAGGACACCCGCCGCCAGAAATAATTCCAAGATGTTAGCCACCATTTCATTCGCGGCCTGATTCCAAAAGTCATCCGCCTTGCCGTTGCTGCGCTGGGTCAGCGAAATCAATTCCGCCAGAATTTGCGCCGCGCCGCGACTGCCCCGGCCAAGCTCCCGGCCCCGGCGCAATTCATAGTCCAGAAAGTTGAAACAATGGCCGCTGCCCGGCCCAAAAAAGATGCCGTCCTGTTCGCGGCCATTATCCGCCAGCCATTGTTTCCAATCGGTGGAGTCCTCCGGTTTGACGGTGAGAACCAATCCGCCATAGCCCGCGCGAAGCATCGAAGCGGCGAGAACTTTTGCGCTGGTGGAGCTTTTACCGGAGCCGGAGTCGCCAAAGACTTGGACGCCCTCGAACGAGTCGCCGATAGTCCACGGCTCTTTGTTGTTGCATTTGATTAACGCCCGCCGGTCATCCCAGGGTGCGAGTGGTTTGCGAAATAAGTTTAGTGGATTCATAGTTTTTTGATTGTTGATTTTGATTTTAGTTTGAGGGTTTATTGTTTTTCGGTTGGTGTCAGATGTCGCGGCATCATTATTTTGCGAGCCGGTGGCGTGACGGGTTTCTTGCGTTCGTTCTGCTTTTCTATCCGCAGAAATCTTGCCACGGTATCCTTGGAAACCGTGATTTGGAATTGCGACAAGGTTGCCGCAATTTCGCCGCTGGTCGCGCCCTTGGCGTCCAGTTCAAGCAATTCGTCGCGCAACGGCGACAGGATGGCGGTTTTTCCGCGAAGCGGACGCTGATATGATTTGGCGAATTCGCCAAGCTGCTGTTTTGTTTCTTCAATGTTTATTGGATTCATAATTTTTTCATTTTTAAGTTAGATACGATTTTTGGGGAACGCGGCGACGGCACTGCACCGCCGCCGCTCTAATCACCCCTAACGCTGGCGTTAGGAGTTGGTGTCCTCCATTTTCCCTGGGTCTTCGGTCTTCAGGCGGTGCAGGAATCCGGGAATCAACGGATCAACGATGGCCTTTTCCGTGGCCGACAATTGTTCGTAGGAAGCCGTGAGACCCCTCCTGATGACTTTCAAGCCCTTAATCTTCGCAAGCCGGATGTCTTCAAAGCAGGTTTGCACCTCGACAAAAAGCCAGTTCTTAAAGGGCGGCACGTTGGCGAAAACCAACGCGCGGCCATGTTCCAACAGCGCCCGCTTGGCGATGTCAGCCGCCCGTCGTTCGGTGTCGGCATTTTTCAGCAATCCGCCGAAAACACCGCTGGAACACAAGATGACATGTTCTCGCGGATGGATTTCAGCCCGGTATAGGTCGTCCCCGATTTTGCCGTGGACGGTGTAGTGTTTATTATTCATGGTTGTTCGCTTTCTTTTGCGCCCTCCGCGATGATGATTTTGCGGATGGCTGGGGTCTTGGTGTCCGTGTCCGCTCGTCCCCCGGCGCGGATGGTTTCGGTGCGTCCCTGTTGGATGATTTGCAGCAGGGCCGAAAGGGTGGAACCCATGATGGTCACGGTGTGGGTGACGTAAATCAGGGTGAGAATGTCCTCCGCCGTGGCGGATGTCAGACGGGCGAACAGCAGACCGGAATAAGGCAATAAGAAGCTGCCTTCCGATTCCGTCTCAAACCGCGTGAACTGGCATTGCTCGGCGGTTTCGTAACAATTTTGATTTGCAGGTGTCATTTTGATTTCAAGTTTGACGGCGTTTTACCTCGGCGGATGATTTCCCCGGACAGTTGCAATACGGGGGTGGTGGGGTGGTATCCCGCACCGCAACCGCCGGGGAAAATTTTGACTTCATTCTGATTTTGATGTTTGGCCGGGTTTTAATTCCGTTGAAAGGGATTGGCTTGCATCAAGCGGCCATTGCGTTGCAGGCCGGCGGCAGCGATGATCCGCTCGCCTTCCGTGGGCGGCTTGGCCGGCAGGAATTGGGAGAGCCGTCCCTGACTTTGTTCGGGAAAAATTTGCGGTTGCCCCAGCCTCGGCTTGGCCCCGCCTTCGCGGATGATGGGATAAAGGCTCACTTCGCCCCGCTTGCCCGGCAGTTCAAGGCTGACGATGACAAACTCGCGCCGGTCGGGGTGTTCGGATGGCCGGAGATGTTGCGCGTCGGGCGGGGACATCCATACTTCCATAAGGGAGACTGCGGCTAGGGCGTCTTCGGCAGTGCAAAGCAGCCGGAAATCTTCGACGAATTTATCCTTGGTGGCATCGTCGGACAGAAGTGGGGCGATGACGCTGGTCAGTTTTTCCCGGCCAAAACAGATAAAGGTGGCGGGCAGGCGTCCGTCCTGCCCAAATGTCCCGTCAAGTTTGATGCGAAGATAGGCGCGGATGCTTTCGACGGTCAGATGTTTTTCGATGTTTATTTTTTTCATTGGATTTTTTTGTTAGGCGTTTTATCGGCTGAATACTTTTTTCTGACTTTTTTGCGCGGAGCGTAGAAAGGACTTTGTCCGCTGGACTTGGCGCAAAAAGCTTCCGGCCTGAATGACGCGTTGCGGATAGGGCTGCTCCGGGGAAAAGAGGAAAGGATTGATGTCCACGCTGCGGGCGGCGAGCAACGCGAGTCGGACAACAGCAATCCAGTTTCCGCCCGGCATCGTGACGCCCGGCAACTTCCGTGCCGGTGAAATGACCGGCTGCCGGGGCGCGGTCATTGCCCGCTCTTTTAACTTTTCCAGTCGGAGCCGCCCTGCGGGCGGCAACTGCTCAAGCTGAAACTTGCGCAATGCCTCCGGGTCAATCCGCTGCTGTTTTTTCGCGCGGTGCTGGTGAACCACCTGCGCCACTTCGCGCTTGGACAGCGAACGGCCAAGCTGCTGTTCGCGCAAGGCAACCTGCGTATCCCGCTGCGCGGAACGCTTGGAAAAAGTGGTGATGAGATTTTTATCAACGCCGCGAATCTGCGGACACCGTTGCCGGTCTGCATAGACTTCATATCCCAGCCCGCGCACGGAGACGGCAAGGAGGGCGCGGTAGAGCTGGGTCAGTTCCTTGGACTGGTCATAAAGCTGGCGGGGTTCAAGTGCCTTCAACTTTTTTTCCACCGGGTCATGGGTGACATTAAAAATGACGCAGTGCGTATGCAACTGCGGGTCAAGGGCGCGGCTTTCGCGGTGCAAAAACTGTGCGCCGATAATGTTTCCGGTGGTGCGGGTCTGCTGCGTGTCCACCGCCGCGCCTTTGCGGACGCGGACGCAAGCCAGGTCTTCAGCGGCGGCGAGCGTCGCGGCGACGGCCTTTTCATGGGCGGCGATGAGTCGGGCATCGCCCGCGACCAATGCCATGATGGAAAGTGATTTGGGGGCGGAAATGGTCAGGTCATACAGGCAACGCCGATTGGCGGTCGCCCGCTGGGTCAGCTTGGAATGGTCGTCCGGGTGCAACCCTTGACAGAGGGCGACGAATGGCTCCTGCTCAACGACGGATTCGCTTTCGAGGCCGAAAGGTTCGCAGCCCCGGCCAAACCAGCGGCCCGTCGTCTGCTGCTTTTCTGAAAAATAATCATCGCGGGAAAGGTGCTCGTCAAAATAACGGGCCGCGTTCCGGGGCGATGATTGCGATTTGATTGTTACCATGATTTTTAGTTTGAGGCGTTTTCAGCGCGAGGCGTAACGAGTGATGACCTCCTTGATGGATTCTTTCCATTCAACCTGGGGATGGTCTTTCAAGGCCGTTACCAGCCCCAAAATTTCGTAGTCGCATTGCAGTTTGCCGATTTGGATGCACTGCCGCCGCACCGTCGCGTCCCGCTGATCCACGCGCTGCGACACCTTGTTCATTTTGCCAAGCCAGATTTTCTCGGTGACAAAAGGCGAAAGTGCCTGAAAGATTCGTCGGGCATCATCGGCTCCCCCCAGCATCGGTTCCATACTGACACTGGTGGCGAACCCGGCGGCGTGGGCAAATTTCAGGCATTCAATTCGCTCCGTAATTTTCGGCGCTCCCGGTTCCCAGAATGCGGCCAATGCTTCATCGAGGCTGCCGATGGAAAACCGAAACAGGATTTGGGATTTGAAATTTTCAAATTCGCGGCAGAGCCGTTGGACGCAAACCAGATGGGGCTTGGAAACAATCAAAACCTCATTGCCCTGCTCAAGCAGGCCGCGCAGCGTGGCCACGGCGGATTCCAGATAGAACGGGCTGATGTCGTGAGTAGTTGGGAACATCACCCTGCCGCTGTATTTCTTGGTCTTCGGCAGATTTGATTTTAGCCGCTCATTTGTCCAGTCGGCGCGGGACGGAATCTGGTTTCGCCAAACGGCATTGTTACAGGCGAAGCAGTAGCGGCAATTATGGGAACAGCCGGTGCCGATATTGACGCTGAACTCCGCCCATTCGGCTACGCCGAATTTCGGCGCGGCAGGGCTGTTTGCTGATTCCGATGAAACGGTGTTTAGGCTCATATTATTTTGTTTTGCATTGTTTCTAGGCAATAAGTGCTTATTTGGCGGAGCCAATTACGTTGGGATTGGTCTTGGTGAACTGCTGGACAAATGGGAATTCAAACTGCTCGGCGATATGCTTGCGGGAAGTGGCTTTGGGGGTCGCCGCCGGTTGGGATGCCTTCCGGGGATTACCGTTGGAATTGGCTTGGGTGATGAGGTTGGTGAATTCAAGTTGCATACGTTTTCTTTTGGTTTTTGGTTTAAGAGCGTTGTTGCTCATTGAATTTGGTTTTTTAGGCGGAGCCTCCGGCAAAAACAAAAAGGCGGTGAAAGGAGTCCTGGGGGGACTCAATTCACCGCCAAAGCGGGTGGGAGAGGATGAACGGGTTAAATCGTCAGCGGTAGGAAATCGAGGAAATCGAGCAAAATGCCATCTTCAAAATTTTAATGCTTATTAAAATAGAGACGCTCAATAAATGTCGATTTCCTCAATTTCATGAGGCCATAAGATAATCGTCGATGTGTCCGCTGTCTGATTTCCCGTCTTTAGCCGGGTCTGCCGCTGCATTTTTGGGCGCGGTTCTCGACTTAATGATGAAGCGGAATCTATTCGGGCTTCTGAATTCATGCTGTTGCAGCACATAATGAGTGTCGGGACTGCACAACGTCTCGCCGGTCTTTTTTCTCAAATACTTTCCGAACTGGTTGCTAAAGCCCTTGAACTCATAATCCTCGACGTAGGCTTTGAAAATGGGGTAATCGTCCAGATGCCGCTGGATAAACCGCTCGATTATATCGCCGGTCTGCATAAATTCCTTTTCCATTTTTTCACAAACCGCCCCGGCCAGTTTGATGAAATCATCCATCCAATCGTCCGCCGTGGCTGATGTCAGGTCGGTGTCTTCCTGGCACGGGTCGCCCAGATTGTTGGCGATCATTATGCCGCCCACGACCTGCGACCATTCCGGGTAGCTGGTAAATGTCGGCCCATGCGGGCAGTTTTGTTCCGCCCAGTTTTTGATTAGTGCCTCTAGCGCGGCCAAAATATTTCTCCGGCACAACCGCGTTTGGGAATCCACCGAATTTGGCTTTTCCCCGTCCTCCTTGTTGGGGGCGTCATACCGCGTCACAAGGTCATGGAGGTTGGCCTTTTTATATTCGTGGGCATTGGCATTGCCGGGCTTGCCCACCAACCGGATTTGCCGGGAACGAGCCACCAAGTCAGCCGTGATTGGCAATTTGCCGTTGTAGGAAAGGCTGAAAATGATTTCATTCGGTACGGTGACTTCGTTGGATGAACGAATGATGCGGTCGCTCCAAAACTCACTGGTGATGGCCGCTTCAAGGCTGGGATGATCCAATTCCTTCCGGCAATTGGCAAAGTGCATGAACCGGCGGCCGGACGCGAGTGCGGCGGTGATGCGGCGTTTCACTTCATCGTCACTTTCCAGCGGCGCGTCTTGAACCGCCCAATGGGAATGCACCAAGGGCGTGAGCATCGCCAGATAATCCTTGCCGGCGCGCGGCTTGTCGGCGGTGAAAATCCACAAGGGACTGCGTTTGCGCCAGCCCATCAATCCCTGACAGTAGGGTGTCAGCAGCCGCGCATAGGCGTGGATGCGGGACATGCGGGTGGTGTCATCATCGGCGAAGTCGAATTCGGCAAAAAGTTTTTCCAGAATAATCTTCGCCCATTCGACGGAAACGAAGCGATCCAGCTTCCGGTTGCAATAATAATGCACCACCTCTTTGTTTTTCTGGTTGTAATGATTAAATCCCAGTTCCATCCGAAGGATTTCCGCCGTCAATTTAGGTTCCGCCGTTTTGCCGGGTGCGGCCTTTTCCGCCCCGCCGGTTTTTTCTCCAGCCTTGGCATCCTTGGGTGCGTTCGGCTTTTTCCGGGTGAAGCCATACGGGATTGCAAAGTCAAAAATCCGCTCCACTTTGGGAAGGGCTTCATGAAATTGGGAGGACGCCATCAAGGTCACCGAGGTCACGCGCGTCATGGATGACGGGGCGAAGTATTTTTCCCCAAAAACACTTTTTTCAACCCCCGTCTGAATCCAGCGTTCCAGTTCGGTGATGGCCTGATCCGATGTCAGGGCAGTGAAGACGAGGCCGGAATGCTGCCGGGCCACGTTTTTTTCCTGCACGATCCTCCCCACAATCCCATTGCGGAGACACAGAAAACATTCGTTCGGGTTGCTTGGGTCAGGCGGGGGATTTTCCTTTTGTCCCTTTTGGGGTTCGTTCAAAGCCGGGAGTTTTTCCTTCAAGGCGATTTGCGCGGCCATGCCCATCTCCGCCGCAAAGGTGGAAAAGGGACGCCCCAACCGGGGTAACTGAATAGGAATTTTTTTTGAGTGAAGAGGATATGCGTTGATTTCAGTTCGGCGGGCATCCAGCGCGTGTTTTCTGGCGGAATCATCTTTCCCGGTTTTCCCGGATTTCACCGGCAACAAATTAACTTCTGCCGACTCGGTTTCATTTTCGTCTGGCTGCATGGCTTTGAATTATCAGATATGCCGTTTTTTCCTAGGAAATTTCACAGGCCGTGGCGTCCCTGATTTCTCCATGCGGCGCTGGCACGCGCCGCGCGGGGGTGGTTAAAGCCCGCAAGATTTCAGCCTACTTTGTGGGGCAGCGGCTTCCGTGTCACACCCCGCCCGCCAGAGGCGTTGCCTCTGGACTCTGCATTCTTTGACCGCTGCTTCCGTGATGGTTCAGGCGGCGCGGGCGTCATGCTAATCCCGAAGCCCTTGGCTTTTTCATTGATAAAATCCAGGCACTGATAGTATGTCCATCCAAGCTTTTCACCGATAGGAAACACGGGAAGCAAAGCCGATTTAACAAATTCCGGGTTCTGCTGACCGATGATCTTAAAATGGGCGTCCGCGTGTTGACTAGCGCGTTCAAGTTGCGCGTCCACATTTGCACAAAAAAAGGTTGGGAATGTCTTGAGGTTAAAAAAATAAAATCCATGCGCCCATACCGCATGAAGTTTTTTATAAAAAATCCGAACTTCCGGTATTTCAAATCGCGCGCATTGGGCATCATCGTATCCCTTTACTACAATCTCGATTTTGGAGCGCAGGTGATTCAATATTGCAACCTCTGCTGTCTTCGGCTCCAGAATTCCGTGCGTTCTGAAAAATTCCAAAAGCGGCTCAAGGTCGGCTGTTTCAATGTGCCTTCGCTCGACAACCGCTGTGACTGATGTAGTTGGCATAATTCAAGCGGTGGTTAATTCTTGTTTGGGTTCGGCCTCCGGGGAAGATTTTGGTTTGATGGATAACCTAAGCCAGCGGGTGGATTGAGGGTCGCAAAC
>Ga0302281_10003637_pt1 | contig 10655 bp, 10 predicted proteins | sample III_Fen_E1_2_FD_198762 | JGI IMG/M metagenome (GOLD analysis project Ga0302281, IMG submission 198762) | Peat permafrost microbial communities from Stordalen Mire near Abisko, Sweden - III_Fen_E1_2 | ecosystem: Environmental > Terrestrial > Soil > Wetlands > Permafrost | place: Sweden: Abisko...
GTGTAAACGGCGGTGGTGCGGATTTTCACCTCGTCCGCGCGCGGTGACGCGCCGCTGGGCGTGTTGATGACGAGCTGGATTTCCTTGTTCTTGAGCAGGTCAATCACGTTGGGCCGGCCTTCCTGCAACTTGAGAATGCGTTGCACTTTCAGGCCGGACTTTTCCAAAACCGCCGCCGTGCCGCCGGTGGAAATCAGCTCGAAGCCGAGGTCGGCAAACGATTTGGCCACGGCCGCGACTTCCTTTTTATGCGCGTCGCTGACGCTGATGAAAACTTTGCCCGCGAGCGGCAGCGCGGAGTTCGCGGCCATCTGCGATTTGGCGTAGGCCGTGCCGAGGTCGGCGTCAAGCCCCATGACTTCGCCGGTGGAACGCATTTCGGGCGAGAGCAAAATGTCCTGGCCGACAAACTTGTTGAACGGGAAAACCGATTCCTTCACCGCCCAATACTTCGTCCAGATTTCTTCCGTGAAATTCAGCTCCTTCAAAGTTTTCCCGGCCATCACGCGCGCGGCGATTTTTGCCAGCGGCTTGCCGATGGCCTTGCTCACGAACGGCACGGTGCGCGAGGCGCGCGGATTCACTTCGAGGACGTAAACCATTTCGCCTTTGACCGCGTATTGCACATTCATCAGGCCGACGACTTTCAGTTCGCGCGCCATCGCGTGCGTGTAGGTGCGAATGGTTTCCATCACACTCTTGGAAAGCGTGTGCGGCGGCAGCACCATCGCGGCGTCGCCGGAATGCACGCCAGCAAACTCAATGTGCTCCAGCATCCCGCCGATGACAATCGTGCCGCCGTTCGGCAGGCCGACATCGGCGATGCAATCCACATCCACCTCGGTGGCGTCTTCGAGAAATTTGTCCACGAGCACCGGACGTTCGGGCGAAGCTTCGACGGCGAACTTCATGTAATGCGCCAACTCGGCGTCGGAATAAACAATCTGCATCGCGCGGCCACCGAGCACAAAACTTGGACGCACGAGCACGGGATACGTCAGGCGTTTCGAGATCACGAGCGCTTCTTCGCCATTGGTGGCGAGACCGTTCGGCGGCTGCGGTATATTCAGCTTGTTCAACATTGCCGCGAACAGCTTGCGGTCTTCGGCGATCTCGATGCTCTGCGGCGAGGTGCCGATGATGTTGACGCCGTTCTTTTGCAGACCCAGCGCGAGATTCAGCGGCGTCTGGCCGCCGAACTGCGCGATGGCGCCCCAGCATTTTTCGCGTTCGTAAATGTGCAGCACATCTTCGAGCGTGAGCGGCTCAAAAAACAGTTTGTCGCTCGTGTCGTAATCCGTCGAAACCGTTTCGGGATTCGAGTTCACCATGATGGTTTCAAACCCGTCTTCCTTGAGCGCGAACGCCGCGTGGACACAGCAGTAATCGAATTCAATGCCCTGGCCGATGCGGTTCGGGCCACCGCCGAGGATCATCACCTTCTTCGCGGTGTTGCCCTTCACCTCGTCGTCGCCGCGATCGTAGGTGGAATAATAATACGGCGTGTAGGCTTCGAACTCGGCGGCGCAGGTGTCCACGAGGCGGTAGCTCGGCACGAGCCCGATTTTTTTGCGCCACGCGCGGATTTCGTCCTCGGTCTGGCCGACGAGGTGGGCGATCTGCCGGTCGGAAAATCCGAGCGACTTGGCCTGGGCGAGTTTTTCAGCGTTGAGTGGTGGCATTCGGCAAAATTAAATTCGCAACAGTAAGCCGGAATTTTTTCCGCGTGTCCAGAAAGTATGGTGCAAACGCGCTTGCTGCCGCACGGCGATTACTTTATGACTTCGCCATGCGGTCAATCAGAAAAGGCTGGTGCTGGCTGGCGCTCTTGCTCCCGCTCACCGCCGCCGCGCAGATTGACCCGGTCAAGCGCGACCTCATCCAGGTCGGCTACGACCAGCCGCTCGAAGGGGTTTCGCCGCTGGGAGCCTACGCGTTTTACTATCACAACGACCCGGAATTTTTGCGGACGAACCTTACCTGGCGGCTCGCGCTCGCGCCGGTCTATCTCGACACCGAACTCGGCTTCAACCACCTGCTCGGGCCGAACACGGATTTCGCCATCGGCGCGGCCGGCGGCGGTTTCGCCGACAGCTACAGCGAAGTGGACGGCGGCAAATACATCGAAGCCCAGTCCTTCGACGGCAACGACGGCGAAGTTTCGGCCAGCGTCTATCACCTGTTCAACCCCGGCGACCTGATTCCACTGAACTATGTCCTGCGCGGCACAGCGCATTATTCCGCCTACGAACGCAACGACACCACCGCCAGCAATTTTCAAGTTCCCAAAGACGGCATGACCTACAACGTGCGCACCGGCCTGCGTTTTGGCGGCATTGAGCCGACGCTGTTTCCCGCGCTGGCGATGGAAATTTCCATCTGGTATGAAGGCTACTTCCGCGCCAACCCCGGGAGCTACGGCATCAATGACGACCGGCAGATCGAACGCTCCTCGCACCAGTTCTGGAGCGCGGCGGCGCTGTCCTACACGCTGCCGGACAGCAAACAGAATTTTTTCGCGCGCCTCATCGGCGGCACCACCGTGGACGCCGACCGTTTCAGCGCCTACCGGCTCGGCGGCTTTCTTCCGCTCATCGCGGAATACCCGCTGACGCTACCCGGCTATTATTACCAGGAGTTCAGCGCCAAGCAGTTCGTGCTGCTGAACGCCAGCTATCTCCTGCCCATCGCGCCTAACCAGCGCTGGAATCTGGACTTCAACGCCGCCACCGCTGTCATTGATTATTTGCCTGGCACCGGCCAGTCCGGCAACTCGGTCAGCGGCGTCGGCGGCGGAATTTTATATCGTGCGCCTTCGGACAAGTTCCGTTTCATCGCCAGCTACGGCTACGGTTTTAACGCCATCCGCGACGGCGAACGCGGCGCGAGCAGCCTCACCTTCCTACTGCAGATTGATTTGGACAAGCCGCACGGTGATGGTTTCAGCGCCACCCAGCCCACGCAGTGGCGCGGCTGGAACTGGCTGCTGGGCCGGTGAAAAAATTCTGCTTCCGCCGCGCCGTCAGGCAATCTTTTCAGCCAGTTGCGCGCAGATGCTGGAATTGGCAGACACGGTGCGTCAACAACGGGACGCAGTATGTCTTTGCCGTCCGCAGATGTTTGATGATTTTTGGGAAACGCATTTTTCGGCCTTCGGTTTCGGCCAAAAACTGTGCGGAAACTGCAAGAATCTGTAATTCCCTTGTAAAGATTGGTGCGCATAGCAGGACTTGAACCTGCACTTCGTTTATTCATTGCATATATGGGTATTTGCTGGTGTATTGAATGACTGAAACCGACTTGACTGATTTGTTTGTTATGCCATTGTATGCTGGTATATGGCAAGTCTCCATAAACAGAAGAACAAACCTAACTGGTTTTGTGCATTCACAACATCAGATGGTAGTCGGCATTTCAAGAGCACTGGAACCACAGATAAAAAACAGGCTCAAGAAATTTGCCGGGCTTGGGCAAAAGCATCATTGTATGGCGAGAGACTCAACGCGGACAAGGCGCGAGAAATCATTGCATCAGGTGTTGCAGATGTGATGGCGGCGGCCGGTGAAAGCCTGCCCAGCGCGACGATCCGGGAGTGGTGCAAGCGTTGGCTAGAGATCAAGGAAATCGAGAACGAGCGGACAACACATACGCGGTACGAGCAGGCCATTCGTGTCTGGCTGGAATTTCTCGGTTCAGCGGCTGATAAAAACCTCGAAACTTTGACGACAGATTCGCTGCTGAAATTTCGGGACCACTGTGCAAACAAGGCTTCAGTCGGCTCCACAAACACCAATCTGCGTATCTTGCGCGCCTGCATAAATTCGGCGCGGCAACAGGGACTGATTGGCAGCAACCCGGCGTCGCTGGTCAAATCACTGAAAGAACGCGGCGAGAGCAAGCGCCGGGAAATGAAGCTCGATGAAATTCAGCGGGTGCTGAAAGTGTGTGGCAAGACTGACTGGAGAGGCCTGGTTCTGGTCGGCCTTTACACTGGCCAGCGGTTGGGCGACTGCGCTCGCCTGACTTGGCAGCAGGTGGATTTGGTGAACAACACGATTTCGTTTGTTACACAGAAAACTGGCAAAGCGCTTTCCTTGGGCTTGGCAGAACCGTTGGCGGACTACCTGAATGAGTTGCCGAGCGTGGATGATCCGCGCGCATCTATTTTCCCCCGGCTAGCTGAACTGTGCAAAAATGAGACCGCGCCATTAAGCCGGTCATTTGCCGAGGAAGTTCTCATTCCCGCAGGCCTGATATCAACTCGCGTCCGACATCATGCCTCCAGTGGCATGGGGCGCAAAGCGAAGCGGCATGTCAACGAGGTCACGTTCCATAGCCTGCGCCATTCTTTCGTTACGATGTTGAAAGCTACGGGAGCCAGCAATGCGTTGGCTCAGATGATTGTTGGACATGACTCTGTAGCTGTGAACGCCCATTATACCCACCTGAGCGCGAAAGACACCATCCAGTCCATCAGCAAGCTACCGGATGTGACAAAATTATCAGTCCATCCAAATCTCGAATGAAATTGACTGGCACAAATCGGCGGAAATCCATGGGGCTGTAGATTATTTGCCAAAAAAGGAACCGATCACCTTACCTGGATTTTTCAAACCAAATTCAATTCCCGCCAAATGTGGATTATAGATAAAATCTGACAGATACATATCATAGGTATCATCTTTCATTTTTTTTAGAAAGATGTCGTGAAACTTCAGCATTCCACCTTCAATAAAGAAATCAACCCGCAGATGCTCAGTCCCTTCTTTGTTATCGTAGATTAAATCTAGCGTGTGCTTATTAGGGAGACCATCACATTCGATATCCCGCGCAATAACACGTGGATTTCCCTTATTTCTGAGCCACTGTTTTTCAATCAGCCAACCCCATACTTCTTTCCCAGTAACGGTTTCATGTTTAGGAAGTTCTGAGATGTCTACAGAGTTCCCATCAATGGCATTCCTAATTTCTCGAAATAACCCATCGGGAGTTGAATAATCAGGTTTGGGGGCAATTTGACTCTCTGGTTGCAATTTCACAAGTGGTGAGTTGGTTGCATTATTGCCAGTTTCTGGGGCCAAAATTCCAATTTGGTGGCCAATCCACGCCAATACCCCGGCTACCAAAATCGCCCCAATAATGGCCACACCCCATTTTTTGTTGTAAGGTTTAACAGTATTATTTGCGCCATTGCTTGACTGTGAGACCAGGTGTTTTTTTACATTAACGCCCAACTCCTCCACATTCCCGTATCTATTCTTGGGATCTTTCTCCAAGCACTTCATCACGATCCGGTCCAGCTCCCCGCGCACCATATTTTGGAGTTGGGCTGGATCGACCCCTCGTTTTCTAGCCATTTGGATAATTTGGGGATCATCTTTCTCGTTGATGCGGGCTGAAGGTGGTAGCGGTATGGACTCTCTAATTTTCTTTTCCCGCTCTGCTTTATCTCCTTTCAGATCAAGAGGAATCTGACCAGCCAGCAATTCATATAGCAGCAAACCAAGCAAATAAATGTCTGTTTTTTCATCAACAAGAACAGAGCCTTGGCCTGTTTGTTCTGGACTCATGTAGCGAGGCGTTCCGATTGGCGCTGTTAGTAAATCGAACGGGATGTCTTTGCTGACGGCTTTGGCAATTCCGAAATCAATGACCATAACAAATGGACGGCTGTTGATTTCAGTGACCAATAAATTGTCTGGCTTGATATCCCGGTGAATAATTTTCTCAGTATGTGCAGTCTGGATTGCGTCACAAACCTGTAAAAACAGTTCCAAGCGCTCATCTACGTTTAGGCGATGGTTGTCAGCGTAGTCAGTAATTCGTTCGCCATCTACATACTTCATTACAAAATAGGGCCGTCTGCCATATTTCAATGAGGTGACTCCTTGATCTAAAACCGTGACGATATGGGGATTATTTAGATCTGCTAAAATTTCGTGTTCCCGTTTGAAGCGCTCAAGGACCGATTCTGCATCCAGCCCTTGGTTTAGAAACTTTATCGCTACAAATCGATTCAGAATTTTTTTCTGTTTTGCGCGAAAGACTTCACCCCATCCACCGCCACCAACTCGATTCAATATCGAATATTTGCCTATCTGCGTGCCTTCTTCTATTTCTTGGATTTTTTCAGATGTGATTTTTGAAAATGGGCTGCCTAGCGTGCCGCCGTGATCAGCTGCGGAGAGCAGTTTTTCAACTGATTCACGTAGTTGTTTATTGTTTCCGCATGCGGCATCTAAATATTCGGCACGCTTTTGTGGATCTTTGATTTCCAGCGCTCCACAGAAAATCTCTTTTTCTCTTGGGTCTGGAAGTGGATTTTCGCCATTCATTTGCGGTGATAATGTCACCGAAATATGGCAAAATGTTCATCCCACTTGTGGAATAATTATCAACGGCAAAAATGAGCCGCCAAGCTTAACTTTTCAGGTCCTTACCAATCTCGCGCTTAAACCATGCTTTGAAATACTTATAATCTCGTTCCGCGCTGCTCAACGAAATCCCTAGGTTTTTTGCTGCTTCCTTCATGGTAAAACCAAGGAAATATCTCTGTCCAACAAGTTCTGCTGTCGCCTTGTCAATCTCCGCAAATTTTTTCAAAGCCTCATCCACTGCGATTATCATCTCATCAGGTGCCTTGTGCTCCAGATTGCCAAACTCCGTTTCGCTGATTTCGACTTTTTTACCACGTTTAACGGCGTCTCTTTTCCTTGCGTGATCTACCAATTCCCGGCGCATAACCACCGCAGCAGCAGCAAAAAAATGAGCGCGGTTTTCGAACTTTCTGGTTTTTCCTTCTGGAAATAGCTTCAGCCAAGCGTCGTTAGCTAAAATTGTTGGCTGAAGCGTATGGCCGGGTCTTTCCCTGGCCATTCTGATCTGGGCCATTTTTCGTAGTTCTTCGTAAACCGCCTTCAGCAATTCTTCTCGGGTTTGGGGGTCATCGTCATCGCCTGCAGCAGCAAGGAGTAAGGTCACGTCGCTCATAAATATAATCTACTGAAATCGCCGCGAATTCATCAATCAAAATCTTTGGTGAAGGGTTTTGACTGCTTCCTCCGCATGCCTGTTTAGAAAGTTGTGAACTTTGAAAGCGAAAATGTTGAAGGGTTTTCAAGGCCAACTGCGCCATGAAAGGTAGATGCAAATGTGGCTCCGTAAACAACGGCAAAAAATATTTGAAGGGTTTTACGAACAAACCCACGCGATAAACAGAAACCATTTTTAAAATTATGAAATCAATGACAACAGACCAAATCAGCGTAGCAAGTCCCAACAACGCCAGCACGCTCCCTGAATTTGGGAGGTGGCGGGATGTGGAGCGCCTGTTCGGTATTAAGCGGGGAACGCTCTACAACCTCATGGCGGAAGGCAAGGTCAAGTCCGTGATCCTGCGCCACAAAGGGAACGTCCACGGCTGCCGGCTCATCCACCTCGCCAGTGTCAGCCAATACCTCAACCAGCTGCTTGAAACCCAGCAAGCCCAATAAATTTATGAACGCTACCAATCCCAGACTCGAAACGTGCCGGCAATTGATCACGGAACTGCGCTGGACAGAACGCCACGCTGAACAGAGTGCCAGAATTGCGGTTTCCAAGGCTGTCTGGCTCGGTATTGAAAAGGAAGACGTGATGCAACTGATCCGCTCCGTGCCCTCAGCCACATATTTGCGCCAGTGTCCGCACATTTTGACTCAGACCTGGGCAACTATTTCTGAAGCTGGTCAAACGCAAACAGAGCTCACGGAATTTGAGCAACTGTTGAATGCGCTGAACTGAACTCAATTTTGGCCAGGGATACCGTCTGCGATTCCTGGCTAGCGGTAAGCAGCGAACCGGAAAACCGCCATAGCCCGCCGGAACTAAAGATGGTAGTGGCAAATTATGATGCTCATTAAGGCATCTGCCCCCAAATCGGTCCTCCTCACCGAGGGAACCTATCCTGCAACCCTGAGCTCCCTCAAAGGGCTGCCGGAACTCCAAGTTCCCAAAAAGGTGATTCTCGGATTCAAGCCTGATGGCCATGAATCCGAGGTAACCAAGGAATTGCCCGCGTCCTTGGACGAAGGCAAGCCGCTGCGGAAGGATGTGGAAACACTCCTCGGCCGTCAGTTCACCCCCAGCGAAGCCCGTGCCGGCTACGACCTCGACAAACTCATCAGCAAGCGCTGCCGGGTTGTCGTGATGCACAAATCCGGTGCTGGCGGCAAGCCACAGGCGGTCGTCAGCCTGATCCTGGCTGAAACCGAGGCCTGACCGATCGCAAGCCGGGCATCGTGAAAAACGGTGCCTGGCCCTTTAAAAAAACAACAATTAAAAAACAAATATTCCGTTTATGAAAACATTTTCCTCAATTATTAAAAACATCTTTTCCACGCACCAGAAAGTGGAATGCACAATCAAAGAACCGTCAATCAAACCCGTAGAGCGAGTTGTCATTGATGGCCAGAATGTTATGTATGGCTCCACCAGCGACCAAAGGATTTCACTGTTAAATCTGCTCGGTCTTGTGGTCGAGCTGAACAACCGCAAGATTCCGACCAAATGTTTCTTTGATGCCAACACGTTCTTTACTTTGACGAGAGCAAACAGGAAGGACGAAGCCTATGCCTATCGCCGCTTATGCCACGACTTTCCTGATCTTTTCATCGAGGTGCCAGGCCATAACCGTGCCGATGATTTCCTGCTCGATTATGCAAATAGCAGCGGTGAATCAATCATTTCAAATGACCAATACCGTGATTTCTACACCAAATATGGTTGGATAGCGGATTCACAGCGGCGGTTTTCGTTTCTGATTCACTCCGGAATTATACAAATTGTGACACTGGGAATTAGTGCAAGCATTCCTACTAAATTGTCTGACGCCGAAAATATACTGCGAGACCAGATTGGGCGAATCACCGGAAAATATGTGCCAACCAATGCTCCAGTTAAAATCAACAGGACAAATAATCATGCCAAAAACAAGGGCAAAATGGTGTTGTCGGCAGCTTAATTCACAATAAACCAACAAATCACCGCCTATGAAACCCGACAACAACCTGAGCTCAACCACCAATAAAAGCGAGCAGAAATCGCTTCAATCCAATATTGATTATACTAAATATTGGTTTGCTGAACACCCGGATAGGACTTCTTGTAATTTGAGTGGTTGGTATGTAAGGCGAAGTCATATTGAAGAAGACGTGACAAATGCTTTTAATACAGAAGCGATTCTTCAGAAACACATTGTTGAGAAGGAGATTCCACCGCTTACTGATTTAAAAGGATGGCAGTCGATATTCAGAATGGTTTACCATTCTCTTTATGGTAACGCTCCAGACAACTTTGCTGGCAGTTGCGTGGAGATGCATGAGTCCACGGAAGTGTTTCGCAGATTTGCAGGCAGTGACATAAATAAGAATGTCACATTGTATGGTGCCGAACAGTATGGCGGTGGCATGCTGTTAGAACACTTTCGATACAAGTTTGTTGACGGTGATAATTGCGATTATGTTTTAAACGTATGTCCTGAACTATTCTATTACAAGGAACCTGCGATAGGATACATTAAAGTGTTTCCGTTTCTTGGAGGTGTATTGCTAAATAGTATGCAAGTATTTCCCGGGGCACGCGAGAAAGGGCACGGAACTCGTTTCTTGAATATGATTCTTGATCGAGCGAAAAAAACGCAGACCAAGGTATATTTACTGCCCGCTGTGTTAGAAACCTCTAATACGTCGTTGACTCAGGACGAGTTGCGGCTTTGGTATGCAAGGCATGGATTTGTCAACACACTTCCTATTTGTGTTCCAGTTCTTAGGTTGTCTCATTACAAAGGAGGGCTTACACACATAATCCGAACCAAATATATGTGCTTTGCTCCTTCATTAGCTGATGCTCCAACTTCACTTGACGATGCTGTGGCCGTTGCACCTACGGGCCAAACCCAGGCTACGAATACGCAGACAATCCACATCGCCAAGAATACATAACATCAACCGCTCACAACTAAATACGTGAAAACATTTAAAATCGTAACAAATACTGTTCCGGAAAAATGCCTTACAGTAGAGTTCCCTGATGGCAAGGACTACTTTTTCGAATCTGGTCGTCGAAGCGTGAGGATTTATGTGGCGTCACATTCCAGTCAGGCTCCCAATGATGCTCCCGTTTTTGAATACAGAGCGGATGGTTTCATCATAAAAAGTATTATCACAGAAGTCTCACACACCCCTATGATGGAAGTCGAATTAGAAAATGGGGACATACTAAAGCTCAGCTGGATAGACTCCAAGGAAATCGTAGTTCAAGTCCGGCTTGGAAGTTATTTCTTATTTGATCCAGAATCAGATTATCCCGAGCGTGGATTTAGTCCATCTGGAAGATTATTCGTCTCCATGGACAATTATGTCCCCTTAAACATTTATGGAGATTGCATTATAAGCACCAGTTGCGATGTCGCGACTCTAGATACTATTGATTGGTTATTTGAGAAATATAAAGTTAAAAGGGTCCAAGTTGTCCCTGAAACCAGACCTTGCGAATCAATGGTAGATCGACAGTTGGATTCGCTATAGTCAGGAGCTAGCTTACACGCCCGCTGTCAGAAATGATGGCGGGCTTTTTTATGCCTAGCCCCATGACCCGGTTGCTGGTCATCCTCGCGC
>Ga0302281_10003657_pt1 | contig 10618 bp, 9 predicted proteins | sample III_Fen_E1_2_FD_198762 | JGI IMG/M metagenome (GOLD analysis project Ga0302281, IMG submission 198762) | Peat permafrost microbial communities from Stordalen Mire near Abisko, Sweden - III_Fen_E1_2 | ecosystem: Environmental > Terrestrial > Soil > Wetlands > Permafrost | place: Sweden: Abisko...
CGATGCCAAAGCCGCCCTCGCCGCTCTCAATGGTGTTATATCCGTACAAGCAAGCCAGGTTGCAGCGGCTGGGTATGGACAATTCAATTTTCCGGCCTCCGTCGCCCCAGCCCTCGTCACCAGCGCTGGCATTATCTGCGGCGGAACAGGTGCCGGGATCGTCGGCGCATGCGTAGCTGTTGCCGATACCGTACCTATCGTCGGAGCAACGCAAACCTTCCCCGGTGGGGTTTTAGCGAATAGTGAGTTCGGCGACATGCAGGGTTTTAGCTTCCCTGTGGAGACTATAGGGCCTGCCGGGGAAACTCCCAGCACAATGATCGTCGTCGGTCAGAATACGATGGTGCTTACTGCGACCGGCAATACCTACGCTGTCACCCTGAACGATTATCCATATTACACGTCAAACTCCGCGTGGCTAGGGTCACGGTCAACCGCTGGCATCTGCGCGCACGCGATCAACTCGGTCGCTGCGTCCATCAAGTTCGGGTACGCTTTTGCCGGAATATCGTCGTTCAAGGCGTGGAACTCGGCGATCCCCGAGCCGCTTGATGAATCTGGTAACGGCACATTCGTTAATGGTGCTCACGTGTACTCCGACCGCTACCACACGCTGGACGCGGACGGTACAGGATACGTCTATAACCCCAACGCGTAACGTGGTAAACTCCAGTCTAACGATAATTAGATAGAATATGCCCTACACCGAGATCAAAGCCGTCAAAGGCGTCCGCAACGACGTAGGCCCGGAGCGTTTCGCTTCCGGTGACCTCGTGTATGCGAGCAACATTGATATCGACGAGACCGGCAAGTGCAACTCCCGGCTAGGCACCACGACCCTTTACGCAGGCGCGGCGCACTCAGCATGGGCTGACGGCTCCCAGGCGTTCTTTGTGCAGGGCGGCAACCTGAACCGCTTCGCCCCCGGTACGGCTCCTTCTCCCATCGCCCCCGTCACAGGCCCGCGTGTGGCCTATGCCAACATCAACGGGCCGGTGTACTGGACTGATACCCTTACCAATGGCGTCGTGGTCAACGGCGTCAATAAACCGTGGGGCAAGGTCGTGCCCGCCGCGCCGATTCCTACCGCCGTAGCGGGCGGCATGCCCTCCGGCACCTACCTCTGCACCATGACCTACCTGGACGCCGCAGGGGCTGAATCCGGCGCTCCGGCGTCCACCAGCATCACTCTGGCGGGGGTATCCTCGCCGGGTGATGATTACCCTTTAGGGGGCGGAATTTCGTTCTCGAATCTAAGTATTTCGTCAGATACTACGGTCGTGTCGAAGAATGTCTACATCTCCGCGCCGAACGGCGACTTACCGCTGCTGGTAGCGACGATCCCGAACGCGCAGGCCACGTTCAGCATGACGGAGATGTCGCAGCAGACAATCCCCGTCCGCACACAGTTCTGGGGACCACCGCCTCCGGGCCAAGTCGTCGCCTATTTCAACGGTCGTGCCTACGTCGCCAGTGGTAATTTCCTCTGGTATAGCCAGCCCTACGAGTTCGAGCTGTTCGACCTGCGCACCGGGTTTATCCCGTTCAGCGCCTCGATTCAGACAATTTCAGTGGTGGCGGACGGTATTTATGTCGGCACCATGATCCGCACCGTGTTCTTAAGCGGCATGGAGCCTGACGCGTTCATCTCCCATACCGTGTCCCCGCTCGGCACGATCCTCGGCACAGAGGTCAGCGTCCCCGCCGACGCCATCGGCATGGTGGATATCGAGGGGAGCCAGGGCGAAGGTATGACCGTGCTCTGGATGTCCACGCGCGGGGTCGTCGTCGGCACTGACGGCGGGCTGGTACGTGACTTAACCGTCAGCCGTTTTATCCCGCCACAGGGCTTGACCCACGGCGGCGCATTTTTGAAATACCGATCCCAAACACCGCAGTACGTTGTTTCACTTTCTTAACTTTGCAAAGGTCTCATTATGGCAGCTCGTCTCTCCACTGGTCTCGTCACTGCGTTGATGGGGTCCAGCAATTTCCGCACCTTGTTCGCGCTCGGCTTCATCGACATTTACTCCGGCACTCAGCCTACGCTCCCGGACAACGTGCCCAACGGCACGTTGCTCTGCACGTTGTATTCAGACGGCACGACAACTGGCTTGTCCTGGTCGCCTACTGCCCCAGACGGTGTACTGTCGAACCTGTCCTCACAAACGTGGTCAGGCACCGTACTGGCTACCGGCACTGCTGGCTGGTTCCGGCTGCGCGCTGTGGGTGACACGGGCGTGCTGTCCACCACCCAGTGCCGCTTCGACGGTGCCATCGCCACGTCCGGTGTTGAAATGAACCTGGGGAACCTGTCGCTGCTGCTGGGCGCTCCGTTCGTGATCACCGCTGCGTCGTTCACGCTGCCACAACAGTAAGGAGCCGGATCATGACTCTCTATATCCCGCAAGCGGGGCAAGACGCGATCCTGAAGAATGCGCTAGGGCTGGTGACGCCGGCCAATTTGCTGCTGAAGCTATTCGTCAACAGCTACACGCCGGCTGCTGGCGACAGCGCCGCATCCTACACAGAGATGTCCACGCTAGGCTATGCCGCCAAGACGTTGTCGATGGCGTCGTGGACTGAGTCCGAAGTTATCGGGGTCGGCACGGCAGTGTACGCAGCGCAGACCTTCACCTTCACGGCGGGGACTGCGGTGACGATCTATGGGTACTTCGTGGTCGGTGCGACGGACGGCATTATCCGCTGGGCTGAGTTGTTCGCTACGCCATTCATCGCGCAATATACCGGCGACTCCGTTGTGCTGACTCCTCAGTTTACGTTGACATAGGCGCGGTCATGAAGGTATCCACGCTGTTAGCGAACCAGATGATGAACATGGCTTCTCCAGCCTTCGAGTTTATGGCTGTGTTCTCTGGGCCGATTCCTGCCAACGGGTCAGCGGCTGTAACGGGTACGCTGCTGGCGAGCTGGGGGCCTATCACCATGAACGCAGCAGTGGCGGGGGTGGTAACGCCGTCCAGTTTGCCGCTCGCGTCCAACGCTGCGGTGGCGACAGGTACGGCGGGGTACGCCGTGTTCGCCGCGACAGCAGCGTTGACGATCCCGTTGATGTACTGCTCAGTTGGCACGGCTGGGGCTGAGGTGAACCTCTCGACATTATCTATTACGGAGGGGGCCACAGTGGACCTCACCGCGATGCGATTTAATTACCCAATCTCATAGGGGGCATCATGCCGCTCATTTCTGACACCCTTGCGGACTATTTCTGTGCGTGGTCTTCTGACCTGCGGTCGCTCAGCATCTATTCTGGCCCGATCCCTGTCAGTGGGGACTCGGCCCCGACTGGCTCACTCTTGGTGAGCTGGGAATTGACCGTAGCGTGGCCCATTGCTTTTACCGCGATTGATGGAGTAGTTACGGCGCTCTCCATGCCAGCCAGTTCGTTCCCGGCTGTGGCGGCAGGGACGGCAGGGTACGCTATGATATGGTCAAACACCTCCCCGGTCTGCTCCGCGTACCTTACAGTAGGCACGTCCGGGGCGGAGGTAAACCTGTCGACACTGGCCGTCAATGTGGGGGATGTCCTAACCCTCCAAAGCGCCTCTATAACCTTCAACCCTTCATAGGAACCAACCATGCCTAGAGTATCTACGATGCTGCGGAACGATTTAGCTGGGGTATTCTCCCAGTTGAGCTATATGAACATTTATTCCGGTGCGATTCCGGCCACAGGGGACACCGCTGCGACGGGGACACTCTTGGTGTCGTGGTCAGGGACGTTGGCCTGGGGTGGGCCAGCATCAGGTGTAACAGCTTTGACGGGCACGCCTATAACATCGAACACCGCTGTGGCTACCGGCACGGCGGGGTACGCTGAGATATACGACTCCAGTACGACGATTATGTACTGCACAGTGGGTACGTCCGGCGCGGAGGTGAATCTGTCCTCGCTCAGCATCGTGACAGGCGGGACGGTGAATCTTACGTCCGGTTCGATTACGATACCAGCGACGTAGGCGAGCAGCATGACCGCCGCCATCTCGATTAACTTCTCGCAGTTCACCGTTTCGACGGCGGGTGTGACGAGCCTCACAGCTACTGCGGCGATTAACCTCTCGCAGTTCACCGTCGCTATAAGCCAGCCAGTTACCGTCACCGTAGCGCTGACTGGGAATGCCGGGATTGGCGGCACAGGTGCGGTTACTGGGGGGCATCAGCTTACTGGTGTTTCCGGGGTGGGCGCGGTAGGCTCAGTTGCGCCTTCACGTAGCGCCTCACTGATAGGTATCGCCGGCGTTGGCGGCACCGGAGGTATCGCAGGTGGTCAACCCCTCGCGGGTAGTGCAGGTACAGGCGGTACCGGAACGATCAACGTAGGTCCTTCAGTTACGCTCACGGGCATCGTAGGGGCCGGTAACGTCGGTACACTGTCTCTTCCGGGGCACCAAGCCTTACTAGGGAGCAACGGCACTGGCGGAACGGGCGTTACATCTCCGGTGCTCACTAGACCGACCGCAGGTAGTGTGGCTACGGGCAGCACCGGAGCTGTCGCCCTTTCGGTTTTTTGTGCTCTGACCGGCATATCCGGGGCATGCGCAGAGGGGATGGTGGCCATGACATCCTCAGCACCTCTAACCGGCCTCGTCGGTGTGGGGGTGCTAGGCTCACCCGTCTTCCCAGCGATTGTGAGCCTGACGCTCACGGCACCGTCCATGACTATGACCTCCTCGCTCCTGGCAGTGACGGGCGCGGGTGGTGCTGTCGTCAGTGGCGTGGCGACGGTGGTGGCATCAACTAGGCATCTCACCGTCTCCGGCGCAGGTGGTGCTGTCGGCAGCGGCTTGGCGACGGTGGTGCCGCACTACTCACAGTTTCTGATCGTGGGTGCAGGCGGAGCAGTTGGCAGCGGCGCGGCGACAATGGTGCTGCACCACTCACATTTTACGGTGGCGGGTGCAGGGGGCGCTGTCGGAAGCGGAGCTGCAGCGCATGCAGTGACGACCTCCTACCGAGCCAGTGGTGGTGCGGTCGGCTCGGGGACGGGGGCACCAGTCACGTCCACCCTGCTTGTAACCGGAATCGTATCAGCGAAGCTGCCGAAGGTTACTTCAGCGTTCGCTGCGTGGAACAACCACATCACCGCGCGGTTGCGGCTGATCACTCCGGTTGTCTACGCGGGGAACGACCAGGAAGCAGCGACGTTACCGAAGATCACCGCGTCGATCACGGTCATGTCGAACACCTACGCGTCGATCAACGCGAACCTGAGATTAATCCAGCCAGCACTAAGCGGAGGGGTTCAGCAGATCGCCGCCGAGCTACCGACGCTAGGCGCTGAAGTTACTGCTTTCGCAGGCTCGGCTGGTACGATCAACGCCGGACTGCCGCTGATTCAGCCAGCACTGAGCGGCGGGGTTCAGCAGATAGCTGCTACGCTTCCGACGTTAAGTACGTCTTTCGCCGCTTTCTCAGGCTCTGCTGCTACGATTAGCGCCGGTCTGCCTCTGATCCAGCCATCCGTCAACGGACTCGCTGGCACTGTTGCGACGCTCAGTGTGCTGACGCCGAAGGTGTCGTCGAGCTTCGTCGGCGCTGTGGGTTACGCCGCTACAGTCTCGGTGATCACGCCGAGAATCGCAGCGAGCGTGCAGTGTAACGGCGGCTCCCACGGCGCCATCGCCACGAGCCTGCCAAAGATCAACGCCGCCTTGAATGCTGGTTTCGGTGCGGTGGGTACGATCTCCGCGAAGCTGCCGAAAGTCATTGCCGCGATCACCGTGCTGGCTCAGGCCACTGAGCAGCAGCTGGTCATGGTCTTGAACACTCATAACAATGCGCTGTCCACATACCAGAACTACCCGTTCAACTCGTTCTGCTCGCTGGGCGGCGTGTATTACGGGGCAGGGCCGAACGGGTTCAGCCAGCTCGACGTACCCACGGCTACGGACGATGCTGCGCCGGTCGCTGCGGGCTTGAGCTTCGGCATGCTGGACTTCAAGGAGCCGAAGCTCAAGCGTATCAGCGACGCTTACATGACGCTCCGCACGGCGGGGAATCTGACGCTCACGATCACGGTGGATGAGGGCATACCCGTGATCCTGACCATGACCGCGCAGCAGTTTGCCACGTTCATCCAGCGGCGGATCATCACGCCGAAGGGCCTCGTCGGGAAGTCTTGGCAGTTCGCCATAAACAATCAAAACGGAGCGGCCTTCGACTTTGGGCAGCTCGGGTTCAACACAGCCGTCAGTGCGCGGCGCATAGGGAGTTAGGGTATGAGCGACAATGTAAGCCCGTTGAGCATGCAGCAGAATGCAGCAACCGCAGCTGGGACAGCATCGACACAGATGCAGGCGTTTATCACGCAGCTGTCGGCCCTGACGAATTTACCGGGGAACACCAAATTTACTCTATCCGACACACTTAACACGAGTTCACTACAGGCGAGCATTCAGCTCCTGCTGAATGATGCGTCTCTCGTGCCGCCCACGCTGGCGACGACTCCGGCGTACACTCGTCCGACAGCGCCGACGCCGATCAGTTCGAACGCGGTGATCACCCCGCCGACTTTTGTCGCACCCAGCCTACCGACTCTGTTGAACCCCGTAGCGCCGGTGGTAGGCACCGCGCCGTTCACAAGCGCGCTCGCCACGATTGACTTCCCCGTCGTGCCAAACGCCCCCACGATCAGCCTGCCCACGGTGCCGGTGCTGCCGACGATCACAGTCACTGCGCCGAACGCGCCGAGCGTGTCGTTGCCTTCGGTGCCGTCGCTCGCGGACATAGCCGTCACAACGCCTGTGCGTCCGGCCCTCACGCTGCCGGCAGCGCCAGTGTTCAACAACATCGTGATGCCTACGATCACGTCGATCACGTTGCCGACATTGACCGCGCTGGCTCCGAGCGAACTGCTCCCTGACCCGACGGACTTGTTCGCGTTCAGTGAGAGCGGGTACAGCTCGCTGCTGCTACTGGCCGGCCAGCAGAAGCTCGCGAACGACTTGGCGAACGGTGGGTACGGCATCGAGACAGCCGACGAGCTGGCGATCTGGCAGCGTGCGCAGGATCGTGAGCTACGCGCAGGCGTGGCAGCGGCGGCTGACATTGCCCGTGCGATGGCTGCGCGGGGCTTCGCTATGCCGCCCGGTGCGATGCTGGCGCAGATGGCGTCGAGCAATCAGGCCACGCTGGAAAAGATGAGCACGTTGTCACGCGACACAGCCTTGAAGCGCGCCGACATGTACGTGGAGAACAGGAAGTTCACGATAGATCAGGCGCGGGAGTACGAAGCGCTGACGACAGCGCTGTACAGCGCCGTCATGGAGCGCGCGCTGAACGCGTCGAAGGCTACTGCTGAGTTCGGCATCGCTGTCTATAATGCCAGCCTCGCCAAGTTCGACGCGCTCACGAAGGCGTTCTCCGTTCAGGTGCAGGCGTATGGCGAAGAGGTGAGGGCGGCGGTCGCCACGCTGGAAGTTCAACGGTTGAGCCTGGAGGTGGTGCGTACCGAGACTGAAGTACAGAAAACGCAGGCTCAGTTGTATCTTGACCAGATCGAGGCGCAGAAGCTGCCGCTCGAAATTTACCGCACGGACGCCCAGGTTCAGCAGATGCTCGCCGACACGCAGGTCAACGTGCAGCGCAATCAGGTGGCTGTCTACTCTGCCGAGATGGACGCACAGAGAATACCAGTCGAGCTGTACCGCACAGAAGCCCAGGTTCAGCAGATACTGGCTGACACACAGGTCAACGTGCAGCGCAACCAGATATCTGCCTACATCGCGGAGACCGAAGCGCAGAAGGTGCTGGTGGACATGTACCGCACGGATATCAGTGCGCTGGAGGGGCTGGCGCAGGTGGAGCACCTGAAGCTCGACACGTTCCGCTGCCAGGTTGAAGCCTACGCTGAAATGATCCGCGCCCAGACCCTGCAGCTGCAGGGGTACGAGGCCCAGACCCGTGGCGACATGGTGCAGGCCGAGATATACAAAACACAAGTAGACGCCCAGCTAGTACAGGCGGAGTATGCCAAGGCGCAGGCGCAGATCAACGAAGCGAACACGCAGATCGCCGTGGAGAACCTGAAGGCGAATCTGGCGATCATTCAGACGAATTCTGACGTGTATCGTGCGCAGGCGCAAGGCACGTCGCTGACGAACGACGCGCAGTCCCGCTCGTTCGCCGCCCGTACTGAGGCGTTCCGGTCGGTCGCCAGCGCGTATGACAGCCTGGGCAAGATCGAGATCGCCGGGGCGGAGATACAGCTGAAAGCTGCCTACGAGTCCCAGTTCCTGTCGAACGACTACTCGAAAGCGCTGCTCCAGATCGACGCGAACAATGCCATTGCCGGCGCGCAGGTACTGGCGCAAACCGTTCAAGCGAATCTGGGTCAAGTGTTGGCGATTGCTACGGACGTCAATAACTTTACGGCTGCGGGCGGCTCGTCGTAGGTGTATCATAGCAGGTATGAAAATACCCCAACGCGCGTTTACCCTGGCTGAAATGGCTATTGTTGTGCTCATCGGCGGCATCATGCTGACGATGAGCCTCAAGACATGGATCGCTAAACTGAATAATTCAGCTTACGCCGAAACCGCCTCAAAGCAGGCGCAGATTAAGATTGCGCTGATCGGGTTTTTACGGACGAACGGTAGACTCCCATGCCCGAGTGCTATGAGCACTGCGGTTCCACCTGTGCCGACCGGGCTTGAGATACTGGGGCTACCAGCAGGTCGTGGATGTATCAATAATCCCTATGGCGAAATCCCTTGGGCGTCGCTTGGGGTTTCGAAGGATATCGCACAAGATGGATGGGGGAACTTCTTTACCTACCGTGTGGCGACGGCGGCGACCGCTATCGTCCCCGCGCCAGTTACAGTGCCGGTACCCCCCATGCCAAAGAATCTCAACCAGAACTGGACATCATTAGCAGCGTCCGCCAACGCTTTCGACATCACTAGCCTCGTAAGCTCGGCAACTTCAAACCGCCAGACAATCCAGATCGATCAAGGGGATGGAGTGGACGCGCTTGTGCCGATCACTTATAACGCTGTGGTGGTGATTCTCTCGTCCGGTAAAAACGGTTTTGGGGCGTTGACGCTGCAAGGAGTCCGCAACACAGCGCCGCCTGTCGCGCCGGTCAACCACGCCGACGAAACCACTAATGCGACCCCAGGGACGCTAGTTTTCATCATGCGGCCATATACAGAACTGTCGACCGCATTCGGTGGGCCGTTCGACGACGTGGTGGCATTTATGTCGCCGCAGGATTTGCTGCAGCCGCTGGTGAGCGAGGGGACGCTGGGGGCGTGCAGATCATACTGTGCCGCTGCCGCTGCCCCAGTGCTCAGTGTTACTGCGACTTGTACCCCGCCCGGGGGTGGAATATGCACATGTGCCTCTCTAGGCGTACCAGGAACTCCGACTCCCAGCTCATGTACTAACAACGCTACCCCCTCATCTTGCTCTATCTGCGCGGTCGTGTCATCGCCCCCTGCCTCCTGCACACCGACAAATGTCCCTATCGGCAATCCAGCGCCTAACTGCCCATAAGGCGCAAAAAATGAAAACTCGTTTCCTCCAAGCCCTTTATCTCATGCCCGCAATCATGATGCTGATGATGTGGATAGCTGCTGCGCCCAGTTATGTATCTCAGTGCAGCAACTGGCAACTTCTCGGAACCATCGCCTTGTCGGCTTTCGGGTCCGCTTGGTCCGTCGCCATATTCGCTCACTCCGTGAAGGGCGGCTCGGTATAGTGCCATCTATCTAATATCTATCTAACGATGTAAAATTAGGGCTTCTTCGTGAGGCCCTATGAACAACATCCAGAAATCCTTCAAAGCCAAGGCCCAGATGGGCCTGCGCAGCACTCAACCTGCCTTAACCCAACCTCTGCATCTATCTAACGGTGGGCAGGGTCTTCGCCAGCAGGGCTTTGTTCAAGGCCCTGGCACCGGCACCAGCGACAGCGTTCCTGCCATGATCTCCAAGGGAGAGTACGTGCTGCCGGCTGATACCGTCGCGCACGTCGGCAAAGCCAACCTGGATGCGCTGAAGGACGCCACACACACGCCTGTGAACAACGGACTGCGGGGCGGCATGCAGCACATGGCTGACGGCGGGTTTATGGGCGACGCAGGGAACATGATAGGCGAGGCCCGTGACTGGATGGCAAGCAAGATAGCCAACGGCGACGCCCCAGCGAATGCTCAAGAGACCGTCGCTCACGGACCTGTACCTGCCGGTAATTACACCGTCAGCCCCCGCAGCTTCGACACCCTCGCAGCTGACCCAGCGCTCGCCGCTCCCACTGGCGTCCGCGCAGCTGACCCTGCCGCTGGTTACACGCGATATAACCCGAGCATCACCACCACGCCCCCCACGCCCCCCGCAGCGCCTGAGTTGACCACTACCCTCGGTGCCGCACCGCAGGCCGCTCCTGCCGCATCGACAACCACAGAATCCGCTCCAGGTATCGTTTCCCGCGCGGCAAATGGGGTGCGCTCGATGGGTAGTTGGCTGGGCAGAGCCGCGAACGTGGGTGGCGTACTGGGTGGCACATACGCTGCTGCAGACGCCGCGCGCGACATGCACTTGAATGGGGTCAACACCGACAACTCTACACGTCTCGCTGGCGGTACTGCGCTCGGGCT
>Ga0302281_10003677_pt1 | contig 10588 bp, 2 predicted proteins | sample III_Fen_E1_2_FD_198762 | JGI IMG/M metagenome (GOLD analysis project Ga0302281, IMG submission 198762) | Peat permafrost microbial communities from Stordalen Mire near Abisko, Sweden - III_Fen_E1_2 | ecosystem: Environmental > Terrestrial > Soil > Wetlands > Permafrost | place: Sweden: Abisko...
GACGAGCATGTTGCGCACGATTGAACTGGTTCTCGGCCTGAAACCGATGACGCAATTCGACGCCGCCGCCGCGCCGATGTTTAATTCGTTTCAGCCGGTGGCGGACGCGAGTCCTTATGCCGCGCTACCGGCGAATGTGGATTTGCATCAGACCAACAGCCTGGCCGTCTGGGGCGCAAAGGAGAAATTCGATTTCGCCAAGGAAGATGCCAACGATGATTTCAAATTCAACGAAGTCATCTGGCGTTCGGTCAAAGGCGGCGACCATCCGATGCCCGCGCCGACACACGCTGGTTTTGTGATGGCTCGGGCCGGCGCCGGCGACAATGACGATTGAAACCGCTCCCTTTCAGCTCACGAATACCATTCCGTGTGAAGACGTGCATGCGTCTGGCCAAGATACGCGGCTTTGTGTCGATTTCAGGGTTGGAAAATCTGTTACAATTAGGTTAAATTAACCATTTAAAATTACCAATTCGCAGCCAAGTAACACTGAAAGTAGACATAGTGTTTTCTCGCCATTGAATCCACCGGCGGGATAATCAGATAAATAGTGTGCGAAGAAGAATGTGCCCTTGCAAAATGCTGATTATCATGAATACAAATCGGATTGAGACACTTGGTAAAACATCTTTCTTAGCCCGTGTTACCGTTGCCATGCTGCTGGCGACAGTTCCACTGGCGGTGCGGGCCGGGGCGTTCACGCCGGGCAATCTGGTGGTTGAACAGCTAGGCGATGGCACGCAAACTCTGGCCACCACCGGCAACACGATGTTCATGGAAGAGTTCACGACGAACGGCACGACGGTTCAGAGCATTAAAATCCCTGACAACGGTTCGTCCGCACTGATTGATGATGGCACCGCCACAACGGGCGGGGGCATGACGCTGTCACCTGACGGTCGCGTATTATGCTTTCCCGGCTTCAACACGGCTCAACCTTACATTTCAAGCCTCTCCGCCGCTTCGAGCACCGCTGTGCCGCGCGGGGTGGGGACAATCAATGCTAGCGGGGTTTATCAATTGCAGGCTACCACCACCAATTTATATTCAGCATTGACTATCCGGGGTGCCACCACGGATGGTAAGGGCAACTTTTGGGCCAGCGGGGCGGCCAGCTCCGGAGTTGGTGGTGGAATTTGTTATTTGGGCACCAACAGTTCACCCGCCCTTTTAGCGGGCGGAACTTTTCGCCAAACGCAACTGTTCGGCAGCAATCTATGGTTCGACGTTCAAAACTCCAGCGGCAGTGGCGGCTATAATAGCGGCATCTATGAATTCACCGGGGCGCCCACCGGGGCAGCCGTTCCCGCCTTGATTTTCAAAACAAATAGCATCACCCCGACCATTTCGCCTTATGGTTTTGCAATGAACAATTCCACCAACCCGACGGTAATTTATTATTCAGATGATGGTTCCAGTTCAATTGGAGGGATTCACAAATTAACCAATAACGGCAGTGGCACCTGGTCCCAGGCCTACCTCGTCTATGCAAATCCCGTCTTTGGTCTGGCAGCCGATTGGACAACCACTCCAGTCACGCTTTACGCGACCACTGGGCATGGGGCTCCGGTGAACAGCCTTATCCGAGTGGTTGACAATGGCGCCAGTTCCCCGGCGGTTACGAATGCGACCGCCGGAGCCAACGAAATATTTCGCGGCGTTGCCTTTGCGCCTTCTGCGCCGATTTCAGTAACTGCGGGTAACAATTACTTCGGCGGCCAGTTGAATTTGACCTGCACGACAGTTCCAGGTGGTGTCTATAGCTGGTCTGGTCCCGGCGGTTTTTCATCCGGCCAGCAGAATCCGACCATTACAAATGTCTCCCAGAACGCGGTTGGGATTTATACTGTCATCGTGACCGTAGGCGGTGCCTATGCCGCCACCGCCACGACGACAGTTACAATTAATACGCTTCAGGGTTTATCATCATTATATTGGGTGGGGGTGCCGCTGAACAATTGGGACTTATTGGTTAGTAATGTTTGGAGAACGGTGGGGACTTCCACGTTTGCAGGCTATGCAGACGGCGACTTGGTGATTTTTGATGACACTGCCTCGAATTTTCTGGTAAACGTGGCCACGATTGTTACGCCAAGCAGCGTGCTGGTATCGAACTCGGCAAATAATTATGTCATCGGCGGCCGTGGCGGCATTGCTGGTTTCAACCTGACGAAACAAGGCGGTGGAACTTTGACGCTGGCGACGACGAACACCTACATGGGCAACACGATCATTTCGGCAGGCACGCTGGTTCTGGGTGCGGCAATGGCGGTTCCGGGCGGCGGCAGTTATGGCAATGTCTCGGTAAACGGAACATTGGACGTGAATGGTTTCAGCCCAACTTTCAATAATCTTTCCGGCAGTGGTGTGGTGGATGACGTGACGGCAGGTGGTTTGCCAGTGGTAACAGTGGCAAGTTCGGAAACCAACACGTTCGCCGGCACGATTCAGAATTCAAGTGGAATCTTGAGCCTGACCACATCTGGCAATGGAATTCTGATTCTAAGTGGTTCTAATTCCTATACTGGCGGCACTTTTATTAGTGGCGGAATTTTGCAAGTTGGCGCGGGTGGCACGTCTGGCACGCTTGGCACCGGACCGGTGCTTGATAGCACCATGTTGGTGTTCAACCGGTCTGACACGGTCAGTGTGGCTAGTGAGATTTTGGGTAGTGGCGGGCTTCAGCAAAATGGATCGGGCACATTAAATCTGTCAGGATCTCTGGCTTACACCGGGCCGACGGCGGTCAACGCCGGAGCTTTGAGCTTGCTGGCAGATACTGTGACATTTGATGCCTCCACAGGAGCGGCGCTGACGATTGCCTCGAATGTGGTTGCGCAATCTATTTCTGAGAATCTAAATTTGAATGTCAATTCCAGTAACGTGGCGGTGGATGTTACTGGTCAGGGAACCTTGCAACTGTCGTCCACCCTCAATCATGTTCTCGGGTTCTCCGACGTTAATTTTGGCCCCAATAATAGCGGAACCGCCGACTTAGGCTGCCGTCTCGCCGCCAACCTGAATCTTGGGTCGGTGCATCGCACCATCTATGGCTGGAGTGGAGGCAATGATGTCGCCCGAAACAATTTGACGGGCTGCGATTGCCAGTTTGCCGGCAGCATTTCTGGTTCGGCCGAATTGACACTCGTTGGCCAAAACAGTTTTGCCGGGGTCAACACCATGGAAGTGCCGTTTGCCTTTAACGCTGCCAATTCTTTCACCGGCCCGCTGGAAATCAGCCGCGGCTCGGTTTACCTAGGGAATGCCAATGCCTTGACGATGGGCAACGTATTAATTTTAGATCCGCCCGCCAGCGTTAATTCACGACTGTTTCTTTATGGATTCAACGCCTCGGTTTCAGATCTGCAAACTGCGGGTTACGGAAGCGTAGTCATTGCCGACGGCAACAATGTCACCACCACTAACGTGGGTCCGGCCACGTTAACCATCACGCAAAACAATCCGTTTACTTTTGGCGGCGTTCTCTGTGATTGGTTTACTGAATACATTTCGCCCATCACCGGTTCTAAAACTCCAGTTTTGAGTCTCGTTAAAAACGGTCCAGCCGCGTTGGTGCTTACCGGCGCAAACACCTACAGCGGCACCACCATCGTCAACGCTGGTAAATTATACATTAACAACCGTTCCACCGGTGGCGGCGTGGTTACAGTCAACGGCACTGCCACATTGGGTGGCAGCGGGATTATCAACAGTCTTGTCACCGTCAAAAACGGCGGCTCAATTGAAGCCGGTGCCGGCAACGGAATTGGCAATCTGTCCCTAAATGGGCTTACTCTCGGTAGCGGGAATGGCGATCTGTCCGTTTTGAATCTTTCAGCCGGAGCCCAGTTAAATGTCGGCAACACCAATGGCTTGACGGTTCAGAGTAGCGCGGGTTCGGTGACGGTCAATGTCGGAGCGGGCGTTTCCTCACTGGGAGTGTATCCGCTAATTACTTACAAAGGCGCGCTGGGCGGCACCGGTTTTGCCGCATTCCAACTTGGCTCGCTGCCGCTCGGCATCTTGGGCAATTTATCCAATGATGTCGCAAATGCCTCGGTGGATTTTGTGGTGACGCAAGTGACCTTCCCCCGCTGGAGCGGCGCAGTCAGTGCAGAATGGAGCACCAATACCTTAGCTGCGCCCAAAAACTGGGTCTTAGATTCCGACGGCGTGACCCCGCTTGATTATATTGACGGCGAAGCCGTCAGTTTTGATGACTCCGCCGTTCATCCGGCGGTCAACATCAGCATCGCCAATGTCTCGCCAGCATCCGTGACCTTCAGTAACACGGTCGAGAGCTACACTGTTACAGGAAGCTTTGGCATTACCGGATTGACTGGCCTGACCAAACTGGGCGGCGGCATTTTGACGGTCGGAAATATAAATAATTATGCCGGCAATACCGTCATTGCTACCGGCACGCTAAGTCTAGGTGTGGTGGGGGCTATTCCAAACGGTGCGGGTGCAGGTAATGTCACTGTCAATGGGACGCTGGACGTGGGCGGGTTCAATACTGCGATCAACGGCCTGTCGGGAAACGGCGTGGTGGATAACGTCAGCGCAGTAGGCACGCCAGTGTTGACCGTGAACTGCTTTATTAACTCCTCATTTTCCGGCGTTATTCAAAATAGTAGCGGCGTTCTGGGATTGACGTTAGCTGGTGGCGGATCGCTGACCCTGAACGGCAACAACACATACTCCGGTCCAACCATGATTAACAATGGCACTTTAGTTGTTAATGGTTTGCTGGGAACCGGCGGGGTGACGGTTCAAGGCGGCAGCGGGTTGGGCGGCACGGGCAACCTCAACGGCTCCTGCCTGCTGGCAAACAACTCGGCATTGAATCTCACGCCCAATACGCCGTTGACTGCGGGATCACTCACGCTCAACGGTTTGGTGACGGTGAATGTTTCCGGCAATGTGTCGCTGACCAATGCCGCAACGTATTTGTTGATGAATCATGGCGTCGAGAGCGGCACTGGGAACTTTCAACTTGCGGCCTTGCCCGGTTTGCTCAACAGCGGGTTCGCCGCCAACTTGATTGACACCAATAACCAGTTGCAACTGGTGATTACCCCCGCGAAAGTAACCGGCTCAATTGCCGATGTGAAGCATGTCATCATTTGGATGATGGAAAACCGCTCGTTTGATCACTACTTCGGCACGTTGCACGGTGTCCATGGATTTAGCGATCGCAATCCGTTGAAGTTTCAAAACGGCAAATCGGTCTTTAATCAGGCCAATGGTTCCAGCTATGTCCTGCCATTTCATACTTCAGATCAATGCATCAACGATCTGGCGCATGATTGGACGACCACACATCAGGCTGTTGATTCAGGCTGGAATGACCAATGGAATCCCGCCAAGGGAACCGAGACTATGGCCTATATGAACCGCAGCGACCTGCCTTATTATTATGCGCTGGCCGATGCTTATACCGTGTGCGACGAATATCATTGTTCCACGCTGACTTCTACGGATCCTAACCGCCTTTATCTGATGACCGGGATGATTGATCCCACTGACATCGGCGGCGGGCCGGTGACTGACAACACCAAGCCGGCCAACGGCTGGGGAACCAGCTGGGTGACTTATCCGGAATTACTCCAAAAGGCCGGAGTTAGCTGGCAGCTTTATCAACAGGCAGACGGTAATGAAGACAACGCCCTGTCTTGGATGGCCAGTTTTATGAATGCAAAACCTGGAAGCGTGCTTTACCAAAAGGGCTTGGCTACGGTGCCCAGTCTGGCAACGGCGTTGCAGAATGCGGTCACCAGCAACACGCTGCCCAGCGTCTCGTGGGTGGTTCCCGGAACCGCTATCTCGGAGCATCCCCCGTATTCTCCGGCCACCGGCGAAGCGTTGACCAAAAGTCTGTTGGACGCGATTGCCTCCAATCCAGCAGTTTATAACTCCACGGTGTTCATCTTGATGTATGATGAAAATGACGGGTTTTTCGATCATGAAGTACCAATTTTCCCGCCAGTCGGAACAGCGAACGAATTTGTTGGCGGGCTGCCTATCGGACTGGGTGTGCGTGTGCCTATGATTGTGGTCTCCCCGTGGAGTCGCGGCGGATATGTCTCATCTCAAGTGTTTGACTCTACTTCCGTCCTACGGTTTTTGGAAGATTGGACCGGAGTGAAATGTCCTTATATCAGCGCGTGGCGCCGGCAAGTCTGTGGCGACCTGACCAATTGCTTAGATTTCTCGCATCCGAATACAAACTATCCCAGCCTGGCGGGAGTTTCGGCCATCAGTTGCTCCAGCGGTTTGACGCCTGCCGTGCCCAGCCCGCAGGCGATGCCGGTGCAGGAAGCGGGCACTTTGATTGCCCGGCCTCTGCCGTATCAGCCCAATACGACCTCGTTCTGCAATCCCGTGGCCGGAAACTTCAACCTTGTGCTGACCAATTCCGGTTCGGCTTCGGTGCATTTTGCGGTATATCCTAATGCTTGGCGTTCCGACGGGCCGTGGCCCTATGACGTTCTGCCCGGCAGCACGACCAACGCCACGTTCAATGTGCTGACCAACAGAGGCAATTATGATTTTACCGCTTATGGACCTAACGGTTTTGTGCGGCGCTTTGCCGGCAATATCAATACCAACGGCAATGCAACCGAAGTAAACGTTTATCTCAACCCTCTTGCCCAAAATATTGAACTGGCTTTGGCGAATGGCACGTTGTCACCTGTTACTTACTATGTCACAAACAACTATCCGACTAACGGGACGGCGATCACTGTCCCGGCCTACAGCACCAACGCGGTTCAATTCCTCGCAAACACCAACAACGGCTGGTATGACGTGACCGTCACGGGCGGCAGCGGCGGCAGTTTCCTGCGGCAGTTCGCCGGCCATATCGAAACCAACGGTGAGCCTGGTTCGTTTGTCTCTTCCAAGAACGCCAGCAATTATCGTGACATTATTACCTTCACGGTGACCCTGAGTGGATACGGCACGCCCACTGGCACGGTGCAGTTTAGAACTAACGGCGTGGCATTAGGTGTCCCGGTAACACTCAATGGAGGGGCCGCTAGTATTAGCACGGCTTCGCTGTTTTGCGGCACCACCCTGATTTCCGCCGAATATTCCGGCGACCTTTTGAATCCGCCGGTAACCAATACGCTGAATCAAGTCGTCATCAATGAGCCGCCGACGGTGACTTTGAATGGCACCAGCCTGTTGACCAACGAGGTCAACGCCGTGTTTGTTGATCCGGGTGCCACGGCGGTTGGCAACTGTTCCACAATAGTGGGTTTCACCACCAATAATCCGGTGAAAGTCAACATCCCCGGCATCTATCAGATAAACTATGTGGCCACGGACGCCGCCGGCAACTCAACCACAAATTCTCGCACGGTGGTAGTCTCCGGTAACTTTAGTAACTTGGGAACCAACAGCATCAGCAGCCTATCTAATTACACGGTCTTGATCAGTGTCTATGGGATTCCCAATTACCAGTATTTGCTGGAAGCGGCGACGAACCTGAACGGTTTCTGGTGGCCGGTAGCGACAAATGTTGCCGACTCCTATGGATTCCTGATCTTCTATGATCAGAACGCGACTAATCCACAGCGGTTTTACCGGACGACCCAGCCAGCGGCACCTTGAAGGAATTCATCTTGATTCAAGTGCGCGTGATAATTCTGATGGTTGCTTGGTTGGTTCTTGCCTGCCAGTCAACCCCGGCGTCCATTTTCTTCAAACCCGCGAGTTACCTCTCGCCGACAGCGTTGGCGGCAACCGACAACGGGGCAATTATATTTGTCGCCTGTGGCACAGCTAATCGCGTATTGCGTTTTGACACCGCGCACGAAAAAGTTACCGGTAGCATTATGATGCCGTTGCCTCCGTCAGGACTGGTTCTGTCCGCCGACAACAAACGGCTTTACGTCACCTGTGCCGGGCCTGAAAGTCAAGTATGCATCGTGGATACCGCACAACTGAAAATCACCAAAAACATCCCTTCCGGCCATACATCCATGGCTCCAGTCTTAAGCCAGGATGAAAGAACGCTTTATGTCTGCAATCAGTTCAACAATGACGTGAGCGTGATTGATCTGACGACGCAACGGGAAGTGCGGCGCATTGGTGTTGGGCGCGAACCGGTGGCGGCAGACATCACCAAGGACGGTCGGTATCTGCTGGTCGCCAATCATTTGTCCAAAAGTCGCGCGGATTTACAATTCGTTAGCGCGGCGGTGAGCGTGATTGATTTGGCGGCCGGCATTGTGGTGAAGGAATTACGCCTCCCCAGCGGCAGCGAAATGCTTAAAGGACTTACGATTTCACCGGATGGAAGATATGCGGTGGTCACACATATTTTTTGCAACTACGATCTGCCAGCAACCCGGGTGGACCTTGGGCTGATGAACGCCAACGCGATGACAATCATAGACCTGTCCAGGCTGGATTTGCGTTACACTTTTTTGCTGGACGAACCCAGCCGTGGTGCGGCCAATGCATGGGGCACGGCTTTTTCGGAGGACAGTTCCATTCTTGCGGTAGCGCACGCCGGCACGCACGAAGTCAGTGTCATCAATTTCCCTGCGCTGCTGGCCGGTTTACCTGATACCGCCCGCAAAGCCTCGTGGCCGGCGAATCTGAGCACGGCGGTGCTGAAGTTTGTGCCACATTACGAGGATGAAGAATCGAGTGACGGATTGCCCTTTCTAATCGGGGGGCGCGAGCGTGTTGGGCTGTCACCAAAGGATCTTGGGCCGCGGGCGATCACCATCGCTGGCCGAAAAATCTACACGGCCAATTATTTTTCCGACACGTTAAGCATGATTGATCTGGCTGAGGCACGGCCACTGCAGTCCATGTCGCTGGCCTTGGGATCGAATCAAAAAATGAACCTTGCCCGCAAAGGGGAACTGTTCTTTAACGACGCGCGCCTGTGTTTTCAGGGCTGGCAGAGTTGTTCCAGTTGCCACCCCGGCGATGCGCGGGCGGACGCATTGAACTGGGATCTGCCGAACGACGGCTTGGGCAATCCAAAAAACACACGGAGTTTGTTGCTGGCCTGCCAACTGCCGCCGGCGATGGCCTTGGGCGTCCGCTCCAACGCCGAAGTTGCGGTTACAGCGGGACTCAAGTTCATCCTATTCACCAACCAGCCAAAAGCGGTTTCGGTGGCGATTGTCAAATACCTAAAATCGTTAAAACCGGTGCCCAGTCCCTGGCTTGAACATGGTAAACTGTCCCCGGCGGCCCAACGCGGTCAAATCATTTTTTCTAAGGCGGGTTGCGCGGATTGCCATGTGCCGGGATTATTTGCGGATTTGCGTTCCCACAATGTCGGCACAGGGGTGTTTTATGATGGCGCGAATCCGCGCTTTTACACCCCCACCTTGATTGAGGTTTGGCGCACCGCGCCTTATCTCCACACCGGATCTGCCGTGACCATCCGGGATGTTCTGACCACTCGCAATCCGAGCGGGTTACATGGGCAGGCATCTGACCTTTCCGGTCAGGAGTTGGATGACCTCTGCGCCTATGTGCTTTCGCTGTAAACAAGCGCGGCTAAAAACGCAAAGGGCAAATGCCTGGGAGGCCGGAAGTTCAAGCCGGAATCATTGTTACATCGCGGTTAAATCAACCGCTTGGAATTCGCACGCTCGCAGCCAGAAGCACGGAAAGTGAACACCCTGTTGGGTTGTTTTTAAACCCATCGGCAGGACAATGGGCGCTAGTTTTTGATAGAAAAATTATTTTTTTTAAGAAGATAAACCTGACAAAACCAACCTGCAAAATACATGAAAAACAAACTCTCTTGGATACCGGTCTCGCTCACCTGCGTGGGAGTGGCAATCCTGTTACTGAATTTTATCGGCGGCGCGAATGCTGCCACATTAACTTTCACCAGCTCCGGCTCTTGGACTTGTCCAAGTGGGGTGACCTCGATCACCGTTGAATGTTATGGCGGTGGTGGCGCAGGCGGAGCTGCAATAAATGGCGGGAGTGCTGGAGCAGGTGGTGGCGGTGGTGCAGGCGGATCTTATGCCATGAGCGTTTTGACAGTTGTTCCCACTCATGTTTATACGATTACAGTGGGTGCGGGCGGAACCAGTGCGAGCGGCACATCTACCGCCGGCACCTCATCATCTTTCATAAATGTCAGCGATAGTGTTAATGTCACGGCCCAAGGCGGTGCCGCCGGGACAAGCATCAATGGCACGACGGTTCCGAACAATGGCGGTTCCGGTTCCACTTCGACCAGCACCGGCACTACTTTATATGCTGGCGGCAGTGGTGCCGCAGGCACTGCGAGCGGTGGTGGGGGTGGGGGTGGAAGTGCCGGATCTGCTTCTGCGGGAAACAATGGGAGCAGTTCAACCGCTGGTGCGGCCGTTACCGGCGGCGGTGCTGGCGGCGCCGGGAAAACTTCGCTTGGAAGCGGCACCGCAGGTTCATTTGGTGCCGGCGGCGGCGGGGCTTACTCCAAGTCTTCATCCACCCAAGAAAACGGCGGCGCGGGCGGCGCAGGTGCGGTTATTGTTACTCCTGCCACGGTTCCTTTTACTCAGGGCAATCTGGTGGTGGAACGGTTGGGAGATGGAACAACTGAAACGTTGGC
>Ga0302281_10003691_pt1 | contig 10573 bp, 6 predicted proteins | sample III_Fen_E1_2_FD_198762 | JGI IMG/M metagenome (GOLD analysis project Ga0302281, IMG submission 198762) | Peat permafrost microbial communities from Stordalen Mire near Abisko, Sweden - III_Fen_E1_2 | ecosystem: Environmental > Terrestrial > Soil > Wetlands > Permafrost | place: Sweden: Abisko...
TACGAGCTTGAATCCAAGGCTGCTCACTGTGCGCCTGCGCTTCCAAATCAGAACCACTGAGCGGCGCGTAAACTTCAAGTACGTTATTAATGTGGAGCCGATCATCCTCAGAAATGGCATCTGGATCAAAACCAGGAGTCATGTCAGACTCGTCAATGGCTGAGTAAAGGGTTTTTGTCGCGGCAAATCGGTCGTAAATCTCACGATTCACAGGGCCATGCACCCACGCCTGAAATTTTCCATCAAACAAGGGCTTGCCGCTGAAGGCGAGGCTCCACGCCTGCACATAATAAAGCAGCTTTTGCAGCTTTAAAACGTTAAGCTGCTCACCGCCAGTCCGGCACATCAGTATGATGTAGTCGCAAACTTGATTAGCTGTGGCCATATATTTCCCAAATCCGCCGAGGCGTCCAGCCCGGAAGGAAGCCGACGCGAAGAGGATAAAAGCCTTACTTTAATCCATGACTAGCCTTCGGGGTATTGTTAATACGAATCTTGTAGAAAGTCGAGCCAAAATTCAAAGCGCGAAACCGCAAGCCAGCAAAAAGTCGGCAAATCTCCATTTGAATCACCATTCGCCGCCCCAGTTTAAGCATGCGCCCCACACACATGCAGCGAATACCACCTACACAAACCTACACACACAAGACGACATTTTCTGCATTTTCCTGCATTTAGACGCAAATTGATGGTCTGCATAAATCGTTGATACTGAAACAAGTTGCGTGTTATCAACGTTTTGTAATTTCGCCCAGACCGAGTTCGAATCTCCCCACCCCGACCATTTTTAAGGGGTTTTTCTTCTTTCGCGCAGTTTCCCAGGGCGTTGCTGATTGTTTTCCCTTTTTATTTGCGTGATACGCAGTGTCTTGTTTCGCCCTTTCCGGAATGGTGTCGGGAGGGAGTCTTCGCCGCGCCGGATAGTCGAACATTTCATCCGCGTCGGATTTCTGATCCCTGGAATCGGATCTCGATCCGGTAAACTTTCTTGGTGCGGCAAGTCAGCTTGCCGGTAGCCAGTTCGATTTGATCCGGGATTTCGATCCGGTGGATGTCCACCCCGGCGTGATAACCGCGTTCCGAAAACACATCAATCAACATGGCCAGGGCCAGCGAATTATCCAGGAGCTCATCTTCTGTGTTGATGTGAGCCGTGCCGGAAATCGCGTGGCGCAGAACGATCGGGATGATCCTGCTTTCGATAAACTCAATGACACTGGCAAAAAGCGGGCCGTGTTCCAGTTCATAGCTGTCCAGCCGCTTCACCAGCTCTTGGCGGGCATGAATGATGATGTCGCTCGCCACGGGCACCCCACGGAGCCGGTCCACCGTGCGAGAGTCAAGTTCCAGCGTGCTTTGATACTCCAGTTCGCGCAGGATGTTTTCCTCCACCTCGGCAATCGGGCCCTGGGCGTTGATGAAGTGGTAATGGAAAATTTCCTTTAAAGACTGCAAAGCCTCCCAGGTTTGCTCCTTAAAAATGCGGTAGCGCCGGCGGGCCAGGGACTCGTCGTGATCGGTCGGTCGGTCTTCCGGCAGCGGGGTGTTGGCCGTACGCGAGGCTAGTTCCATGAGCGCCGTGGTTTCGCGCCCGCGCTTGAGTTGGCGAGCCACGGATTCCTTCTCGTCCACGAACAGCACCATGATGTGAATGGTTGGCTGACGAAAATGAATACTCAAGGGAGTGTTGTAAAATTCCCGGCGCAGGGCGTGCATTTTGTCCACCAGCAGCTTCAAACATTCGACCTGCACATGGGTACGTGGGAAACCATCCAGAATGACTCCGTCATGATATTCTGCGCGGAGCAACTCATGCAGCACCAGCCCGATAACGTCCCGGTCACCGACCATGTTGCCGGCGGCTTTCAGAGCGCGGGCCGCGGGCGTATTGAGCAACGAACTGATCACGATCGGCTTGCAGGTCAAACCCCGGACTTTGGCGATGAAGGCGGTATTGGTGCCCTTGCCAGCACCAGGCGCGCCGCCCAACAGGATGATCTCCTTGGGAAAACGCATGCGCTCGTGACCGAATTCCGACTCAAGCTCACGCCAGATGGATCCAAAAATAAGCTGGGCGTCCTTGATTTCAAGATCGTTGCGCTTGGTCACGCCTGGGGCAACCGGTGGCGGAACGGGCTCAGTGGGTGCGGTCATAGAATTAAAACGCGAACACTCACCATGCCCGCCTTCAGCATTTAGTTTGCGGATAATTACTGGCGCGGTCAACCTGTCTTCGATCTTGCGCCGGGGTGTGTCCTTCCGCCGAAATGGCGAGCTTTCATCGACGTGCATGAATCTCAGTCACGCCGCAAAGAACATTCCTGTTGATCTGCCCGGCTTGCCACCAGTTCTCGCAGCGCGAGAACTGCCACATTCTTCCGCAACCCCTGTCATCATAATGTCGTCAATTAATTCAATGGTATTCGTTTGTAAATCGGTTTATTGGTGGTGGTGAAATCATGCTGAAAAGTTTTTGCATCCGGCTGTTGCTTGCGCTTGCGCTCGGCGAAATCGCAGCGCAATCACCGGCCCGGGCCTCGGACTTTCGGCATGACGTCCAGCCGATTCTGGAAAACTACTGCTACGATTGCCATGCGGATGGTGAAAACAAAGGAGGCGTGGCCTTTGATAAGTTTAATCCCGACGCCAATCCCGCCGAGAGCCGGGACCTTTGGCTGAAGGCACTCAAAAATCTCCGCAGCGGTCTTATGCCCCCGGCAAAAAAAGCGCAGCCGACCGATGCGGAAAAGCAGGTCATCCTGGGCTGGATCAAGTCGGATATCTTCGGCATCGACCCCAATAATCCAGACCCGGGCCGGGTCACGGTGAGCCGCTTGAATCGCGAGGAGTATCGCAATACCGTGCGCGATTTGCTGGGCGTGGATTATGACACGCAGGCCGAATTTCCGCCGGATGACACCGGCAACGGCTTTGACAACAACGGCGACGTGCTGACGCTCTCGCCGACCTTGCTGGAAAAGTATTTGAACGCCGCCCAGGAGATTGTTTCACAAGTTGTGCCGGTCACCTCGAAAGTAATTGCCGAACGGGTCATCAGCGGAGGGGAACTTGCGATGGATGCTGGAACCCCCAAAAAGTCCCTTTCGTTTTCCTATTATGATTCCACTTCGGTCGCCCACCCTTTCCAAATTCAGCACCCGGGCCGCTATCAACTCGTCTTAAACATCTCGGCCGATGAGCGGTATGTTGAAGACCAGTTCGATTACAACCAGTGCCGCTTCGTTATGGCGGTGGACGGCCAGGAATTGTTCCACCGTGACTTCAGCCGCGAAGGCGGCCAGGCGTTTCATTTCCAGTTTGACCAGCAATGGACCAGCGGCGACCACGTGATCTCTTTCCACGTGGAACCGCTGGCGCCCGAACGGGAACAAATCCGGTCGCTGAACCTGCGGATTAATTCGGTGACGTTGCGCGGGCCGTTCGATGAAAAATATTACGTCACGCCCGCCGATTACCGGCGTTTCTTTCCGAAGGACGTGCCCACTGGTGCCGCTGCCCGCCGCGATTACGCCCATGAGCTGCTTAAAAATTTCGCCACCAAGGCGTTTCGCCGCCCGGCGGAAGACCAGGATGTGAGTCGCCTCGTAAAATTGGCAGAAGCAGTCTATTCGCAGCCGCACCAGACGTTCGAAGCTGGCATCGCGCAAGCCATGTTGGCTGTGCTCGCGTCGCCGCGTTTTCTTTTTCGAGAAGAAACCCTTGAGCCGGCCGGCGCCAAGGCATCCGCCGCTTTCGTGGATGAATATTCGCTCGCCTCGCGCCTGTCGTATTTTCTCTGGTCTTCCATGCCGGATGAAGAACTGTTCCAGCAGGCGGCCGCGGGAACGCTTCGCACAAATCTGGATGCCCAGATCAAGCGGATGATCGCGGACCCGCGCTCCGAGGCATTGACCAAAAATTTCGGCGGCCAATGGTTGCAGACGCGGGACATCATGATTGTACCGATCAAGGCTGGCAGGGTGCTGGTGCAGGACGGGGTTTCCAAAACCGACCCAATCGCCATCAGCGCGGTCGGGGCGGAACACCTATCGAAGGGTTTTTCGGAGGCGGATCTGGATACGATTACGCGCCTTAATTTCCAAGGTGAAGCGGATTCGTATTTTAACTACATCATGCATCAAGACCGCGATGTGGCGGAGTTCGTGGACAGTGATTACACGTTTCTCAACGGGCGGTTGGCGCGGTTTTACGGCCTGAGCGAACTCGCCGTGCAGGGTGACGAGTTGCGCAAAGTCACCCTGCCGGCGGACAGCACCCGTGGCGGCGTGCTCACCATGGGAAGCGTCCTCGCCGTGACGTCCAATCCCACGCGCACCTCGCCGGTCAAGCGCGGCCTGTTCATCCTCGATAACATTCTTGGCATCCCTTCCCCGCCGCCGCCGCCGAACATACCGCCGCTGGAGAATGCTGTCTCTGCCGTGGCTGGCCATACGCCGACCTTGCGCGAGGCATTGTCCATTCACCGAACCCAGCCGATGTGCGCGTCGTGCCATGACCGGCTGGACCCGCCGGGCTTGGCGCTGGAAAATTTTAACGCCATCGGCATGTGGCGGGACCAGGACCATGGCCAGCCCATTGAAACCACCGGCCAGCTTGCCACGGGCGAAACCTTCCACAACGTCCGTGAATTGAAGCAACTTCTGGCCACCAAGCATCGCACGGATTTTTATCGATGCCTCACGGAGAAAATGCTTACGTATGCGCTGGGCCGTGGCCTGGAATATTACGACGTCGAAACCGTGGATCAAATCGTGGCGCAGTTGCAGAAGAACCATGGTCGGTTTTCCGTGCTGGTGGCGGGCGTGATCGATTCCGCGCCCTTTCAAAAAGGCCGCACTGCGATTGCCTTGGGCGAAAATGAGCCCCCGAAATCGTCTGAGCATTTTGCGAACGTAAAATAAGCGAAAGGTACAATATGAAACAGAGCCATATGCAATCCGCCGCCCAACGCCGTGCCAGCCTCAGCCGCCGCCATTTCCTGCGCGGGGTCGGCGCGTGCCTGGCCTTGCCCGCCTTGGAATCGTTTTTTCCGTGGAAACTCGTGGCTGCCGAAAATGCCGGTGGCGGCCTCGCCCTCACTGCCAGTGGCGCACCGCTTCGATCGGCATTTATTTTCTTTCCCAATGGCGCCATCCAGCCCAATTGGTGGCCGGACACCCCGGGCGCGGACTTCAAATTTAATTCCACCCTCCAGCCCTTGGCGGATTGCCGGGACTACGTCCGCGTGCTCGGGGGACTGGACCATCTAAACGCCATCGGCGGCGTGGATGGCGGGGGCGATCACGCGCGCGGCAATGCGGTCTTCCTGACCGGCATGCATATCAAGAAAAGCGCCACCGATTTGCATGACGGCATTTCCATTGATCAGCTTATGGCTGCAAAGGTGGGGCGCGCCACGCGTTTTCCCTCGCTTGAGCTGACTTGTGACGATGCGCGGAAGACGGGCGCGTGCGACGCCGGCTATTCCTGCGCCTACCAGTATAATTTGTCCTGGAGCTCGCCCAATACGCCGGTGCCCGCTGAGTTTAATCCGCGCTCGGTGTTCGAGCGTTTATTCGGCCCCGGCGAGCATGGCCAGCGCGTGCAAAACAACCAAATCCGCCAAAAGGCTCAGCAATCGGTGCTCGATTTTGTCATGGATGACGCCCGCGACATGCAAAAGCGTTTGACCGGCACGGACCGGGACAAATTGGACCAATACTTTACCAGCGTGCGCGAAGTCGAGGCGCGCATCCAGCGGGCGGAGCAATTTGGCCCCGCCCCAGATCCGTTGATCGAGACGCCTGATGGAGTTCCATCCGACCAGACAGAATATGTCGAGATCATGTACGAGCTGATGGCCTTGGCGTTTCAGACTGATTCCACACGCATCGCCACGTTCTGTCTCGCCCACGATGGCGACAACCGCTCGTTCAGCCAGATTGGTGTTCTCGAGGGGCATCACGACCTCTCGCATCATGAGAACAACCCCGAACGCATTGCCAAAGTCGCGAAGATTGACGAGTGGTACGCAGAAAAATTTGCCGGTTTCCTGAAAAAACTACAGTCCATGAAGGACGTGGACGGCCAGTCCGTGCTCCACAATTCCATGATTGTTTACGGAGGCGGCAATTCCGATGGCAACCGCCACACGCACACGAACCTGCCCATCGTACTGGCGGGCGGTGGCGGCGGCACGTTGTCGCCCGCGAGCTATGAGCGGTTTGGTTCGCTGCCGGCGTGCAATTTGTTTTTGAGCCTTGCCGACCGGATGGGAGTTCAGGGGCTGGAGCGGTTTGGAGATTCCACGGGACGGCTGGCCAAGATTTAAGGGCGCGGGTCCATGACCCGCAGCAACTTCGCCGGTCAGGACGGCTCCGAAATTGATTTGAGCCCTTTGAACTTTGGACATTGCTGCGGCTCACAGAGCCGCGCTCCGGAAAACCGGTCGTCAGTCATTTGCCGCCATTTTGTAAAAACTATGAAACTAAAACTGCTCCTCTGCCTCATCGCCGCCATCCCCATGCTTGCGCTCGCGCAGGACGCGCCGGAGGTGATTCATTTGTGGACCAACGGCGCGCCGGGTTTTGAATCGCGCAAGGACATTCCCGAGCAGGCCGCGAGCTATTGGGTGAGGAACATCAATAATCCGTCCATCACAGTGTTTCTTCCGCCCAAGGACAAGGCCAACGGTGCGGCGGTGGTCATTTGTCCCGGCGGCGGGTTTCGCGAGCTTGTTTACGAGGCCGAGGGCGTGCAGGCGGCGCAATATTTTAACCGCCTCGGCGTTGCGGCGTTTGTGCTGAAGTACCGCCTGTTCCGCGAAACCAATTCCGTTTACACGCCGGAGCAGCCACATCAGGATGGGCTGCGCGCCATGCGACTGGTGCGCAGCCGCGCGGCGGACTGGGGCATTGACACCAGGCGGATCGGCATGGTGGGCTTTTCCGCGGGCTGCGAAGTGGTCTCGATGACCACCTTTGGCGATACTGCGGGAAAGGTCGGCGCCGCCGACGCGGTTGAGCAGGCCGATGGGCGGCCGGATTTCATTGTGCAAGTCTATCCAGGACCGCTCGGAATTCCCGATCACGCGTTGCCGCCCGGTGCGCCGCCGGCATTCCTGCTCGTGGCCGATGACGACAACCACACGGATGCCATTCTCAAACTCTTCACCCTGTATCGCGCCGCCAAGGTTCCCGTGGAAGTCCATGTCTTTGCCAAGGGCGGTCACGGTTTCAACATGGGCCAGCGCTCCAAGTTGACCACAATCAAGGACTGGTCGCAGCGCCTGACCGACTGGATGGGTGACAATAATATTCTGGATCCAGCCGTGCCGGCCAAAGGGGTTAAGTAGCAGCCGTATGCTGTTTTCTCAGTGCGCGTTGGCAATCTGCCGTATCGCCGACTGCCAGTCGGCGGACCCGCACCTAGCCATAGATTTGAAGTTACGAGGTTTGCGTCCATGCAGATAGCCGACAAGTAAACATATTTGGGCGTGGCATGCTAAGGATGTTTCCGTGCACCACATCGCCAATCCTGAACATGTCCGCCAGTATCAACGACATGCCAGCTATTTTGACCACGGCTATGCCACAAAAATCATTTCAGATGGTTTGGGACGAAGTAATCCACATCGCTCAAATCGTGTGCACCAGTCCGGATTTTGAAACCTCCGTACCTTGTGGGACGCGATGCACCTTGGACGAGGAAGCGAAGCGGATGGAGACCGAGCTTTGGCAGCTATAAACGAGAGGTATCGCAAATTGGATGAACTTGTGAAATGATCCCAGTTCAAGGGATACAAAACTTGGGACGATCATCGGGCGGCGAATCCGACCGAAAGACCGATTAAGTCGGAAACTTGACTTTCGTTGGGGGTTGGCCAGATTTTGTCTTTAGGCATCGCTAAGCGCATTGAAATAATATGACTTCAGCCTCCACAGTTTTGATTCATGGCAGCGAGTGGAAGCTTTTAGACATTGAGGAATCAGTTGCTGATTGTCGTTGTCAGGAGTGGCGGCCAAAGCGTTGGGTTCGCCGTGATGCGCGCGTTCAGCGCGCAGGCAAGACTTCGCTTTATATCGGCCAGGAGTTTGACCCAGCGTTTTACGATTTGGTTCGCGGTGGTTGGCGTCACGACCATTGCCAGATTTGCTGGTGGGAGTTATCCGAGTCGAATGACGAGGCTCATTCGCTTGGCTACACCGATGGTCGCCACTGGATTTGCAGCGAGTGTTATCAGCAGTTTATTTGAGATGAGAGCCATGCTGCTTAACATGACTCCGCAGCCATCCGCCGTTGTCGCTGGCCGTTTCGTCGCGAGTCGGGGGCGGGGAGGGTTTCGAGGTAAGGCTGCATTAATATTTGGTAACTATTTACAATGAGCACAGAAAGTCAGGTTCAGCAGTTTGCCGATGGCGACCTTTATTTCTGGTTAGAGCAGGATTCGTCCATCATGCTCAAGGCGACATCCAATGGTGATCCAGTGGAGCTTGGAGCAGAAGAGGCCAGAGAGATTGGAGAGGCATTGATAGCATTGGCGAAGAAGTTGGAAGCACTTGATTCACCGAAGCATTAATTTGATATTTGACCGTGCGGCCAACAAGTCGCCCCAACAATCCGCCACACTGCTCCACCACGCTTCACAATTGACACCTGGCGCGTCCAATGAGCAAAAGCGCAACAATCCAGAGCGGGGAGGCTGGGCAAAGCGAGGAATCGTCTATCTAAATCTATCACCCTGAGCGCATTTTCGTGCTTTTTGTTGCATCTAAGCGAAAACACGCAAAGCCGTTGGAATCATGGGTTCCATTGATTGTATTGTGTTTTCAAGTTCTTTGCGACTTTGCTCTGGGCGAGTTCGAATCTACCCACCCCGACCATTTTTGATTTCCTGTCCCAACCTGCCTGATCACTTTTTGCGCCTTTGGCTTTGAAAATTGCTGGACTCTCCGTAACGTTGGCTTTTCAGTTTGCAATTTTAAGTTTGAATTCGCCTTTCAGCTTATTGCACCCGTAAACGATAAAATTGCCTCGGCGAATTCGGGTTAATGCTGTTGGGCAGCGAAATCGTAAAAGGTCCGGCATTGGTGAGCAAATTGGCGCTTACTGGCGTCCACGAATTGACCGGTTGGCTGAGATTGGTGCCCATCAGGGTGACATAATCGTAATTGCTAATGCCATTGGCGGCTTGCAAGGTTAAATTCAGGTTTGTCGCGGCAATGCTGGTGATCAAGGGAACGGGGTCGGCGTAAATCTGGAAAGCCGCCGTGATTTCGCCATCCGGACTGTCCCAATTGGTTCCTGCATCCGTGGTATAGGCTGTCGTGCGGGTGGCATTGGGGTTGTATGGATTAATTACCCAATAGCTGGTGGTATCCGCTGAATCGGTGCTGGCGACCAGCCAATATTGGACACCGGCACTCAATTGGATGGTTTTGGTCGGGACGAGGGATTGAACCGTGAACGGGACGCCATTGGAATTGATATTCGTGAGCAACCACGTTTCGATGGGGGTTCCAGGTTGGTGTTGCGACCCGGTGTAAAAATCCGAACACAAAGTGAACCGGATCTCATTGGGGCCGGTGGAACCCAGCCAATAATAAACCGGCACCAAGATGTGATCCAACGTTTCATTGGCACTGGATGAAAACGGCATCGCCTGCCAGTCGCTGAGCGAGCATCCCGCAGATTCATTGATGGTCGCATAGGTGAAATTGGGACCGAAAGTGTCAAAAATCAGCGGTGAGGCGGGAAGCAGGTTGGTGGCCCCATTAAAATACAATAAATCAGTGGGGCTGAATTGATTCGGGGCAAACGCAAAAATTCTTAACTCGTCCAACAATCCGTTGAAATTCTCGCCGCCTTGGATGTTCGCTGCGATGCGGAAAATGTCCGCCGATTGGAGCGGGTTGGGCAGCCCGGCTTGTGAACTGACAGGCACTCCGTTGGCATAAAAAGTGCCTATGCCATCGGAGAACACCAATGCCAGGTGGGTCCAGGTATTAGTCGGGGCGGCTGCATAACCGATATATCCCAAGCCCCCATAAATGGCGCCGAACGAATTTCCAAATTGATACAGGCCCCAGCCGGTGGTGCTGGAATTACCATCATAAACCAGAGAGGCCGTATTGTTATTGCTGGAAGGATTGACCCAAACTTCGACACCAAAATTATTGGTCAGGACCCGGATGGGCGCCGCGGAGCCGTATTGTCCCCCGAGATATTGTAAACTCAAGCTGCTCCCCGCGTTAGTTGCGGCGAGCGGCGCCACGTTGGTCGAGTATTGCGGGTAAACCAGCGAGTTAAGCCCATTTGTCGTTGGCGTGTTGGTCAGAATAAAGCGCACCACCGAATCAATGGTATTGGTGCTGGCGCCCGAGGCAATCGCCCCCGCATCACTTTCCCCCATATGCCAGTAATAAAACGTATTGACTGTGGCATCGCTTGGCAGGGCGATGCCCAGCACAGCCAGCAATAGAAATAACAAGAACCCTTTTTTCATATATTATGATCCCCAGCCGTAATTTTTGATTTGGTCTATTTTCGCCGACCGGCTTGGGGTCTTTCGTGA
>Ga0302281_10003701_pt1 | contig 10552 bp, 9 predicted proteins | sample III_Fen_E1_2_FD_198762 | JGI IMG/M metagenome (GOLD analysis project Ga0302281, IMG submission 198762) | Peat permafrost microbial communities from Stordalen Mire near Abisko, Sweden - III_Fen_E1_2 | ecosystem: Environmental > Terrestrial > Soil > Wetlands > Permafrost | place: Sweden: Abisko...
AACCAGTTCGGAGCATCGTTTGGAGGACCAGTCTTGAAGGACAAAACCTTCTTTTTCGTCGCCTATCAGGGGCAAACGGAAATCAATGGCGAGGCAGCCGGAGCCAAACAGACTACGATTCTGCCACAACTAACTTCCGACCGCTCCGCTGCGACGCTGGGCGCACAGTTTTGTCCTGCGAATCACTTGAACGCGGCTGGATATCTGACTAATGCGGGCGGAACCCAGGTGGCCTGCGACGGCTCGAACATCAATCCTGCAGCACTGGCGCTACTCAACTTCAAGCTGAGCAACGGCCAGTACGCCATTCCCAATCCGCAGGTGAACCTACCCACTACCGACCTCACGCAGCTCCAAGTCGGTCAGTCTACCTTTGCCATCCCCGCCAGTTACAAAGACAGTCAGTTCAGTGTAAACATCGACCAGGTTATGACGGAGAAGGACTCTCTCTCGGGAAGGTTCTTCTACTCACGGGCGCCAACGAATGAAGCCTTCTCGCAGAATGCCGCCAACGTTCCCGGCTGGGGTACCGATGAACTCGACCAGAACACGATGTTTGTCCTGGCGAACACGCACGTCTTCAACTCGAACCTAATCAACCTCGCGCGCTTTGGTTACATGCGCTTCAGCGGCTTTGCCATTGTCAGCAATCCTATCCAGGCCTCGGACCTGGGCATGAGCACGCCCACGGGTATGCCAGGCGTGGCTCCGGGCGTGAGCATCAGCGGACTGTTCACCACCGGAGACGCCGGCACGCCGTCGCAGTGGCAGAACACAAACAGTTTCATCTGGCAAGACACCGTCTCCCATACCCGCAGTCGCCATGACCTGCGGTTTGGCCTGGAGCTGAAGCGTCATGAAGTGGACATAAACGCGCCTTACAGCTCCGATGGACTGCTTCAGATCAACACGTTCGCGGATTTTCTGCTGGGGCAAAGCGCTTTGCAGAACGGCAGCCCCATCGGGGCGAGCAACGTGACAGAAAGTGGGGGCAGCTCCGGACTATTCCGCGAGAACGAGCGATACACAGACGCAGCGGCCTTTATTCAGGACGATATCAATTTGACGCGCCGACTTACTGTGAACGCCGGGCTGCGCTATGAGATCTTCGGTCCGCCGGTAGAAATCCACGGCCACTTTGCCAGCTTCGATCCATCGATTGCCGCAGGTCAAGTTCCGGCAACGGGATCGCTCAGCGGCTTTACTCTGCCGGCGAACTACACCGGTTGGGTCCCCGCGGGCGTAACGAAGACTCCGACCGCGGGTCTGTGGTCGACCGGCTATCACGACATCTCGCCGCGGCTGGGCTTCGCACTGCAGTTAACTCAAAAACCGGTCATCCTGCTCCGCGGCGGATACGGCATCTACTACGATCGCCCCTCGGGAGGTTTCGCCGAATCCCTGGTGGGACAGCAACCGTTTTCACTCGAGCAACTCTCTTACGGTGTGCAGAATGGCGGGGCAACACTCCAAAATCCCTTCAATCCGCTACTGCCGCCAACTTCCAGCTTCCCCGTTTATCAGCCGCGCATTACCGGCAAGGGCGCATTTACTTCCGGTGTGTCGCCGCACATCATCGACCCATGGACCCAGGAGTACAATCTGAACCTCCAGTACGCCTTCGCAAGGGACTTTCTGCTGGAAGCTGGCTACGTGGGCGCGCACACCACTCATTCTCCCGGAAGTGTCGAGTTCAACCAGGCCTTGTTAGCGAGTACGCAGAACCCGGTCAATGGCACCGCCATGAATACCGCGGCCAATGTTATCCAGCGGCTGCCCTTCGCCGGTATCTCCACGGGATCGCTCTTCTCCGAAACTGAGTTCAAAGCAAACTATAACTCACTGCAGATCAGCATTACCAAGCGGCTGGGGCATGGACTCCAGTTGCTCGCCAGTTACACCTGGTCAAAAATACTGGACGAAACCAGCGGTTCGGGGGGCGGCGATGTCTTCGAATTGTGGCTCGTGACCAACAACCAGAACAATCCGAGGCAGGCATACGGGTTGACGGACTTCGATCGCGACCAGAGGGCCGTCGTGAATTTTACCTGGACTTCGCCGAAGTTTCATCGAGCGCCGATGCTGGCCCGGCAGACGCTTTCGGACTGGGAATTCTCAGGCATCGCCGTGATTCAGTCAGGCAGCCCCATCACGGTGCTCGACGGCAACGCCGGCGCGGTTTATGGAAATTTCTTGAATAGGGCGCAGCGCGCCGGGTCGAATCCCTCCACGCAGGGTTCGCTCCATTCACGCGTGCTCAACGGATATCTCGACCCAAACGCATTTACTATTGCGCCGGAGGCTCCCAACGGAAGCGGGCCCGGAGATACGGACTTTGGCAACAGTGGTGTCGGCATTGTGCGCGGTCCAGGCCAGCACAATATGGATCTGGCCGTCGAGCGCATCTTCCCGGTAACCGCATCGAGCAGCTTTCGTTTTCGGGCTGAGTTTTTCAACCTCACGAATACGCCGCAATTCGCCAACCCAAATAACAATGTCAACTTCATCCTGAGTCCCACTGGTCCCGCCAACCAGAATCCTTCGTTTGGCATGATCAATGCGACCGCGGCGAATCCCCGGATTATCCAGTTCGCGGCAAAGTTCTTGTTCTGACGAACCGCGGTGCGGTTCCAGCAAACTACCGGGAGGGACACTTAACGATGACGGTCGAAGAGATAGAGTCCGCGTGTGATGCGTCCGAACCGCTCGACTTCTCCAGGCATGAGGTGGAGGTCCCAAAGCTTTCGCATGGGGAGATATTTTATCCTCTCGGGTTTCCGACTGAGTTGAGAACGAATTCTCTCGAGATCCTGTCGCAAGCTCGCAGCCTGTGGCCTGTTTTCGAGAAGCAATTCGATACGGAACTTATCCGCGTAGACGTGCATGTGGTGGAGAGCGACTCGAATGAGTGCCCTCCAACACCGGTCTGCCGGATCATGTACCCGCTACTGGTTAGCGTAGCGGATGCAGACAACTACAGCATCGCCCATCTTGACCGGAACAGGACACAGATTACGATCTCGCGGGCCGCCGAAAAGCACCGCAGCTATCTGGCGTATTTTTTTCTGGGATACGCTCCACATAGCCACATTCAATCCAGATACCTGACACCTATACATGGGGGATGCGTTGCTCTCGACGGCCGGGGAGTGTTGCTGTGTGGAGACTCAGGCGCCGGCAAATCGACTCTGTCGTACGCATGCGCGCGCGCAGGGTGGACTTATGTCTCTGACGACGCGAGTTCTCTGTTCAACAACGGCTCGGATCGTCTGATATTTGGCAATTGCCATCAGGTGCGTTTTCGCCCTTCTGCGGCGGAAATATTCCCCGAGTTGGACGGACTCGAAATTACGCCGCGGGCAGCAGGCAAGCCGTCTATCGAATTGCCGACTGCGCCGATGCCGGGGTTGACCTGTGCGCCTACCGCGCAGGTGGACTTCCTGGTGTTTCTCAACCGGCGCGGCCCCGGCCCTCCGGAATTGGTTCCCTATCGCAAGGAAGTGGCGAGGTATTTTATGCGGCAGGTCTTGTTCGGACCGGTGGAGTCGCTTGCCATGCAATACGCTGCGTTGGAGCGATTGCTGACAGCAGAAGTCTTTGAGTTGCGATACAGCGACTTGGATTGGGCGGTGCGCCGTCTGAAGACGCTTGTACAGGAGGGGCGCTAGTGGAACAGTTGCTACAGGCTGAGCCGGTTGAGGCACCGAGCCGAAATAGGATCTCCATCCGGAAGATCGCAGCTGCGTGGCTGCTGGAGAAAAGATTCAGCAGAAGTTTTTGGGTGTTCTTTGCGGTCGCCTTGTTTTTCGACTTCGGATTTTCGGTCTATTTTTTCCTGTTCAATCTCTACCTGCTGGATTTTCACTTCAATGAGCGAACCATCGGCCTCGTTGGAGGCGCGCTGGCCCTGGGATCGATGGCAGGAACGCTGCCTGTCGGATGGCTTGCGCGCAAGACCGGGCTGCGTCCGCTGCTGGCGATCTGCATGACCGCTGCCCCGCTCCTGGGGGTAGCGCGCGCAACAGTGATGTGGGAGCCGGCACAGATCGGCCTGGCGTTTCTGGCCGGGCTGGCGATGTGTATCTGGGGAGTCTGCTTCCTGCCAGCGCTGGCAAGGCTTACGACGGAGGAGAACCGCGCGTCTGCATTCAGTCTCAATTTCTCGTCGAGCATCGGCACTGCGGCGCTGGGCGTATTGGTATGCGGCTATCTGCCCCAGTGGTTGAAGATGGTTGGGCATGAGATGCAAGCCATGGAGGTAAAGAGGTTTATTCTGATCGGTGCCTGCGTTATTGCAGCGATTGGACTGATTCCTTTGCTGCGCCTGCGGTTGCCGTTGGAGGAGAGCGCGCCTCTTGCCCACGACAAGGCCGGAAATCGCCCATGGAGGGTGAATCCCTTTCTGCTGCGATTCTTGCCGGCGATGGCGCTGTGGGCGGCCGTGCAGGCTTCGTTTACGCCATTTGCCAATGTGTATCTGTCGCAGTATGTCCATATTCCCTTTGCGCGGATAGGGCTGATTTTCTCCGCAGCGCAGGTGCTTCAGTTGTGCGTGGTTCTCTTGACGCCGTTGGTTTTTCGCTGGCTGGGCCTGATCAATGGGATTGTTGCAACACAGCTGGCCACAGCTGTGGTCATGGGCTGCCTGGCGGGAACCCACGATCGAAGGCTGGCGGTTGCGCTTTACCTGAGCTTTTCCGCGATGCAATGGATGAGTTCTCCGGGGCTCTACAACCTCCTAATGAGCAGAACACCTGACGAGGAGCGCAGTATGGCGGCGGCGATGACGTTGTTCTGCAATGCGCTGCTTCAGTCCTGCGCTACGGCGGTCGCGGGAATATTGTTCGTACGATTTGGGTACCCGCACACACTTTTGGGGATTGCCGCGTTGGCGCTGACAGCGGCGATTCTTTTCGAAACTTTGGTTTCGCCGGCAGGCCGTCGCACGCCGCCGCTGCAACTGTAGCCGGACGGGTGGACCAGGACGCTATGGGTTGAAAAAGCGCAGCAGTTTCTCCTCGTCATGTCGGCTCAGCGAGGCGCGAACGCGCATGTGGCGCACGATGGTGCCGGATATGCCGGGCGAGAACCCTTCGGGTGCCGAGTGGCAGCGAGAGCAGTTCTGTTTGAAGATGCGCTCGCCGTCATCTTGCTGCTGACCGGTTTGCTTTTGAACAGCGGACTTGCTGGCCGGCGCGATTACCGGCGTGTTGTTCTTTTGTGCGGCAACTGCGAGCGCTGAAACCGTAGCCAGGAGAACGACACCAAATATTAAGTGCTTTGATCTCATTGCTGTTTTCCCTTCCAGGTTGGGAAGAGGAAGCGATAAACGATCCCTGTTTCCCAGATATTGTGATTGTTCGTTGCAGAGAATTGCCGCGCATAGCTGGTAAGAATCCTGGTGTTGTGCGGCAAGTTGTAATCAAGAGCAAAGTCGGCTTGCTGAGTATTCATCAGCGGGAGGCCGTCGCTGACAATGGTGTCGCGGCGGAAGGTCTGCTGAATGCGGAACACAGGTTCCAGGCGGCCAACCACGCTGTCAGCACCCCCGAAAGCTTGCATTCTGTAGTCGGCCTCAATCCAGTAGCCCTGGGCGTGCTGGCCTCGGGAAAACTCGGAACGCAGGCGGAAGGCTGTATCCTTGGGCTCCCACCAGGCATGAGCGCCATAGAAGTTCTCATGCGTCCCTTGCAAGAGACGATCATAGGAGAGCCCCACTTCAAGGCGCGGTTCGGGCAAGTACAGTCTTGTGCTTCCACCACTGCCACGATGAGCGCTGAACTGTTCGTTGGCGCTGCGAGTCGAATAGAAATAGCTGTAGTCGATCGAGTACTTGTTGCGTTGGATGGCATTGCCGCGCAGCATCCCGCCAAGGCCGTTCCCACTGGACAAGAGGCCGAGAGGCAAAATTAATGGGCCATCCTGGAAATTGCTAATCCAGATTGGAGTAAGGCGATCATTGTAGGTGTTGAATGGAATGAGGAAATAGCCGCTTACGGCGGTAAATTGGTGGGACGCAATGTAATCGCCTTGCAGGTAAGTAAGGCCAATGAAGTGCGTGTGGTTGTAGCCCGACTGGTTGCCGCCATCGGGCGCAAAACTCTCGAGCAGCGCAGCACGCGACTCAACAAGTATGTGCTGGCCGAGGGGAGAGGCAAGCAGCGGCTCGATAATGGGAAGATAAGTGGTGTTGCCGGCATTAGTGCGGGTGAGAAAGCCGGCGCCTCCAGAAATGAGAGGTGTGTCCTGCGCTGAGCCGTGATGCGCAATAGCGAGGGCGGCCAGCGCGCATAAGAAATAGTGGATCGCGTGTGCCGATGCGCAAAGCTTGAAGGAATGAGTCACACGTAACATTCAAACACCTTAGCGGATACCGCGGGGACCTGTGTCGCTTGATTGTCTGTTAGTTGTCGATTTCTTGTCATTTCACTCAGGGTGGCCCGAGTTGAGTTCCGTCGCGCCTCCAAATCGCGGTCTCAAAGATTGTTTCGACGCGTTCGCGGCAATTTCTTATCGAATTTAATAATCAACAATGCAGTGACATTCACCTTACAGCTACATGACAACTCGTTGTCGGGACCTGCCTAGTGTAGGAACAGCTTGTAGCCCGCTCATATGCTTGCGCCGATAGGTCAAACGCGGATCGAAGCCTTGGTTGTACGAAGACGGCAGCACCATGAGCGAACGTAACTCGATGTAACTCCACTTGAGACTTCTTTCGAGGACATTCGAATGAACCTGAAGTTCGCGTTGCCCATCGTCATTGCCGCAATGCTGGTTGCGGCGCAATTGCTCGCTGTGACAACCTACGCCGAGGGCGGACCGCGCCGTATTGAGGTGACCGCGAAGCGATTCGAATTTACACCCGCCGAGATCACATTGCAAAAGGGCGTGCCGGTTGTGCTGGTGTTGAAGAGCGCAGATGTGGCGCACGGCATCCGCTTCAAGGAACTCGGCATCGAGGGCAAAGTGGGCAAAAGCGGGACCACCGAGATTGCCTTTACCCCTGGCAAGACCGGCACGTTTGTCGGCCACTGCTATGTGTTTTGCGGATCTGGCCACGGCGGGATGACACTTACTCTGCGTGTTGTGGAGTAAGCGCATGTTGCGTTGCTTCCTTCCCATCGTCAGCGCGTCACTGCTCGCCATCCTGCTTGTGGGCTGCAAGGCCGGTCCGCCGGGAAAGGGTGAGACCGCGGTCATGCGCTGGGCCAAGCACAAAACCCTGGTGCGTAACAAGGCGCAAAAGAACCCGCTCAAGGACAGCGCTGCAGGGGTTGCCGACGGCAAGGAAGCATTTACGCATTACTGCATAGCATGTCACGGGTTGGATGGGCAGAACACAGGCGTTCCATTTGCCGATCGCATGTCGCCGCCGGTGCCGTCGCTGGCTGGAAGCGACATACAGTCCTATACCGACGGGCAGTTGAAGTGGATCATCGACTATGGCATCTGGCCCTCTGGCATGCCCGGCTCGAAGAACACACTGAGCGACGACGAGATCTGGTCCATTGTGCTTTATTTGCGCCACCTGCCGCCGGCGGGCAGCCTGGGCGAGCCGGAGATGTACACCCACTAACTCCCCGTATGGGAAGCTAGGTCCTCGATGAACATATCCACTCTGGAATCCGGAAGAACCGCGCTGCGAATCCAGCCTGAGGTCACGGCGCTGCTCCGTGCACTTCAGTTGGGCAAGCCGGACACCACCTTCCTCGAGAAGCTATCTGAGAAAGAGTGGACCAGCCTGCTCGAATTCTGCAACATCGCCCACCTTACGTTGCCGCTTGCGCAACTTCCTATGAAGAAATTTCCGTACTGGGTTGTCGAGCGGCTCAGAACCAATCTCGCAGACAATGCCTTGGTGATCACCCAAAAGCGGCCATAGATGATCACCTGAAAACCGGCCATAGGAAATAGCCCGAGACATGAGCTCCGACTGAGGGCAATTAGCCTCAGTTGGCATGGGAAATGTCTTGAGCAACGATAAGCGGGATCAGGTGATCGCGCTGGGGCGGCTTGGATGGTCTCTTCGGCGGATCGAGCTTGCTACAGGGGTGCGGCGGGAGACGGCCGGGGATTATCTCCGGTTGGTGGGGATCGCGCTGCGAGCGCCGGGAGGCTGGGGACACCATCCTCCGGCAAAACCGGCCATCGAAGTGATCACCGGCTCTGTCGATTCAAGCGCAGCCGCCGATCCAAAACCGGCCATCGAAGTGATCACCGGCTTTTTGCCATCTGGGGCGGTTCCGGCGCAGGACGGCCCGCGCACGGTCAGTGCCAGTGAACCCTACCGCGAGCTGATCGCGCTGGAGTTGGAGCGCGGGCGCAACGCGATGGGCATCTGGCAGGATCTGGTCGATGGCCACGGCTTCACGGGCGGCTATCAGAGCGTGAGGCGCTTCGTGCGAGGTCTGCGCGAAGCCGGATCGCCCGATGCGCGTGTGATCATCGAGACGCGGCCTGGCGAAGAGTGCCAGGTGGATTACGGCACCGGTCCGATGGTGCGCGATCCGGACAGCGGCAAGTACCGGCGCACGCGGCTGTTCGTGATGACGCTGGGTTACAGCCGCAAGTCGGTTCGACTGCTGGCGTTCAAATCGAGTTCACGAGTGTGGGCCGAGCTGCACGAGAAGGCATTTCGGCGGCTGGGCGGCTCGACGCGGATCGCGGTCTCGGACAACTTGCGTGAAGGCGTACTGGCGCCGGACATCTACGATCCAGGCTTGAATCCCCTCTATCACGACGTTCTGGCGCACTACGGAGTAACCGCGCTGCCCTGCAAGGTACGCGACCCGGATCGCAAGGGCAAGGTTGAATCCGGCGTTGGCCATGCGCAAAAAACACCACTGAAGGGCAAGAAGTTCCAGAGCCTAGAAGAAGCGCAGGCGTATCTCGATCACTGGGAAGAAAAGTGGGCCGACAAGCGCATCCATGGCCGAACCAAGCGGCAGGTGGCGGCGATGTTCGCCGAAGAAAAGCCATATCTGCAAGCGTTGCCGTTGGAGCCGTTTCGCTACTACCAATACGGCGAGCGCACGGTGCATCTGGATGGCTGCGTCGAGGTTGAAGCGGCTTACTACGGAGCGCCGCCGGGATGGATCGGGCGTCAGGTCCATGTGCAGTGGGACGCGATGTATGTGCGGCTGCTCGATCCACGCACTGGCGAGCTGTTGCGTGAGCATCTGGGCCAGAAACGCGGCGGCCATCGCATCCGCGATGCGGACCGTCCGCGGCGCACGCCGCAACACACGCATCAGCTGCTGGCGCGGGCGCACAAGGCCGGAGCCAGCATCGGCGCGGTCTGCGACGCCATCCATCATCGCCAGGCCGAGGCGGGAATCCGCCGCATCATGGGCGTACTCTCGCTGGCCAAAAAGTACGGCTGCGTAGCCTGCGACCAGGCCTGCGCGGCGGCGCTGGAGTTCGGCGTGGCCGAGTACCGCTTCGTGCGCCGCTATCTTGAGCGCAGTCCGCAAGCACCGCTGAGCCTGCGCCAAGTCGATCCCCTGATCCGCGAACTGACCCAGTATCGCGACCTGATCCAACAACGTCTGGACTTCGAGGAAGGCACACTATGAATCTGATCGAACTCAATCGCGCCCTGCACCAACTGCGGCTGGGCGGCATGGTCGCCGTGCTGGAAACACGCCTGCTGCAAGCGCAATCTGAAAACATGGCTCCCATCGACCTGATCTCCACGCTGGTCTCCGATGAAATCGCCTGCCGCAGTGAACGCCTGCTGGCCCGGCGCCATAAGCAGGCGCAGTTCCGCGACGCAAACAAGCAACTGGATAACTTCGACTTCCAGTTCAACCCCAAGATGAATCGCAGTCTAATCTTCGATCTGGCCGCCGCGGGCTGGGTAGGGCGGCGCGAGGACTCACTGTTTTTAGGTCCACCTGGTTCGGGCAAGAGTCACATCGCGCAGGCCGTGGGACACGCAGTCATCCAGCAAGGCTACCGCGTGCTCTATCGCGAGGCACACGCTCTGTTGGAAGAACTTGCCGATGCCACGCTCGACGGCAAACGCAAGCAGCACATGGAACTGTTGACCACCGTTCCGCTGCTGATCATCGACGATCTCGGCATGCGCAAGCTGCCGCTGACCGCCGCCGAGGAACTGCTGGAAATCATCATGCGACGGTACGAACGCGCAAGCACGCTGCTCACATCGAACCGGCCGGTGGAAGACTGGGGCAAGCTGCTCGGAGACAGCGCCGCCGTCTCTGCCATGCTCGATCGGCTGCTGCACCATGGACACGTGCTCAAGTGCGGCCCGCGCAGTTGGCGAACCAAAACCAGCGGTGAGGGAAAAAGCCAATGACAAAAGCAAAGGCAAAAGCAAAAACAAAAGCGATAAGGATGCCGGGCAAAGAACGCCCGGCGGCGTCGCGACTCGTGATCCAGAAGCCTCTCCCGACGAAGCCTCACCATAGGAATCTTGGCAAAAACACGAAACCCTCTGCCGGCCAGCCCATCGGGCAAACCGCAGAGGGTCTCGATTACCGATTCCTTCGGAGCCAGCCCCGCGTCATCGGCCCTGGATCGCTCC
>Ga0302281_10003704_pt1 | contig 10545 bp, 10 predicted proteins | sample III_Fen_E1_2_FD_198762 | JGI IMG/M metagenome (GOLD analysis project Ga0302281, IMG submission 198762) | Peat permafrost microbial communities from Stordalen Mire near Abisko, Sweden - III_Fen_E1_2 | ecosystem: Environmental > Terrestrial > Soil > Wetlands > Permafrost | place: Sweden: Abisko...
TTTTTCCCTCAGTTCTTCGTAGGCCATGAAACGCGAGCAGCATTAGATCCCCCTCACCTTTTTATAGTCTTCTCCGTTGTAAAAAAGAGTATGTTGCAGGTAGACAGGATATTTATCGAACACTTATCTGCTTACATTACGTACCTTATTTTTCTTGAGCATGCTGAAGTCCAATTTATTGGCAGAGAGGTAATACTTGAACTTGGAGATGAAGGGTTCGTCAAATCCTTAGTTCGAGAGGGGAAGCCCTGGATTTTTCTTCTTCTCGGAAGCACCCATGAACGGGCAACCTCCTCTGGGCTTCTCTTCCTCCTCAGAATCAGAGTCTACCTATTTTTTCTAGTCTTTCTTGCCATTCATAGGACATTTCTCTGGATTATTTTCCCCCTATTTGTTGTTTTTCTTCATGAAGGGACACTGGCCCGCATCTCCAGCGTCGACTTTAGAGTGATCAAACTTCTCTTCCATTGAAGGCATCTCATTCTTTTCCGTTTTACTAAACAAACTACTCATTTTAGAGAACATCTTCAAGTGTTTGAGTATTGCAATTTAAAAATTTATATAGGTGAACTTAATATGTTTAAATATCTATGGATGGGAAATAATTTTATTAGCCAATCATTTTTGGGATGCTACACGAGGACGACGCGTCTACACCTTGAAATTTACATCAGTAAACTTGGATAATTTCCAAGGTTACGGTTTCTTCTCCCAGCTAAATTTTTAGAGGCGCTTGGCTGCAGCCTATTTTTGTAAATGGTGATTTTTGGTCTGAATCAAGCCATATGTACGATATAACAGGACAGTTTCCTTTTCGGAGTCATCATGCTATTGGTCTGTCGTTGATAGAAGGTATGCCTTGCGTACTGATCATCCTAACCGTAGCTGTTGGCAATAACCAATTTTACTGGATCTTACAGGCTAAAATATCATCAATTCTACTCTAGTGGCTTGCCATAAGCATGATTTTCCTCAGGCAGTTTAATTTTCACCACCTTTGACCCTTCCCGAGCACTCTTATACTGAGTTTTTGATTTTCGGAAGTCTGAAAACTGGGAGGAAGTATGCAACATGCCTTTGAGACACTGCTTGTTGGTTTCGATTAAATCTTTTTCTTTGTTGTTGTTTTGATTGTCGGAAGGATTGTGGTACTTCCATTTATACATTAGAAGATTGGCATGCTCAGGATCTTCATAGGTGTTCTTGCCGTAGACGAAGTTAGACTCGGGAATTTCATAGTTTGATGGTTTATTTTTGGCCAGCTAAGATTTGACGAGTAGCCTATTGCCTGTTCTATCCCATGGCATATAGCCTGGCTCATGGCGTTCAGACATAACTCCAAAAATAATTTTATTTAGCAAGTTTCAATTTAGTCGAATCCTTTCCATGTCAATCCCTCAATACATGAGTTAATGAGTATATGTTAAGGAATGAACGATCATCTTTTTCCTTGCCCTCCTTTGCCCTTGCTGGCCTGCTATTTTACAATATCTTCGTAAAGACCGTAAATGATGGTCACTGATAGAAGGATACCGGTTCCAGATCCAATGGCTCCAAGGAAATCAGCAAAAATGGTCAGTGTACCAGTAAAGATACCTCCGAGCAGCGCGGCAACGTTGATTAGCATGCTGAGTTTTTGATAAGTTCCGCTTTGAGTGTAACCTGTGACAGTCATTCCCTCGTTTTTAAGGTTATCGCAGATTTCCTTGGGTCCTTGTCCTGACACGCTGATCCAAGTCTTGCTGAAGAGTGCACAACCTAAATAAAAAAATATTTACTGCCGACAACGAAAAGGAAATAGAAAAGAGTGTGAATAGGATCAGTGAGAGCATCATAGAGTGTTCTGGGTGAGGTAATGTAATAGATAAGTCCTCCAACTGGAACAATTTGCCCTTGGTAGCCTGCCTCTTGCCAGCTACCAAAGATTGACGTAATGAAAGAGCCCTTGAAGTTACGATAGAGCATCTGCGAAAAGAAATAAACGTTTGAAACGAGAGCACTCATGAGAATGATGGGCATGTTGGATGTATAGAATAAACGGATAGGATATGATGCCCTGGAAGTGGTTTTATTGTTGGCTAGCGGTAAGACTACTTTGAATCCTTGGAAGTATATTACGATCAGGAACACGAAAACTGTACCAAGCACATTACTAAGATTCGGTAATGAATCACGGAACAGAGCATCTTGAATGGCTCCCATTTTGCTTTCTCTGAACCAAATTCCATAGAAAAGTTCTACGAAGGCTCCCTCGTACTGCTCGAGATCGGATGATCCAGTGTTAGTTTTGAATGATAGAGGGGAGAAGCAGTTCCAAATGATGGTTTCAGCCATGTTGATGGCGATGAAGATGCTGGTTGCGGAGTTGCCGATACCATATCCCTTGCCCAACATATCATCGAGGAGGATGGTGACTAAAGAAGCAAGAGTGAGCTGAAGTACAATTAGGATGGCGTTACCAGCACCAACCTCGGCAATATCGCCGTACATGCCAGACCAGGTGTAGGCAAAAGCCTGCCCAAATGCAATGACAATTCCTGCCAATTTTTGAACTCCCTCATATAAAGACTTCTCTTCTTTGTTGCTTTGGTCGATCTTGATAAGTTTAGCTCCGTTAAGGAGCTGCATGATCATGGAGGCAGTGACGATAGGAGAGATACCCAACTCCATCAAGGTGCCACGGTTTGAGGCGAGAATGGCTCTCATCCAGTAGAAGGGGTCGGACTATTCGCTTTTAATGATGCCATAGAGTGGTATTTGGCAGCACAAGAGATAGATGAGTATAACAATGCCAGTCCAGATCTGCTTGGTCTCGAAAGACACCTAAATGAGAGCACATTTACAGCCGCCAGAGGCGCCTCTATTTCTGGTATGATAGAAATTGCAGGCTTGAGGATATGAAGGAGTTTAGTTCCCTCTTCTGACTTAACCATACTGACCTTATAATCTAATATTAAACAACTTACGTGTATTTTAGAATCTCAACTAAGAATATACACACTCCAACAAATTAAAAGCATACTTAAATTAAAAATAGCCAATTTATGATTTCATCGCCAGATAAATATGCCATTAGCTTGCTTCAATCAGAAGACGCTCGCACCAATCAGTAACGTCGCGAGACTGCCGAAGAAGTAGTGTTTTGCCTATTTTCTGTAGTCCCATGGCATCTTCGGCAGCTGCAGAGCGCCTGCCTAGGTCTTGGCCCAAGGATATTGCTCCGTGAAATGGCAATCGGTTCCATATCGTTGAGCAGATCTCTAGTCGTAATTACCTGTCTAGGCAAGTCTTTCAATGACTGCGACGGAGGCTTGTTCCTTATTGAGTAATTCGCTTGATTTGGCAAAATCCTCGAGGTCTGAGCATGTATAAAAAAGTCTTCCAGCTTGATAAGCGTTGCCGCTAAACCATGATGTGTTCTTAAGCTCATCCAATCGACTCACGAAGCCCACAAATTTTTGCCTATCGACTCTTTATATTCTTTGACGGCAGGATGGGGTTTTAACTTGACTGGGAACGAACCCGAGCGAGAAAAGTAGACCATATCTGTTTTGGTAGTTCTTATCCTCGCGAGTGACGAGTGGGAGGACCAATTCGTAGCCCGGCTGATCAAACTCTCTTCGGGGTATGGGACAGGAAAGTCGATGAATGGGTCTTCCGACTACCTCCACTGACTATAATTCATAGTACCTCTGCGATAAAGCCAAGAATCGAGATTATCTCTGTTCCATGGAGGGTTTACGAGCTGTTCCTCAGTCAGTTTATAGACAGGAAGCTTAAGTTGACTCTTGCGGAATTCGACTTCTTTCTGGGCTCCAAAAGATTGCAGATAGGCATAGGCACTGAACAGACCTGACAAGAGGGAAGCTCCAAGTAACACTTTGCCTGCAATATGCGACCCTCCTGAGGACCTAACAAAGTTTGAAACCCTTGCGATATCTGGTACTTTAGACATGATTATTAATTATTATTGCAATAATATCATCCCAAATCAACAACTTTTACCTTCCAGACTCCTCTTCTTCCCTTCTGCATTATGGGAAGAGATGAGATCACATTAATAATATTTGAAATTTAAATAGATGAGCATGGACGACAGTCAAGAGGAATAAGATTGCACTGTTTATATAGAGGAACTTAAGAGCGATAACCCCTCTCTTAAGCTTAACGCTGCGAGTAAGATTTCAGCTATTGGGTCAGTGTTGGGTATTTCTGCAACCATACAGGTCATAGTCGTATCAAATAATAGCTCATCCCCTACCTTATAGAAATCATCTAACAAATGGACAACGACAACGAGTTTCTCATCAAAGTGTGCGAAGGGATACTCGATCTCAAGCAATACTGCAAAAATGCGAATGAACTCTCCTCGCTGATTTATCCCTTGCGAGTACTGGGGTCACTGGATCAGCCACCAGTACGGGATCAGGCTATCAATTGCCTCAAGAAATTAGCAGTTGGCCAGTCCAAAGGTATACTTGTTTAGATGCAGAATTCTACTAAAAATATTTCTTTCCCCTCATCATCACCATGAGTAACAAGACAGGCCCCTACTCCCCCAGAGTAGCAGCCTGTTGTCTTATCCCAGTTACATATCCCTTTGTTAATTAACAAAACCAAGCGCAGTTTAGAGCCATCTTCAAATCATTCGCCCTCGAATAGAACAGTCCTTTGGTCAGAAGAGCCGTTGCCTAAAACATCGAGGCATTTGCAAACGTAGTAGACAAGAAGATCATCCGTTCTGACTTCTTCGAGATCTGGCAATCTCTCATTGTCGATACGTTCGACATCATACGCATAAAAGCTTTAGAGTGCGCACCCATCGTTGCTCGAAACTTCAAGAAGGAGGAAACTACTGATAAATTCTTCAAGCTAATCAGATTCGTCGACTCGAATAAGAAATCATGGAGAGTTAGATATTCTTTGGTTGAGTGCCTTTCATCAATTCTTAACTACCTAGAGAAAGACATCATAAAGAAGGATGTGGTGGAATGCTTTTAGGAACTATTGAAAGATCAATAGGCTGAAGTTCGGGCCATCAGTCTAATAAAACTACCTGATCTAACACAAAAATTGTCTCCTCAGCAGAGTTGGACTGTATTCTTCCAGTATATTGAAAAAGCCTCGAAGGATGGGAATAAATAAGCAACGCCAACTGTCAAACTCGCACTTGTTGAGGCCATCATCCCTTATTTCAAGACCATCGATAAAGAAAAGATAATTTAATCAGGTATTCCCATTCTTACTCTCCTGTTGAAGGACGAGAACCAAGTCATTAGAATTGGTGTGATGACTAGGATAATGTAGCTGAATGATATGATTGGTAAGTAGAACACAATTAAATACCTGATACCCATTGTCGAGGGATGTCTGGTGGATAAAAAATGGAGATTTAAGTTGGCCATCGCCTAAAACATTATCAATCTCTTTAGAACTCTTAACTTTGATGAGCACAGATAGTTTTTATAGAAAATAATTAGCACTTTCCTCAAGGATCACAACTACATAGTCCGCGAGCAGACCATTAAATCTATCTCACAAATTAAGGACACAATAGGTGGGGAGAAATACTACTAACTTATCCAAAAATATATAAATATACTGAGTGGAGACATCAACTACGTTTACCGTGTGACTGCTTGTGCCTTTCTGCAGTACATCAAAAACCTAGACAAGAATCAGTTCATATAAATCTTCTCGATGATGAGTAAGCTTGTCATTATACAGATAAGAAAATGGAGACTGAAAAGATAGCCAACGTGCTGGTAGCCTACTTCATCAGCTACTCAAAAATGAAGACGCAACTGTCGCCTGCCTTTAAAAAATAGCTCCAACAGTTAGTAGCCAAAATTAAGGAGGAAAAACAGGACGAGGACGTGCTGTACTACGCTGCCAAGACAGAAGAATGATTTTGAACCATTATAATCCAATTACCAATTTCGCCTTTCACCTTAATGGCTAAATCCTGTGGATGACTGTATTTGAATTAGCACATCTAATAAGTTGTAATTTTGTTAATATTCTGAATGAAAGGCGAACTCATGCTAGGGGTACCTCATTGCTGATGCAGGCCAGATAAAAATAAAAGAAGATTAGACCGATAAAGCAGCCCACCAAATTAGCTCGTCCTCAGATCCTCCTCTAAAAAAATACCAAGCAGGAATAAAGTCATATTCGCGTGACTGAAAAATAAGTCAAATCGAAAATTGCCATCTCAGGTATCGTGCCGCAGGAGGAGCATAAAAACAACACTCGCGAAAGTATCTGCACCACTCTGCTCGAAAATGGAAATATTCAGTCTTTTATCGATCTGTTTTACATCTCCCATAAGTGTCTGCCCAACGTCATGGAGACCAAGAACTACTTCGGCGAAAAACTACATATTCCAGAGTAATCGCTGATGTATTTAGACTGCCGCAGGATGAAGAATCTACTCTTCAGTTCTACTTGGATTTCGCTAACTCACTCACCAAAGCAGAAGTCAAACCTGATAGCTCAAGAGATCAGAAGGAGGCAGCCATGAATTAATATAATTCTATCGCCTTCAACTATGAGGACCAAGGAGATTTCGTCACTGCAGCCTACTTCTATCAGAAAGTCATCGAACTCGCTATTTCCTGTAAAGTAAAACATGGGTAATGTAGAACAAACAGTTTTAAATGGTAGCTGTGCTGGGACTGGGAAAGTGCCATGATCAATGCAAAAAGAGAGACAAGGCTATCTAGATTCTATAGGAAGCGTTTGATAATGCTAGTACCTTGCACGATAAAGAACAGAGGACTGAGATGGTGAAGCTCATTGGCAAATAACTCATTTAGATTCATATTGAGAAAGCGGAGGAGTTGGTGAAATTCAACTATGAGGAAGCGCTCAAATCGTATGAGGCCGCCTTGATAATCACACAAAGAGCAAATGAAAGATAAAGCTAGGCGAGGATTTCCCATAAAATCGGAGAGCTCTACTATCTCGAGGGTCATTTCTAAAAAAGTGTTGACTATCAATAAAAATACCTATAAAAGTTGCAACTTGCCATTGAGGATGAGATCGTCAAGGAGGTGGAAGAGGGGGCTGAGAAGAAAGAAAGTCAAGGCTCTTTAAAACTCAAAGAAATGTAAGCTCATGCCAGTTTGGCAAAATGCTACCTGAAGTTGAAGAGCATTGAAAAGGCAGAAGTCCATCTAAACTAATATAATAAAATGGCCAAGTAGGCCAAAGCTCAAAATTCAGTGGCTGACAGTTCCTACTATCTGGCTAAATTTTTTGAGTAAAAAGGGGAAAAGGATAGAGCCATCCTGTACTACCAATCCTACTTCTAAGCAGCCAAATCCTAAAAGCCCGACAAGAAAGATCGCAAGTTGGTGGACAAGGCGCGTGTGACTTACGCGATTGCGAAGGCAAACAAAAACATGTAGAAATATATAAATTTATTCTAAGGTGAGTCGAGTTTGAAGAACGTGCTGGAGTGGAAGATAAAGAGAATCCTGAAGTGATTAATATAGCTTTGATTTGGAAGGCGTCTCTTTCTGGGGTCTGGACTATATAGGCTACGGATTTAATTAGTAATTATTATATCTTGTAAGTAAATCCAATCGTAAATTTATTCTTATAAAACAATAAAATACTTGTCTTACACCATGACTGACCGCCATAACAGCATCTTCCACACTCCAGAGAAAACAGGTAAAATGGGGGACACGCTCTCGGAGTTCTCCACGGAAAGCCGCGAAAAGAATGCCAATAACAGCTATTCTAGTAAATTCATAGGATCCACCCCTGACCTTAAAAGTACCACCCCATTGATTTAGATTACATCAGCGCCTTCAGTCCCTACTCACAATGTGAATCCATGGAAGATATCTGCGAAGGAGAGAGATATTCCGTCACTGACCGATACATTCCCAGCCGGAAATTGTTGAAGAAAGACTCGTTATTCACGGATGAAGAGTAGGAAAACAATGTGGAGAACGAGATGGTGAAAAGCGAAGATGAGGAATCCACCATATCAAATCTCTACCGCAGGTACATCATGTCTGAATCCCCCAAAAAAGGCAGGGAAACACTCATATAAACATTCGAAAACACCAACATTCTGAAGTACACCAACAAAACCGCCAACTGCTTCGGAGAAACCCCCCTCACCAACAAAAATTGCAGTCTTGATTTCACCGAGGAATTATCCAATTGCTCACCAAAAAAGAGAAAGATCAATAAACTGCCCTGCAAAGTACTGGATGCCCCTGCTCTCCAGGATGACTACTATCTTAATTTGATCGACTGGTCTACCCAGAGCTTATTAGCTGTTGGATTATCGTCCAGCGTCTATATATGGAATTCATCCAATTCAAAAGTTCAGAAATTATGTGATTTGGGAAACACTGATCTCGCCACTTCTGTCTCCTGGTCGCTGAAAGGCCCTCATCTTTCGCTAGGAACGAATAGCGGAAATGTTGAAATTTGGGATGTTGTAAAAATGAGGAAAGTGAGGACTTTAACCGGACACTCTAATAGAGTAGGAGCCATTTCATGGAATTCAAGCATTCTCAGTACTGGATCGAGGGATAAGACCATCCTCCACCGCGATTTGAGAGTGAACTCACCTTTTATTAGTAGACTTTTGGGACATAAGCAAGAGATATGTGGCTTGAAGTGGTCCTTTGATGAGCAGCAGCTATGTTCTGGAGGCAATGACAACAAATTGCTCATTTGGAACAGCCATTCCTGCGAACCTGTCCTCAAATACAACGACCATATTGCTGCTGTCAAGGCTGTCACTTGGTCTCCTCATCAGCACGGTCTCCTTGTATCAGGAGGAGGGACAGCAGACAGAACCATAAAATTCAGAAACACCTTAGCCGGTACAACTATCAAATCAATGGATGCAGGGTCTCAAGTTTGCAACTTAATGTTCAGTAAAACTTAAAACTAGTTGGTGAGTACACATGGATACTCCCAAAACGAAATAAACGTGTGGAGATATCCCAAAATGTAAAAAATAGCAACTTTGACTGGCCACACCTATCGCGTGCTGTACCTCGCCATGAGTCCTGATGGAAGTACGATCGTGACCGGTGCTGGAGACGAAACTCTGCGTTTCTGGAACATCTTCCCGAGTCGTAACTAAAAAAGCAAGAAAACAAGCAGTATCTTAAACACTGACAACATTATGTTGCGGTGATGATATTTTTACCCTTGCATACTCCCACTCCCGTCCTCTATTTTATTTACCAAATCCATCATTTTCAAGTTTAAATCAATCACATTATTTTTGTAACTTTTCATGACTGAGGCAGGGAATACCTACCAACTTGAACCCAATCCGGATTAAATGTACCTTCTATCGCCACTCAGATTCTATCCAAGCAGAGTCAAAGTCATCATCGAGTCAGTCCTCACAGAAAAATTGAAGACCTACACATACGATGCAGCCAATAGTGCGTAGTTGACGGAGGAACTCGCGCGTATCATTCGATCGAGAGTCAAATGTACTTTAGTGGTGATGTAGAACTGAAGATGCCCAGGTATAAGCTGGGAATACAAGTGATGCTGGGAGAGTTAAAGGGTCAGGGCCTGCGAATAGCTTCAAAATCACTATGGGATCCCAAATTCGACAACTGGGTATCTCACACCTTCACCAACGAAACAATCTACTGTACCGCCATTATTTTCGGTATCTACTTCGAATGATCCAGTTGTCTTATTTTGCAACTCACTGCCATTTTATCCGTAGTCTATCAGTACATCAAATTATCCAGTGGATAGATTGGACAGGGGGAATTTTGCATCATTAGATTTGCTAATTTTACTTTATATTATTTATCACAACAATGAATTTCATACAAAGGGCGTGGCTCATCGCTTTGAGACCAGTCTCCACTTTTGTCAATGAAAAGCTGGCCAAGAAGAGCGGTATTCTCGGCAGAATTGGACGATTTTACTCCTTCGGCCCTCGTGAATTCGGCTACCACCCATCCAATAAGTTATTAGCCTATGTGAACCACTTGGTTGTGTTTAATATGGGTCTACTCTTCCACAAGTATTCGATGATCAAGTACTTCCTCGCATATTTAGGAGTTTGACCATGAACGGAACAACTTTCCTCAGATCATACAGAGTTATCATGTTCTTGGGAATGGCTGCATTCTTGAGTACTGTTTATATCACTTCCGTTCCTCACGATTATGATATCGAGTAGTACTGTTACCCCTATTTAGAGGAACAAATCTTAGTTTCATCAAGGATAAGCTCGAAGCTTCGCCTATCAACGCTCTACAGCATAGAGTGTCAGCTCATTATACTGAGATCAACAGCCTCTATCTCCACGAAATGACCAAGAAATTTGTGGCTAAGCAGAACCATCTCGCCGAGGAAAGAAATACCCATACATAAGAAGAGAAACGCACCCTGTATGCTCGTCCCGGGTATCAGTACATCGTTCCTCACAGTAACTACAAAGAGACTCTTCTTGATTGATGAACCAAATAATTTAATCTTATTCATGTGCAAAGGCATCTTATTCATTTTATGGGGTTGGGGTTGGGGTTGGGG
>Ga0302281_10003710_pt1 | contig 10529 bp, 12 predicted proteins | sample III_Fen_E1_2_FD_198762 | JGI IMG/M metagenome (GOLD analysis project Ga0302281, IMG submission 198762) | Peat permafrost microbial communities from Stordalen Mire near Abisko, Sweden - III_Fen_E1_2 | ecosystem: Environmental > Terrestrial > Soil > Wetlands > Permafrost | place: Sweden: Abisko...
TTTTATATGTTCAAGCGTATCGATACATTTACCCATCCTCTGATATGACGGATAGTAGAGCAACTTCATGATAATGGGAAGCTGGGCGAGATACGCGATCTTTGTATCCTTGTAAATGAGCTCAACTTCGATATCCATTCTGCCACTCTGCTTCCACGCATCATTCATGCGGTTCCATTCCCGGGCTTCATCGCTGGTCCTAGCCTTCCAATTTTCGAGTGCGTCCTTGTCGGCGGGGGTAAGAATGTCTTTGCCGGTCTTCATCTTTTGGACGTCATTTTGGATCAAGAGAATAAATTTCTCTCGCGCTGTTAGATTGCCTCTGTGGAGTATACTTGATATATTTTTCATGTTATTTTCTCTTTCTTAATACCTGCTCAAGAAATTCGACCCTTTCTTTGAGGCTGGCGACCTCGATCACTTTGGACAGGGCAAGTGCCAGGCGTGACACAACCAAAGCTCGCCGCAGTGTCGTTTTACGTTCCACCACTTCTTGCAGGGTATTGGAAAGGATAATAGCCGCTTCATCAATACCCATATATTTTTTTTCGTTGTCTTGTTTCATATTCATATATAGTTACATTCCTTCGACCACTTCCATCCACGCCTTGACCTCGGCAGCCTTTCCGGTCTTCGTTGCTTCCCGGTACAAGGCGGAGATGACATTAGGAGTAAGCCTCTTTGCCCACAAACTGATGTTTTTCATGAGGCCGCCGTCCTCATCGATCTTCTTGTTCCAAGCGGAGAGGGTACCAAGGTCCTTGATGCCGAACTTTTTGGCGAAATCCGTCTGATTTTTGATATCAAGAAGCGACATGGCCATCTCATCGTCGATGCCGAGCTTTTCGATGATGTGCCGTGGCTGTCCGCGGAGGATCGACGGCATCGATCGCCATAGAACGTATGACTCGAATTCTTGCTTCTTGTATACACTCGGTGTTTTAGGCCTGTCGGCATCGCTTTCCATGGATGTTAGTCATGTTTAATCAGTTCAGCCTTTTTTCCAGTGAGCTTCTCCCACCGTTCGATCACGGTGTGACAGTACGACTCCTCACACTCCATCATGAAGCACCTCCGCCCCAACTGCTCACAGGCAATGAGAGTACTGCCGCTACCGCCAAAAATATCAAGGATGATATCTCCCGGCTTCGTGCTGTGATATATGAGGCGACGCAGAAGTGCTGGCGGCTTCATAGTGGGATGGAGCTTGCTTTTGTTCGGCTTCGGGTAGAAAAGGGCGGTCTTGTCCTTGTTGCCGAAATAGGAATGCGTACCGTACCAGCCATATGCGATGAGCTCATGTTGAGGATGATAGTCCTTGCGGCCGACAACGTGGTGATTTTTCAGCCAAATGAGGAGAGCAGATTTTGTGTATCCTGTATCATGGAAGGCGTTCAAAAGCTCGCGGAGCTTTGAGTCCCCGTTGAAGATGTAGAAGACATTTTTGGCTTTAAGGTGTGGGCGGACTGCCTCAAGCCATTTTCTCGAGAAAGTATAGTAGTCACTATCGACACCGTCGCCCTTGATGGCGGCAAATTCTTTCACATTGTTTCCTTTGTTGATCGTATCAAGGAACTCCTGCTTGCCTTCGACATACCCGACGCCATAGGGAGGATCCATGAGCATCAAAGTTACCTTGTCGCTACCGATGAGCGTATCGATGTCCTCTTTCTTTGTACCATCTCCTAAAAGGAGGCGGTGGTTGCCGAGCTTCCACATGTTAGGTGATTTTTTTGGCATGGTTTCCGGTGAAATGTTCATAACGACGGACGATTACATCGCAAAACGTCGGGTCAAGCTCGACTAGGAATGCCCGGCGTTTCAATTGTTCTGCGGCGATGAGCGTACTGCCGCTCCCGCCGAAAAGATCAAGCACGATCTCGCCGGGTGCGCTACAACGCTTCATCGGCTTTTCGTTCAAAGTGATCGGCTTCTGTGTCGGATGTTCGTAGTCGGCGGTGTTATCGCGCTTCACAAGCCAGAGCTGGACGATCGACATGATGTCGTCGTATGAACCGATCGAGTTGACCTCCTTGTTCAATACTTCGGAGAGGTTCTTGACGCTTGGATTCAAGGAGGGACTGCCACGAGTGCCGTATACGCACGGCTCGATGACCTTGTTGAATGCCACCTGCGGGGTCGGATCAAAGTTATTCTTGACCCAAAAGCAAATGCGGCGATTGACGAGACCGTTTTTCTCGTAGAGGCTCTGCAAAAGCCAAACGTACTTCTCGTCGCACCAATAGAAGACGTGGACATCGGGACTGCTCGCGGCGAGAGCGTTCTTGAGCGATTGCTCGATGAATGACTCATATTCTTTGTTGCCCTTGTTGTCGTTTACCATCTTGTCCGGCGTGTACTTGCCCTTGGCCCCGATGCCTTTCCGGTAGTCGAGGCCGATGTTATATGGAGGATCGCAGTAGATCATGTGTGCCTTCTCTTTGCTCATGAGCTTCGTGATGGTATTTGGATCCAGAGCGTCGCCACAAATGAGGCGATGCCCACCGAGCTCATATATGTCACCGGGCTTTGTCTCGGGAGTCGTGATCTTGGCCAGTTCCTCCTCGACATTGAAGCCGTCGTCGGAGACATCAAGCACATCATCGAAGAAATTGTTGAGGTCGTCGGGAGTGAAGCCGACATCAAGAAGCATATTCGTGTCGAAGAGCTTCAACAGCTCCTCGTCCCAGTTGCCGAGGTTCTTGTTCAAACGAAGATTGAGTTCCTGCTCGCGCTCGATCTCGGGGATGTTCAAATACACCACTGGCACCTCGGTAAATCCGAGGATGGTCGCGACCTTCAACCGAAGATGTCCGCCGATGAGGATGTTCTTTCGTTCGGGAGCACCGTTAACAATGAGAGGATCGCAAAGGCCGAAGCGTTTGATGCTCTCGGTCATGTCGGCGATGACCTTGTCGTCCCATTTGCGTGGATTGTACGTTGCTGCCTTTAGTTCTTTGGTTTGTATGTGTTCTATTTTCATAATATTTATTGTTATTGTAGCTTATCTATTACTAGTATGTGATGTATAGTATCATTTTAAGACAAAAAAATATGCCAATATCTTTCTACCATACCTTAAACGGCAAACGGAGCCGCTTGAGCTGGATCTCGGCAACCACTCTGCTCACCTTGAAGGCTTTCGCTATATCCGCAAGATACGGAGATGGCGTCGACTTGTACAACTCCCGGACCATCACCTCCGGCATCAAGATGTCCCCGGCGAATTGATCGCAGAGGTTTTCGTCCCAGCCAGTTCCGTCCTTTGAACAAAATACCGTCTTCGCCTGATTCCTGAGAAGAGTGATATGTCCGAATTCATGCGCGGCCGAGAAGCGCTGGCGTTCAATGGTCTCTTTTCCGTTGATGACGATGAGCCATCCGATATCCATATCCTTCTGGCTGAACGCCGATACTCCCTCAGGAAATTTGTAGTCCATGCTGACGACAAAATTTACATCTCCCAAGTATGACTCGATGACATCCTTTATGGGAATGGGCGCTTTCAAAGAGCAGGAGTCTTTGACCTCCTCTAGAATTTCATCGATCTTGTTTTTGGCGACAATGTGCCATTCGTCGGGGATTCTCATAGTGGTTAGTTCTTTAATTGCTTCTTAACGTGGTCGATGAAGCTCTCGACGGTATGGATCTGTTGCTCGTTCAAGTTATATTTCGCTCGTAGAAATGTTGGCGTGCTTGCGGACTTGATATAGTCGGCTTGGGTGATACCGGCCTTTGCTAGTATGAACTCAAGCGGTTCATTCAATCCATCGGCGATTTTCTTGAGCGTCTTGATAGAAGGAGAGTCGTCGGCGTAGGTTCCTTTTTCCAATCGAGAGATGTAGCCTCTCGTGAGCTTGGCATCACCGGCCAATTTTTCCTGAGTGAGTCCCTTGTCTTCGCGCAATGCTTTGATGACGTTGTGCAATTTCATTTTCAATTATTTATTTATCTTTTTATAATTCAGCTTGTAGAAAGTTTACCATACATCACTATAAGGGTACAATACAGCACATGTGGATAAAGAGGGAATATACTCACGCCGGGCGGGGCATTGTTTAAATAGCTATTATTAGAGCCATTATTTGGTAGTATTGACTTATGCTATAGGTATGATATAATAGGAGAGTAAGATCTTTTATAGCATAACTTGCGTTCGCCACAGCATTTAGCGGCTTGAAGTATGGGCCATTGAATGCTGTGGCGAAGAGTCCAGCAAAAATAAATCTGAGCATGCCTCAATGAGGCTCGCTCACAACAAAGAAAGGACAAGCTATTATGAATAGCACGTTCGCAATGAGTCAAGGCGCAGGTCAAAAGTTGGAATTCGCTTTCCAACGCAACGATGGAAGCACTGCCGATTTAGATTGGTTTTCTACTGGTGACAACCTCAAGTCAGTCATTCTGCTCGCTCGTGGCGAAGCGGAATTGACCCTCAAGGTCAAGCCCGCTCCCGAGCCGGAAGTCGTGATCGACCCCATCATCCGCGTGGATCGCTCCACCCGTCCGTCATACCCCGATTGGGTGAAGACGGTCATGCATCCGGAGTTGGAAAACACTGGTCCTGCTGAATACGACATCACCAAGACGGAGATGTGGCTCCACGACGGCCAGAAAGATGGGAAGTGGATTGAAGGAAACAAGATCTACGCCCACCTCAAGGACACCGGCGACCTCAAGAACCACTGCGGACTGCGCGACCTCGAGGAAATCCAGAAGAAGGGCATCGTCTTCTTCCGGAAACACTTCAAGGGCAAAGCAGTCTTCGCATGGCAGGGAGTTGTGCGGTACCGCGACGGCGACCTCTATGTCCCGTATCTCTGCGAGAATGGTGACAAGGTGGTCCTCAGCTGGTACTGGCTCGGCCACGACTGGTTCAGCAACTACCCGGGTCTCCGCCACGCAAGTTAGCACTCAAGCCTCGGTCACTTCGCACTCTGTGCACTTTGACCTTTGCTCTTGTCCCGCGTTTTTTCGGAAACGCGGGACTTTTTCATTATGATATACTCATGTCGGTAGTAGGCGAATCATGCTGGCGGTCAAGGCTTCCGGCGGCCGAATCCAGTATCCATGAGCTGAGAGCGAGAGCGGTTAAGGCTTCTCTCGGAGGGTTCATGCAGACACTTCAAAAAATGAAGCTACTTGGTGCAAGGTGCTAGGGCATTATGATGCCGAATTCGATTCAACCCTGAGAGTATTCGAAGGGTGGTGGCACGGAAGGCGCTTTGCACGTATTGTGCGGAACCGCAACGGCAACCTCAATGTCCCGTATCTCTACGAGAATGGTGACAAGGTGGTCCTCAACTGGAACTGGCTCGACAACGACTGGAACAGCAACAACCCGGGTCTCCGCCACGCAACTCGCTTCATTTCTCTCCTGCTTTCGCGGGAGAGTTTTGTTTTGAGAGCTGTCCCAACCATCCACCAAGGTTTCGGCCGATCTCATCAAGCTTCACGGACAATGAGATATACTTTTTGTCGTCGAGCGATTTTGATTCCCATAAAATCATGAGCAATATCTTGAGCGCATCGAGCTTTTTTATCGACAAACGCACATACGGATGCTTTTCCTGCGGATTAAGGAAGCTGGCGGCGGCGATGGCCTCGATAATTTCAACAAATAGTGAATCTATCCGATATCCGAACGAATTCCGCTCTGGCTTCGATATATCCTTACAAAAACTATGCCACAACAAATAACTATCTTTGATCTTATTCAAGACAGGCAAAATCCGTTGGGGGGGGCTTTCATAGTCTGCGACGGATCCAGTTTAGTCATAGCTACCATGATATCATCTCTCTCGAAAATCTCCTTGCGGCTTGGAAGGAATTTATCCGTGGCAAGCGCAAGAGAAAAGACGTAGAGGAGTTCGGGCGCGATCTCATGGCTAATATTATCGCGCTTCACCGAGATCTTGGCGATAAAAACTATCGGCATTCGGCGTATAAGGCGTTCAAGATAAATGACCCGAAACCGAGAGACATCCATAAAGCGAGTGTGCGGGATCGGTTGCTCCATCATGCAATCCACCGGATGCTTTATCCGTTCTTCGATCGTGTATTCATATCTGATTCCTCGTCGTGTCGTATCGGAAAAGGGACTTACATGGCGATACATAGATTCGATGCTTTTGCGTATAAGGTAACACGGAATCACACTCGTCAGGCGTGGGTACTCAAATGCGACATCAGGAAATTCTTTGCTTCAATCGACCAAGCCACGCTTCTCATTATTTTGGAAAAATATATTCCGGATAGTGATATTCTCGATCTACTATCGGATATCATCGGTAGCTTTTCCTCGACGGAAAGGGGTATCGGTCTACCTCTCGGTAATCTGACATCGCAATTGTTGGTGAATGTCTACATGAATGAGTTTGACCAATTCGTAAAGCATACAATCAAGGCCAAATATTATATCCGCTACGCCGACGACTTCGTCATTTTTTCTGCTGACCGTACCTGGCTTTCTGATATCATCCCGGCTATCAAGAGACATCTGTCCGATACCCTGCGTTTACAGCTTCATCCAAGCAAGATATCGATAAAGACCATCGCCGCCGGCGTCGACTACCTCGGCTGGGTCCATTTTTCCGATCATCGCGTTCTGCGTACCGTCGCCAAGAAGAGGATGTTCTGGCGATTAAGAGCCTGCGGCAACAGACCGGCGGTGGTGCAGTCATACCTTGGGCTCATCAAACATGGCAACAGCAGGAAGCTGAAAGATCGAATCGAATCCGGATATTCGGGACAAAACCCAAATGTCTTGGACTGGGACACACCTGATTTGTCATCCTAGGTTTTGGTTGAGCCGTTATCTTTCTATATCCTTATTTCCACCAGCCCTAAAATATTGGCTTTGTTTGGGTTTTTATACGGAGATGAGACACGATGCCGGTGCCGTTGGGACTGTCTCATTTGTCTCAAAAGCGGAAAGTGAGCCCCTATGCGGGTGCGTCGCGGTACTATTTGTGTTATCGCCAAGGAACCCTTACACTGTCGTGCATCACACAGTCAGAGACGTTGATGGGGCACAGAAATTAAATTTTTCTACTATCGTAAGCCCAATGTAATAATGCTTGGCGTTGTCGAGGTCGACAAAATTCGTCTTGTTTGCGGCAGTGTAGTCTTATTTGTGATATGTGACGTCTCATGGCTTTCCAACGTTTGATTTGTCGTGCGTCTTCGTTTGGAATACGTCGCCCCATATAATAGCGGCAATACCATTGAAACCATCCTCGTGGATCGTTTTTATATATCCAACCTTTATTTTTCCAGACAGAGAGTGGTTGACTGGCATTTACACCAAAATAGTTTAGTTTCGGATTATGTTTTTTGTTCTCATTTGGTGCAAATTTTGCTTTTATAAACCAATTTTTCGGAAATTCCCTTGTACAGTCACGCATATAAACACCTCCAAAAATCCCAAGTTCAAGCATTTGTTTCGGTGTTAATTCCGGTTTAAATTCAAGGTTGAAGTTTTTTCCGATTGATTCACTGAGAATATAAGAATATTTTTTCTGCATCATATCTGTCACGACTATTTCGTTTGATTTTCTTTGCATGGTATTTACTATCATACAACAAAAAAACCGCTTATGGCGGTCTTTTTGTGTTTATTAGAGATAAACAATTCTGAGAAAATATTTTCCTAGAACGACTATTTGCGTCGACGCGTTCGTATTTGTTTACACAAATCCTCACATTGCGACGTAAATAGTTCTGGGTAGAACTATTTAACAGCGTCCTTCAAAGCCTTTGCTGCGCGGAACTTTGGAACCTTCATTGCGGCAACCTTGATGGTTTCGCCTGTTCGAGGGTTTCGAGCGTCACGTGCTGCACGCTGCTTTACCGAGAAGATACCTAGACCGGCGACAGAAACTTCTTCGCCTTTTTTCAAGGTATTAACAATAGAATCGAAAACTACGTCTACGGCTTGTTCAGCCTGGACTTTTGTGCCGCCCAATATTGCATGGACTGCGTCTACGATTGCTGCTTTATTCATTTTTTTAATTGTTGAATATTAATAATAATGTCTAATCCCTGCAATCATTATATATGAAGCCGTTTTTTGCGCAATGGTCGAAAAATTGTGAAACGAAAAAAGGAAAATAGCAAGAAATTCTATTTTTTTAATGTTTTCTTACCGTGCAAACTCAATCGCTCTTGTCTCGCGGATGATAGTCACTTTGATTTCACCAGGGTATTTGAGATCTTTTTCGATTTTGAGGGCTATATCGCGGGCCATGGTGCGGGCTTCGAGGTCAGTGACATTGTCAGGGGTAACAAAGATGCGGATTTCGCGGCCGGCCTGGAGAGCGTATGATTTTTCAACGCCTTTGAAGCCGTTAGCGATGGCTTCGAGGTCGCCAAGGCGTTTGAGGTAGTTTTCAATGCTGTCACTGCGGGCTCCGGGACGCGCGCCTGAAATGGCGTCGGCTGTCTGGACAATGCGGGATTCGACAGTTTCATACGGATATTCTTCGTGATGGGCCTGCATTGCCTTCACAATATCCTCGCTCGCGCCAAATTTTTGGAGGATTCTGCGGCCGATTTCGACGTGGGTGCCGGCGACTTCGTGGTCGAGAGCTTTGCCGAGGTCGTGGAGAAGGGCACCGGCCTTTGCAACTGCAACATTTGCGCCGATTTCCTCGGCTATCATACCAGCGATATGCGACATCTCTATTGAGTGCTGAAGAACATTCTGGCCATAACTAGTGCGGAAATGGAGCCGACCGAGAATAAGGAGGATACGTGGATCAAGTCCGATGACACCACATTCATATGCGGCTTGTTCACCTTTTTCTTTGATTGTTTTATTTATGTCAGCTTGTGCCTGCTCGACGATTTTTTCGATTTTTGCAGGTTGGATGCGGCCGTCGCGGATTAATTCCTCAAGAGCGGCTTTTGCGACATGGCGTCGAACTGGATCAAATGATGAAATAGTAATTGCACCCGGAGTATCGTCGACTATCACTTCAACCCCCGTCATACGTTCAAATGCCTTGATGTTACGACCTTCTTTGCCGATGATTTTACCTTTTATTTCGTCGTTTGGAATAGTGACACTTGTGGACATAACATCTGCGGCGACGGAACTAGCGAGACGCTGGATGGACATTGCAAGAATGTCTTTTGCTTTGTTTTCGAGAATTTCTTGGCCTTGGGAATCCATCTTCTGCATACGGACGATGAGATCTGCCTCAGCATTTCGTTCGATTGTCTTCATAAGCTCGGTTTTTGCTTCTTCATCGGTCATACCCGCAACTTTTTGAAGCGAATCTTTCTTTTCTTGTTCCAATTTGTCGGCGCGTTCTCGGATGACGCGGATTTCGGCAACGCGGCTTTTGATAATTTCGACTTCTTTGTCGATATCGGTTTGTCGTTTGTCGAGAAGGTCTTCTTTTTTGATAAGACGAGTTTCAGTTTGCTGGGCTTTTTCTTCTTTTTCCTTGATTTCCTGTCGCGACTGTTCAAGAAGGGTATCGGCTTTTGTTTGTGCTTCTTCAGTGATTTTTTTAGCTTCTTCTTTTGCGGTGAGGAGCATTTCCTTTATTTCCAATTCCATTGAGCCTTTTTTACCGAGTGAAATGATAAGACGCAGGAAATAGCCAATGAGGATTCCAAGAACACCCACGGCTCCTAATAAAACAATAATTAATTTTAATGACATATGCGGGTAGCTTCGCCTTTCGAGAATGTGACCAGAGTTAATGTATAAGTAGGTGCAGTTATTGTTTTCATGTACGGAATGATGCGGTATGATTGCGGAATGAGATGCGGGAGTATCGGGAGTACGTATTCATTAAGGGAATTTTTCTGAAAAACTAAGCCGAAATTAAATCTAGTAACAGATTTAATATATATCAGTTTTTTTGATTTGTCTAGTTTGAGGACAGCTTTTAAATAATCGATTTATACAAATAATATGAATAATCAAATAAAAAATAAAGTAGTTATTATTACCGGAGCAAGCGATGGAATAGGCGCCGCGGCGGCTCGAGAACTTCATTCGAAAGGTGCTCGCGTGGTAGTCATTGGACGTTCTCCAGAAAAAACTAAAAAAATTGCCGAAGAATTAGGTGTGCCGTATTACACGGCGGATTTTAGTAGATTTGATGATGTACGGAAATTAGCGGCGAGTATAAAAAAAGATTATAGACATATCGATATTTTTGTTAATAATGCAGGTGGAATTATGGGAACTCGTCGCGAGATAACTGTTGATGGAAATGAAAAAACAATTCAAGTGAATCATCTTTCGCCATTTCTTTTGACGCACTTGCTTATGGATATACTTGTTGTGTCGAAAGCAATAATAATAAATACTTCGAGTATGGCGAATAGGTTCAGTGGAAAATTATATCCGAACGATATGAAGTTAGATCATGGATACGGACGATGGTCTTCGTATGGAAAATCAAAGCTTATGAATATTCTTTTCGCAAAAGAATTAGCGACTCGTTTTGCAGATAAGGGCATTCATGTCGCATCATTTCATCCGGGAGTCGTACGTACAAGTTTTTCAA
>Ga0302281_10003711_pt1 | contig 10528 bp, 5 predicted proteins | sample III_Fen_E1_2_FD_198762 | JGI IMG/M metagenome (GOLD analysis project Ga0302281, IMG submission 198762) | Peat permafrost microbial communities from Stordalen Mire near Abisko, Sweden - III_Fen_E1_2 | ecosystem: Environmental > Terrestrial > Soil > Wetlands > Permafrost | place: Sweden: Abisko...
TTTACCTCGCGCTTGATCGAGCGCAAGCTCAATGATTTCGGCGTGGAGGTGAAAGTTGTCGCGGCCTATCCGGGGCCGGTTATCACACGTTACGAGATTGAACCTGCCGTTGGCGTGAAGGGTAGCCAGATCACCAATCTGGTGAAAGATTTGGCGCGCGCGCTGTCGGTGGTGAGCATTCGCGTGGTCGAGACCATCCCCGGCAAAGCTTATATGGCACTGGAATTGCCCAACCCGAAACGCCAGATCGTGAAGCTTTCCGAGATTCTGAGTTCGCAGGCGTATGCGGACATGAACTCGCCGCTCACCATGGCGATGGGCAAGGACATCGCAGGCAAGCCCGTGGTGGCCGACTTGGGCAAGATGCCGCACGTGCTGGTGGCGGGCACCACCGGCTCCGGCAAGTCGGTGGCGATCAACGCCATGATCCTGAGCCTGCTGTACAAGGCCACACCGCAGCAGGTGCGCCTGCTGCTGGTTGATCCCAAGATGCTGGAGCTGTCTGTGTATGAAGGCATTCCGCACCTGCTGGCACCGGTGGTCACTGACATGCGCCTTGCCGCATCCGCCTTGAACTGGTGCGTGCAGGATATGGACAAGCGCTACAAGCTGATGTCATCGCTCGGCGTGCGCAACATCGCCGGTTACAACCAGAAGGTGCGTGACGCGATCAAGGAAGGTGCACCACTGACCAACCCGTTCACGCTGACCCCGGATAATCCGGAAGCGCTGGAAGAGATGCCTCTCATCGTTGTATTCATCGATGAGCTGGCCGACCTGATGATGGTGGTAGGCAAAAAGGTGGAAGAGTTGATCGCGCGTTTGGCGCAGAAGGCGCGCGCCTCCGGGATTCATCTGGTGCTGGCGACACAACGCCCATCGGTGGATGTGATTACCGGACTTATCAAGGCCAACGTGCCGACGCGCGTGGCGTTTCAGGTGTCGAGCAAAATAGATTCGCGCACCATTCTGGATCAGATGGGCGCGGAAGCGCTGCTCGGTCAGGGCGATATGCTCTACCTGCCGCCGGGCAGCGGTTATCCGCAACGCGTACACGGCGCCTTTGTATCCGATCAGGAAGTGCATCGCGTGGCAGAATATCTCAAGGCACAGGGCGAACCAAATTACATCGAGGGTGTGCTGACTTCGCTGGAAGAGCAGGATGCGGGTGGCGAGTTCGAAGGTGGCGGTGCGGATGTGGAAGCTGATGCTCTGTACGACCAAGCAGTGGAGATCGTGCTGAAATCGCGCCGCGCCTCCATCTCGCTGGTGCAGCGCCATCTGCGCATTGGTTATAACCGCGCCGCGCGGCTGGTGGAACAGATGGAGCGCGCCGGAGTGGTGACGCCGATGCAAAGCAACGGTAATCGGGAAGTGATTGCGCCTGCAAGGCCGGAATAAAAATCTACCACAGAGACACAGAGGCACAGAGAAAACCAAACGTAAAGTAATCTACCCGTATTCTGGTTTCTCTTGTTTTTCCTCGGTGTCTCTGATGAAACTACTAGCCACTCGACTAAGGCTGGTTAAAGCGCCAGCCAAGTCGCTGGTTATGTGCCTCTGTGGTGAAAGGTTTTGGATGTTTAAGAAATTTGTATTTTGTTTTTTGCTGACTGTGACAACTGCCGCCCATGCCGATGCCATCGACAAGCTAAAAACTTTTATCGCCTCCACTCATTCCGGGCAGGCGAACTATACTCAGGATGTGTTGGATAAAGACGGCAAGAAAATTCAATCTGCGTCGGGCACCATGCAGTTTGAGCGTCCGGGAAAATTCCGCTGGGTTTACCAGAAACCCTACGAACAATTGATCGTGGGCGATGGCGAAAAATTCTGGTTGTATGATACGGACCTGAATCAGGTCACTGTGAAAAAGCTGGATGCAGCGCTGGGCAGCAGCCCGGCAGCGTTGCTGTCCGGCAATAACGAGATCGAGCGTGGCTTTGTATTGAAAGAGATGGGCAGCCGTGATGGGCTGGATTGGATGCAAGCCACACCACGCAACCCAGACACCAGTTTTGAAGAAATTCTCATGGCGTTCGATGCTCAGTCCAATCTGTCCATCATGGAATTGCATGATGCCTTTGAACATAAAACCGTATTGCGTTTTTCCAACATGCAGCGCAATCCAAAGTTGTCGCCAGCTTTGTTTAAATTCGTGCCGCCCAAGGGCGCAGATGTGCTGGGCGAATAAACCCCTCCCAACCTCCCCTTGTCAGGGGAGGGGCGTGCAGTCTCCTCCCCTGACAAGGGGAGGCTGGGAGGGGTTGGTGTATTTCTCCCGCCGATAGCCAGATGTCATTCGCTTAACCATATGCCCTCAACCCAAGACAACCTGTTTGTTCCATCCGCCCCTGCCGCGCCGCTGGCCGAGCGGCTGCGTCCCAAGCACATAGACGAAGTAATCGGGCAGTCGCACCTGCTGGGGCCGGGCAGGCCGCTGCGGTTGGCGTTTGAATCCGGCAAGCTGCATTCGATGATTTTGTGGGGGCCGCCGGGCGTGGGCAAGACTACACTGGCGCGGCTAATGGCGTCGGCGTTCGATGCCGAGTTCGTGCCGCTGTCGGCGGTGCTGTCCGGGGTGAAGGATATCCGCGAGGCCATCGCGCAGGCGCAACAAGTGTTGCAACAGCGCGGGCGCCACACTATCTTATTCGTGGACGAAGTACACCGCTTCAACAAGTCGCAGCAGGATGCCTTCCTGCCTTTCGTCGAACAGGGGCTGGTGACTTTCATCGGCGCGACCACCGAGAATCCATCGTTTGAAGTGAACAACGCGCTGTTGTCACGCGCTCAGGTGTATGTGCTGCGTGCGCTGTCGGCGGAGGAGTTGGGTGTGTTGTTCGAACATGCGCAGCAGTTTTTGGAGTTGGCTCAGCCAGATATTAATTCCGTTCGGACTGAGCCTGTCGAAGCCTGCCCTGACCCTTCGACAAGCTCAGGGCGAACGGGTCTCTTGCAGTTCGATGACGATGCGCGCGAACGCATCATCGGTTATGCCGACGGCGATGCACGTCGTTTGCTCAATGTGCTGGAGCAGTTGCAAACCGCCGCACAAACTTCTGGCGTAAGCAAGATAGACAATGCCTTTCTCGACAATACGCTGGCGCAAAATCTGCGCCGTTTCGACAAGGGCGGCGAGGCGTTCTACGACCAGATTTCCGCGCTGCATAAATCGGTGCGTGGTTCCAATCCCGATGCCGCGCTGTATTGGCTGGTTCGCATGCTGGATGGCGGCGCCGATCCGCGCTACATGGCGCGGCGCATTGTGCGCATGGCGTGGGAAGATATTGGCCTGGCCGATCCGCGCGCGATTCAGTTAACCAATGATGCCGCACAAACTTATGAACGGCTCGGTTCGCCGGAAGGCGAATTGGCGCTGGCGCAAGCCGTGCTATACCTGGCCTGCGCGCCCAAGTCGAATGCCGGGTATGTCGCGTATAATGCCGCCCGCGCCTTCGTCGCTCAGGACGGCTCGCGCGAAGTGCCGCTGCATTTGCGCAACGCCCCGACCAAACTGATGAAGCAACTCGATTACGGTAAAGATTACCGTTATGCGCACAACGAAGCGGACGGTTATGCGGCGGGGGAAAATTATTTCCCGGATGGCATGCCGGAGGTGAGTTTTTACCAGCCGACAGAGCGCGGGCTGGAAGCTAAAATTGCAGAGAAGCTGGCGCATTTGCGCGAACTGGATGTAGCAGCAAAAAAGAAAATGTAGGGTGGGTTAGCGTAGCGTAACCCGCCATTCGTATTTAAACGGAGAAGCGATGTTAGATATTCAGGCATTACGAAATGATTTGGAAGGTGTGGCGGCGCGGCTGGCTACGCGAGGTTTTAAATTGGACACGGGAGAATTTGCGCAACTCGAAGCTGAGCGCAAGACCATCCAGACGCGCACGCAGGAGTTGCAGGCCAAGCGCAATAGTTCATCCAAGCTGATCGGGCAAGCCAAGGCTAAAGGTGAGGATACTTCCACAATCATGGCCGAGGTGGCGAATCTGGGCGACGAGCTCAAGCAATTGGAAGCGACACTGGAGCAAGTGCAACAAGAACTGAATGCCTTCCTTTCCGTCATTCCCAACACGCCGCACGAGAGCGTTCCGGCGGGAAAATCCGAAACGGATAACGTAGAAGTGCGCAAGGTCGGTAACGTTCCGCAATTCGCTTTTGAGGCGAAGGATCATGTCAGCATTGGCGAAGGGCTAGGCGGGTTGGATTTTGAGACCGCTACCAAGATCAGCGGCGCGCGCTTTTCGCTACTGAAAGGCCCGCTGGCGCGGCTGCACCGTGCGCTGGCGCAGTACATGTTGGATACGCATACAGACCAGCACGGCTACACTGAGACTTATGTACCGTACATCGTAAATGCTGATTCCATGCGTGGTACAGGTCAACTGCCAAAATTCGAAGTTGATCTCTTTGAAGTAAAGAGGCCAGCAATGGGGCTTCTTAATTCAGCAATACCTGAATTAAACAAAGGTAGTGGTCAAGGGAGTGCGAGTACAGGTCTTCTCAATTCAGTAATTGCAGAACCAAGCAAGGTCAGCGATCAAACAATTTCAGGCACAGGACTCCTCCATTCAACAATTTCAGATACAAGCACGATGCAGCCACGTATGTTTCTGATTCCCACCGCCGAAGTCCCAGTGACCAACATGGTGCGAGACTCTATCGTGCCCTTGGAGCAACTGCCACTGAAGTACGTGGCGCACACCCCATGTTTCCGTTCCGAGGCGGGTTCCTACGGGCGCGATACGCGTGGCATGATCCGCCAGCACCAGTTCGACAAGGTGGAGTTGGTGCAGATTGTGCATCCGGAAAAGTCCTACGAAGGACTGGAAGAGTTGCTCGGCCATGCCGAAACCATCCTGAAAAAGTTAGTGCTCCCTTACCGCGTAGTTAAGCTGTGCACCGGCGACATGGGCTTCTCCGCCGCAATGACTTACGACATCGAAGTGTGGCTGCCCGCGCAGAACACTTACCGCGAAATTTCCTCCTGTTCCAATTTCGAAGCCTTTCAGGCGCGGCGCATGCAGGCGCGCTTCCGCAATGCGCAGGGCAAGACGGAATTGCTGCATACCCTGAATGGTTCGGGTCTGGCGGTGGGGCGCACGCTGGTTGCAGTGCTGGAAAATTATCAGCAGGCCGACGGCAGCGTGGTGGTGCCGGAAGTGCTGCGTTCCTATATGGGCGGACTGGAAGTTATTAAGGCGAGCTGAATTGCGTAATCTCGGGTAATTTCAGGTGGAATGGCGCCTCTGGGAGATCTGGTATTTCGCGCGTATCCATGTGTTTGAGCATGTCGTAGTATAGGTGTACCGTTTCGACCAGAACAACCGCTTCGCCGCCTCTCGCATAACCGTGTTTGGTCTGCTCGAAATACTGAGGCTGCGACAATAGCGGCATCATCTTTTTTACATCCATCCAACTGTCTGGATTGAGCCCGTTGTGTGCGGCCAGGACGCGTGCATCTTCCAAGTGCCCCAGCCCCTGATTGTAGGCCGCGAGAGCCAGCCAAGTGCGCTCTTCGTCCGGGATATGCAACGGCAATTGCTCCTTGAGTAGTTGCAGGTAGCGTGCTCCCGCCATTATGCTTTGGCGCGGGTCGAGACGATCGGTTACGTTCATACGGTCAGCCGTATCTTCGGTCAGCATCATGATTCCGCGAACATTGGTGAATGAGGTGGCGAGCGGGTTCCAGTGCGACTCATGGTAGCCGATGGCCGCCAGCAATTGCCAGTCTATCCCGGTCAGCGTTCCCGCCTCCTCGAACAGGTTGCGCAAATGCGGCAACTCGGTTTGGGCCTTGGTGATAAAGGCGACCGAATCTATAGGCTCCAGCCGCTCGTTGTGTCCGTAAAAGCGATCCAGCAGGCGACGCAGCGTGCCATCTTGCTTGATGAGCGCGAAGAACTTTTGCGCTTCCGCAAACAACGCCTCGTCACCATTCGGCGCGAATGCCCAAGCCAGTTTGGATGGCGCGGCTATGTCAAATGCTGCATCCAACTTGGGGTAATAATTGTGCGCCAGCGCCAGTTGCTCCTCGTTGGCGACAGTGCATTCCAGCTTGCCTGCGGCTACCTCGGCCAGAAGACTGGTGACGGTTTGTTGATGGCGCGCCTCCCAGTTCAGTGCGGGCAGCTTTTGTTGTGCTTCGCGTAATGCCGCATCCTGCGCCGAACCTGCCACTACGGCGATGGTTTTGCTAATCAATCCCTTTAGGTGCGACGGCGGGTCATTACACACCATCTGCTCGCTTACCGTCTGGTAGGAAGAAGCAAAGCGCAATCCCCCAGCCGCATTACCGCGTAATCCGGCCGCAGCGATATGTGCTTTGCCTGCAATCAGGGGCGGTGTAATTTGATCCAGCTGCAATGGCAGCAGCTTGACCTTTACCTGCAATTGCTTGGCGAACAGGGCAATGAGCTGCTGCTCGAATTCCGTGTCTACGCTGCTCTCGCCCTGCGCCACAATAACCGTCAATTCTTCCCGCCATGGTTTTGCAGGGGGTGGTTCGGTTGGCGTGCAAGCAGTGAGCAGGACTGTACTCAGCCACACGAACAATATGAGATAGGGATGCAATGGGTTCGCCATGTAAACATTCTGCCTGATTTTGCGCATTACTGGTAAAATGCGCGCGCTGTTTGCAGACCAGATCGGGAGAGGTGGCAGAGTGGTCGAATGTACCTGACTCGAAATCAGGCGTAGGTGTGAGCCTACCGTGGGTTCGAATCCCACCCTCTCCGCCAGAAGGAAAAAATGCTTGTAACTGATTGAATTATATTAATAATAATAAACTTCCGGTTTTGGCGGTGGGCCAAAGAAGTGAGCCAAAAAAGTTCCTTCCATGTCACTCGCATCGCATCTAAAAATCTCCCGCCACGGCGTCTATTATTTTCGTGTCGTTGTCCCCGTTCACTGCGTCCGGTATTTGGTGGGCGATGTGAAATCAAGAAATCCTTGAACACTCGCAACCCACGCATCGCCAAATGATTCGCCTATAATCCGTCATCTTAATGTTTTGTCACTTTTCGACGAGGTGAAACAAATGGCCGGTTACGACTCTAAACGCTTTAATCCCAACGACTGAAGCACTTGGCAACCAAGCAGTAACCAGAAATATGGCCTAGACATAGCGAGGGGATATATAAGAGCGATCCCAATTATCTACGGAATAAAGAAGTATCGAAGCAGGTCGAACATTTTCGACCTGTTTACAGCCAAGCAAGGTGATCGGAAAAATCACATGAATAATCAGAAGACACTGTCACAGTCCATATCCCGTCTTTGGGGTGTATTTGCCATCGCGTTGCTGTTCTGGCTGGTCGCATTCTGGTTTGTTACGGGGCACATTCTGGATATACGCGTTAATGCACTCGTTGAGGAAAAAACCGCCGCTATCGGCCAACAAGCCACCAATATTGCCGAAGGTATCGCTCTCAATCTCGATCACTTACGCAACCTCCAAACGGTTGTTGCAAGTGACGAGCGCGTCTTGGGGGTTTTATCCAATTTCGGTGCAAACACGCGTCCCTCATCACTGGCAATCGAACAGCGAAAAAAAACTTGGTCAGAGGATGTTCAGCTCAAAATGGTCGGTGGCTATTTGAATCTGGTAGGCACTTCAATGGGGGAGGATGTCGTATATATACTGAATGCTGCGGGGGATTGCGTTGCAGCCAGCAATGCGGATAAACCGAATAGCTTTGTCGGAGCGAATTATGCCAGTCGAGAGTATTTCCAGGACGCGATGGCTGGAAAGAAGGGGTACCAATATGCTGTGGGGAAAACAAGCAATATTCCGGGCTTGTTTTTCAGTGTACCGGTCACTCTCAAGGGGCGCATCGTGGGCGTCGTAGTTGCGAAAGTCAATCTGCACGCTCTGTCGCACTTGGTCAATCAGGCAGATGCCTTTATCACCGACACTTATGGAGTGATTATTCTCGCCAGTGATGCTAAATTCGAAATGCGTTCAATTCCCGGTGCTGCCTTCGCAGGGCTTTCCAGAGACGCCCGTATAGAGATATATAAGCGCGAAGACTTTCCAGTTCTCTCCATCAATCCATGGCTTAACCGGCGGGCGGCGGCGCTGCATCGTTTCGATGCGGAAAGCCAGCCACTTGTACTGACCGACAAAACGCTGGATGAGAAAGGGAGAAAAGTCTATGTCTACAGACGGCTTCCGGAGGTTTTTGAGTTGGCTCAGGATCGACTGAAGTGGTTCCTGTTGCTTGGCATTTCCGGCGCAGTGGCTTTTCTGATCATTAGGTCACGCATCATTTCCTTGCGTATACGCAAGCAGAACGATAACCAATTATATGAGAGCGAACAGCGCCTATTCCATATCCTGAACTTGAGCCCAATCGCTGTTCGAATTTCTGTTAAGCGGGGTCAAAAGGTGGTGTTTTATAACCCGAGTTATGCTGCCATGATCAAGAATCCTGATGCGATGGGTGATGATCCAAAAAGGTACTACGTCCGAGTCAAAGATTATGAAGAGATTCTGGATGAGCTTGCGCAAGGGAATACCATAATCAATCGCCAGATCGAATTACATATACCTGATGGCGCGACAGTCTGGGCACTCGCTTCCTATATGCCAATGCAATATCAGGGCGAAGATGCAGTTCTGGGATGGTTCTACGACATAACCAAGCTTAAGCAGACTGAGGAAGCCCTGCACAAGGCCAGGCTCTATGCAGAAGCCGCCAGTCTGGCGAAAAGTGAATTCCTGGCCAACATGAGCCACGAAATTCGCACGCCGATGAATGCCATTCTCGGCATGGCTGAGATACTGTCCGAGACCGAGCTTACCCCCGAACAGCGCAAGTATGTGGGAATCTTTCAGAATGCGGGCAACAACCTGTTGGAGCTGATCAACGACATTCTGGATATGTCGAAAGTCGAGGCCGGTCAACTGGAACTGGACAAGACTGATTTTTCACTTGAACAAGCGCTCAAGGATCTAATAGACCTACATGCTATCCGTGCCTCTGATAAGGGACTGGAGCTGGTGCTGGACATCAAGCCAGGTGTGCCTGAGTTTGCATACGGCGATGATAGACGACTTAAGCAATGTCTGACGAATCTGGTTGGCAATGCAATTAAATTTTCCCACAAAGGGAGAGTCGTGATTTGTGTGCGCCCCGTCGAAGGTAGCACGGACATGTTGCGGTTCTCTGTTGCGGACACTGGCATCGGAATTCCTACAGAAAAACAGGAAGACATTTTCAAGCCCTTCACTCAGGTTGATAGCAGTACCACACGTCAGTTCGGCGGTACCGGCTTGGGGTTAACCATAACCCGTCGTTTGGTAGATCTGATGGACGGTGAAATTTGGGTGGATAGCCAGAAAGGGAAAGGCTCAACCTTCTATTTCACCGCACGCTTGCCGCAAGCTGCCCAGCCAGTGCGTACCGATATTTCGGTAGATTTGCGCAAACGAAAAATTCTGGTGGTGGATAGCTTCCCCATGTATCGAACCATCGTGCGGCAATATCTCCAACCGTTGGGCGCGCTAGTCTATGAGGTGGAAGGCGCCAAACAAGCGCTTGCAGTACTGGAAGAGGCCGCAGTGCAAGGAGAGCCGTTTGCCTTGGCGCTGGTGGATTACAACTTGCCCGAAATGAGCGGACTCGATCTAAGTACCCAGATTCGTGCGAATCCAGCCATGCAGGGGCTTAAAATTATAATACTCTCTGCTTCTGAGTCAGTTAAACAAGATCCTCTCGCAAAAAAATCTGCCCTGGCTTTCCTGCTTAAGCCGATCAAACGCCACGAATTGATCCAGTCCATAGGACGGGAGCTACAGCAAAATATGCCGACAGCACTCCAAGCAGAAACCGTTCCTTATGATGCACCTGCATCGCAAGGCGGGCTGCACATTCTGCTGGCTGAGGACAATCCGGACAATGTATTGTTGATTGAGACGTATCTCAAGAAGACGGCCCACAGTCTTGACGTGGCTGAGGACGGTTTGGTCGCGCTGGAAAAATTCCGCGCGAACCGCTACGACGTTGTTTTGATGGATGTACAGATGCCGAATATGGGAGGTTACGAGGCCACAGATGAAATCCGCCGCATCGAACAAACAGAAGGGCGCACCTCAACCATGATTATTGCCCTGACTGCCCACGCACTCAAAGAAGATGAGCAGCGCAGCATTGACGCGGGGTGTAACAGACACCTCACCAAGCCGCTCAAGAAAAAAGTGCTGCTTGAGGTGTTGGAATCCATCCAGCAATCCAGATGATATATATAGATTAGAATATCTGAGAAAGCATTTTAAAAATCAATAGAGGTGTCCTGAAATGGTAAACGAAAAAATTATTGTCAAAATCGATGATGAAGATATTTTCGAACTCATCCCGGATTATCTGGAGAGTCGTCGCGACGAGCTGAGTGTGTTGCAGGATGCCATCGCACAACAAGATTTTGAAGCCTTGTGGGGCTGCGGCCACAAAATGAAAGGTAGCGGCGGTGGCTATGGCCTCGACCGTATTTCCGAGATTGGAGGCAAGCTGGA
>Ga0302281_10003712_pt1 | contig 10527 bp, 6 predicted proteins | sample III_Fen_E1_2_FD_198762 | JGI IMG/M metagenome (GOLD analysis project Ga0302281, IMG submission 198762) | Peat permafrost microbial communities from Stordalen Mire near Abisko, Sweden - III_Fen_E1_2 | ecosystem: Environmental > Terrestrial > Soil > Wetlands > Permafrost | place: Sweden: Abisko...
CGGATTCAATTTTTTCAAATTCCGGCGCTGAATCCGTTCCCGATGCTGAGTTGTTGTTATTTTTCACGCATTTTGTGTTTTGCGCGATTTCAGCAAGCCATCGAGGACCCGCGAAAAAACTACTGGACTATAAACTGGACTATAGCGTTTTTCGCGACTGCGTCAGAAGTGATGAGCGCCTTGATAAAGCCTTGCAGTCATTGGCTTTAAGTGGTGCACCCAATAGGAGTTGAACCTATAACCTGCTGATCCGTAGTCAGCCGCTCTATCCAATTGAGCTATGGGTGCGACCCGTATTAACAAGCACTTACGACGAATGGCTTGACTTCAAAAGTGGCCTGTGCCACTTTTTGTGCCAGTGTTGCCCCAAGTACGCCCGTGCAATGAGTTGCAAGGCGGCTCGCGTCAACGTTGTTCCAATTTGTCGTCATGGGCCGTGCAACGTATCAGAAAGTCTTCGATGACCGCAAGCGCAGAATTCGTGGCTTGTGGAAGCGCAACGACCATTTTTATGCCCGGTTGGTCATTGTCGATGAAGCCACCGGCCAAAAAGCCACCAAACGCGTCCGCCTTGAAAAAGTCCGCACCGTCGCCGATGCCCGCATCGCTCTGCAGGACCTTCAGAAAGACCGCCGCGAGGAAAACCTGCCCGTCCTCAAACGGAGTCCCAAGCTAAATAAGTACTGGGATGACTATTTCAAGTTTTACGAGGCAGTCAAGGATGCCAAGCGCAAAAGCACCCTGCGGCTGGAAAAAACCGCCCAGCGCAGTTGGCTGGAATTTCTTCCCGACGTCCGAGTCAAAGAAGTCTCTCGCAAACATATCAACGGCTTCATCGCCGATCGCCAAGAAAAGGGACTCGCACCACGTTCGGTGAATCTTTACCTCATCGCCCTGCGCAACGTGCTCAAGCGGGCTAAGGAGGATGGCTGGATCAAGACGCTGCCGACCGACAATCTGCGCCCGCTGAAGGTAGACCAGCGTAAGCGCCGACTCTACACTTCGGCAGAAATGGAGAAGCTCTACACGAAAGCGGGTGCCCTGCCGCGCTCTGGTCAGTTGCTGGCTGACCTCCTTCGCTTGATGAGCACTTGCGGTTCACGCATCTCCGAGACGCTGCGCCTGAAATGGTCGGATGTTGATTTCAAAAATAATCAAATAACCATTGGCTCGGATGGCTTGGCCAAGAATCGCAAACATCGGGTCGTGGATTTCAATGGCGCCCTGGAAGCCCACCTGAAGGACATGGACCAAAGAAAGCCACAAGATTCGGTGTGGCTGTTTCCCTCGCCGCGCCGGGGCAAGAAGGATGTTCCCCTCGTCACCTTCAATAAAGCGTTGCTGGTCGCCCGCATGAAAGCAGAACTTCCCGAATTTAGCTTCCACGACTGCCGCCATTATTTTGTCAGCCATTGCGTGATGTCGGGAATCGATTTTATGACCATTGCGCGTTGGGTGGGCCATCAGGATGGTGGTATTCTCATCGGCAAGGTCTACGGTCATCTCTCCAATGAACACGCCAAGCGTCAAGCCGGGAGAATTGATTTTGGTTCGGAGAAACCAAAGGATGATTCCAAGCCCGAGACAAAACCATAGCGGCATTAGCAGTTAATCTGCCTCACGTCGCTTTTTTATAGGTTGAAAACCGGTGCCAGCAGGGATGAGTTTTCCTGCCATGGCAGACGCCTTGATGCCCCACAAATCATCGCGTTTGGACAGGACGGCGGCTTCGGCAAGAATCTTCGTTGTGTTTTGAAATGAAGCGGCGCTGAGAAAGCTATCGGATCGCAGTGCAGCCTTGGTAATGCCGGAAAGTATGGGTTTTGCCGATGCGATTTTTTTGCCTGATTCTGATATCCGCTTGTTTTCTGCCTCAAATTCGTTTCTGTCCACCTGTTGATCAAATGCAAAAGCAGTGTCGCCTGGCTCGGTGACGCAAACCAGGGCGAGCATCTGGCGAATAATGACTTCGATGTGCTTGCAGTTGATGGACACTTGCGGACTATAAATAGGCTGTACTTCGCGCATCATATAATCCTGGAATTCCTGCAACCCGCGAACCTCAAAAATGTCGTGGGGATCCACCATCCCTTTGCTCAACGACTGTCCTTTCGTGACCCAATCACCCACCGCGACACAGAGGCCTATTCCAGCCGGGACGTGGTGCCGCTCATCTTTCTCTATGTTTGCGGTTTTAATTTGGACAAACTGTTTTGAATTATTGTCCGTGATGGAAGTCACCAAGCCATCAACCCGCGATATGACTGCGGCATTTTGCGGCTTGCGTGCCTCGAAAAGTTCAGTAACTCGCTGAAGGCCGCCGGTGATGTCTCCTCGCGATGCGGTTCCGCCGGTGTGGAATGTGCGCATGGTCAACTGTGTACCAGGCTCGCCAATGGATTGAGCAGCGATGACCCCCACAGGCTCCCCCAATTTCACCGGGATGCTCGAGGTTGTGCTCTGGCCATAACAATTAACGCAGATGCCGTGTCGGCTTCCACATGTGATCGGAGACCGAATCTTTACACGATCGACACCGGCCGCAATTATCACCTTGGCGAGTTCCCCGTCGATAATCTGCCCGGCTTGGACCAGAATTTGTCCATCCTCACGTGGATCGAGAACCCCTTCACAAGCAACCCGGCCAGTAATGCGATCAACGAGTGGCACAATGGAAGCTTTTGCAGTATTTTTATCTGAATTCGCCTTGCCATCGTCAATAATGGCTTTCACCCAGAGGCCTAGCCGTGTCCCGCAATCCTCTTCCCCGATAATAACTTCCTGCGCCGCGCTGACGAGTTTACGGGTGAGGTAGCCAGCGTCGGCGGTTCGTCGTGAACGATCGCTCACTCCTTTACGAACACCGTGGCAGGAGATGCAATATTCGGCAACGTTGAGTCCGTCGCGATAATTTCCGAGCACTGGTTTTTTGACAATACCGCCATCAGGTTTTGCAATGAGACCTCGCAGGCCGATGAGTTGGCGAACCTGTTCTTTGTTCCCTCGCGCGCCGGATTGAACCATGAGCCAGACGGGATTGAACTCGCTCCTGCCTTGATTGGCTTCGAGAGTCAACATCATCTTTTTCGACACCGCATCGTTGCATTTTTCCCAAACAACCTTGATTTCTTCTTCAGCAATACTGTTGTCGAGATGTTTGGCTTCAATTTCGGCGGCTTCCGAACGGGCGGTTCGAATTTCCTTTTCGATCACGTCCCTGGGAATAATAAGATCGTCGCTGCCGATGGATATGCCGGCACGAGTCGACTCTCTAAAACCAAGCTCCTTAATCCGGTCGAGGGTGGCGATCGCTTGCTCGCAACCACACTTCTGGTAACACTGAAAAATCATTTCGCTGATCTTCTTTTTGTCCACGGGGGCATTGTAAAACCCAAGTTGTGTGGGCCAGATATCGTTGAACAAGATGCGGCCAACCGTGGTGACAATAATTTTTTTGCCAGCGTCTCCAAAGACGGTTGCCCTGCCGAAATCAGGAATGGCCAACCGAACCCAGTCGTGAGTCTTCACTCTCCCCCGGTTGGGATTTTTCACCGACCAATAGCCAGAGATCATTAAAGCTTCCCCCAGAGAACTGAAAAGCGGCAGTATGTTCAGATCGGCGGGCATCGGCTTGCGTGGATCTGCCGTTAGGTAATAACAGCCGAGCACCATTTCTTGTGACGGATTCATCGCCGGCAGAGCATTTGCCGGATGGAGAAAATTATTTGTCGCCATGATCAACTCGCGAGTCTCCTTTTGAGCCTCTTTGGACAATGGCATATGAACTGACATTGTGTCCCCGTCGAAATCGGCACCGAAACCGGCACAAACCAGCGGATGAACCCGAATCACGTCCCCGTCAATCAGGACAGGTTCAAACGCCTGAATTGAAAGACGGTGGAGTGTCGGAGCGCGATTTAAGATAACCGGGTGCTTTTTTGCGACTTCCTCAAGAGCTTCCCACATCTCTTGGGACTCATGCTCAAAAATATCAATCACCTCGTCCTCGGTCTTTCCCAAATCCAGCAAATGACGACCGATAAAAAGCCGGAATAGCTCCAGTGCAATTTTCTTTGGCAGCCCGCATTGATGCAGCTTGAGTTCAGGGCCAACCATAATTACCGAACGCCCTGAAAAATCGACCCGTTTGCCTAGAAGATTATTTCGGAATCGTCCATTTTTACCCATGAGTCGGTCGGAGAGCGACTTGAACTTTTTGTTTGTCACCCTTGTTAGGAAGTTTCTTTCGCGATTTTCATCAAGGAGTGCGTCCACAAATTCTTGCAGCTTGCGCTTTTCCGCGTTGATGGCCTTTTCATCCGTTTCAAATCGGAGAAGCTCTTTCAGTTTGTTATTCTGGTCAAGAACCTGACCGTAGAGATCATTAAGAATGGAAAATATAAGTCGTTTGCCTTCTCCTGGCACCCAGGGACGTAAACCTGGTGGAATTACCGGCAAAACCGTAAGAATCATCCATTCAGGCCGAACATTATTTGTCTGAAAGGCATTGAAATATAGCAACCGTTGAGCAAGTTTTTTGCGGTTTTGAACGTTCCCAGTCTCTGCCATCGCTTTTTGCAATTGGGAGATTTTTTCCGGCAAGTTTACACGGCTTAGGGCATCCCGAAGACCTTCAGCTCCCATTTTGGCAACAAACGATTCCGTTCCAAAGGTTTCGCAGGCCTTTGCGTATTCAGCATCGTCAAGGATCTGGTTTTCTTTAAGGCTGGTCGCACCTGGGTTAACGACAATGTATCGCTCAAAATCAATTACACTTTCGAGTTTGGTATCGCTCACGTCGAGAATTTTACCAATAGGGCTTGGTTTATTTTTTAAGAACCATATATGTGATACTGGAACCTTCAGTTTAATGTGCCCCATCCGTTCCCGTCGTACGCGTGACGAAGTTATCTCAACCCCGCACTGTTCGCACACAATACCGCTGTACCTCTTTTTTTTATATTTACCGCAGTAACAATTCCAGTTTTTCTCTGGGCCGAAAATGCGTTCACAGAACAGACCATCTGGAAATGGCTTCAGTCTTTTGGCATCAATAGCCTCATTTTTTTTGACCTCACCATTGGACCACTCCAGAATTGTATCCGGGGAGGCGATGGAAACGGTCAACCAAGCAACTTGGTCTAGTCGCTTCATATCAGTATTTCATTCGGGATCCGACTTGCATGAAGATAACTATAAAATGGCTTCATGACTGGGGTAATTTCAAGCTTTTTCTGTAAAATTGCTGGGTTTTAGGTTGACGCAATGCGAACTGAGTTGATTTGTCCTTGCAGAATTCGACAATGTTGACATGATTTTTATGTGGAAAATGAGCCGTCAAATGATGACGAAAAAACACCTGCGTATGAGTCAGCTTTTGACGAGGTGCGGGCGCTTATGCGAATCACCGGGAAAGCGCTAGATGCGGCGGAGATAATTAGAATACAGGAGAAATATCCGAAAGACCGAGCGGCGGAATTCGAGGCAGATGTCATTCGTGCGCAGGAAATGGAACGCGAGTATGAAGAAGGAATTCGACAGAAAGCATACATTCAGGAGGAGTTGGACAATCATAACTTGTTGGAACATATGCGGAAGGCATATAATAACCAACCGGCCCATTCCACCATCGCGACACAACCAAAGACAGACCAGCCGAGTGCTGCTTCCGAGGACGCAGGCAAGAAACACCGTAAAAAAACTAGGGGCAAGTTAATTCCCCCGCTGCAGTTTTATCAAAACGTGCTCATCGATGCCAATAATAAACAATCGTTACCTCTTCCGCGCAAATTGGCTCTGGTGCTGCGCATTTTTTTCGATGACAACCCAGCCAATGAGTCGTCTAAGAAACAATTGTATTACGATGCAATTGCCGATGTGTATGGAAAGGAACAAATCAGAAATGAAATCGCGAAAAAAACAAAACGAAAAGCCACTGAAAATGAAATTGAACGCCTGTATGAAGATAGGTTAAAAGAAAAAGGACCGGCATTTTTCGCGCACCAATTTGCGCGCGACTTTCGCAAAGAATTACACCGTTATGAAATAGACGATGAAGCCGTATTTGGCTGCGCCCGGGAGACCAAAAATTATTATCTGATCGACTCGGCCTGGCACGCGACGAAGGCACTAAAAAATAAGGCTGCGGCTGGGAAAGGAATGCCGGACAAATCGCAATATGAAAACTTGGGGGATCCTAAAGGTGAACTGGATTGATTCCAGCCCCATCTTAATTTTAAAGACACCGTTTGTTTCGCATCTGCCAGTTTCCTCGCTGTCAACAGGCTTTATCAAACGCCCCGACCTGATTTCACACCGCTTTGGCAAAACCGAGGCGCCGCGATCATCATTTTTGGGCCCCCTCGGATGGCCGGTTACGTCTAGTTTCCGGCGGAGGACTGTGAGACCATAGCGGGATTCTCAGCGCGGTTGAGGTGGGGGGATTCATGTGACGCGATGCCGTTCACAACAACTTGCGCAGCCGGATAAGCCGTTTTCACACTGTGGTCCGGGCAGAGGGCGTGGCACATCAGCCGGATACATTTCGTGAGTTCCAAATTACAACGAAATGAGCAGTTTTCCAGACCGTTAACTTCCAGACCCGATCTCAATCCGACCGGAAAAGCCTGCCTTTCAAAATTATAAAAAACTGATCTCCAGCTACATACGCGAGCTACAGCAACCGTGTTCTACCCGGTGTTTTTTCGTCTCGTGAGCAATTGAGTGTCAGTCCGCTTCGAGGTTTTCATAAGTAGGAGTTCAATGATGGTCGTTGCCATTTGAACTTCATATCAGATGAGCGTGTCGCCAGTTTACAACCATCACCCGATATCAGTGAAACTACCGACAATACCGAGCGCTCAGTAGAAGAAAATGGGCGCGACTACAACAATGGAAACAACAGTACCCACACCAAAACTCATTAACTTTAGCAAGTGGTTGGCCGAGATGGGCGTCACCGCCACAACCGGCTGGCGGTGGCGAAAGAAAGGCATCCTCCGGACAATAAATATTTATGGCCGGCTGTACCTCTCGGATGACGCCATCGCAGAATTCCATCGGCGGGCTTCCGCCGGGGAGTTCGCTGCGGAATTAAAGCCGGGCAAACGGTTGGCAAAATCATCAACCGAGTAAAACACAATTTGGGGTTTCAAAACCTCCAGAGCATCAGCGAATGGAGCTGGTGCAATAACAGACAGGGAAAAATGGGAAAAACGGAAACTGAAAATGGCGGATTGAAAGCTGGGCTGACCGACGGAAAATAAAATCGGTTAAAATAAACCCAGCTCGACCGCCATCAAACTAAATTGACCACCCTGATCGAAAACCAAAAGCGAACGTTGCCGGACGGCAGCAGGCGCACTGGTCAGGTTGGTCTAGTGCTGGCGGCGGCGATGATCTAATCGGATGAGTATCCAAAAAATCATCGTCGCTCGCCGTCACAACGGCAAACAAAACAAACAGCAATAAAACAACAATGAAACTGAACAAAGCGGTAAAATCGGCGTCCACCGCAACGCCATTAGTCAACGTAGTTAAAAAATCCGTGTTCGCGTTCAAGATGCGCCCGGAAATCGCACCGAAGGATCTCCAGAAGGGAACATTCGTTAGCGCGATCAATGAAACACCAGAATCTGGCGATGACTTCAATCGTGTCGTAGTGACCATTGAGCTCGAAGCCATGGATCGCAATAATGCACACTTCGTCGTGACGAAGGATTACAACATTATGCCGAGCGGTCGCGGGTTCAGTGCCTTCATCGAGGACATCAACGCATGGGCGGATGCGGGGCTCACCGAGGACGACCTTTACGCCGAACGCGATTACACAGCGATGTTCAAAGGCAAACCGATGGTGGTCCAAATCGGCCACCGTAAGAGCGGGAAGGAATGGGAAGCCGTAGTCGAAGCCTTCCACCCCGCTGGCTACACGGGCGAGGTTGAAAGATAATCAGTAGCAGTTCAAGGCCGGTGGCGGTTAACCCCGTCATCGGCCCTTTTTTATGGATACTAATCCAAATCCCACCGGCATCAAAGCTTCCACAGTGTTTGGCAAGCCCATACCTATTAGCCAATGCCGCTACTATATGCGTAACGGTGATGGAGGCATGGTCGGCAAGATTTGGACCCGATGAACAATATGACGGATCTGTAAGACCATCCGCATCGCCAAACCGCCGTGAGGTCATATTTATTATGGGTGAATCCAAAAGTGAAGGGCTCAAAGAAATGCAGCTACCCATAATCCGCAGCGCCGACGGTAAGTGTTTCGGATTGGAAAAATCAGACGCCGTTGTTATCGACGAGGAAAAGTATATCGGCCGCTTCTCACATCTTCTTCCTGCCAACGTCCCAGATGAAGAAACAAAAAGAGAAGCTAAGGCCTGGCTGGAATCGAAATGCGTTGATATCAGGAAGTTGACCAAAGCTTAATAACCGGTTGACCACATCATCAGCCACATTCAGAAATGGGATTGGCCTTGTAAGCAAATTCGCAGCGTAGATTGATGGCAGGTAGAACACAGAGCACTAGACCTTAAAGTCTGGTGCTCTTTTTTTTTGCCTTGGACTGTTCAGGCTGGATTGGGGCGGGAGTGTGGTAGAGGGCGTTTCATACCGAACCCACCAGGTCTTGGGCAAGCTTTGGAGATTGTATTGGAACAGGCAGCCCCAGCAATTGGTTCATACAGTGATTTTGACAGCGTTTTGCTCACCACCGCCCCGGCCAAACCACACGTACAGGGTGCCCCAATTGATGTTTATATTTGCGCCGGCCAGTCCAATTGATGTGTCCCCGATATTTTGTACACCCGCAAGCTTCAAAATGTAGAACATCTGATTTCTGCTTGCCTCTCAGATACTAAAAAATATCTTCATCTTTGAAAAATCATGTTGGGAAATCATTTCTCAGAAGAGCCGGCAATGCATTTCATTAGCAAGTTGATACAAAGATCATTGTTTCCAATCAATCATAAAAATCTAACGAAATGTGAGATAAGATCCAGAGCACTCAACTGTACAATATATCGGGGACACATCACAATTTCAGATTCAAAATCGTCGGGGACATTAAAACAGACAACTCAAACAGCCTTTTTAATGGGTCCTCATTTATCATAATGGTTAAAAGACTAAACCGCTTATTAATATCACTTATAATTATTGTTGTGCGGTGGTCTTCTTAAAGGATAGCACTTATAATGCAATACACTTGAGGCATCCACATTTACAAGCAAAGCAAACTTATCGTTTATTACCCAAGTAACATTCTGCAACTGACCATTATCCCCAAAGTATGCTGTTTCCTGGTGTTGGTCCGTATAAGCATCAAACAATCCCAATTTACCATTTTCATAAAATACAACTCTTGATCTAGCTCGAGATACGCCTTCTGTCAAACGTCTAATTTCTCTTGTAGGCCCTGTGCCTTTAAAAAAACTAAAGTAGACCATTCCTTCGTCTTGTTTGAAACTATGAATTTCGGCCCCATAACCAGCTTGTCCAAGATAAGCATTCATTTTGGGGTTGGTTAAATAACCCGCATATTCGTTTAGCGTAGACACCACCCGGTTGGAGAAATCTTCAAAGTATTGAATGAGGTTCGAATTTGCGAGCCTTAGCACAGACTCACTCCCGTCACTTAGCCGGTTTGTAAACTGAATAACTTCAGGAATATTAGTCAGAATAGAAGCATCCAACGCCAAGGAGTTTGTATCTACTGATAATTGCATGAGTTCAGCGCAGTGCTTAAGTGTCTGCCGATAATTTGGCCATTCGGCAGGATTATTATAAAACATCAGGATGTTTGTTGGGACAAGCGACCAATCCACATTGTCACTTACAAAGTTCTGAACATTAGTTGGCAAATGAAACCAGTCCACTCTTTTCAGTATAATGCCCCAGGCATTTGCAGGAATCGTTGAAGGGTCATGCGATCCAATAATGGCATTGATGTCATTTGTTGACATATTCGCCCAGTCCGCATTTATATAATTACCCACTATTATGGTTGGACCCGAATTACTATATTGAGCTACGACATTATCAATCTGGCCTATAAAAAAGCAGGCAATAATTAGAAATAAGGTCAGCGTTGAATTAAGTTTCATATATTCATTATTGGCACGAGCATGTTGGGGGCTCTGGCAGTTGATATGTAAGTGGATTTCCAGTGAAAACAACAGCTATACCATTTAACCATTTGCTTAAAGTGCGATGAAGCGGATGTTAATGCAAGCTTGCGGAAACATTCCGCATTTCGTCGCAAGTTTGTCATGTCTATCAATTTACTATGGGAGAGTCTCTTAAAAGTCAAGTCGCTAAGGCGATTTAAAGAGGAGCTGTATCCTATTTTAGAGATTTGGGTTAAATATGAACAGGCGATAACGCTCAATAATAACCTGGGATTTCCCATATGGTTTAATGCCCACGAACGGCGTGGGTGGTTTTCGTGATTTTCTGCCTGCTCCCTGAATTTGCAAGTCATTTTTCCAGTCCGACCTCGGTTTTTGTCCGGCGCAGGTGGTG
>Ga0302281_10003713_pt1 | contig 10526 bp, 9 predicted proteins | sample III_Fen_E1_2_FD_198762 | JGI IMG/M metagenome (GOLD analysis project Ga0302281, IMG submission 198762) | Peat permafrost microbial communities from Stordalen Mire near Abisko, Sweden - III_Fen_E1_2 | ecosystem: Environmental > Terrestrial > Soil > Wetlands > Permafrost | place: Sweden: Abisko...
TAATATCAAATAGATAGACCAAAAATCTTGTTTTTTTTCACTGAACTCGTTAAATTCAGGTTCATGCTCTATCACTTGCTCTATCCGCTCCATGAAACCGTAAGTGTGTTCAACGTTTTTAAGTACATTACGTTTCGCACTTTTGGTGCCACCCTCACCTCCATTCTTTTGTGTTTGCTCCTCGGAGGACCCTACATCCGCTGGTTAAAATCAAAACAAATTGGTCAAAGCATCAGAGAATTAGGACCTCAGTCTCACCTCTCAAAAAAAGGTACGCCGACGATGGGCGGAGGCCTGATCATCGGATCTATCGTGATATCGACTCTGCTTTGGTCTGATTTGCTTAACCACTATATTTGGACCGCGGTATTTGTCATTTTAGGGAATGGCTTAATTGGATGGGTCGACGACTATAAGAAAGTCGTGAAAAAGAATTCGAAAGGCATTAGTGCCCGTCAGAAGCTTGTTTCGCAAACCATCGTGGCACTTGCGGCTTCCGTATTTCTTTATGTGATGCGGGATAGCCCGGCAGTGCTCAAATTTCCATTCTTTAAGGATTGGTCGCTTGAACTCGGAGTGTTCTTTGTACCGTTTTCGACCCTCGTCATTGTTGGAACTTCAAACGCAGTGAATCTGACGGACGGCTTGGACGGTCTGGCGGTTGGACCTTCGATTACAACTTCGCTTACTTTCGCGACCCTTGCCTATTGTGCGGGAAATTTTGTGTTGGCGGAATACCTTCAAATTCCATTTGTATCAGGCGCAGGAGAACTCTCAATCTTTTTGGCAAGTATTGGTGCTGCTTGCCTGGGCTTTTTGTGGTTTAACGCTTATCCGGCGGAAGTATTTATGGGAGATGTAGGAGCCCTGGCTCTCGGCGGCGCCCTTGGGGTATCTGCTGTGATCACCAAAAACGAAATTCTTTTAGTGCTTTGCGGAGGCATTTTTGTGATTGAGGCGGTCAGCGTGATGATGCAAGTGGCATCGTTCAAGTTGACCGGAAAAAGAATTTTTAAAATGGCTCCCATTCACCACCATTTCGAATTGAAGGGGTGGGCGGAGCCTAAAGTGATCGTTCGTTTCTGGATCATTTCTATTATGCTAGCGCTTGCGACGCTTGCAACGCTTAAACTTCGGTAAAAAAATATGGATCTAAAAAATCAGATGAGTAAGGAAAAAAGATGAGTAAGTACAAAGGAAAAAAAGTATTGATCGTAGGTTGCGGCACTTCGGGCGTGGCTTCTACCAAATTTTTGGTAAAGCAGGGCGCGCGCGTGATGATTTCGGATTCGAAGCAAAGAACCGAGCTTGCAGAACCCTTAAAAGAACTGGGCGACCTTAAGGTAGAATTCGAGTTTGGAGGACATACCGAACGCTCTTTCATGGGCGCTGAACTTATTATTGTGAGTCCTGGAGTGAACACCCAAAATCACGCCCTTTTGCAAATGGCAAAATCAAAAGGCACTCCGATTACCAGTGAGATCGAACTTGCGATTGGCGAACTTGAACAGCCCTTGATCGCGATCACCGGAACAAACGGAAAATCCACCGTGACTCTTTTGACCGGCGAAATGTTCAACGCCGATCAAAAGCCGTCTTTTATTGGTGGTAATTTCGGTACACCTCTTATTGAATACATCACGCGCGGGCAGCCTGGGCATGTCGCCGTTTGCGAACTTTCAAGTTATCAGCTGGAACTCACCGAAAAAATGGTTCCCGCCGTTGCGATCTTCACCAACATCGATCAAGACCACCTTGATCGTTACGGGTCGATGGAAAACTACACGGCTGCTAAGAAAAAGCTCCTCAAAGTTTGTGACCGAAATTCCTGGGTAATCCTGAATTATGATGATCCGGTTCTCCGAGGTTTTGCATCAGATTGTCATGGAAAGCTTATTTGGTTTACGATGAAAAATCCCTTGGACGTCGGGGGCGAATTTGCCGAGAAGTTTTTCGGCGCTTATTACGATTCCACCAAAAACGTGATTGTGACTAAGGTGACGGGCAAAGAAGAAATCTACACTTTAGAGTCGTTCAAGCTTTTTGGAGATCACAATAAACAAAATCTGATGGCGGCAATTTGCGCGGTTCGGGTGATGGGAGTAAGTCAAGCCGCAATCCAAGCTACGATCAATACGTTCAAGGGCCTGCCTCATCGTTTAGAGTATGTTCGGAAGAAGGATGGAGTCTATTTCTTTAACGATTCAAAAGCCACTAATATCCAAAGTGTTCAGGCATCGCTTCTTGCCTTTAAGCGTTCACCCATCATTCTGATCGCAGGCGGAAAAGATAAGAATATGGAGTTTGCTCCGCTTGGAGCTTTAGTTCAACAAAAGGTAAAGCTTCTGATTCTAGTCGGAGAAGCAAAGGAAAAGATTAACCGAGCGCTTGGAGATTTCGCCGAGACTTATTTGGTGGGGACTTTTGAAGAGGCCGTGCTCATGGCTTTCCAAAAATCACGCAATGGCGATATCGTTCTTTTGTCGCCGGGCTGCTCAAGCCAAGACATGTTCCGCGATTTCGAAGAGCGAGGCGATTATTTCAAGAAATTGGTCAATCAACTTTAAGAAGTTTTTTTCACAGCAGCCCGGAGGCGATGTTTTTCTTCTAGTCGTCGTGATGGCGCTCGTCTGTTTTGGCCTGCTCATGGTCTACAGCGCATCCTATATTTTCGCTGAAGAACGGACGGGAGATGGCTTTACCTTCATCAAAAAGCAGCTTCTTTATGCTTTTCTTGGCGCGTGCGCTTTTTTTGTTTCGTCACGCATTCCGCATGCGAAATGGTACCGATGGGCGCCAGCCGCGCTCTTTTCTGTGATAGCAATGCTCGTGATGGTCATGGTTCCGGGCGTTGGCGCACGAGCAGGCGGTGCCCAGCGATGGATCAATCTAGGCATTTTTCGCTTTCAGCCCGCAGAGCTTGCAAAACTTGTGGGAGTGATGTTTGTCGGACGTCAGTTGCTAAAGCATCAGAGCGAACTTTACAGTTTCAGAAAAGGGGTACTAGCGCCGATCGCCCTTCTCATTCCTGTAATGGTGCTGCTTTTGCTTCAACCCGATTTCGGGTCGACCGCTCTATTGGCGAGTACGACTTTTATTTTGATGTACATCGCTGGCGCCCGTCCTCTTTATCTGTTTGGCGGACTTTTTGGCGCAGGTGGTGCCGCGACTGCCCTTATCGTCTGGTCTCCTTATCGCTTGGCGCGGGTGATGACTTTCATCGATCCTTGGCGGGATCCTGCCGGGAAAGGCTTCCAAGTAATTCAGTCCATGCTTGGATTGCATAACGGAAGTTTGCTTGGGCAGGGCTTAGGGAATGGAAAAGAGAAATTGTTTTTTTTGCCCGAAGCACACAATGATTTTATTTTTGCAGTGATTGGGGAGGAACTCGGATTCGTCGGAGTTGCGGCCGTCATGCTTGCCTATATTTTGTTCATTTACCGAGGGCTTAAGATTTCTTGGATCGCTTTGGATCAAAGGCAGGATCGATTCGGATTCTATTTAGGTTGCGGAATATCCATTATTTTGGGCCTTCAGGCCTTTGTGAATATGGCTGTTGTCATGGGGCTTCTTCCGACCAAGGGACTTACGCTTCCGTTAATTAGTTACGGCGGATCGGCACTCATTTTGAATCTTTTTTCGATTGGCATTCTCTACAGCATCTCCAAAGCTAACCAAGGATCTTTTTATGAGGCAGAATAATCGATTATTAGTAGCGGGCGGCGGGACTGGAGGTCATGTCCTTGCAGGGATTGCCATTGCTGATGAATGGGTCAGGCAGACTGGCGGCGAGGTTTTATTCGTTGGAGCTTCTCAGGGACTCGAGTCTAAGCTCGTGCCGAAGTATGGATATCCGCTTAAACTCTTGTCCATCGGTGCATTGAATCGGGTGGGATTAAAGACCAGGCTTCAAACTCTAATGAAACTCCCTTTGAGCTTTTTAAAGGCATTTTTTATTTTGATGAAGTTTAGGCCACACGCTGTGATAGGAGTGGGCGGATACGCATCCGGCCCCGTTGTTTTGCTTGCGCGCATTTTATTCTTCTTGAAAATAAGAGCTTCCATCATCGAGCAGAACTCTGTGGCCGGATTTACAAATCGCATGCTCGGTCATTTCGTTCAAAAAGTTTTTTGCGCATTTGAAGCTGGGGGTCGGTCTTTTGATTCAAAAAAAGTGGTGGTTACGGGCAATCCCATTCGATCTTCATTGAAGCGCTTACCTCCGTCCACTCGAGAACCCTTCACCCTTTTTATATTCGGGGGAAGCCAGGGTGCCGCTGGAATCAATACGATGGTTTTGGATGCGTTGCCTTTTTTGAAGAATGAAGGAGTCGAATTCATTCATCAAACGGGTGTTCGGGATTTCGAGCGTGTGAATGCCGGGTATGCTCGCGAAGGAATTAGCAAAGTCAGGCTTGAGCGCTTTATTGATGATATGGCTTCCTGTTATGCGCGCGCGAGCTTGGTAATTTGCCGAGCAGGTGCAGGCGCTTTGTCGGAGCTTGCACAAGTAGGAAGAGCCGCGATTTTCATTCCTTTGCCGACCGCCGCCGATAATCATCAGGAGAAAAACGCCCGCATTTTTGAGATTGATCATGCGGCATGGGTAGTGCCTCAAGGAAGTTTAACGGGCGGACAATTTGCTCAGATGATTTTGAATTTGAAGCGTGACCCAAATCAAATCACTGAAGTAGAGGCTAAAGTTCAAGATTTCTACCGAAGCGACTCGGCATTTCAGATTGTGCGAGGCCTGCGATGAAACATAAGGTATTTCGTCTTCATTTCATTGGTATTGGTGGTATCGGCATGAGTGGGATCGCTGAAATTTTCCTTTCTCAAGGCCATATCATTAGTGGATCAGATTTACACCCAAACGACACGACATCGCGCCTTGAGAAGATGGGCGCTAAGATTTTCTCCACTCATGAGGCTAGTAATATTCAATCCGTCGATGTGGTCGTCGTGAGTTCGGCGATAAAATCCTCTAATCCAGAGGTGATCGAGGCAAAGCGCCAGGGAATCCCCGTGATCCCGAGAGCTGAAATGCTTGCTGAGATTATGCGTGGAAAGACCGGGGTCGCAGTAGCGGGCACTCATGGAAAGACAACGACGACTTCGATGGCCGCACAAATTCTGATGGAAGCGAAGTTCGATCCGACGGTTGTAGTTGGAGGCAAGGTTGAAGTAATCGGAAGCAATGCGAAAGTGGGAGGTGGCGACATCGTCGTGGTTGAGGCAGATGAAAGCGATGGATCCTTTCACCTCCTTCCCGTCACGCATGCGGTAGTCACGAATATTGACCTGGATCATATGGAATATTACGGGACGCGAGAAAATCTGGACGAAGCTTTCGTCCAGTTCACAAAAAAAATCCCGTTCTACGGAAACATTTGGATTTGCGGGGATGACGCTGGGAATAGACGAATTCTGCCGTTGATCACTAAGCCTTATTTCACGTATGGGCTATCTGAAGATTCTGATCTTTGGGCTTCAGATCTAAAGGTTAATGAAGGGACGCAATCATTTGAGCTTCATTATCGCAGCTCACGAAATCGCCCACATGAATCATTGGGTAAAATTGAACTCTCCGTTTTGGGCGTTCACAATATCCTCAATTCACTTGGCGCAATAGGAGTGGGCTTGAGCATGGGCGCAAAGATCGATGCGATCAAAAATGCGCTCAAAAATTTTAGGCACGTGAGACGGCGTTTTGATGAGAAATTTTTTTCAGAGAAGAAAAATATTCGCGTTGTAGATGATTACGGCCACCATCCGACGGAAATTCGCGCCGTTCTAGCTACCGCCAAACAAACGGGGCATTCCCGTATTGTGACACTTTTTCAACCTCACCGATATTCCAGGACGAAGTTATGCTGGGATGATTTCTTAAGTTGTTTTGAAGATTCCGACGTGCTCGTCATGCTTCCCATCTACGCTGCGAGTGAAGAGCCGCTAGAGGGCGTTACTCACTCGAATCTTCTTCTGGCGATGGAAGCTCACGGAAGAGCACCAAAAGAAGTGCATTTGGTCTCATCTCTTGAAGAAGCGAATGAATGGGTGATGAAGAACCACAAAAATGGGGACCTCATTTTGACTCTTGGGGCCGGGTCAATTACGAAGCTGAGTGATCAGTTGGCGGCTGAATTGAGACAATAGAGTTCTAGGCAGAGAATAGCCAAGTAAGCGAATCTTCTTTGTCTTTTTGTTTATCGGGCGAGATTAAACGGTTTGGTTTAGAGTCAAAAAACTTACGCCGTTTATTCGAGGCAAATAATTTTTAATATAAGGTTAAAAAAAACCGATTATATAACTGTGTGTTTCCGTTTAATTAATTACGCAATTTTGCTATTTAGCTTTTTTACTTATTCCTTCTGCGAAGCTAATTGTCGAGTCAGTGGTGATATTCTTAGGCAGTTATTTGGAGAGAATTTTAGGGAAGATACTGCTCTCATTGAGCAGCATCTAATTCAACCCGAGATGAAAAAGGGGCGTTTTCGAGTCGATCAAACCGGAATCAACACAGAAGAGTCGGTAATTATTGGGATAGCTAATTATGAAGGTGAAGGCACTCATCACTATTATCTAATTGCAAAAAATGCGCGATTTGATGGCCAAGTACTTTTTTTTAAACCTAAGGTTAAAGAAACTGCGAAATCTGCAATGTTAACAAATGGAGGTCTTTTTGAAATTCAACTGTCACCAGATATAGTTGAAAGTATTTACAAAAATATCAAAAGAAATCGAAATACACGAGGGATTACCTGCCTACACGGACTTTGTAAGGTTCTTGAGCAAAGCGAAATTAAAATTGGAAACTTGCCGAACGACCTAAACCACGTACGCTCTCATCCAACAATTCAGGCATTAATGTCTGGGGACGTAAGATACAAAGGCGAAAGGATAAGCCCAGACAAAATCCGCTTCTACGCCAATTCACAAGAAGAACTTGAAAGAATTTTCACTAGACCAAAAGTTGCAGATGCTGAAGGAAGGGTCCAAGTGATAACACAAGGTGCTGTCCTTTTAATGGTTCCAACCGCTATCGGAGCATACGGCTATGCCATTTTTAGCGCCTTCTCAAAAAACAATCACAACAGGTGTCCCTCGGGATATGTATACGATAAAGAGTACAATATATGTCGTGGGACGAAATGAAATTTATTGTCGATCTGTGGTTTGACCGCATTAATCCGCTCCTCTTCGAGCGTACCTAAAACCCCTCAGTTTAAATTCGGCTCAGATACAAAAAACTATATTCAATTAATACAGACTCAAATCTGCCGAGTGACTAGCGCCTACTCGCGCTTAAGCATCTTTTTCACTTCTTCAGTGTGTTCGGTCTCGTTCCTCACAAATTCGCGGGCAAGTTCCTCGAGTGCAATGTCGTTACCGGAGAGCGTGACAAGTTCTTTATAGAGGTTCAGTGCGACTTCTTCGAACTGTAGACTTTCTTTTAAAATGGCATCTACGTTGTGGTTATGAGTTTCTTCGACCTTCTGATGCACTAAAGTCGGATGCCCACCCAGAGAAGTGATTTTTTCCCCGATGATGACTGTGTGATCCATCGCTTCTTGAGCCTGGTCCCTAAACCATTTTTGAATCGGGATTCGGTTGTGTCCCATAATCATGAAGGAATAATGGAGGTAACGTGCGATTCCAGACATTTCGCATTGAAAAATTTTATTGAGGCATTCGAGCACTTTATCGTTGTTGTTCATTTAGCTATTATACAAAGCTTCGGAGGCGAGCGGAAATGGATTTCTTGATCGTCATTTAATTGTCACAGACGGCCGTTCGCGTTTTCGTGTAAAATCATGCGAGTGGATCCCAAACTTCATACTATTGTGGCGAGTGACCTTCATCTCACCGACGCCGAACTCGGACAGCCAGGCAGATCGCTTTGGAAGCGTTACAAGCGTCCGAAATATTTCATCGATCAAAGCTTTAAACGAATGCTCCAGTTCGTCCAAAGTAAAATTGGATCTGAACCTGCTGAGCTTGTGTTGAATGGTGATATTTTCGATTTTGATTCCGTAATGCGACTTCCACTTTATCCGGGTTTCCCTGTATCGGGCCTCGAAAAGAAGAGAGGCTTGTTCCCCGAAGAAGAAAAATCTCGCTTTAAAATGGAGGTCATTCTTAACGACCACGGTGAATGGGTGAAGGCAGTGCGCGATTTCGTGCGTGCCGGTCACTCTATTGTTTTCATCATCGGAAACCACGATATTGAACTTCATTGGCCGACGGTTCAGAAGGAAGTCTTGAAAGCCTTTGATCTATCGGAAGAAGAAAAAAAGCGCGTTCGCTTCTGCGATTGGTTTTATATTTCAAATGGCGATACGGCAATAGAGCACGGCAACCAATACGACGATTATTGCGTGACTCTAAATCCAATTCATCCTTTTATTAAGGTGAACAAGCGTATCTGCGTGCGACTTCCTTTCGGGAATATCACCGGCAGATACATGGTGAATGGAATGGGCCTATTCAATCCACACGTGGAAAGCTCGTTCTTGATGACGTTTCCGGAATACATAAAATTCTTCTATAAATATGCCCTAAGGATCCAACCTTTTCTCTGGTGGAGTTGGCTTTGGAGCGCGGTGGTTTCATTTTGGATGTCGCTTAGGGATGGTTTCTCGCCTTCAATGCGAGATCCGCTTTTTATCGAGGAGAGAGTCAGTCAAATTGCTCAGGCATCTAATACCACACCTCAGGTCGTGCGTACGATGAATGAGTTAAAAGTACATTCCGCGATTTTCAATCCTTTAAAGATTTTTAGAGAACTTTGGCTTGATCGCGCTTTCCTGTTTGTTTTCATCGCATTTTTGAGTTTTGAGATGTATGCCGTGATCCACCTCATTGTCCCAATCTCCTGGCTTTGGTTTGTGCTTTTTTTCGTGCTCTTTGTTCCAGGCCTGATTTATTATTCCCGCAAGATCGAAAGTGACGTCGTCCGGACCATGGATGAAACTTTAAAACACGCGCCTTTAGTTGCGCGCACCACGCAAACCAAACGCGTGATTTTTGGCCATACTCATCGTGAGATGCATACCATGGTTGACCAGACCGAGGTTCTGAACACGGGCACATGGTCTCCGGCATTTAAAGATCCGGAATGCAGCCAAGCATTTGGTCAGAAATGTTTTGCATGGATCCATCCTGATGAGAGCGGTGCGTCCCCTGAGCGTGTCGCTGAACTCTTCGTATGGCATGATCCCGGTGTTGAAAGAATCCAATTGAGGAAATGATCTATGGAAGAAGTTACCCTCGGTCGAATCAAAAAAGCTGCGGTCTGCCTTGAAAAGATCCTAAAGCCCACGCCACTGATTAAAAATGAGTGGTTGTCCGCTACTTACGGATGCGAAGTCTATCTTAAGCTTGAAACTATGAGTCCGATTGGCTCTTTTAAAATTAGAGGTGCCACCAATAAAATTGCCTGCCTAAGTGAATCCGATCGAAAGAAAGGCTTGCTCGCTGCGAGTGCGGGAAATCATGCGCAAGGAGTGGCATGGGGTGCGCGCCACTTTAAGACCTCCGCCTTGATTGTCATGCCCGAGATCGCACCGCTCACCAAGATTTCAAATACTCAGGCGCTTGGCGCTCAAATTCATTTGGAAGGTGAAACTTACGAAGAAAGTTTTCAAGCGGCAAAAAAAATCATGGCAGAAACGGGAAGAATTTACGTTCATGCTTTTCACGACCCTGACGTCATCGCAGGCCAAGGTACGGTTGGCCTTGAAATTTTATCTGAATTGCCGGACGTTGATTATGTCGTTACTTCTATAGGAGGTGGCGGTCTTGCGGCAGGGGTGGGACTCGTTCTTCAGGAGCTTAATCCCAAAACTAAATTGATTGCCTGCCAGGCCGAAAATGCGCCGGCAATGGCGAGATCGATTTCTCAGCATCAGTTAGTGACCTCGACTTTTCAAAACACCTTCGCGGATGGAATTGCGGTGAAGACCGCCCACCCTGATCTTTTTAAGATCCTAAACGAGGTCGTGGACCGTGTTTACACTTCAGACGAAGAAGAAATTGCAATGAACGTGCTTAGGTTCATGGAAAAGGCAAAAGTGGTCGTGGAAGGTGGCGGTGCAATCGTTCTTGGGGCGCTCGATCGTTATCAATCGGAATTTCAAGGAAAGAAAGTGGTTCTTGTCGTGAGCGGTGGCAACATCGACGTAAATCTGATTGCAAGAATCATTGATCGGGGTCTCATCAAGTCGGGACGCAGATTGCACCTCAGGGTTCAGATTAATGATCGCCCGGGCTCGCTTTCTCAGCTCACGGCCTTAATTGCTTCACTTAAAGTAAATGTGCTTCAGGCGCTCCATGACCGATCCGAGATGACCATTCGCCTGGATGAGACTGAAGTGGAACTGATGCTCGAAACCCGCGGCCCAGAACACACGCAAGCAGTCATCCAAGCGCTTGAAGCCCACTGCAAAAAAGTAAACGTCATTTTTTAATGCGCCCCCCCTACCAAAAGGTGCCTGGCACCTTTTGGGCTTCCTCCCGGTCATCGA
>Ga0302281_10003720_pt1 | contig 10519 bp, 9 predicted proteins | sample III_Fen_E1_2_FD_198762 | JGI IMG/M metagenome (GOLD analysis project Ga0302281, IMG submission 198762) | Peat permafrost microbial communities from Stordalen Mire near Abisko, Sweden - III_Fen_E1_2 | ecosystem: Environmental > Terrestrial > Soil > Wetlands > Permafrost | place: Sweden: Abisko...
TGGTTCCGGCGGGCAGCGGCGGAATGGATTTGGAAGGCGGCCGGAAGAAGACGCAGCCCGTTGAGTCGCACAGAAAGACCGCCGCGTAGCCGACCCCGTAATCCGGATCGAAGTAGGTCACAACCCCCTGGAGATGAACAGGATAGCCGCGATTGGCCTCGATTGCCAATAGGGCGTGCGCCTGCCGCGCCGTGGTGATTGTGGGTTGAGCAACAGCCTGCCCCTTCGCAGGAGCCTGTTCGGCAATCGCGGGCCGGAGAGTGACCAGCGCCAGCAGAATGGCCAATGCCGCGCAGCAGAATCGAAAACTCAAGGAGAGGGTTTTTCCCGTCCGCATCTTCCTCATCCATCGTGCATGATAGGCCAAGAGCGAGCAGTGCAATTCACTGTTTGCGGCCGGAGACGAGGCCGCGCCATTCCAACGGACGCTCCAGATCCCCTCGCGCAACCCCGCCCTCGATCTCCTGATCATGGAGATACTATCGGCAGAGCTAAATCCGGACTATACGCTTCTGGATGCGATCTTTCCAGAATTCTCTGGTTGCTTCCCAAACTTCCGCTTACTGCATGATTGATCCGGCAACTCAATACTGTAGGGGTGCCCCATCCATTCCTGCGTTTCTTGCGGGAATGGGTGGGAAAGAATGGCCCTGTTTTCTTGCCGGATCAATAGGCGCAGATCGGATGAGAGAAACTTCATCTGCGGCGGTAGCTCAATGCGCCGCATCCCCAATCCTGACCAGTTGCACCCCACCCGAGCGCTCCAGCCGTGCACGGTCAACCCGCATCTGTTCGTCGCTGCCCAGCGTGAGCAGAACAGTGGAGAGGATCGAGGCGCAGGCTCCGTCGGCAGGCGTGCAAATGCTGTAGTGCATCCATTTGCCCTCGCGGCGCGCGCTCACCAGGCCGGCCTTGCGCAGGTAGGCAAGGTGGCGCGAGATCTTCGGCTGGCTCTGCCCGAGGATATCGACAAAGTAACAGACGCAGACCTCGCCGCCATTCATCAGGTTCAGCAGGCGCAGACGGGTCGGATCGGCCAAAGCCGCGAAGAGGCCGGCCAAATCCATCGATTCAGAGCAGCATCCCATAAAAAAATTATATACGTATTGACAGATGTGTTGGTCGGTAATATATTCGTTTTAGCGAATATGAGGCGCTTTCATGGATACAAAAACCCTGGTTCAAGAAAAATATGGCGCGGCAGCCCGTGGAGTGCGGGATAAAGGATCGGTAGCCTGCGGCGATCCGGCGCTGCGCTGTTGCGATCCGGTCACCACCAACCTTTACGAAGAAGCGCAGAAGAACGGTCTGCCGGCAAACGCCGTACTGGCCTCGCTGGGCTGTGGCAATCCGACGGCGCTGGCGGAGTTGAAGGCGGGCGAGACGGTGCTGGATCTGGGCTCCGGCGGTGGCATCGATGTGCTGCTCTCGGCCCGGCGCGTGGGGCCGACCGGCAAGGCCTACGGCCTCGACATGACCGACGATATGCTGACCTTGGCCCGTGAGAACCAGCGCCAGGCGGGCGTGGAAAATGTCGAGTTCCTCAAGGGAGAGATCGAGAGGATTCCTCTTCTCGACTGCTCCGTGGATGTCATCATCTCCAACTGTGTCATCAATCTCTCGGCCGATAAAGACCGTGTGCTGCGCGAGGCCTTCCGCGTGCTCAAGCCGGGCGGTCGCTTTGCCGTCTCCGATGTCGTGGTGCGCGGTGAGGTGGATGAGCGGGTGCGCCGGAGCATGGAGCTTTGGGTCGGCTGCATCGCCGGGGCGCTGGAAGAAGGCGAGTACGCCGCCAAGTTGATCCGCGCGGGGTTTTCCGCGCTTTCGATCGAGCCGACGCGCATCTATTCCATTGAGGATGCGCGGCACTTTCTCATCGAGGCCGGCATCGACGTCGATGCGGTTGCGCCTTTGATCGAGGGCAAGTTCATGAGCGCCTTTATCCGTGCGACAAAACCGGACTGCGGCTGCGTCGGTCCCGGCTGCTGCAACTGAGACATATTCACTGCTGCTGAAATTTGGGTGCCCCATCCTTTCGCGTTCTATGCGAATGGGTGGGAGATCACGAACCCTACGGCATTCATTACGGAGATTACTTATGCCAAAGTCCTATAACATCCTCGTCCTCTGCACCGGCAACTCGGCGCGCAGCATCATGGGCGAGGCGCTCTTCAACACAATGGGAGCGGGCCGCTTCCATGCCTACAGCGCGGGCAGCCATCCCAGCGGCGTTGTCAATCCCTTCGCCATCGAGCAGGTGCGGGCGCTCGGTTATCCGGTCGATGCCCTGCGCAGCAAAAGCTGGGATGAGTTCGCGCAGCCCGGTGCGCCGGAGATGGACTTTGTCGTCACCGTCTGCGACAACGCCGCGGGCGAAGTCTGTCCGATCTGGCCGGGACATCCGGTCACGGCGCACTGGGGCTTTCCCGATCCGGCGGCCCTCGCTGGCTCGGACGAGGAGAAGCGCGCTGCCTTCGCAAACACTTTGCGTCAGATTCGCACCCGCGTGCAACTCTTCCTGAGCCTGCCGCTGGAGACGCTGGACCGAATGGCGATCGAGAGCCGGATGCGTGCAATCGGCAAGCAACCGCTGTAACAGTGCGAAGGAGAGATGGAATGCAGACGAGCTCGGAGTTATGTTGCCCAGTGCCGGGCAGCGGCAAACTATCCATGATCGACCGATTTCTGACGCTCTGGATCTTCTTGGCCATGGCGGCCGGAGTTGCGCTGGGTCGCTTTGTGCCCGTATTTCCCGCATTCCTGCAACGCTTTCAGGCGGGCGCCACCAACATTCCCATCGCCGTGGGCCTGATCCTGATGATGTATCCGCCGCTGGCCAAGGTGCAGTATGAGCGCCTGGGCGAGGTCTTTCGCAATCGCAAGGTGCTGGGCCTCTCGCTGCTGCAAAACTGGGTCATCGGTCCCATGCTGATGTTTGCCCTGGCCGTGATCTTTCTGCGCGGCTATCCGGAGTACCGCACAGGGCTGATTCTCATCGGTCTCGCCCGCTGCATCGCCATGGTGATTGTGTGGAATGAGCTGGCGCGCGGCGACGCCGATTATGCCGCCGGCCTTGTCGCCTTCAACAGCGTCTTCCAGGTGCTCTTTTACAGCGTTTATGCCTGGTTCTTTCTCGCCGTTCTGCCGCCGCTGGTCGGCCTGAAAAGCGTGGTCGTCGATATTCGCATGAGCCAGATCGTCGCAAGCGTCTTCATCTATCTCGGCATTCCGTTTCTCGCCGGAATGCTGACGCGCTTCATTCTGGTGCGCGCCAAAGGCCGCCTCTGGTATCAGTCGCGCTTTCTGCCCACCATCAGTCCGCTGACTCTGGCGGCGCTGCTGTTCACCATCCTGGTCATGTTCAGCCTCAAGGGCAATTTAATTGTCCAGCTTCCGCTCGATGTGCTCCGGATCGCCCTGCCGCTCGTGATCTATTTTGTTGTCATGTTCTTTGTCAGCTTCTGGATGGGCCGCCGGGCAGGCGCCGATTACTCGCGGACGGCCACGCTTTCGTTCACCGCGGCCAGCAACAACTTCGAGCTGGCCATCGCCGTTGCGGTCGCCGTCTTCGGCCTCAACTCCGGTGCGGCCTTTGCCGCGGTCATCGGTCCGCTGGTCGAGGTCCCGGTGCTGATCCTGCTGGTGCAGGTTTCGCTGCGGCTGAAGAAGATGTTATTCAAAGCAAATCTCCCTGCATAAGCGTTGCCGCTTCAGTTCTTCGCACCCTCCAGATCGCGCCCGACGGCCTCCAGCACCGAGCGCCAATCGCCCCGCTTCGGCTGCCGGTAGAGCCGCATCGTCGGATACCAGGGACTCTCGCCGCGCCGCTCCATCCAGCGCCAGTCGGCGGCAAAGGGTATGAGCAGCCAGACCGGCACTCCCAGTGCGGCACCCAGGTGCGCCGTCGAGTTGTCGATCGTGATCACCAGATCCAGCGCTGCAATCTGCGCCGCAAAGCGATCCAGATCGACAAACTGATCCACCGTGCGGTCGATAAGCAGCGGCGCATGGGCTGCCTCCGCCTCCGCCTGCAGCGCGTCAAAGCCGCCATATTGCAGGCTGATCCAGCGATTTCCGTCCAGCGCAAAGAGCGGTCCAAGCGCATCGAGCGCGATCGAACGCTTGTGCCCCGTCTTCTTGTTCATCGTGTGCCAGGCCAGCCCGACCAGCCTGCGCCCGTCGCTGTAGCTGGAGCGGAAGCCTGCGCGCGTCTCGGCATCGGCCTTCAGATAAGGCGATGCGGTCGCGGCAAATGCCGCCTCCGTCGTGCGAAAGATGACAGGCAGCGAGCCGGTCGGCAGTTGCGCGGCAATCTCCGCTGGCTGTGCCTGCTCCTGAGCGCAGCCGGTCACCACTTCGACCTCCGGAAACGAGCGCGCAAAGAGCGGCTTGAGCCTTGGCTCGCAATCGAGCACGATGCGGTTGCCGGTGCGGACGGCGTCGGGAATCAGCCCTGCAAATTGGATCTCGTCGCCGATGCCCTGTTCGCCCCACAAGAGCAGCCGGCCCGCCTCCAGCCTCTCGCCGCGCCACGCGGGTTGAGGATAGGCGCGCCGCGGCGTGTCGTGGTCGGGCGATTGCCAGCGGCTCTCGTAGCACTCCCAGCCGCGCGCAAAATCTCCGCCGCGCAGTACGGCCAGCGCATGGCCAAAGCGCGCCTGCGGATACTCGGGCTTGATCGCGAGCGCTTGCTCCATCGCCGCCAGCGCCTCCTGCAGGCGGCCCAGATCCTCCAGCACGCAGCCCCGGTTGTAGTGCGCCCCGGCGTAATCGGGCCGTAGCGCGAGCGCCCGCTCAAAGCTGGCCGCGGCCTCCTCCAGCCTCTCCAGAGAGTGCAGCGTATTGCCCAGGTTGTAATGCGCCTCGGCCAGTTGCGGCTTCAGCTCGATCGCCCGCCGGTAGCAGTTGGCTGCCTCCTCCAGCTTCTCCTGCGCCTGGCGCAGATTGCCCAGATTGTAGAAGGCCTCGGAGTAATCCGGCTGGAGCGCGAGCGCCTGCCGATAGCAGGCCTCGGCCTCCTCCAGCCTGCCCAGCGCCAGCAGCGCGTTTCCCATATTGCCGTGGAACTCGGCTACGCCCGGCTTCAGGGCCACCGTCTGCCGGTAGCTCGTCACCGCCTCGTCGAGCCTGCCCAGCGCCTGCAGCGCGTTGGCGTGGTTGAAGTGGGCCTCGGCAAACTCCGGCCTCAGCGCGACAGCCCGCTCCTGCCGGGCCACGGCCTCCTCCAGCTTGCCCTGCGCCTGCAAGATGTTGCCCAGATTGACGTGCGCCTCGGCCAGATTCGGCTGTATCCTGAGCGCCTGGCGAAAGCGCGCCTCGGCCTCTTCGGGCTTGCCCAGCGCCTGCATCACGGAGCCCAGATTCATTACGGCCTCGGCCATATCCGGCTTGAGAACGAGCGCGCGCTCATAGCTGGCCGCCGCCTCCTCCAGCCGCCCCAGCGTCTGCAGCGCCGTGCCCAGATTGGTGTGGAAGGCCGCCGGCTTTTTGTCGCGCGCAATCGCCTTGCGGATCAGTTCGACGGCTAGATCGTTGCGCCCCACCTGATGGGCCAGCACGCCCAGCAGATGCAGGCTGTCGGCGTGTCGCGGATCGAGGTCGAGAACCTGCCGGTAGATCCGCTCCGCCTCGGCCAGCTCTCCGCGCTGATGATGCTCCAGAGCCTTGCCGCAGAGGCCGTTCAAGTCCACCGGCGGCGCAGCATTCTGGCCTTGCCGCCTCGGAACCAGTTGGAGAGAGCGGTTCATGGCTTCAGTGTAAGTTTGCGCGGCTTCGCATCCGGTGGCAATTGTGGGATGAACATGGCATTGCGCCATCTCATTTTCCGCCTCTGGATATTTCCCGTTCTGGGTTCTGACGGCAAAGGCAAGATGAATCCGATGATGATCAACGAAAAAGCCGGGTGGTGCCTGTGATCTTTCAACACGTTGTTCTTTCGTATCGACGGAGTTTTAAAAGGGCACGGCTTCAGCCGTGCCGAACGCGGCCTCCAAAAGGATCGGGGCTTTAGCCCCGGGGTTCAGGCATTTCCAACAATTCTTTACGAGTAACAGTGGGGCGGGTTGCCCATCTCTGACCAACTCAAAATGAGTGGGTGCCCCATCCTTGAATCGCTCTTTGATTCAAGGGTGGGAACCACGAACCTCAACCAGCTTCCGTTTGTACCGGCTATACTGTTTCCGTAATGAAATCCGGTAGCTCAAGTTACGACACGCTTCAACCTCCGGCTCCCGGCGCAACCGCCTCGTCCGCCTACGTCGGGGTCCCCAGCGACAGGTCTTCGTCGCTGGGGCGGGATGCCTCCGGCGACGTCACCTACGACGGCCTCAACTCGTACCTTTACGACGCCGAGGGCGCGCGCATCGCCAAGACGACCATCCCCGCCGCTCCGGCCACTGCGACGAGCCTCTGCGCGCCGCCGCTCGGCGCGGGTTACACTCTGAGTGCGAGGTATCTGGTGGACCAGGGCGGCGATCAAGTTACGGAGATCAATGGCGCGGGCGTCTGGCAGCACTCCAATGTCTTCAGCGCCGCGCGACTTACCGCGACTTATGACAAGCTCGGCCTGCATTACGAGTTAGCCGACCCGCTCGGCACCAAGCGCGTGCAGGCCAACACCAAAGGATTTGTCGAAGAGTGGTATGTTTCGCTGCCCTACGGCGATGCACTAACGCCGATTCCCAATCCGGCCTGCACAGCCGCCAACAACTGCTACGCAGAAGACGCCACCGAACATCACTTCACCGGCAAAGAACGCGACGCCGAATCAGGCAACGACTACTTCGGGGCAAGGTACTACGCAAGCTCAATGGGAAGATGGTTGTCGCCGGATTGGAGCGCCAAAGCCGAACCTGTACCCTACGCCAAACTCGACAATCCCCAGTCGCTCAACCTGTATACATACGTTGGAAACAATCCGCTGATTCACATTGATGCTGACGGGCACTGTTGGCTTCAGAATCTCTGCAATGCGGTAATCAATGCTTGGAACAATGCCAAACAGGCTCTAAACCAGGCAGGAAGCTATTTCTACGCGACGGGTTTCAAAGGGACAGGTGATCAAATCACAGTTGGGATCAAAGGCGTTGTCAAATTTGAAGCTGGCCACAAAGAAGGAACGGAAGTTACGCGACATTTAAATGGCGAAAAAGAAGAAAAGGAGATTAAAAGTAGCGTTCATGCCAAGGTCGAAATTGCGGGGTACTCTCTCGGAGCCGAACGAAAAGTAGAAGGAGGAGACTCCAAGCCAAAGTGGGAGTTTTCGGCGGGGCGGGAAGGTGTCGAGGGCAAAGGTGGCCAGGTCGGAGTCAGTGCAGAATTTTGCCATGGGACATGCAGTTCGATCGAAGGCGGTGTAGAGGCTGGTAAAGCCTTTAATGACCTGTTGAAGAATACGCCTCCACCGCAGCCGGGCTCCTTGGATGAACTCATGACTATCGCCCCCAAATGATGCATAAGAGGCTTATGTGCGCGTTGGGCGGCCGCGAACAATCTGTACCAACAAATTGTGTCTGCGAAAGGTGAAGTATGAGGTTCAATTGGCTTGAGTCGAAAGTGGCCTCCAAGTTGCTTTTATGGCCGGTTATCGTGTGTTTAAGTTGTTTCGCGTATGCCCTCTTTATCGCGGTGCCGTGGGGCCGTCACTTCTTAAATTCTTCATCGGCTAATAACTTCTTGGGAATTGTATTCGTAGCGCTAGTCGCCTTGACGGTTCCATGTTCGCTGATCATTTCCTTCAGCATGGCAATTTTCTGTGCATTTATGGATCGTTCGCGTGTCGGTGTAAAGGTGCTCTGGTTCCTATTGTTTTTGGTGACCTGGCCTATTGGGTCGATGACGTATTTTTTTACCACGTATCGAGGGTACATCAAGAGAATGGGATCGGTTGGCGTAGGTCCAACTGGAAATGAACGTTAAAAAGCATGTGGCTATGACGCACTCCGCCGCTTGTGCGTTTGGCCTGTGTTTTTGCACCATCTTGTAGTACCGGCAAGGAACGCGACACCGAATCCAACAACGACTACTTCGGGGCTAGGTACTACTCCAGCGCTATGGGTCGGTTTATGTCCCCGGATTGGAGTGCAAAAGTCGAGCCGGTGCCGTATGCCAAACTCGGCAACCCACAGAGCCTCAACCTCTACGCATACGTGTACAACAATCCGCTCACTGGTTTGGACCCGAGTGGCCATTGCAAGGATGGTGAAGTTGGTTGCCTTGCTCTGGAAGCAATTCACGCAAAAGAAGGACTCAATCAAGGTGATGTAAGCCAACTGGCGCGTGGAGAGGCCCAACAGCAGATACATGTTGAAACCACGATAACGGTTCACGCGAATACTCATTGGTGGAACAAGATCGGCGACTGGTTCTCAAGCAAATTTGCTGCAATCTCAGTTGTATTCTCTCGATCTTTTGGAAGCTTTGGAGGCCCCCGCGCTGGAAAGCCCTTTACACCCGCAGGAAAACAGGCTGTCCTCAATAGAAATGCCGCAGAAAACGGTGGTACGAATGTTTGCGAAAATTGCGGACAGCAAACTGTTCCTGGGCAACAGAGTCAAGCGGGTGTTCCTCGTCCTGGCAATGAAAGCAATGTTGATCATATTTACCCAAGATCACTTGGCGGTGATGGCGATCCAGTTTACGGACAAAATCTTTGCGCGACATGCAACGGAATCAAGTCCAATTCGCTGCCAGTAATGGAAGAACCCGAAGTAATGCCTGAAGTAATGCCGGAGATCCCAATTGAAATCCCATTCTAGAGCTCAGACAAGTGAACATCATGTGAAGGTTCTCTTTGAATTGGCGCGAAGTGCCGATGGATATCCACCTGCAACGACGGAATCTCTATGGGCTATAGAACTTGGCGGTGGGCGTTATCAAATCGACAGCATTCCTTTTTTTGTGACGGGAGTAAGTTGCTTTGACATTGTTAGTGCAACGAGAAACGCTGACGGCGTCTTTTGCTGCAGTGGTTTATTAGAAGAGAAGGGGCACTCGACAATCAGAGTAATACTGCTGGACAACGCAGGTTCCGAATCGATTGAGACGCGTTCAAAAGAACTGCGGAGCGTCTTGAAGACTCGAGGATGCTCAACAGAACAGAGCCATATTCCTGGTCTCATTTCGCTGGATGTACCTCCAGAAGCAGATTTTCAAGACGTTCGTTCTTTCCTTCAGAAAGGATCAGAATCTGGTCTCTGGGATTATGAGGAAGCAACGGTAGCTCATCCTTAGCGCTATGCAGCGAGCCGTCCTTGGGGGCGGCTTGCTTGCTGTTGCGGCATCCATCCGGCGTCCTCAGCACATCAGCAAAAGCCCGCGCTGCTCCGCATCGGCAGTTGGCGCTACGACACATCACCCCAGAATGGATGCTGCACAGTAACCTTCGGTTACTGTGCGGTAACAACTTTATAATCAGGCGGCTAAAAGGAAAACTCTCTAAAAATAGGGTGTTTAAAGGTTACCGAGCGCGAACCATAAGAAAACAAGCGACTAAAAGTAAAAGTGGAGTCATCCGATCTATTCTATAAACACGCGCCGGTTGGCGGGTGGCCCCGGTCCCGGTGACTGAATTCAACCAAGCTCAGGGTGCCCACGGTCCCTCGCCTTTGGGCAACTGGGAGGGACGCGAAAAGCCGGGTGCCCCAGGTGCCTCGCCTTTGGGCACCTGGGAGAGCAAGCATCTCAGCAGGCCGGTTTTGCTTCTCCTCGACATCTCTCGTGATTTCGTTATAAGCTTTCCATCGATGCGGACGGGGAGCGCACCCTTGACCAAGCCATAAGTTTGGGTGCCCCATCCTTTCCGCAGTGTTATCGCGGAAAGGGTGGGAGACCACGAAGCTCGCCCACTCATCGCAAAAATCCGCGATGAACGCGGCACAGCCTTTTGTTCGAATGATTCAATGCAGCCGAGCGCCCCAGCTCCAAATCTTCGGACCCGGAGAATCCACACACCCAACCCGCATTCCTTCCCTCCCACAAACTCCAGCCTCGCCCCCAATCCCAACCACCGATTATCTGTTCCCTGTTCCCTGTTCCCTGTCCACTGTCCACTGCCCACTGCCCACTGTTCCCTGCCCTTGCAGATCATTTCCCCACACTGGCGCACAATCAAACTGGAGTGAAAGGAGTTTCCGCCGCCATGTTTACTCAAACGACAACATTTTAGTCCACCAGCAAAACCGGAAAGCCGCTCACCCCCCACCCCCCCTATGTAGTATGGCCGGTTTTTACCCCATAAAAATCGAATAACATTAACCATATCAATCACATAATTATTATTTCTGTTAATTAAATGGTAACTGTAAACCGTCAATTTAGCCCTCTTTCCAGCCGTTTCCTAGCCATTTCCTGCTCGGTTTTAGTTACTTTCAGCCCATCACAGACAATGATTTGCGTTACCATTATGCCAACATAATGAGCCAATATTCTACGTAATATCTTCGCCTGAAGACCTGGAACTAGATTCGCTCTCGTAACCTCAGCGCCGATGATGCGCCAGCAGGAACATCCGCAGCAACAG
>Ga0302281_10003727_pt1 | contig 10504 bp, 11 predicted proteins | sample III_Fen_E1_2_FD_198762 | JGI IMG/M metagenome (GOLD analysis project Ga0302281, IMG submission 198762) | Peat permafrost microbial communities from Stordalen Mire near Abisko, Sweden - III_Fen_E1_2 | ecosystem: Environmental > Terrestrial > Soil > Wetlands > Permafrost | place: Sweden: Abisko...
TAAAGTACGCGTGCGCCAAGACAAACTGGCATAGACAAGTTGGTACAAAAGAAAATCCAACCGACCAAAGGTTAACCACCAGGTCAGAACTGAACTCAGCGCGTAGGGAGGCAACGAACTGCGTGAAGCCTGAGGAAAGGAACCGTTCATCTGCAACGTAAGTGAAGGGATTGAGCCTCGTTATTTTATAGTTATAAGGAGCGGGTTAAAGACTGCGTGCATCTAAAACCAGCATTGTCACAGGCGATATGGTGAGGCTGTGACAACCTTCCGGGGTCAGAGACCGTAGAGGGACGGAGAGAAAAGTTTATGTCGGGACTTGGGATACCCCATACACAGGAATGAACTCTCGACAAATCGAAATAGACAGAGGAGAGAGGGAGTGTGTGGGGAGTCGGACTAACCCATACTAGAGATTCGCAGAGTAATGATCTGCGGGGTTGAAGTAAGACCACTCGAAGGGGTTAGCAATAGAATGAGGAAGCCCGAGGAAACATGCAGTTATTCCCAGAGATAACAGAAAATGTGTCAACGAAATTGGGCTTCGTAGCAGAGCGAGCCAAGAGGGACAAGAAAGCTGTCTTCGATAATCTTATGCATCTGATTAACGAAGAATCCCTTAAGGCCGGTTATCAACAGCTACGGAAAGAATGTGCTGTTGGTGAGGACGGAATAAGCTGGAAAGAGTACGGGGAAAGGCTCGGCGAAAACATCAAAGGGCTGGTCGGACGGATAGATAAGATGAGCTATCGTCCTCAAGCGGTCAGACGTGTCTACATCCCGAAGGATAACGGGGCGCAAAGGCCTCTGGGGATACCAGCCATTGAGGACAAGATTGTCCAGAAGGTCATGAGTTGGGTTATGGAAGCGATATATGAGCAGGACTTCCATGAGGACTCGTACGGGTTCCGCGTCGGTAAAAGCTGTCATCAGGCACTAAAGCGAATCGATGACCTAATAATGACTAAGCCTATTAATCATGTGATTGAGGCCGACATTAAAAGCTTCTTCGACGATGTGGAGCATGCAAAACTCGTCGAATGGCTTCAGGTCAGGATAAAAGATAACCGATTCATCAGGTACGTGGTGCGGTTCTTGAAAGCAGGATACGTTGAAGAAGGAGCCTTCAAGAAAACCGAACGAGGAACACCGCAGGGTGGTAATATCAGTCCAATGATAGCGAACATGTTTCTGCATTACGTGGTAGATGACTGGTTTGAGAAGGACGTGAAGCCACGAATGAAAGGACATGGCTATGTGGTGCGATACTGCGATGATTTTGTGGCCTTGGTACGATACAAGGAAGACGCAGAGATGATACACAGAGAACTCAAACAAAGATTGGGCGATAACGGGTTAATGATGAACGAAGAAAAGACCCACGTTATCGGCTTCGGACGGTTCGAGAAAGAACATGCACTACGAGCTAAACGAAGACCCAACATTTGACTTTCTGGGACTCACGCACTTCATAGGAGTAAATTGGCGCGGGACATTCAAGCTAAGACGGAAAACTAGCAAGAAACGATTACGTAGGAGCATCGTTGCCATGAACAAATGGCTATCCTCGATACGTAATACAATACCAGTAAAAGAATTGTGGGGACTATTGTCTGCAAAGATACGAGGTCATTACGCATACTAGGGGTAAACCCAACAGTTGCCTCCTGTAGTGCCATTTGGACACAAACGTCCTACCTGTAATAACTTACAACACACAATTTTAGATATTTTTGATATTCTTAGCCTAAATAAGTGGTATTCGTGTGTTCATATCAAGTTCAAACCGCCCATACGGATTAATATGTTCCCAAATCAGGGGAGTTAAGGCTCCTAAGTCTCGTTGATTTAGCCGTCCTTGCCAATGTGGCTTATCTAATACCGTTTGAAGCATAAGGGTGTTAATGTAGATCATACAGTTTTGCAGTAACTGAAGGGACAACATGCTTATCTCATGATCCTCATGTCGATTGCTTACAAGCTCACCACGACGGGCGTATAAAACAAAATCAGTAGCACCATTCCATTGTTCAATGACATTAAGCCCTTCATGAATTTCACGGCGTAAGGGTTCGCTGTGTAGATAATTGCACAGATAAATCGTTTTAACGGCCCGTCCTAGCTCCATAAATGCTTTATAAGTTGGATGCTGAACATTGTTGCGGGTAAAACGTCGCATAATGGATTCCGTATCTGCTGTTCCCAGGCGTAATGCTGTGACATATTTAACCATCTGATCATATTGTTGCTTGATTAATTCCCATTCGATAGGTTTTGTTAGTACAAGCTGAAGATTTTTATAGGCTCTAGGCTGTCCGCTATCTGGTCGATATAATTTTTGTGAGTGTATTGGTTTAAGGCGGGGAAATAGTGAAAAATTTAAAAGTTTACAAAATGCAAAACCAACTATGCTCTGGCCATGTGAATCAACAAATTGCTTTAAGATTTCAATGTCGGTAAGGTGACGAAGTACTCCTTCAATCATTGATGAGACTTCTGACGATGATGGTGATTTTAGTTGAGAGTGAATACAAAGAGATTTCTTTTCAACATGCCAATAAATCATAACACCACGGCCACCATGGCGGATGGAGTATTTGCTCATTAAATTTTGATCATATGCTTTAAAGTGCTTGGAATCTGATGCGCAGGTGGTGCTGCCTTCACCCCAGATTGCTTCATTACGGATAGCCAGGGTGCCATTGACGACAATGGCATTGGCTTGGCGTAAGGCATCAACACTGAAATATCTTTTCCTGGCATAGGCTAAATCCTTGTAGGTTATTCCAGATTCAGGGCCCACCATGCGCGTTAATCCGGTATTGGTGCCAAGGCCATGAAGGCATAACAATAGCCGTGGTTGTAAAATAGCACGTTCCATTGATGTATATGAGGTTAGGCTTTTAAAAACTTCAGTAAAATTCAAACGCAGATCTGTTTCTTTAATGACATCAAGTAAGCTTGTCATTGGCCAGGTCGCTGTTATTTCTTCTTTAAGGGAACTTAGATTTTCTGGCTCTTTTTGTGGGTCAAAAGGTGTAAGGCAAATCCAGCCACCAGATTTATTGAGTATTTTAACTTTTGGATTTTTGGGTAATCCTGAATCAAATTTAGTTAAAGCTATGTGCAGTTCATTCTTTAAATTCTTTATGTACTCATCAGCACTAAGAGGCAATTTCAATGCTTCATAATATTCTTTACGCTTTATTTCAAAATCAGCAGGCAGATCTTCGTCGGGATTACGATACCTATCCGCGCCAACGACCCAGATTTGCCTACATCTGAGTTGGTTGCGTAAAGCTTCAAGCACACAAATTTCATAAGTGATCCTGTTAATTTGCCCTGGATTATCTTTATCGAAGATAGCTTTTCTCCAATGTTTCTTTACAACGCCATCAATGGGAACTTCTTCGTGAGCAGGGAAGGTATGGATTTTGGTATCAGCATACTTTTTGATTAAATCAATAGCTTGAATGATAGGGTGGTAGAGCTCATTATTAGAACGAAACTCTAAGAGTTGAAGAATCAAAGGTATTATCCGTCTATAATGGCTTTTATAGGAATTGCGGATTCCATCTCGGACAACGCCATCTTGATTAGCTACAATGCTTAATTCTCTGACAATATTTTCAAGGGTTTTTAAACCAACAATAGGGTAAATAGCGTCTTCTATAGTTTTTTTAGGCCAGTCAATTGCGATAGAGGCGATTTTATAAAGAATTGCTTCCTTATTCGCCACATGTTTCCAGCTTGCTAACAATTTACGATCAGCCCTGCGTTCTGCCCGTGACTCAATTTGATAAATTGTATCAATTAAAAGTTCGACCAAATTATCGGTGATTGTGCGCCCACGTAAATAAACAAAAGCGGCTAGCCATGTTAATCTTGTGGCTGGTGAATGCCGACGCAGCTCATAGGGGGATTCGACCATAACGTGCTGCTGATAGCGTTCAAGTTCATATTCAGACACGTCAACAAATAAATCCGCCGGTAATTCGATTCTACGGATCATTTTGAGCTTATTTAATTCTTGTAACCCGGAATCTAGGCTTACACGTCCCGGATCGCTGCGTAAACGCATAAGTATTGCTGGGATTATTTCATTAGTTTGATTATCAGCATCTCTTTTATCAGGCTGTAATAATAAATCCAGTTGATCTTTTACAGATTGTTTTAGCCTTGCATATGTTTTGGAATATAAATCTTCATCCCGAGTAAAGGTAACGGTACGCACCATAGTATCTAGGCGGGTGGGGGAAGGAAGTTCTATTTGAAGCTGACGGCAACGTTCTTCAAGATTTAAAATAAGTTGTTGGGGTTTATGGTTTACTATAGCCGCATTCTTCTGAAGCCACTGAATAAGCATATCAGCGTCAGCATTTGTTGCTTCACGAAAACCTGTTATTTGGCGGATCTCAGTACAATGGCGTCGCCATGTTCTGATTGCACCTTCAAAAAAATCACCTTTGGGAACAGGTACACCATCGATTTGCTGGGCTACCATGTCAATGGTTTTGGGATGAAATTCAGAAGGGGCAGAAGGAAAACGATAGTAAATTCTATAAAACAAAAGCAACAAGGCAAAAATAAGTCGGTTATCACGATTTTTGTTCATAACGTGTTTTAAATCTTCCGGTGATATGATCCAGTCTTCTTCGGTAGTTGTGATTGTTGGTTTCATTTGGCCTCCTGATTAGGGTGTAGGTTGACGAGCATAACTAAGAACTGCTATATCCCAAGAGAGCAATAATTTTAAATTATAAGTTAAGAGTTCGCAAGATTTTAAAACTGCGAACTTTCATATTGACAACTTTTTTATTTCTCCTTTATAATATGCTCAATTAGAATAACTAATTGAAGCAGTTCAATATGGGGAACGTTATGAAAATAGATGAGCAATATGTAGATTGGATTCGTGAGCTTAAGAACAAGATCCGTTCCGCTCAGCTGAAAGCAGCGGTTCAAGTAAATGTTGCTATGCTGAATTTCTATTGGGAACTTGGAGCGGATATTGTCAAGAAACAGGAAACAAGCTTATGGGGTGAGAAGCTGATCGATAGACTTAGCCGTGATCTTATGGATGAATTTCCAGACATGAAAGGTTTTTCCCGCCGGAATCTGATGTATATTCAAAAGTGGTATTTATTTTACAGCCGTGATGCCCAATTAGTGCAACAGGCTGTTGCACTAATTACACAAATTCCATGGGGTCACAATTTAGCTATCATCAACAAATCCCGGAGTTCAAAAGAAGCTATTTTTTATGTTCAAAAAACTATTGAAAATGGCTGGTCCCGTGCGGTTTTGACCCACCATATTGAAAAGAATCTTTTTAAAGGGCAGGGGAAGGCCTTGACGAATTTTAAGGTAACTCTGCCAAGTCCACAATCTGATTTAGCCCGCCAGACACTTAAAGATCCATATAATTTTGATTTCCTCACCCTTAGAGAAAAACATGATGAAAGGGACCTAGAAGATGCTTTGATGACGCATATGACAAAATTCTTAATAGAATTAGGATCAGGCTTTTCTTTCATAGGTCGTCAATACCGGATTAATATTGGAGGAAAGAGTATGCGATCGATTTGCTGTTTTACCATGTGCGCTTACATTGTTATGTCGTCGTAGAATTAAAGGCTGTAAAATTTAAACCAGAATTCGCAGGAAAGCTCAATTTTTATGTGTCTGCTGTAGATGGCATCCTAAAGACGGCCCAAGATAAACCAACGGTCGGCATGTTGATTTGTAAATCCAAGAATAAAACGGTTGTCGAATATGCTCTAAAGGATATAAACAAACCCATTGGTGTTAGCGAGTATAGGATTACCCAGAGTTTACCAAAGGAGCTTGCGCTGTCGCTCCCAAGCATAGAAGCTATTGAAGCTGAGTTGGATGAAGGAGAATCTTAAAATGTATAACCAAGGTTTAAATTTCTTTTTAATGGTTATTTTATGTATGGTTTTCTTAGGCAATTTTAAGGCTTTTGCCGATGGAGAAAAAAGTATTTATGATGTCTTAAGTAGTAAAGGTTTTACCAATGAATTAAGGCCTCCCATTGGTATGATTAGGAATAATAGTATTACAAAAAATATCAACCGAGATGTTTCTATCTTGTTATATAAGACTAGAAAAGTAGCCGTTATCAAAGGAGTACCCGAACCCTCTGAATATTATATCTGGCTTGCGAACGGATCTTCATTTGATTCACAAGGGATTAGTATTTTCGTGGCCAAGACAGGGAATGGTTATATTCAATATATGGAAAAAAATATTGCATTCTTCAAATCCGTTGATTTATATGAATTTTGTGTAAAGGCGTTTAATAAGAGCACAATTCCTATTCATTAAAAACGTCCACTAAATTGAGGAAGGGCCGTCCAATTGGTTATTTGAATATGAAAAATGATACGAGGTAATCATGAGTGTAAATAATTATTTTGAAGAGGCAAGGGGCCGTGCCCAAAGACGTAAAAGTCCATGGAATCTCCTTCTTATTCCATTTGCGATTGCTGGAATGATAGGAGCATACTTTTTACTTCTCCAGGGCGTGATCTTTATTCAAAATCTCCAAATTCCTAAAGATGTTATTCTTTTTGGCAATACGAGGGTGGGGAGCATTTTTAAATATGTTTCTCTCATGTTCGCAGCAGTTCCTTGGGGGTTCATCATAGCTAACTGTATTGCTTTTACTATTCGTCCGGCTAGAGAAATCCTTGATCGTGAAGCCAAAGGACATAAAGGGACGTCTTTTAAAGAAGCTAATAATTTATTATTTAAAGCAGGGATTGTGGTAACCCTATTAACATTTCCTTTGAGCGTTGCAGGTGCAATGAACTATTTTTATGTAACTTCTCAAGGAATAACCAAACAATCGTTTCTTTCACAAAAGCAATATTTATGGCAAGACATAAGAATGATCAATGTGGCCTGTTACATGCAACAAAACCGGAGCAGTTGGGAACTTGTCCTTAATTATAGATTACACATGATCGATGGTGCTGATGTTGATCTTTGGGAAGAAAATTATGATCGATTTGCGTATGCCTATAACCAAATTGATGCGTTTCTTAAAGATCAAAAAAATATTTCTTATCAATCAAAAATTACAGCTGATGGATTAAGTTATCTAGAAAGTTCTCGTTATAAAATAATTAGACCAGTGATGCATAAGATTATGCAAGAAAATGGTTTTAATTAAGGGAGAAGTACTATGTCAATTGAAGATATTTACTCTTATAAAGAAACTTTGAGTTCAGGACTTAACAAACAAGAAATTATTTCCAAACTCCTTCAGGTCGTTGACACCGATGATCATTTTGAAGATCTCCTCAATTTAAGATTCAAAAACAATAATGGAAAGCCTTATGTAGGAACTCTAAATGAAGAAGGCTTCAAGATAATGAAAAGATCTCAGCAAGGTAGAGGCAGGGGTTACAGGATATTTACATTAATTAACATTGATGACCAAGCGATTAAATTTAATACCATGATTGAAGCATGGCAATTGATTATGACGTTTGGGACATTTTTGGCAGGTATTGTTCTATGTATTGTCTTAGGGATTGTTCATCATGAACCAGGAGCCGGATTAGTTCCCTTACTGATATTCATATTATTTATTCATTTTATAACTTTATTGACCACACGCTTTGAAGGTAAAGAAAGGCATAAATTCTTACGAAGCATTATTGAATCGAGTGTAGGTTTTGATTTACAGGCTTATCAGAGAGATCAACGAGCAATATTTATAAAACAACTGATAATGTTGTTCGGGGCAGGGGTAGTTTTGATACTTATAATTTATTTTAGTAATTTTCATCTTCTTCGGTAGTAAATGGCATTCCTCAGGGAGGAATAAAAATGAAAATTTATTGTATCAGAATAATGATGTTCGTTTTTATTGCTGTTTTATTTGCAACTGTTCCAGTTAATGCGCAAACAGCAGAAGATTATTTGAAGAAGGGGATTGATCATTATGAAAATGATTTAAATTGGACACAAGCTATGTCCGATTTTAATAAAGCCATAGAATTGGACCCGAGATCCGCGAAAGCTTATATGTATCGAGGAGCCGTACAGAACGACAATGCGCAAGCTCTTGCTGATTTTAATAAAGCAATTGGAATAGACCCTAATTATTCGGAGGCATATTATCATCGGGGCATTTTTTACTACAGAAAAATGGGTGATTTTACTAAAGCTATGTCTGATTTTGATAAGGAGATTGAATTAAATCCTGATCATGCAAATTCCTATTACTATCGAGGAACTTTATATGAAAAGAAAGACAATGGAATTCTTGAAACACTTCATAAATGGATGGGGCAAGCCGATACAAGCAATGAGACAAAAGCACTTTCTGATTACAATAAAGCGATAGAAGTAAACCCTGCTGACAGACAGGCTTATTTAGAAAGAGCTATGTGTTATTCATCTTTAAAAGAATTCGATAAAGCATGGGCAGATATACATAAAGTAGAACAATCAGGAATTAATATTGACCCATGGTACATTGATACGTTAAAAAAAGCATCTGGTAGAGATAATTAAAAATGATGCCTAAAGACTCGATGGTGTTAGGTTGTAGAACTGAACGGGAAAAATAAACTATGAATAAACCGTTAAATAAAAAAAGTATCATTTATGGTCTTGTTGGAATTTTAATTTCGATTGCAAGTATTTTTTGTTTTGTAAATCCTTTGCTTTTTATAGTAGGTTTATGCCTGATTGTAATAGCAGGCATATATTATGCAAAAGATAAGGGTTTCGTTGTACAGGTAAAATCACCATGGGGGGCAATAATTCTTTTGCTCGTTCTACTTTTATTAGGAATATGGTTTGCTTCTGGAATGTAATTCATTTTTAAATTATCGGGCATGGACAAATAAAATGGGTAATATCCGAACGGGAAGGACGGGGTAGCATCAGCCTTACCGCTATTTGGGATTAACCAGAAAGGGAAGGTTAAAATGAGAAAGGATTTATATTTAATAGCTATTCTTTATTTTATTCTTTCTGGCATATGCTTTGCAACAGAACACCGGCCTGAAACAAAAATAAGCAACGTTGAAGCGATAAATATTGCTAAGAAAGCTATCCTCGACGAAATGTCTTCCAGAGGAATAAAATTAAATATCGATGGAGATGATATTGAAGTAACTTTGCAAACAGGTAATTATGCTCACACTTCAGATGCTTTAGTAAATACTGATGACGGATATTGGGCAGTACAATTTCTCCCTAATAAACAGTTTGCAAGGTTCACAGGTGGTCAAATTGTTAAAGTAGATTGTAAAACCGGACAGCATTCTGTAGGGATGATTAAATAATAATCGCTTCCTCAGGGGGGAAATAAAAATGAAGATTTATTGTATCAGAATAATGATGTTCGTTTTTATAGCTGTTTTATTTGGAACAGTTCCTGTTAATGCCCAGACAGCAGAAGATCATTATAATCAGGCTATTGTAAAAGAGCATCAGGGTGATTGGAAGGGGGCTCTTGTCGGCCTCAATCAGGCAATTGCTTTGAATCCTAAATATACTGACGCCTATTTTGAACGCGCAAATGTGAAAAGTTCTTTTGGCGACCATGAAGGCAGCTTTGAGGACCGTAAGCAAGCAGAAATGCAGTGTATGTATGTCAATATTCTTAGTCAGGTTGGTATTTTTCTGACAATAAGTATGATTATTATCGGTTTTATAGTCGGTTTCATCACGATGTTTAAACCTTTAAAACATGAAATAAATTCTAAGCTGAAAACAACTTACAATTTATATGCAATCATTCAACTGGCACTTTTGTTAATTTATTTTTTAAGCAAAGTAATAAATCCTCTTAAGTGGGGAATTGCTTGGGGAATTTATTGGTTATTTATTCTTGCTTCATTAGTTATTGGGATTGGTCTTTTAATTGTAATACCTAAAACAACATTAAGAGAAAGAGTTCTTTTGTCTTTGACTTTTAGTATACCTATAGTGATTACATTGTTGAGTATGGCTGATGGAGGATTTTGAAGGAACATCTTATGTAAAAGTTCGCAAAATACACAAACTACGAACATTTATTTTAACACCACTTTGGGCTTCCCTATAATACATTCATGACTAAATCTCCATATAAATTTGAAGGATTAAAAGAATATCTCCGTTTTCTAAAGGAATCCGAGTTAAATCCTGAGCGTTTTCATGCTGTTTTTGGGTCCTATGATGTGAAAAAACGTTCCAAGGATTCCAAGGCCAAGGCAATCCGCCAAAAGCTTTTTAAATTCCGATATCAAGAGGAAATTGACCGTGCCATCGACGGTTCAGATAAGATAACCCGTCAGAAACTAAGAAAAAACAGTCCACCGCGGGTATTGATTTTAAGAACGCTATATGAATCCATGGTTCGGGTATCCGAATTGGTTAGCTTAGAAGTTCAAGATGTTTCCTTTGAGAAAGCAGTCATCTTGGTGCGCTTTGCCAAGGGCGGTAAACAGCGTGTAGTGCCTATTTCCCACGCTTT
>Ga0302281_10003730_pt1 | contig 10499 bp, 15 predicted proteins | sample III_Fen_E1_2_FD_198762 | JGI IMG/M metagenome (GOLD analysis project Ga0302281, IMG submission 198762) | Peat permafrost microbial communities from Stordalen Mire near Abisko, Sweden - III_Fen_E1_2 | ecosystem: Environmental > Terrestrial > Soil > Wetlands > Permafrost | place: Sweden: Abisko...
GTGCAGCGCCAGTCGTTGACGGCGCCGCCGCCGGCCGGTCTCTGTAGCCTAAAAGGCTCTGGACCAGTAGTACAAAGGAGGGGCCAGTGACATTTGAATTTAGCACAGTGGGTGTTCTAAAGAGCTCGCTTTTTGCTTTCAAACCTATGTGATTTAAATAGATTTTTGGGTTCGACCGTCTCTGAAAAAATCCAAAGTTGCTTGGTCCAGAATTTCGCGACCGATGTTTCCTGACGGCGCGACCCCAAAAGGCACGTTCGAACGAAACCGAATTGCAAAAATTTGCCGGTTACTCGGCTGCCCTAAAGAGCAGTGAGGTCTGGCACAAGTGTGCCAATCGGCGCGACAATCAGACCAGCGCCCGAAAATCGCGTAGCCCAAAATCCAGTGCTCAATCGTCCGGCCCGAATAATTGTCGCGCGCTTAATGGGGCCTCGCCCTTCAAACGGGGTCCAGAGACAGTGCAAACCTGAACGTGCGAGAAAGGTGAAGGTCGGCGGACCATATAAAAATGACCTTAAAATTAGAAATTTTATCAATTGGAAGTGCCGTTTAATGCCATCATCTTCGATGAGCTATATTTAGAATACTCTAGAACCCGCTGAGCGTTGCGCACGCTTATTGCTCTATTTGATCACTCTAAACTACTTTTCAAGTAAGATTCCAACAGTTGGAATCCCAAGAAATTGTAACGGGAAACAATCCCAAGAGGTTGATATGAAGCTGTATGTTGGAATTGCCGCTCTCGCTATCTCGATGTTGTCTAGTTTCGCTTATGCCGGGAGTAGTGGTTCTCTATCATGTAAGAAAATAACTCCAACTATAAAAAAGCAAATCGTGAAGCAGGTCGTTGCCGACTATGTTGCTTACTATGTACCATTACATACATCTCTGGACGCTTGGCCAAAGTGCCTCAATTCTCCATCTACAAAATTTTCTGACTGTGGCGATTTCCATTCGCCTCAGCATCCAATAGACGGATTTGAACCCGCAAAATATACAGCGTATTTCATTGCGAAACACATTCCAGCTCCAATCGACTATTGGCAGGCAGATATCGCATATGAAGGGTCGAACACAATTGGCGATTTTGCGCGTAAAATGGTGAACCTTGCTCTTAAGGGTGACGGTTGCAATTGACCTAATACCTTGCCGAGCGCTGTCGAAATTTCGAGGCTCGGATTCGCTCAGGAGCCGGTAGCACCCGGCCCCATTTTTCGCTCGCCTTCCTGAAGAATGCGCCGTCTTCAGCAAACGGCAGTGGTCATGTCACTGCGAGTTTCAATCCAATCGGTCGCGTGACCGTGCGATCGTAGAAGAAGTCGCCTTCAGATTTTCTATTTAGGCGAGCCAAAGGTCACGCGTGGCGAAAAGCGAGTCAGCGCGTCTGTCATTCGTTTTTATTCGACCCGCGCCCTTCGCTTGGGTATAAGGCGACCATGAGTGAATACGATTATTCTGCAGACGCGGCAGCTTGGGTAAATCTTTTGGTTCCCGGACATTTCGATGAAGCAGCAAAGTTGATTTCAGATGCCTGCACCTACAATTACAAAGATCAAATTCTTCGAGGATCATCGGTCATTGAAGCATTTGTAGAAAGCCACGCTAAGGCAACTAAAGAGCTTGATTCTATTGAATATCTACCCGGAGTTCCAAAAGAGTTTTTGGCAGATGGGGCTCTCATCTCAGTTGCAGATAAAATACGACTGAACGGCAAGACTCATATCTACAGAGACCAATTGCGAGTACGAATGCAAAGTAATGGTTCCAAGTGGCGCGTCGTTGAACTTCAACACCTTCCAATCGCTGAGGAAAGGACGCAGTTACAAGAGTTTCTGAAAGCCGCCGGTCCCAAGCGAACATAGACACTTGGTTGTGGTGCCGTTCGCGATCGGGAACACGCGTAGATTCCGATCGTCCCAACGGCGTCGACTGGCGGGGACCGGCGTTGTCACCGGATCGGTAATGCTCAATTTCCCGAGCATGGCTATTGAAAGCAGCAGCGCTTGAATTTCTTGCCACTTCCGCATGGGCACTGGTCATTGCGGCCAACTTTTGGTTCATGGCGTACGAATGTGTCGGTCTCGCGCAGCTCATCCAGGTGCTGTTTTCGCCATGCGAGTGATTGCTTTAAAAAAGCGTCATACTGCGAGAGGTAGGTGTCATCGATGGCTAAAGCGATAGCGCCGAGAGTGGCCGCCGGAAGCTCGGTTGTGCCTTGCTCGATTTTTTCTCGTTTCCTTCGGAGTGCTTTCAGGCCGACTTCAAGTGTGAACGGCAAGTAGGCCCGCAAATCTTCTTCTGTTGGCGTGAGCAGTTCGGCTCCTGAGGGGGTGTTGCCGGCATAGAGGCCGCGCAAAAAGAAAGTTATCTCGGATTCTCTTAGATGAGAAAAATTGAGCCAGCCGTCTTTGTCGTTGGCCGCAAGGTTGGGGATTTCGGAAAATCGAAATGGATCTTTGACCGACTGATGATCGGTGAGCTTATTCCAGAGTCCCATCAAAATGCCCATGTGCTCTTTGGCTTGGTCGATTGACGTAAACTGAGGATGGCCTTTATCGTCCTCGCCGTGGAGGATTTTAAGGACACGGCTCGGTTGCACCATTTCGACAGCCAAAATGGACCCCATGATGGCGGCTTTGATTTCCTCAAGGCTTGCGTTCGACTGAAATGTAGCGAGGGTTTCTTTTGCTTTCAGATCGCCTGGATAAGGGCCAATGTTCATCGTAATTTCCTATCCGTTTTCTGACTGTATCTGCCAGAAATAGACATGGGCAGCTCCTTCCAATCAATCGCAGCAGTTCTTATGGATTTTCACGTCGTCGACTTTCTTCCAGTCGGTATCTGGAAGAAAAATCACCTGCCAAATATCCTTTTCCTTTGTTGAAATCAAGTAGGCAGGGATGGCTTTGTTCTCAAAATAGCCGTCCGGCGCTCCAAGAAGCTCTCTCACGCTTTTTAGGGGCATTCCGATAAAGGCTTTTTTGAGAACCAGATCGGCTGTCATTTCGCCGCGAAGCTTCTGGTCGCCTTTTTTAAATTGCTGTTGATCAAATGGCTTAGCGCCAAATTTTTTTTGGGCTTCTTGAGTCGTCATATAGGTTTCAGCCTGACTCCGGCCGGCATTCGTAATGATTATGAGAAGGAAGAGAGCAGAGATAATTTTTTTTACTTTTTCCATTCAGGGACCTTTTCTTTGGGTGAGAGCACGTTTAAATCACCACGTTTGAGTGCTTCGATGGCTTCCTTTTCAAGGTTTTCCTGGTTGAATTTTCCGCTACTTGTGAGCTTTTCAGCGGCGGCAATGCCTTTTTGATTGTTGGCTTTATCCATCTGACTCTCGGCCTCAGGGTCACCGGTATCGGCCTCGTGGGCGTCTAAGAAGGCCTCGGTTCGATCGTGACTGACATTGTCTCTGATGAGCCCAGACCACATGAAATGCCGGTAGGCATCACTTTCGTCGTTTCTGAAGTTTCCGCCAAATATCCGTTTTGTTGAATCGGTGGCGTCACGTTTGGCTTGATAAACCCTAAGAGCATCAAGCGGGTATTTGGCAATCAACGATCGCTCCGTTGGTGTCAGGGAACGGGGTTCGATGTAGCGGGCTATTTTTGCCATCGTGTCGGGCGGGATAATTGTTTTACAAAGCTTGCCGCACTGGGTGGAGCAATTGAAGCTGCCCATGTCGACGGGAATCGTCGAACAAGCGATCTCGCAATCTTTAGTACCTGCCTTAACGCCCGATTTTAGAAACCATGCCTCGCAAGAATCGGCGGCGAGCGAAAGTTTGCCAGACAAGAGCGTAAGCATGCAAAAAAGAACAAGTTTAAAGGTCATCGTCGTTTAGTTTATATGAACCTGAGATTTTTAGGTTTGGAACGCGTGAGAAGTGCTTTTTATTTCTGGTAATGAGCATACCGTCACGACTGCGACAGATGCCGGCGATGAGTGAATCTGCCATGTCGATCGTACTACCTTTAGCTCCAAGCTCGCGAAAGATTTCACCGGCATTGTCGGCGGCGGGAGCATCGAGTGGAATAATCGATAGAGCACTCAGTAAAGTGCCGACCGCAGCCTTTTCTTGCGGCGATTTGGCACCTACCCAGAGCTCGAATGCTGTGACGGCAGTTGTGCAAAGGCGACCAGTCTTAAGTTCAAATTCGATGCGTTTTGCTTCGTCACCACGATCACGTAAAAAATCGATCAAAACATCGGTGTCGGCTACGAAATTCATCGCCAGTTCTCCCGAATGGTTTTAGTACGTGCCTCAAACTCGTCGGCGGAGTTGTTCTTAAGCGCACCTTTCATAGCGAGAGCCGCATCGATGAGTGTGGCGCGCGAGGCCTGCATTTCAAGGTAGGAGTCCACGGCTTCTTGAACTAGTTGAGAAAAACCTTTCATCCCGCGTTGGGCAGCGATTCGTAAGAGTTCAGCCCTCTGGGACTCGGTGAGTTCGACGGTAGTACGCATAGGAACACCCTCCTTCATCAACATTCTAATGTACATGCACATGCATGTCAATATTTTCGATCCTGTTTCAAATACGTTCGTTTTCGAAATCAAGAGTGTCGCTACCATTCTGTAACATAATGCTTATGTTACAGAGATTTTTGGGTTTCAAAACTCATCTCAAAACCTGAGTTTGCACCAACCGTTCCGCTTGTGAAGTGGCGGCGGTTTTGAAACGCTCATCCGCATGGGGGTGGCTCATGCTCATCGGATACGCCAGGATTTCGACGTCGGATCAATCTATGGATTTACAAAAGGACGCGTTGACCAAAGCTGGGTGCCAAGAAACCTTTGCCGACGTCGCCAGTGGCTCGAAGACCGCGCGCACTGGTTTGGATCAGGCGATTAAATACCTTCGCCGTGGTGATACGCTCGTGGTTTGGCGACTGGATCGCCTCGGGCGGTCGCTCCGACACCTGGTGGATATTGTCGCAAGCCTTCAGGATCGCGGAGTTGGCTTTCGGTCGCTGCAAGAGAGCATCGACACTCAGACAGCCAGCGGAAAACTATTCCTGCATGTGTTCGGAGCTCTCGCCGAGTTTGAACGGGAGCTCGTCAAGGAACGCACCCTCGCAGGGCTTAAAGCCGCTGCCGATCGCGGACGCAAAGGTGGGCGGCCGCGGCTAATGGATGCTGGCAAAATTCAGCTAGCGAAAACGCTGCACAAGGAAAAGAGCATCACCGTTCTGGAGATTTGCCGAACACTCGGAGTATCGAAAGGCACGCTGTACCGGAGTCTGTAAAAGTTCAGTGCTTCTTGCTAATGGCATTCTTGGATTTTTTTGGAGGTTTATCCGGAAACGCGACGACGCTGGAGCGAAGTGCAATTTTTCCTCGGGCGTATGCAAGCCCCTCCTTGAGAGACGCGATAACCGAGTGACTGATCGAAGTCTTTTTGCCCTTCTTCATGTCTTGATCCTTTTGAGCGCACGCACGGTCGTGATTATCGTTTTTTTGCCGAATCAATCGCCCTAACTGCGTCTCGACCCGGAGAAATGATTGTAAGCACATCAATGCCTTTTTCTGAGATCTCATAAATAATCCGATAACCTTCTAAAGTCAGTTGTCGGCAGGTCGGATCTTCCTGACAAAAAGGTCCGCTCATGGGAAACTTCTGGAGTTGGACCGTCAATTCAAAAAGGCGCTGAGTAAATTCAACAGCTCTCGTTGGAGAGTCTTCTGCGATGTATGAACCAATCTCTGAAAGATCAAATTTCGCGTTGGTCGTCCAGACTACCGTTGTTTTTGCCACTTAGCTTGCATCTCACGAAGATGCTCCTTCATTTCTGGCATCGAGTGAACACGACCAGCGGCAACATCGGCACGCCCTCTCGTGATAGCTTTAAGAACGTCATTCTCTTCAAGAATGGCATTGAGCCGTGCTTGGGAGATAAGAACGACCCCGTCAGAGCCCTTCGTATGAGTAACAAGCTGGGGATCGCCTTCTTGGACTTCGCGTAGAGTCTCAAAGAGATTGGCTCTTAAATCCGACGCTGATTGTGTCTTCGGTATTTTCATGCTCAAAGTGTACATAAGATTGTACATAAAAGCGATGTCTATTTCTATTTGAACACCGCTTTTATACTCAAATCGCATATGCTTGAGATAGGGTATATGGGAAATCGCCACTCGATATTATAAATAACTCGCCGGGTGGGATTTCCCACTTTTACTATTTCCCACTATATGTTACATTTAGGCATGGGAATAAAAAAATCGCAATTCATACCGATCACTCAGGTCAGACCCGACGCCAAAGGCCGCGTGACCTTAAGTAAACTCACCGACGGCATCAGCAGCTTTAACGTCTCTAAAGATGAAGACGGCCGCATCCTGCTCGAGCCCATGGTTGAGATCCCAGCCAGGGAGAAATGGCTATTTGAAAACCCCAAAGCCCTGGCAAGCGTTCGCCGCGGACTCGCTGACGCCAAAGCAGGAAAGACAAAATCACTCGGCTCATTTGCCAAATATGTTGATGAGGACGACGAGTCTTGAGTTTCAAACTGGCATTCACCGATGAAGCAGCAACACAGCTCGGCGTTTTGGAAAAAGACAAAGGCTTAAACAAAAGGCTGAAGTCAGTTCGCAAAGCCCTCGGGTATCTCGAAGTAAATCCAAGGCATCCTGCTCTGAATACTCATAAATTTTCCTCACTCAGCGGACCAAATGGCGAAGAAATTTTTGAAGCCTACGCAGAAAATAAGACACCAGCCGCTTATCGAATCTTCTGGTTTTATGGACCAGGGAAAACCGTGATAACGATTACGGCTATCACTCCTCACCCATAGATATTTCTCCACTTACTTCGCCGCTGTGCGTACAAAAATTTTTTCTTTGCTATCATTCCACCTGAGGGCTTTAATTTTTCATATCTCCGGAGGGATTGATGAAAAAGCCTCTCATACTTGCAGTGATGTGCCACAAAGGTGGTACAGGGAAAACCACAACTGTCGCGGGTCTGGCCGATGCTCTAGCCAATGTCGGCAAAAAGGTATTGATCATAGATGCCGACGAACAGTCGAACATCAAGACCATCTTTGGAATCAAATTACAGAACAGTGAAGGCGGTCTAGCGGCTGTCCTTCTCGACAACGTAAATCCTCAGAACATGACCTGCAAAGTGCGAGAAAATATCGACGTCATCCTTTCTGGCGGTCGCTTCATGAGGGACTTCGAAAAGACCCATGCAAATACCCCGGATTCTGAACTCCTGATGAAGCTCAGAATGGACTGCTTGGCCGGATATGATGCAATTCTGATCGACACACCGCCTGCGCTATCTTTGATCTCAACCAACATCGTTATGTATGCCGACTATCTGCTTCTCCCCTGCTCACCCGATCTATTGTCCGTCGTCGGGGTAAAGAATACGTTAAACTTCGTTGAGAGCATCGAAGGGCACTATAAGGCGAAAAAGATTAAATTCGCAAAAATACTTGGCGTCGTTCCAACTATGCACGACGGTCGCAGAAATCTCGATATGGATATTCTGGATGACCTTCATAGACTCGAAAATGCCGACCTCCTTCGAGGAGGGAAGGTTTTCTCGCCGGTTCGTACAGACATTAAAGTCAAGACTGCCCAGGTAAAACGTAAGCTGCTATCCGAAACCTTTCCGGATGCGAAAGCGACTCAAGATTATCAGACTGTCGCCCAGCAAATTCTAGATTCCATCAAAACGGAAAAACCCCTAACCCAGACGCATCAACGTGCGGCTGAGCCGGCCTTATAGGTGGCTTGATGGAAAATATTTCCGAAAGAAAACGCAAATCAAAAGGCTCCCTATCGGTTCTCGATGAGTTCACAGGAGATGCCGGAGCAATCTCTTTTACTCCAAATGTCAGCAGAGAGATTCAACAGCAGATCGACGAGAAGACTCGACAAGCTGACGCGCCCACGACTATCGCCGCTCAAAAAGTTGAGCCAATCATAAGCCAAAGTGCAGCCAAAGTTGAGGCAATTAACGGAATAAGCGAGGTCAAACATAAGCCAAAGTTGAGCCAAAAAGTTGAGCCAAAAGATTCTCTGGCAGCGAAAGTTGAGCCGCAACCTGAGCCACAAGTTGAGCCAATCATAAGCCAAAGTGCAGCCAAAGTTGAGCCAATCGTGGCTTTGACGACGTTGGTCGGCCTTCAACGAAATTCACTACTTTTTATCTACGAATCTTGTCGGGTAGCAGGCAGTAAAATTTCCGCTCCTGTAAGCATTCAAAATATCGCCGCAACAACAGAAACCACTGCAGCAGCGGCTCGCAAGGCGCTTCAACGCTTGGAGCAAAAGGGTTTCATTGTAAGATCGACTTATAAAGATGGCCGTGGAGGATGGACTCAATATCGTCTGCCGGATCAGGTCTATAATGCGCTGCTTATTAACGAAACTAGAGCCAAAGTTGAGCCAAAGTTGAGCCAAACTAGAGCCAAAGTTAGGACAGAAGTTGAGCCGCAACTTGAGCCAAGCCTCTCTAGTAGTAGTAGGGATTTATATATTAAAGAATCTACTACTACTCAGAGTGTGGATAACTTTTCGCTTATAGACCTAAGTCGAGTTCAGCATCTTGGGATCACATCGTCGGTTCTTGCTCGGTGCGTTGAGCTTTACCCGAGTTTGCAGCCGGAACAACTCGAAGGATTGGCGTTTCGGTTTGCGGAGTTCGCGAAGGACCCCAAGAACAGGGTCCAAAACGCACGAGGATTCTTTATAAGCCTCGCAGAGCAGGCAAGTAAGGGTCAGGTGCCACTTGATCACATAGAGACGCCTGACGAGCGCCTAATGCGTTTATTCGTAAAACAGCAAGAAGAGGCCAAATCCCGCCGAGTTGATGTTGAACGCGCAGCCCTTGAGTTCGAGTGCGAAACGTGGCTTGAGAGCCTGACGCCTGAAATGAAACGCAGTCTCGTTCCAGAGACCGCAATATTGAAAGCGGGCTCGGCCGCTCATGCGGCAATGCTCAAGAATCACTTTACAGAGAATGTGTGGCCCGAGCGTCGCAAGCAGATTCTTGAAAGTGCGAACACACCCGCTGTGGATGCGACACTGTGAACGAAGAAAAGCGTATCCCGGCGACCATGGTGGTTCTGGTTATCTTGGCACTGGTGGCGTATTTCCTTGGTGGGACGCTCGTTTAAAGTTTTATTTGCGCTTTTCTTCCTTCAAAAACTCAAATTTCTTTTCCGCACCGATCGCACGCTCAAGCAAAGCTTTGGCTTTTGCGTGCTCTTTGGGTTCCAAACTCCAACCACGTAAATCCAAACAAAAATAGTTTCTCTAAGCTTATCTGGTCTTCCAGATAGCACACGAGAATTCAAAGGTTTTCGGTCCAGAGACTTGGACCATGGACACCCTATGGGGCACCCAATCGCATATGCAATGCGGAGAGGGTGTGCCGTTGGGGCATGAGGGCGGCCTAAGTCTTGAAGAAGACCTGTGCGGCGCGGGCACTCCTCCCACCTGTTTTTCCTGACCACCCGCTCTCTACGAGATCAGGTGGTCAGGAAAAACAGGTGGGAGGAGTGAGTACAGGTAATGAGAGATAGATAGATGAAGAGAGAGGAAAGAAGAATGAAAAATAAAACAAGAGAGAGAGGAGAAATACATGGGAGCAAAAGCAAAAAAACAAACCAACGGAGGTGACGTATAGAAACAGAAAAAAACAGAAATGAGACCGGAGAAAAACCGGCAATTAAGGAGGCAATTAAAAAACAGATAATTTTAACAAATCGGGATTTGGACATTCTTGAGTTCTGCTTGGAGATGAAGTTTGCGGATCTCAACAGCCTTCATCAGAAATTTTTTTCGACACTTCAGTCCGGCGAAAGGAGCAAATCCGACTGGTGGGCGCGGGAGCGTTTGGGGCTCCTGAAGCGACATGGGTTCTTGATATCAAAGCGTGCGACTTTTACCGGCGTTGGCTACTATCTGGCGACGGATTTGGCGCACACGGCACTTTCAAATATGCGAAGCTTTCGGACGTTTGTGCGGCCATTGACTGAGATTGATGTGCGCACATTTGAGCATGATCGGCGCATTGTTGAGGCCCGTCTTGCGCTTGAACGCTTGGGCCGAGCGGTCAATTGGGCGCCGGAGAGGCGACTCAAATCTGAGTTGGCGTTGAACATGGGACTGCCGAGACAGTACCAGCCGGACGCGATTTACTGGAACAAACTTCAGGAGCCGATGGCTTTTGAGCTTGAGGTTTCAGTCAAAGGGAAAGACCGCTACGCGGACAAAATCAGAAAATATGTGGACGTAATCAGGTGTTGATCGGCGGGTTTCTAATCGGACTTATTTGGCACGGCGCTTATATGGAGGACGGCGAGCCAAACGGTGAACCGAGGGTTCTTTGATCAGGATCGTGTGCAAAAGCGTGCAGCGCCAGTCGTTGACGGCGCCGCCGCCGGCCGGTCTCTGTAGCCTAAAAGGCTCTGGACCAGTAGTACAAAGGAGGGGCCAGTGACATTTGAATTTAGCACAGTGGGTGTTCTAAAGAGCTC
>Ga0302281_10003733_pt1 | contig 10496 bp, 5 predicted proteins | sample III_Fen_E1_2_FD_198762 | JGI IMG/M metagenome (GOLD analysis project Ga0302281, IMG submission 198762) | Peat permafrost microbial communities from Stordalen Mire near Abisko, Sweden - III_Fen_E1_2 | ecosystem: Environmental > Terrestrial > Soil > Wetlands > Permafrost | place: Sweden: Abisko...
AATAAAGGTGTCATTTTTGGTAATGGTTACCGACGGGTTTTGACAATTGTTGCAGCTTAATGAATCGCCTGTGGAGGTCCATGAATAAGTAAACGGTGCAATTCCTCCTTGCACAACAGGGTTAAGAATGATATTGCTTCCATTGCATACAGTTTGACCAGGAGCCATGCTTATAGTTACATGATAAACAAATCTCCACCAGTCAGTGATGCAATTAGCATCGCTGCCAATCTCGCCAGTGCCGGAATAAATTATGTTGCCTACATTTTGACAAACACTATTTCCCCTTGCCGGGCCAGGGAAATTTCCTGCAGCAGTCCAACTGTTGCTATTCGGATCGTACTGGTAAATGTCGTTGGTGCCATAAAAGGTTCCACCAGAAACATAGCCGCCTAATCCTACATATCCATAATTACCAATAGTAAATCCTGTAGCACCCGCCCTTAAATGGCCGGGGAATTGGGCTATAGTACTCCAGGTATTTGTTGTCGCGTTATAGGCCAATATATCAGAGGGATAGTTCTGCGAGCTATTATATTCGCCTAAGCCGATATAAGCAATATTATTTAACACAAACCCTTGCGCTGAACTTCTCCCATGAGATGGCATAGAGGCCTTTTGAGTCCAGGTGTCAGTGTGTGGATTATAGGCCCATAAAGTATTTATTTCATCTCCGCCTATGAAGCCGCCATATATATATCCTGTATCGCCTATGGTAAATGCAACGGGATCCATACATGCAGTTCCAGGAAATGATTCCTTTGTAGTCCATTGGTCAGTAGCGGGATTATACTGATAAACCGAAGTAGTCAGGCCCAGATAATCTTCGCCGCAAACTACATAGCCCATGCCATCCAAGGCAAAGCACGTAGATGCGCAGATATTATCCGGAATGTTAGCTTTTCGTGTCCATGTATTAGTGGAGGGATCAAACTGGTAAAAATCATTTAACTCACCATTGGAATTAATGCCACCCCCGATGTATATTTTTCCATTTAGGGAAAATGATTCAGCGGCTTCTCTTCCTTGCCCCGGAACCGTTGAAGCTAAGCTCCATGTTTGAGCATAAATTAAAGCTGCTGATACTAAGCATAAGAGGGTAATACTTAATTTTTTCATGAGATTGGTTTTAGATATATTGAATGGTGATTTACGGATGACAAAGTCAAAAATATTAATTTTTATTTAATCAAAAAGGGGAAATATATCTTCTATCGCATTTGTTAAATTCGCGCGGCTTTTAACTACTTGGTTCCCCGCGCTTCCACGCCATTTCCGTCTTTATTGATCCAAATATTTTTGGCGCCAAGTGAGGTGAGTGTTTTGCGTATTTGAGCAGGGGTTCGAAGGTGTTTATAATAGTCGGTAAGAGAGTCGTATGAATCAAGGCGGGAGAGGTCGAATTGCTCCTGTTTATTGAGTTCGGGGAGGGCCTTAAAATAGGTCATCACGGGCGATACACGCTGCAGCAGCCAATGTAATACATTGATATTTCTAAGGGCCCAATGCAAGGGGAAAAAGAAGTTGACAGTGCCATTAACTATCTTCATTGAGGTTTGGGGTTTCATTTCTTTTAAAACTAATCTCCAGTAGGTGGCGGGATTAAAATAGTAGCCGATGCGCCAGATGTAATGGTCGATTACAAGCAAGCCACCGGGTTTTACCATTTGCCATAGGGCTTCAATCGTTTTTTCGGAGGAGGGGGTATGCTGTATCACACCGATGCATATTACCACATCGAAACTTGCTTTAGGGAAGGGTAACTCATAGACACTGGCCTGGGCTATTTGGTAATTTGGGGCGCTACCAATATTCTCCTTATTGACCTCAACGGCGTTGCTTAGGTCTACGGTATGTACCTGTGCATTGGCCTTAACCAGTAGTTCGGTAAAGCGGCCCGCGCCGCCGCCAACCTCTAGCACATTTTTATTTCTTAGGTTTTCAAGAGGGAAACCGAGACACCGCTCCAGCCGAACCTTTGAAATAGGGTGGCCGCTAAAGCTATCTAACTGCGTCTTCCCGAAATTCTTCCATTGGTGGCCGAAGGCGTTGGCGTAGTTGTCAGCCGACACAAAGCGCGGGATGCCATTCACCACGGCGAATTTTTCTCCTGAGCCGCTGACCAGGTGCTGGTTTTCAGAATGCAATAATTGTCCGCTGGCAGGAGAAATGAAGCCTATCATCCTTTTTTGCGGGCAAATATATGAGAATGCTTTTTTTATATTTGCCCGCCAATGAAGATTTGCTATATCTGCGGTGAATATCCGCCCGGTCCACAAGGAGGAATTGGCACCATCCTACATTTAGCGGCCAAAAGATTGGTTGAAAAAGGGCACCAAGTGAGGGTAATCGGGGTGTATAATGATGACCGCTACCCGGAGGATCATTTTTGGGCTGATGGGGTGGAAGTATATCGAATCAGGGAAACAGGGAAAGGGGCGGTTTCGTTTTTTAAAGCCTGCTATCAGCAATACAAACAAATAAGAAAATGGGTGGAGGATGGCGAAGTCGACATCATAGAAGCGCCTGAAAGCCGGGGGTGGTTTGCCTTTTGGCCGAGAATGAGTGTGCCATGTGTGTTGCGGGCGCATGGTAGTGAAACGCAAGAGAGATTGTATAGAGGACTACGACCCAATTCGTTTACCCGGTATCTTGAAGAGCAATCATATAGCAGGGCGGATGGTTATACGGCCATTTCAAAATATTCGGCCGATGCTGCGCGTTCGGTCTTTAAATTAAAACATCCCATCGAGGTTATTTATTACGGTATTGAATTTATTGATGTTCCGCAACGGCAGCGGAAGAGTAATACCATTGCCTTTGCGGGAACGGTGAATGAGAAAAAGGGCGTGATCACATTAATAAGTGCGGCGAAGGAATTGCTGGAAGCGAAGGAGGACTTTGTGATAGATATATATGGCAAGGATGGGATGTATAATGGGGCTAGTATGATGGCATACCTGAAGGGGATGATGCGGGGCGAGATGTTAGATAAAATAAATTTCAAAGGGCCGGTTACACGAGAGGTATTGTTCGATGCGTATTCGAAATGCACGATGGCGGTGTTCCCGAGCCAATGGGAGACGTTTGGACTTACACCCATTGAAGCCATGATGTGCGGGTGCCCGGTGATACATACTACCATACCCACCGGATATGAGTTGATTGACAATGGAAATGATGGCTTACTGGTTGACCCGCACGATGCCCATGAGCTGGCGCAAAAAATGATGCTACTTTTACATGATGGGCCATTGCGAAGGAAGTTGGGGGAAAATGGAATTTTGAAGGTGAAAAATACGTTTCCCTTGGACCTTATGTGCGATAAGCTTTTAACGTTTTATGGCAATACGATACAGAATTTCGAAAAGGAGTAACCGTTTAAATTGGAAGTAAAATGTAACCGGTGAGGATGACCAGATGATCTCGAGAAAATTCATTACCACTTCCCTTATTTACACCGTTTCCTCTACGCTTTCAGTACTTGCGTCGTTCATACTGCTGCCCTTTTATACCAACACTGGTTTGTTGAAGATGGGCGATTATGGTGCGCTAACGCTGTATATAGCACTGTCACTGTTTGTACAGGTGTTCGCTAATTTTTGTCTTGATTTTTATGTCAGCGTTGTTTACCACGACCTTAAGGACCAGCCGGAAAAGTTAAAGGCGAAAATGGCTTCGCTGAATGGGTATGTAATTGTTTCAGGACTCATCATTATAGCCCTGTTTGCCATTGGGGGCAATTTCTTTATTCATGCCTACATCCCTAATCCTAATCCATCGTCCTTCAGGTATTTAATGATGTCGGTAGTAACCGGTGTTTTCAATGCCCACTTTAAGTTTTATAATTCCCTGCTCATCAATAAGGAAAAGCCATGGAGGTTCTTTTGGTCGAACATGCTGAATTTCGTCAGCACCATCGTTCTGTCGGTTATTATCTTAAAGATGTTTCCGCTAACGCTGGAGGGGCCATTATGGGGGCGGTTGCTTTCCGGCCTTTGTATCTTTGCATGGTCATTTATTGATGTGACGGTTACATACGGAGTCGCCCTTAAGAAGGAATTTTTGAAAAGCACCTTCCAGTTTTGCCTTCCGTTGCTTATCTCCACCGTCTTCACCTGGATATTAACCAGTTCGTACGGTTATGTTATCAAGTCGCTTTTATATAATGAGGAGGTGGCCATTTTTGACCTGGCGGTAAAGTTTACCCTGCTGATCAATTTTGTATTAGACGGATTGGGTAGTGCGATCACACCACGGATATATAGTTTGATGCGACAGGAACAAACAGTGGCAGTGCAAAAGGAGATCAATAAATACTACAGCAGCTTCAATTTACTGGCATTATTAATTGTACCGGTTAATATCCTGATACTGCCCATAGTGGTGCCCATATTTATCAGTAGCGATAAATATCTGCAGGCGTTCTTGTACTTTGGGATAGTGGGCGCGGGCGTTATAACGAGGAGCCTGCAAATATTATTTGTGAACCCAGCGTACTTTTATAAGCAAACGCCCAAGCTGGTTTGGGCGAACGGCATCTCGGCGGTTTTGCAGGTAGTGGTTAGTTATGTGCTGATACAGAAGTTTAAATTATACGGGGCAGCCTTTTCACTGAACATTGTAAAGGTATTGCAACTTCTTTTATTGCTATGGTTCTGCGGCCAGTTTATAACTCCCGGCATTAACTCGCGTAAAATGGTGATGCTTCCCATGCTTTCGATATTGATAATCAGCATTGGTGAAATGTTCATTACCGGATATGATATGCGAATGCACATCATCCACGCGATTGAGATGGTGATTATAGCCATCCTGTCTTGGGGTTTTTACAAAGCTGAATTGAAGGACTTATGGGATTGGGCGAAGGAGAAATTCCCGTTTCTGCAATTTGGATAATTTGGAGGTGGCACCTGCCCGAATGAACTAACAACTGTTAGTATCCTATATGTCAAACTTAATACCCTGTGCTAACGGCAAATGCGTACCAAAGTTGATGGTATTGGTTTGACGGCGCATGTAGTTCTTCCAGGCATCGCTGCCACTTTCGCGGCCGCCTCCGGTTTCCTTCTCTCCGCCAAAGGCGCCGCCTATCTCGGCTCCGCTGGTACCAATGTTTACATTGGCGATGCCACAATCGCTGCCATTGGCCGAGAGAAATTCTTCCATCTCACGCATGTTGGTGGTCATGATGGAGGAGGAAAGCCCCTGTACAACGCCATTTTGCAAGGCAATGGCTTCTTCGGTGGTTTTATATTTTACCAGGTACAAAATCGGCGCGAAAGTTTCGTGCTGTACAATTTTCATCTCGTTTTTGACTTCAATGACGCAGGGTTTTACATAGCAGCCGCTTTGATAACCCTTGCCCTTTAGTACGCTTCCCTCAATAAATACCTTACCACCCTCCTTAACCGCTTCGGTAATGGCTTCCTCATACAATTTGACGGCATGTTTATCTATAAGAGGTCCCACATGATTCTTTTCGCTTAGGGGGTCGCCAATCCTTAGTTGGGCGTAGGCTTTCTTCAACCGGTTCTTTACTTCCTCGTATTTTGATTCATGTATAATCAATCTTCGGGTGGTAGTGCAGCGCTGACCGGCCGTGCCAACCGCGCCAAACACAACAGCTACCATCGTCATATCAAGATCGGCATTAGGTGTAATAATGATGGCGTTGTTGCCGCCAAGTTCCAATAAGCTGCGGCCCAACCTCGCGCCCACTGCTTCTCCCACCTTTTTACCCATCCGGATGGAACCGGTGGCGGAAACAAGGGGAATGTTCCGGTCGTTGGAAAGTAATTCACCAATCCGGTAATCGCCGGTAACAATATTGGAGATGCCTTCCGGCAGGTTATTTTTCTTGAAAACCTTTGCGGCAATATTCTGGCATGCAATGGCACAGAGTGGTGTTTTTTCAGATGCCTTCCAAACACATACATCGCCGCAAATCCAGGCCAGCATGCTGTTCCAGCTCCAAACGGCCACGGGAAAGTTAAAGGCTGAAATGATGCCCACAATACCCAGCGGGTGCCACTGTTCGTACATCCGGTGTTTTGGACGTTCGCTGTGCATGGTTAATCCGTGCAACTGGCGCGATAGGCCAACGGCGAAATCGCATATGTCAATCATCTCCTGCACCTCGCCCAAACCCTCCTGCAAGCTTTTACCCATTTCGTACGAAACCAATTTGCCGAGCGGTTCCTTATCCTTGCGCAATTCTTCGCCAATCTGGCGCACAATTTCTCCCCTTTTAGGCGCCGGCAGATTCCGCCAAACCTTGAAGGCTGACGAAGCGGTTTTAATTACTTCATGGTATTCCCCTTCGGTAGTGGTGGTTACCGAGGCTATTAGTTTTCCATCTACGGGAGAATAGGATTCGATTATTTCTCCCTTGTTTTTTATCCATTTATTGCCGGTGGATGTACCAGAGTTGGTGGTAGCTATGCCAAGTTGTTTAAGTATATCCTTCATCTGTCTTTATTTTTAATTTCCGGAGAAGTAGCGCAACAAATCCTTTGTTTCAGGTAATTGCAATTTAAGTGTAAAGGTAATGCGTTGATACCATTTTGTGATACCATTCGCCTGCTGATCGTTCAGTATGTTATTTGTGACAAACAATGGCAGGTTGAATTCTGCAATGTGTCGGATGACGACTAGTGATAAGCCAAGCTCTGCTTCGACATTTATTTTGTTATAGTCATCCACGGTTGCCGCCAACGATGCGAATGGCTGAATAGGAAAGGATTTATAAATGGTAGAAGAAAAATTGGTGGAGGCCATATATTTACGGGTTGCCCCAATATTGGTGATAGAGCGAAAACCTCCGCCAGTTAAGGCTACTTGCCTGGCTAATATATCGTTACGGCCATTCCGGTCGATAAAATTCTCGTCAAACATATAATCCTTTTGAAGCCAATACGCATAGGTGTTGTTTGTTACATTGCTCAAATAGAACCTGGGGTCAGGAGCGGTAATATCACTGGAGGATTTGTTGTCGAACAAAAAACCGCCGGTGAATATCCGGATGGTTAACCCATCATTTTTTGGCCGATAGCTTATCCGGAAATTTGCTTCAGCGGAGAGATTGACAAAGTTTTTCCCTTGCTGGGCATTTACTATAATGTTAAACGGATTCAACCGCGAATTTCTTTCCAACTTATATTTAGCTTCGTTGATGAAATAATGCTCTGTTTGCTTTGCCAAAGTATCGCCGTTTGAATTTATCAGGCCCAACCATGCGTTCACGCTTCGAATATGTAATGATTGACTGAAATCGCTGCGGGAGTTTTTCCGGTTAAACTCCATGTTCAGATAAGGTTCTAATTTATTAAAGGTAAGATCGGCAGGGAAGAGCAAATAACTGAACCGTTTACCGGCTAAGCCGATAGTGATATTGTGTATCTTTTTTGGATAGAAATTATAATTGACCTTTGCAAAGCCTATCAATTGTTTGGAGCCGGTGCCAAAGGCAGGAACCAACAGATAATTGAATTTTTCGGCCGGAAGAAATGAATTATAAAATGCAAGGCCCACCTGCGTTTTGTCGTAGTTGTTCCATCCAACATAAGGGCTAAAGAAAACCTGGGTACGCTTTTGGTCTTCAATGGAGCCGAGAAATTGCAAACGTAGTGTTTGAAATTTATGTGCCGGCCTGTACAGCTTATATGTGTTGTTCTTGCGGTTTATTTCAGGTATAACAAGTCCGGGGTCTATCTGTATTTTATCTGCATCTCCCTTTGCAATAGAAATTGTTTTCGTACCGGTAAAGCCATCTATCCACTGGCTTGAGATAACGGAATCGCCTTTCATTAACGCTACCTGTACCGGTGAGCTTATTTGATTTGCATTTTTAATGGTGAGGGATAAATTCTGTTCATCCGAGCTTACGGATTTTATTTTGTAATCAATCTTCTTAGTGGTTTTCAACAGGTCATCAAAGAACCAGCTTAGGTCTTTACCGGTTTCGGTTTCAAATATCCTTCTTATATCCTCCGGTTGTGGATGTTTGTATTTCCATTCTTCGAAATACTTCTTCATTGTCCTATCGAATACCGGTGTGCCAAGATAGGCTTCGAGGTATCCGAATATCAACATGGTTTTGCCATACACTTCAATGCCATAGTTAAGGGTAGTGAATTTGGAGGATGTTTGCTCGATGGGTTCGTCATTATTTTCACGCGCCATGAACTGGTATCCCAAATCTGCTTCATACTTATGGTTGTACTGATAGAGGTCGAAAAACTTTGCCAGCCGCTTGCCCAGGATGTTACCGGTCAATTTGTAGTTGGGATATTTTTGAGCCATGTACGGGTATTCATAATACGAGTTGATGCCTTCATCCATCCAGGCATGGTCGCGCTCATTAGTTCCCAGCATTCCATAGAACCAGTTGTGACCTACTTCGTGTGTTATTACTTCATCCAACTCAACATCAGAGCCGACATCGCCTATTACTGTTACATTCGGATATTCCATTCCGCCGCCAGCGGCTAAAGCGCCGTCAACGGCCGTTACCTGTTTGTAAGGATAATCGCCCACCCATTGGCTATAATTTAAAATGGCGTCGTGTATATATTCAGGAGCCTTTGACCAGTATTTTGCCTTGTGATTAGTGAATAAAGCCCATGTGGTTACTATTTGTTTTGAACCGGGCAACTCAACTTCTCCCTTTAATACATGGAACCGCTTATCGGCAAACCAGGCAAAGTCATGAATGTGATTCTGCTTAAAATGAATTATTTTTAACCGGGTAGAGGAAGGGGGTGAGCGCATATCGCCGCCATTTTTAAGATTGCCATTTCGTTGGTTAGCATCGGCCCTGGCATTCATCCAGTTGATTTCGGTGGTGTCCTGAAGGTCGCCGGTGGCGCCTACTACATAATTTGCGGGAAGTGTAATGGTTACATTAAAGGAACCGAACTCGGAATAGAACTCACCCTGGTCGAGATAAGGCATGGGGTGCCATCCGTATTTATCATACACTGCCGGTTTGGGATACCACTGAGATATTTGGTAGGATTGCCCCACATGCCCCATGCGCGAAAATGTTTCAGGTATCTTGACATGAAATGGAGTAGTTATCCGAACTGAAGCACCGGTAGGCAAAGGTTTATTGAGAAGAACCTTGCATATTTCATAACTACCGGGGTCGAATTGCGAGGCGCAGTCTTCTCCATCCAGTTTGAATTTGATGCTGTCCAAATAGCCGTGTTGGTCCGGTTTACTATACCAGAAAGATGTGTTTCCGTTTTCGAGCATTTGGCGAGCAAAGGGAGTGGTTTGGTCCTTGTAAGCATTGGGCCAGAGTTGGAAATAGATATAAGTAAGGGTTTGTGGCGAATTGTTTTTGTAATCAATGGTAATGTATCCGTCCAGTTCGTTGAGGGTATCGTTTAAGGAAACTTTGATGGTGTAATCCACCTGCTGCTGCCAATATGCCGACTGTGTATGAACGCAGAAAGAGGAAAAGGAGAAAAAAATTAAGATAAAATTTCTCATCGATGTTAAATGCAGGACGAAAATAGAAGATAAAGCCAACAACATTTTTCGCTCCAAACTATTTGGCATAGCATTGTATGTATTATCATACACGACAACTCCGCGTGTTGGCACAATTCTTTTTTTAGGGACAGGGCAGCGCATAAATTCGCTACCGATTACATAACTATTAAAAATCATTATGAGGAAATTATTACTACTTCCGATTCTTTTGTTACTTACTATAGCAACAGTTGTAAAAGCGCAATCACCGCAGGAAATGAACTACCAGGCGGTAGTGCGCGATGCATCGGGGCAGCCCCTTGCGGAGGGTAGCCTTGTTACGGTTTGGTTCAGGATACATGACGGTGGCCCACAGGGTAACGACGTGTATGATGAAACACGCACGGCAGTTACCAACAAGTTCGGTCTGATAACGATTGCCATTGGTGATAGCGCTAATTTGACGGGCGTAGCATGGGGCTCAGGGCCTAAATATTTACAGGTAGAGATAGACCCTACCGGTGGTACTAACTTTGTTGATATGGGAACCTCGCAATTGCTGAGCGTACCTTACGCCTTGTATGCGGCAAATGCGCCGGCAGGTGCGACGGGTCCTACTGGTCCTGCTGGCCCGGCTGGTTATAATGGTTATAACGGCGCGACGGGTGCAACCGGTCCGCAGGGTTTTGCGGGGTTTAACGGGGCCACTGGTCCTGAAGGCCCAACAGGCCCGCAGGGAAATGTGGGTGCGCAAGGCACGGTAGGGCCCACAGGTCCGCAAGGATTACAGGGGGCGCAGGGTTTGGTAGGCCCGCAAGGTGCACAGGGTGCGCAAGGCCAGCAGGGTTTAACCGGCCCTACCGGTCCGCAAGGTGTTGCTGGTAGTCAGGGTCCATCCGGTGCACAAGGTAATACAGGCCCTGCCGGACCGCAGGGTGCAACGGGTGTAACCGGAGCACAAGGCCCACAAGGTAATATAGGTTCTAATGGTGCTACGGGTAATTCAGGCGTGGCTG
>Ga0302281_10003735_pt1 | contig 10489 bp, 6 predicted proteins | sample III_Fen_E1_2_FD_198762 | JGI IMG/M metagenome (GOLD analysis project Ga0302281, IMG submission 198762) | Peat permafrost microbial communities from Stordalen Mire near Abisko, Sweden - III_Fen_E1_2 | ecosystem: Environmental > Terrestrial > Soil > Wetlands > Permafrost | place: Sweden: Abisko...
TTCGAATCTCGTCGATTGTGAGTGTTTATGCGGCTTTCGAGCCTTGCCGAAGGCCATTTCAGGTCTGCCATCGGCCTTTGACCGAGTTTCAGGCGCACTGCTCCCGGAGCCTTGCTGGTTGTCTTTGCGCGATCAGTCGAGGCAGGCGAAGCAGATTATGTGCAGCGCAACTGAAGACGAACAACCAGTCCACCTTCTCCAGTCCGCGCAGTTTTACCTGTCGCAGCGGGCCGGTCTGCTTCAACCATCCGAAGCTCTTTTCGACCAGCCAGCGACGGCTCAGGCTGATGGCATAGCCTGCGTGTCGCGTGGTGCGGCGATCCAGATTGCTGCGTCGTCCCTTTTCGTTCTTTGTAACGTGAGGCGTTACATTCAACGCGCGCGCCGGGCGCACAAAATCCTTCGTGTCATAAGCCTTGTCCGCGCCCAGTGTGATGCGCCGCGAGCGATCTTTCTGCCGCTCGTGGAGCATCAACAACGCGGCGTCGCGCTCGGCAAATCCATCGGCGGTCGTGACCATCGCGGCGGCGATCAGTCCGTTGCGATTCTCCACCAACGCGTGGCCCAGATAGCTCAGCTTCGACTCCTTGCCATAGCTCTTCTTATAGAGTCGCGCGTCGGCATCGGTGGTCGATTCATGCGTCTTATTGCTGCGCTTCTGCCCGCGAAAGTCCGTGCCATCGCCATCGTCCGAACCATCCTTAGCGCGAAAGCTCTTCTGCGAAGCCCACGCCTGAATCAGCGTTCCGTCCACCGTGAAATGTTCATCGCTCATGAATTTTCTGGCGCGAAGATTTACTTCGGCAAAGAACTTCTGCGCCACTTCGCCGACCGCGCCGATCGTGGTGCGCTCGCCGAAGACCACGCCGTCGGCATAAATGATGAGTAGCTTCGACTTCGTCGAATAGTCGGCTGACGAGCGCCTTCAATTCCTCCTCCGTTGCCTCGATCACAACCCGACTCACGCTGGACTTCGACACGCCAACCTTCTTCTGCCCATACCAGACTTCCACGCGATACATGTACAGCCGAGCTTCCACCTGCTCACCAATCAACCGACTCGACACCGAGTGCACGTTGCTATCCACATAGATCAAGCTGCCCGAGGCTCACGTTCGGTTCTGGGACAGCGCGGAGGTGAAATTCCTCCGCGCTACTCGACTACGGCGAAGTTAGAGAAGGTGCGTTGCTGAAGTAGTTTAAGGCTGCCCGTCACCGGCATAGCCGAATGCAATGGCTGCCATCACCATAAGGAAGCGAAAACCCTGTTGTCCTTGTGTTCCTGCTCCGGGTAGTTTGCTGCCAAAGCTAAATTCAATGCCCAGCCATCGTCTGCTGGCGGCGCTCTCGCTGAATGGGGGTTTCCGAAAACCGAAAGTGCCTTCCCATCTCTTAGTGATCCCGAGAGCATTTATCCATTGGCGCCGCGACACACTTCTCTTGCACTCTTTATCTTTGAAGACAACCAAGCGCAACAGATTGTCCTCGACTTCGAATGCTTTCAAAAAAGCTAAATAGCGGATTGCATCTTCCGGCTGGACGGGATCATGAAAGACGAGTATGTTCTCGGTCTTCCACGCATTATTGACGTAGTAGCCCAGAACGGATCGTAAGAGTTCGGACTTGATATTGACAAAGCGTCCTTCCCAATCCTGAATCACCTCCTGATCGCCCTTACCACGCGGAATTTCTGGACACGGCACGATGCGATCCCCTATGGAATTTTGCTTTTCAATCGAAATGCACTTCATCCGGTGCAGGAGCGATTTATTGCCTCGTACTGCTCTAATGTCTTGAATTTTCTTGGCACGGGCGAGGATCTTCTGCGCGCAAGCCGGATCGAGACCTAACTCCTCGGTCAAACTGTCCAAGGGATCCTCGTCCCGACCGCATCGGAACAGCAAATTCCAAGTCGTACGGACCCAAGTAGTATCCGAAGGCATATCACCATCGTTCGAAGCGATCCCTTTGTCGGATGTATTCGCTCTCTGAATGAGATTTGGGAATTTCGCTTCCATCCAATGAACCGGGACGGGATCAGCGCTTTGATCCGCATGCATCTTGTATAACGTACTGATAGTCCCCCCGGAAGCAAGGAAAGCCCGATGTATCGATGGCACTTGAAGCAGTTTACTTTCGGACCAGAAGGCATTTAGAAGCCAGTCCATGCAATGAATGTAGTGCTCCATGCTGACACTGGGACCGGAGTGACCCAGTAGAGAGGCGATTGCCATGGCATGCTTTCTTGTCGGATGCCCTGTCCCGTAGAGATCTCTGCGGAAGTCTTTCCCGCTTTCAATCCATGCCCTCGTCTTTGAAAGATCTGGAAATAAGACCGGTTGATGTGAAAGGTCTGAGAGCATGAGCCTAAGAAAATTCCAGGTAGCAAAACTATGACGCAGATGATGGTAGTGGAGTGTATTGTCTCCCGTTGCACGCCTCATTGCGCAATGGATAAGAGAGATCATTTTGTGTACCGGTATCTGACGTTGGACTTTGCTCCCATTCGCGGCCAACTCAGGAAGAGCGAATAGAAAAGGGCACTCGGTCGACACGCCCCACCCGATCCGCTTCTCTTTCCAGTCGTATAACACGTCCAATTCGGTTTCCGGAATTAAAGTGTTGTAAAGCGGTAGCTGACGCTTAGCGTTGGCGGTCTTTAGTTGGCGGGCCTCGGTCGGGCGAATCCACAACCATGCAGAGGAACGGTCTGTTAGGTCATCGACCTCCAGCCCGTGAGCTTCCATACGCCGGGTGCCACAACGAAAGCCCAGAATCAGCATTGCCTCGGCAAGGCGGAGATCCGAGTCTACCCATTCACGAGCATCGTCCGGAGGGGTTCGGAGAATACGTCGAGCTTCCGAATATTGTTCTTCGGTGAGGATTTTGGCATCGACTGGCAGCAGACCGCGACTGCTGCCCAGAATCTCTCGTGTGTTGATGAAAGAACCATCGCACTGGAGAAAGAGAAAGTTCTGAAATTCACGCAGTGCAGAGGCTACGGTGCTGCGGAGTCGCTTGGGGTCTTTGCCTTCTACAACGTTCTCCAAGACCTGGGTATATAGTGTTTCGAGATTCTCCGTTGTTAGATCGACAGGGTTCTGCTCGCCCAAAATGCAGCCAAAGCGTTTTCCGACCGTAATGGTGAACGATTTCACAGTGTTTGGTTTCACAGGCTTCCGCCGAACGAACCTGTTTTGGTCCAAGTGTCTCTGTGTAAGGAGATATAGAGCAAAACGGGTGATGCATTGCCCTGCGGAGGACACATCGGACAGGGCAATCTCCTGCCCCTCCAACTTCATTTTCAATGTGTGCGGATCAGTTTCAGAAAAGATCTGTCTGAGGAAGCACAACCAATCTGGCTCTTGTTCCGTCGATGGTTCTGTAAATGTCTGGTGGCCTTCCGAATTGGCGACGTTTGGTTCAGCTTCATCGGGATCTGTCGTCGTTGCCGCAATCTCAGGAAGGCCAAAGATGCGTTGCAGTGTGCCCGGTTTCAGCGAATGCGAGACGATGCGACGTGTTGCATACTCAATGAGTATTGTTGGAACCTCGGTGCGCGCCGCGGACCCGACCGTATCCAGCAGTTGACTCCAACTTGTTGGCACCCATGCGTTCGCAATGTTGCTGGAACGTATTCGTTGGCGAAGCTTCCGTAGGAGTAATCTGCCAAGCTCCTCGTCAGAAAGTACTGCGGGATCCTCTTGTATAGGCTGATAGGCCTGTGGCTTCCGAATCAAGGCTACGGTCTGGTCGTCGGGATACCAGCGACGGTGTTCGGCTCCGGGCACACCATGCCAGGACAATTGGAGATCAAACGAGACGCGATTCCCAGCCAGCGAAAGGGCCTCTTCTGGGGCGATAAGAAGGGTACGGGCTAGTTGGATTATGGCGCTCTGGTGGAGTAACCCTCCATGCAGGATTGCGGAAAGAATCATCAACTCAATCGGCGGCTCAGCAGCGCACTTCTGGATCCAATCACGTTCGACCTTGAGCCACGCGCGCGTATATTTAAGCGCATTCGCTACTCCATCGGCAAATGGATTGGGTGGCTTCGCTACCAGCCGTGGGATGCGTGGCTGTGGAATTGGCCCTTTTCCGATCCGATTGGCATAGGCCACGAACTTCCCTAGGAGCACCAAGGCTTGATGCGCTTTCTTGAGCGTCTCGAATTCATTCTCGATGCTCTGCTCTAACTCCTCCATAGCATGCGAATCGACAGAAATTACCGGAGATTGGCTCTTCAGATCCGCCAGTTCGCGCGCGAATAGGAAACTTTGCTTTCTGAGCCAATCGCGGAATCCAGATATCTGCGACCGCTGCTCGGGTGAGAATCCGATGGCTGAGTGTTCCCAAATGTCGTCTGTCACAGTCATAGCTTGGGCACGACCAAGGCGTCACATGCTGGGGCACAAAGTCCGAGTTTGGCAAGCAGTGGATCTAGGAAGTGTTCCAACGTACGACAAAATTCTCCATGGGAAAAGCTAGAGAACCTTCCCCAAGGCTCTTCGCCGCGATGCCAGTGCCCCATCCACGCGCTCACAACCTCTGGAGGGCAGCCGGTGTCGAGCAGTTCCGAGGAAATGAATCGCCGATGAATGTTTACTGGAAAGGGGAGTATGTCCTTAAGTAGAGGGGCGAGTGTACGGGGCCGCACCTCAATCGGGTGGAGATCGGGCCCTAGAAGGAAGCAGGGAGAGTCTAGCATTCGATAAACGTATGGGCTCCGGGAGATGAAGTCCTCGTAGCACTTCATCTGCTCAATCAGCGTTGGGGTAAAGCGGACGAGGCGACTCTTATAGCCGACGCCGCTATCCTTGTCAGTCAGCGTGCTCAGACCCGACTCTAGCTCGATATCTGAAAGATCAATATATGGAGTTCTGATGCCCCGCACTCCGGTGGTGTAAAAAAACATCAGCATCGTGTATAGAGTGAACAAATTATGGTAATGCTGGAGCTCCAGCGTGGGAGAAGTGTCTTTCAATTCACGCTTTATTTTAGCGACAGCTTTCTGGACTGCGTTCAGCGTAGGACATAGCCGGCTCCCTATATAGATAGGGCGGCTATCGAGCTGAACATGGATCGGCACTGGCGGCGTTTGCTTTATCGTTTGCCATAGTTCGTTTTTTAGACCAGTTGCGACATTCACATAGATTCGTTGCAGGCGGGATACTAAAGGGCAAGCGTAGAATAGCTTGACTTTGGCTATTTGAGGGGCAGTGCCTGTAATGATGGCCGCCGCTGTTACATCGCCACCGGATTCCATGAGGATGCGGGTAAGAAGAAACTTTGAAAGTCTACTCTCGGTGACCCGAGTGCCGGGCGGCAAAAGGCTTCGGAACTGCTTTCGATACCACGAGGGGGTGTGGGTAAACACTCTTGTAGCTGCCCGTGATGAGGACGGCTGCTGGCTTGTTACGTCAGCCTTGTCCTTCCTCGACTTCAATAGCTCCCGAATCAGGAAGCTCCCATCCGCCACATCAGGCAGCTCGATAAATTCAAACTGGATCCGGTTCATATCTTCAGGAACAGGAGATTGCGGGCGGCGATAGTGGGGAAGTGGCGCACGAATGCGCCATCGAGCGATTCCATCTTCTGTTTTGAATCGAAGACTAAGATCGGCAAACCGTCCCGACGTGGTCGAATCGAGAACTCTCAAACTTTGCGCACGCTCTAGCGAACTTGAAGTCCACAACATGACCTGTACCAGTGCCAGCACCTCGAGTTTATCGGCCGCCATAGGCTCAGACACCAATTCCTGAGTTTCTGAGGTAGCACGCAGACGCAAATAGCGCTCCATCAGTGGTGTAATCTCAGAAACATTCAGTTCACCGTAAGCCCAGGGAAACAGTTGATTCACCATCTGTACATGCATCGCCTGCGTCGCAGACACTTCGTGAAAGGATCCCGGTGCCCGCTGAAAGGCGGCATCATCGAAGCCGGTTCGATCAACGTCTTCATCCTCCTCGTCCTCATCTGGACAATCGTCAACGTCCAGCCGCTCCTTGGCTTCCAAGGCCCCGTATCGGCAACGGGTTGTCGTCGAGTGATAACCTCGTCGGTGGCTACTGTTGTCGCTGGGATCCTCGAAGGGGTTCTCCTCCCTTTGTATGGGCGACCAATCCGTACTTCCACCATGGACACGTGACCGCTCCGCGCTGGCACCGCTGCGTGGGTGCCAAGGGCGCTGTGCTTGCTCTGCTGAACCGAATGCCTTCCTCAGAAATACGACCAGATTGGAATAGCGGCCGATATCCTTTGGGGCTGCCGGAATTACATCGTGAAGTGCACGAAGGAATTCCAGTGGAGGCAGGCCCACCGAAAAAGCTTCGAGGAGATTCGGTGATCGGCCTTCACTCATACTTCGTATAGCAAGCGCAGCGTTGTAGGGATATGCCTTCTTCTCGAGTAGTGCTGGTATCCTTGCATAGGATTCATACTGGTCGAGGGATGTGTACTCCCTCATTACGGCGATCTTGGCGAATAGGAGATGAGCCTGTAGCAGGCGGTAGCTATTATTCGTCGGATTTATGTGAGAGTTGCAAAGTGTCGCATATACGGAATGGCGTATAACGCCATCCCCCATCAGGGGATGGTTTCCTTGACCGCTAAACTGTGCGCCAAAATCACCCCCGATTGCCTCGGCTAGCTGAATCTCGTTCTTATGAATCCAATCGATGGCCTCCTGCCAGTCGCTAAGTCCCAGTTTTTCAAGATCGAATCGCCAGACATTTACAGCCAGGTCTAGCATCTCCCGCACGTTCTGACATACGATCGGGAGCGATATGAGTTCCCAATGTGCATTGATCTGCCACAAAAACCTGCGCAGAGCCAAACGCGTCACAACATCTGGTGCTGACTCAAGAAGCGCCAGATACTCTTTGCTTCGCTTAGGAGCTAGGGGTTTCAATCTTCTCCTTTTTCAGTGTCCGTGAATCGCACCCGAGAATCTTTGCTAATCCCTCGCTATCGTCGCTGCCGAAAGCCTGGCTGAAGAACGCTTTTCCTTTTTCGGTCTTCCAGATACTACTTAGAGAGCTTCGGTCCTTCCAGCTCAGGCCATTGATAATTGGCATTGCCAACAGGTCGAAGTAAATGTGGCTTCTGATCTCATTTTCGCTGAGCCCTCCTTGTTGGATTACATGCAGATGTGTTCTCGCAGACACATCATATCTAAGTAGGCGGTAAAGTCGAAGGCCGCCGATGCAGTAGTATTTGTCGTCTTTTGAGACGACACGCAAAGGAAAATGTTTGGCCAAGCTAACCAGACCAGCCGACGTGATGATGCTGACCGGTAATTCGCGCAGCGCTATCTTGAACTCGTCGCGGATTTTTCCGACCAAAGGATGTTCGTCATATATGTTGCCGCGTTCTAGCTCAAGCATCTGGTATGTCGTTATTTTCTTTTTTGGTTCAGATTTCTTCCGGGTTTTTCTCGCTTTCGGAGCCAGCGCTTCTATCAAAGGGAGCGACGCATTTAGCTCAGATGATGGTGATACTACGTCATCAATGTGGTCTGTTGCGTCGCCCGATTCAGTATCGTCAGGCATTGTCTCGGAGCCTGTTGTGGTTGAATCCAACTCTTGGTCGGTGCTAGTCGCCAAGTCCTCTTGCTCATTCATCTGCGCGCCATTCACAGGGCACCTCCCGTGCGGTGCCCGTCGACCCAAAGATCGATGTCTGTTTCAAACCATCCGACGGCTCGAGCGCCGAGTGAAACCTGTTTTGGGAACGTCCCCTTCTTTATGTATTCGTAGATTGAACTGCGTGATAGTCCCACTCTTCGCATGACTTCCGGAAGCCTGATTATTCTGTTCTGTGCCAATGGACACCTCCATGGCCCAATATTCAGGTATAGAGCAAATATTACGAACCCATATCCACAGAATCTCGATACCGACTTTTTATCTCGTCGATTTCGAACAACTTGGCCATTCATGCCGTGTTTATCCTATATTTTCCGTAGGCGCGACTAGCGTGGCGCCATATCGACGCAGGGCGTAGTGTCCTAGTCAGGATCTGTAGGTCTATTGTTTCTCAATGACGGGCGCGTTCTGCTTCCAGATCTTCAGCATCCGCAATCAGGTCATCAATGTTCAAAGCTGCTTTAGAGCTAGGCTTTGGAGTGACGTCATCCTCATCGGGATCAGTGACGGGATAGACATAAGCATTTTTGCCAAGCAGTTCTTCCATCGCGCGCAACTGTCCGGTGCCGTCATCTTTGTGCTCCATGTTGCGAATCCGCCCTAAGAGGGAGCGCTTCTGCGTATCAATCTTCAAAAGATCGATCATCTGCCGCAGTTTCTCCCGAGACTTTGGAAATGTGCGCGCAGTGCGTTCAAGGTCGGGAAAATTGTATGGGTATGACTTAGGGATCCATCGTTTGAGCGTTTCTTCCGCGACGCCAGCGTTCGCTTCTGGGGCTTCTCCCTGCGTCCAAGCGATTGTGTCCCGAAACTCATCGGAACCTTCCGCGAGCAGGCCTCGAAATACCGGCCCCTTCTGATCCATTAACTTTTCGATATGGGGTATGGTTGTTTCTTCAAATTTCTTTGGCCCATATCCCTGCAATCGCCTGGCGTAGATCAGTTCAACGCGAGTCTTTGCTTTTACCTTGCGCTGGTTCCGGGCTATCCATCGCCGCATGTCCAGATATGGCAGGATTCCGTATTCCTCCCAATCGTCGTATGCTCCCTGCTTGAGCCGCGATTCTCGATCCAGCAATTTCAGAAACTGCTGCTTCAGAACTGTGACAGGAGCGGCCATGTCAACAAGCAGAAGCTTTTCCTTTCGAATCTCGTCCTGCTCGACTCCAGCCTCTTTCTCCAGAGTAGATAGAGTCATCTGGTTGACGAAGGCGATTTTATCCCGCTCGCTGTTTTCCCCCTCAAAGTCGTGTTTGGGAACATAAGCCGCTAATCGGCTATCTAGCACGAGCCGTTTTAGATGATCTGCTTTATCGAGCAACTCCCGTATCGTGGCTTCCCGGACAAATGCCTGTTTTACAGGATCCACATAAAAGTGTGAAAGCGTAGGGAAGTTATACAACGTCAGCCCAATGGTTTCGAGGCCTTCTTCATCGATGATATGGCGCGCCCGTATAAGCGTTTCCAGAGCATCGAGCTTGTCGTAAATCTCCTTATGCCCTTGAAATTTAACTAGGGGATTGTCAAAATCCAATCCGCCGTTGACGCACACGTCCATGTCACGGCGAATCGCAACCTGAATGAACCAGGCCATCGAACGGGCCTTCAGGCTTCCAAAATCGTAGTTTTTTCGGTTGTAACACGCGATTCGATCGTCCGTTGCATCATCGATTGGCTTAACTGCGACACTCATTGGCATTCCTTAGACGAAAAGATAAAACCAATATCAGCTATCGGCTGAGATCATCTATGTGTTGAATGCGTCCGTAAATACTGTGCCCCATCCCGCCCATCTCGCCATTTTTTCTGCGACATCGCGGCCATGGGATCGTTTGCGGCAAGCTGTTGTAAATAAATGATATACATGGATAGAGTGACACGATCTGCGAAGTTTAAGATCACGAGCAGAGTCGCTTCGGAGCCGCCAAATGGAAACGCGAATTGCAAGTTCGCTGGCAAGCTTCACTATTTTCGTCGGTGCAGAGTTGTCTCGGCATGGGAACGAACTACTTGTCTGCTCGTTTCAATATGAGAGGCGTTCGCGGAAATTCGGACAGGGGGATAAGTGAAAGGGCTGTTCTTCCTCAGCCTAAAATGGCTGGGATAAGGAGAGCAGATGAGCAGACGTCCACGCAGGAATCACACGGCAACGTTCAAGGCGAAAGTGGCCTTGGCAGCGATCAGGGGCGAAAAGACACTGATCGAGTTGGCGCAGGAGTTTGATGTTCATGCCAACCAGATCACGCAGTGGAAGAGCCAACTGCTGGAGGGTGCGGTCGGCGTCTTCGGCGGCGAAGCGAAGGCCGAGGCTCCGACGGTCGATCTCAAGTCACTCCACGCCAAGATCGGCGAGCTGATCTTGGAAAATGATTTTTTAGAGGGGGCGCTCACCAAAGCGGGATTGCTGAGCGCAAAGCGATGATCGACCCCGAGCATGACCTTCCCATTCAGAAGCAAGCCAAGGTGCTTGATATCAGCCGTAGCACGGTTTATTACCAGCCACGTCCTATCTCGGATCAAGACTTGTGGCTGATGCGGCGGATCGATGAGTTGCATCTGAACTATCCGTTTGCTGGCAGCGGAATGCTGCGTGGACTGCTCGCACAGCAAAATTTGGAAGTGGGTCGCAGGCATATCAAAACGCTGATGCGAAAGATGGCAATCGAGGCCATCTATCGCAAGCCAAACACATCGAAGCCCGCACCGGGCAACAGAATCTACCCGTATTTACTGAGGAATCTGGTAGTCTCGCGTCCCAACCAAGTGTGGGCGATGGACATCACTTACATTCCAATGGCACGAGGATTCGTCTATCTGGCCGCCGTGGTGGACTGGTTCAGCCG
>Ga0302281_10003738_pt1 | contig 10478 bp, 17 predicted proteins | sample III_Fen_E1_2_FD_198762 | JGI IMG/M metagenome (GOLD analysis project Ga0302281, IMG submission 198762) | Peat permafrost microbial communities from Stordalen Mire near Abisko, Sweden - III_Fen_E1_2 | ecosystem: Environmental > Terrestrial > Soil > Wetlands > Permafrost | place: Sweden: Abisko...
TCTGCACAATACCCGGAGAGGTTGTTTCTAAAATGGGAATGAGAGCGGTTGATGAACGAGGTCACAAGTACGAGCGTCTCACGACCCTTGAACTCCAGCTTGAATGCTTGAAACGGGGGGTGATAGTTAAGGGGGTAGACTACCTAAGCTTAAAGGAGCTATTTGAATTAGTATCGAGCCGCCCTCTTCAAGAAATGTACGAAACATACTCCACGTTATTCACGAGTGCATTAGGTAGTAGCCATAATCATCAAGCTTGGATTGGGGGGTACACCCACCATATTGTTGAGAGTCTAAATATACTCCGATGGTTGTACTCTTCTTCCCCTCGTAGGTTGCCCTTCACACTGAAAGACGCCATGATGGTCATGTTCCTGCATGACATCGAGAAGCCATTCAAGGCGGAGTTCGGCCCCACATGGCGTACCAAGGAAGACCGGAGAAACTTCCGCAAGAATCTCATTCAACAGAACGAGATTGCCCTGTCCCGGACTCAGTGGAACGCTCTGGAGTACGTTGAGGGTGAGCACGATTATTCCAACAAGGAGCGAATGATGGGGGAAATGGCGGCTCTGTGCCATTGTGCCGACATCCTGTCTGCCCGTCTCTGGCACAACAAAGGCAAGGAACAGAATTGGTAGATTACAGTATCTATAGGTATGGTTGAGATTGTAGTCAGTAAGGAACTATCTGTAGCTTGCCCATCCATACTAGACCTTGAGTCCTCCTTGGTGAACATCACCCCAGAGGTTCTCATTGAAGTGAGTTGGGGCAACTCCAAACAGGAACAGGTGGCGATAAAACGCCATCAAAATAGGAAATTCAAGCTCTACGTCCCCGACCTGCAAGCGTCCGAAAGAGCGACGGCCTCTCTTGAGTTGTCAATCACGCTGGACAGCCACTTGATTGGGGATGCTACAATCGCTCTCTGCAACAAGAAGCTGTACAACTGGCGGGAGTTCTCTCGAACCACAGGGGTTTCTGCGACCAAGAACCTTGTGCTCAAGATTGCCGCTGACGACATTCGTAAGGGAATGAAATCCAAGCTGGCCTACGTTGCCAAGGATGTATTTCTTGATGGTGTCACCCCCAGTAACGCGGACACGCTCTTGCGTCTCCGCCAACTCCGGGGGTACTAAATGTTTGGAGAAGAGGAAGAGGAAGAGTTTCCAGCGAAGTTGCTGGATTCCAAGCTGTATATTAGGATAAGTGATGACGGGGAACCTCAGTTGGTACGTGTAATCCCTGTGGCAGATGAGAATGGTGTCCTTGACCCCTCTCTGGTCGCTGTGTTTCTCGATGAGGGAGAAGCCAAAGTTGTCCCAAGAACCAACCTGCCGTGGCTGCTTGAATCCACCGGGTGTGTCCCGGTGGAAGAAGCTACAAATTGGAAGCATAAGAGAATCAATTGATGAAACTCCGGGTACCAGATTCAAAAGTCGGGCGCTAGGGTCACTGGTATCCAAGAGGACGAAGAAGAGAAGACCGCAATGGAGTGGTTCACAAAGTATCAGGCGGCTAAGATTCTGGATGTTGAGAACGGACCCAAGCTGTTTCTCGGTAATGTATACGACGCGGCTCTCCTTGCACAAGGCGTGAACCCCCACGGCATCAACGCTGTGCTCGATGTGTCCACCGAAGACCTCTACGCCCGTGACCCGGCCATCCTCTACCTCAAGGTTCCCTTCCCGGACGGTCATGAGATTCGTGCTGACCAGTTCGCCATGTGTATGGCTTTCCTGAAGGATTGCTGGGAACGTAAGATGACAATCTTTATACACTGTGCTGCCGGTATTAGCCGGTCAACCAGCATTGTGGTGAGCTTTATCCAGTACATGGGGCTGGGCTACTCATACTTCAATCCGTCGCTCGGAGACATGGACAAGATTTTGGGGTACGTCGCATTGTGTCGCCCGATTGTCAACCCGGCCAAGCTGACCTTCAACTCCTGCAAAAAGTGGCTGAGACAGTACCCGTATGATGGTTCCTTTGGTCATCAAGCGGAGCGTAAAGGTCACATGGAATCTATCATTACTGCCAACATTCTAAGGCTACATCCGGCTCCTGACTGTGAAGTGAGAAAATCTATTATCGAAGATGACAACAGGGAACGTCATCTGCTAGTCTGTACCTGCGGTTAGGAGCAACCTATGGAAGAGATAGTCAACCGGCTGCTGAACGAAGTTGGTATCGCCAAGGAATACCACGAACGCATCTGGCACTATCTCACGGTTCTTCGGAACCGTCATGAAGCTACTTACCATCACGTGATTCGTGTTGGTGGTCTGGCTTCCAAGATAGCGGTCGTCGCCGACATCCCCAACGTGACCCCCAAGATGATGTTGTGGGCCGGTCTCCTCCACGACGTAGGCAAGGCCCTCATCCCTCCCGAACTGCTCAGCAAGACAGAAGCGTTTGATGCGGCTGACTACGCGGTCATGGAAGACCATGTGATGTATGGCTGGCGTATGCTCCAGCAAGTCTTTGACTTCTCGGCACACATCATCGTCCGGCATCACCAGTACGGGAAGCACCCCTACCCTAAAGAACTTCCCGCCCTCCCTGTTCACTTGGAACTCAAGCGGGGTATCATCGACTCCGCCGCCCGGTTGCTTGCTCTGGCTGACTATTACGACGCCATCACGACCCGCAAAAACGACAAGCACTGGGGCGAAGAACTCACGATGCGGGATATTTTCATCCGGGACAATCATGACTGCGAGGCTCTTATTCTCAAGCTTGAGGAGGCGGGTGTCTTCAACTTCAACCCTTGGTACCACTTGGACTACTCTGAAATAGAGTGGCGGGTCGCAGCCAATTTATCCAACAAAGAAGCAAATTTTAGGGATATGTACCTTGGAAACTGGGAGGACACCAACGACTATGTCCACTCCCGAGAGAAAGTATCGGGGATGTTTGAGCGTGGTGAAATCTCAAAGCCGGAGGCAGAGCACATGCTGCGGCTGCGGTACAGAACGAAGAAGAACGGTCGGGTCTACATTGATGAGCCTGAAAACAATGATGAGCCTGAAAGCTCAGACTATACCCCTCTCTTATAGAGGGGTTTTATGTTAGACACGATTAGTGGGGTGTACGCTTTTATCAAAGTAAACGGCAAGGCCAGAAGGAGGGCAAATGGCAACAGTAATCAAATCCCCCAGTCCATTTGACACTTTAGATTTCTCCTTGTTTCTTGCGGGGAGCATCGACCAAGGTCATGCACGTGATTGGCATTCTGAGGTAATAGCCGGTCTACAAGACATTAATGTCACCATCCTATCCCCTAAACGTGAGGATTGGGATGAAACATGGGAGCAGTGTGCTACCTGTGAGCCGTTTCGAGGTCAGGTACTGTGGGAAATAAAAGGTATGGAAGTTTGCGACCTTATGGTTGTATGCTTTACAGCGGAAAGTAAAGCTCCGGTAACCATGTTTGAGTTTGGGGCGTGGGGTACCACCAAGGACACCATATTGTGTGTTGAGACAGGCTTCTACCGAGAGGCCAACCTTCAGATATACGCTGAGCACTTCAACGTGCCCATCTACCATGACCTCGACACCATGATTACAGACCTCCACAAGATTCTGGAGGAACGGGCATGAAGTTCTCCGCCAAGTATCTCAAGAAGGCTGGTCAGGTAGTGTACGTCCTCATGATGCGGGACAAAGACCGTAATGGTCACAACAATGAGGCTCCCATCGGCGTAGTCACGGACGAGGCCCTCGTCAAGAAGTTCTACAGTGAGGAGCGTACCAAGGACGAGCGGAACTACTACGAGTTCGTCTTGAACGAATTGCCCATGGTCACAGGAGAGCCGGGTACTCACGAGATACCTGAACCTGTGTCCGACCCGGCGTGCGAACAGAAGCTGGCTGAAGCCAACCAGAAGATAGCGGAGATGCAGAAACTGTTGAATGAAGCCAATCAGAGAATCTCGGAAGCTAACCGCGAGGTTAACGCTGCAAATACTATACTGCAAAGTTTCCTCGCGAAGATGAAGGCAAAGAAAATCAATCTGTGATAGTGTACCAACTGGAGGAAACAAGTGAGCGAGTCATTGGAAATCTATAAGTTAGCAGAGGAAGTAACCACAGGTAAGAAGCCCACGCAAAGTTTGGGGCTAGGCCAGACTGTTCACATCCCCCTGCGTGATGCCTACATCTGTGCATCCTGCGATGTCATAACCAACAGTTCTGTTGTGTGCCCCGGCTGTGCTGACACCAGTCTCATGCCCCTGAGCACGCTGGTCGAGAGCATCTTCTAAAATAATATTCACCGGTTTTCCAATTTCGTGGTATTATACAGTAGCAGTAATCCAACCGACTTTAAGCAAATTCAAGGTCTTAGTCGGTGACCTATAACAAGGAGAACTATGGTGTATCAGAATAACCTCGTAGCCACGATCAAAATCGGCGGCAAAATCCTTCGCGAAGACAAAGAAACTGTGGCCGTCCCGTTCGGGGCAGAGTACAGCATTTACCTCAAGAACCTGAGTACGGTTCGTGCCCTCGTGCGTGTATCTGTCGATGGACAGGACGCAACCGAAAACGTGTGGCTCATTGTCCCCGCCAAGGGGAGCCTTGAATTGGAGCGGTTCATCAAGAACGGCGACATGGAAAAGGGCAACAAGTTCAAGTTCATTGAACGCACCGGCCAGATTGAAAACTTCCGTGGCATCGGTGCCGAAGACGGTCTCATCAACATCGAATACAAGTTCGAAGCTCCTCAGCCTCAGAACTACATCCCCAGCTATACCATCTGGAACAGCAACGGCGATGTCAGTTACGGTGGTCAGGGTACTCCTAACTTTAAGGGTGGACAGAGCCCTCTCAACATCAACACCACTTCGGTAGGCTCGGCTTCCTGCTACAACGTCAGCGATGCTTCGACTCCCAAGATGGCGTTCACGCAGTCCTCCGCTCCTACGCCGCGTCCGTCCTTCTCCTCCAAGGGAATGAGGGCTTTGCTCACTCGCAGTGCAGCGATGAAGGGCCGTCCTGCTCCAGCCCCCACCCGGCTTGGTGCCTTCCGCAGCTTCGACTCGGTAGAGACCTCCGCTGCTCCGCAGAACGAGAACGGCATCACGGTAGCCGGTAGCGAGTCCCGCCAGAAGTTCGGCTGGGGTGATTGGTTCCCGACTGAGGATGCTTCTCACACGCTTGTACTCAAGCTGGTGGGTAAGGTAGGAAACCAGCCTGTGGTTCGTCCGGTCACGGTTGAAATCAAGCCGACCTGCACGACCTGCGGTCGCGTCAACAAGGCCACCAACAAGTTCTGCTCTCAGTGCGGAACCTCGCTGGTGCTCCTGTGAACTACGGTATCAATCGTTTCTACGACCGCATTGGGTCGGGCACTTGGCAGACTCAGCCTGAAGTGTCCGCATCCCGGATGTCCTGTAGTTTACCGTGACCCGTGGCGTGAGTCACAATGTGTGTTGAACAAGCCGATGCTGTTGTGGGTACCGCCCGGTAGCCATACGCATATCTCTTGTCCGGCACATCCCGAGGGTCACGTCATCTTCGGCTCAAGTATTACCATGTGAATAAAACCTGAACCCCCGACCACCAAATGGTCGGGGGTTTGGTATTAGTGCGTATGACCAAATACGTACTTGGATTCCTGTTTGACCCTAGACTAGAACACGTTGTCCTCATTGAGAAGCGTCGTCCCGGCTGGCAAGCTGGTAAGCACAATGGCGTCGGCGGCAAGATTGAAGAAGGCGAGACGCCTGACCAAGCCATGGTGCGTGAGTTCCGTGAGGAGACTGGCGTCGAGATTACTACGTGGCGACAGTACGCTACGCTGAATAGCCATGCAGGGGACTTCCAACTCAATGTATTCTTCGCCATCTCCGCTGACTACGACAAGGTAGTGAGTGTGACCGATGAGGAGATTGTTGTTTGGTATATAAGTGAGCTAGAACTTTGGAAGGATAACATTATCCCCAATGTCCGCTGGCTCATACCTATGGCCTTGGCCTTCACCAAGGGCGAACGTGCCTCATCCTTCACCATCACCGAGAACTACTAATGGTATACATCCACGAACCACTCTTCGACGTTCGGATGCATAGTCGCATCATTGCGGACACAGAGGGGGAGCTTCGTGAGTTCGGGGAGATGCTCGGCCTGAATCAGGATTGGATAAAGACAGAGCCCCGACTCCACTTCGAAATCTACTCGACCAAATTAAAACTGGCGTTGAGTCACAACGAAATCCGGTATTTAACACTAGCGGAGTTTGAAGAGTACCTCTAGCTTCCTACAATTGAAAATGACAAGTAAAGTTCCCGGAGGATTTATGGAACAGCAGCAAAGCTTTCGCTCAGAACTTGTCGAGTGGTTCAAGGAAATCGTTCCTTATTCCAAGCTCGACCTCTACATTCGCAAGGTTCGTGAAGGACTGGACATCAGCCCCGACGCTGATAATCACGCGAACTTCGTCAGCTACATCTTCTGCACGGAATCCCATCGCTACAGCATCAGGGCCACTCCCACGTACTTAGGGTGCATCGCCTCATGTACGTCTCAGCTTCCCGGTGAAGACTGGACTCGTGGCTGTGACCTGCCCGATGGTAAGTTCAGCAGGGAGACGTGGGACTACATCAAGGAAGCAATTGTCAGGAACGAGATGGTAAAACTCGCTCCCCTCGTAGTATCTAAGTGTGTGCCTGAGCGTTGCTGCGACAGGGACACTGATGGTGACGGCAACTGCCCTATCCACAGCGCACCGGGAGTGTACCGTCTCGGCAAGGAGTTCTAAGTGGACAAAACAGTAAAGTTCGGATTCGTGTCATGGGACTGGAAGGGTCACATGAACTCAAAGGAACCACATCAACCAAGAGTACCGGAGGTTCGTGTGGGCCATGAACCGTAAGGTTGAAGAGACCGGACTTCGCTTCATGGAGCGGATGCTTACTTCAAAGTGGGGTAACGATTACATAAAAAATCACACCCCAATCCAAAAACCTAGTATTACAGTCTCAGGTAGTACACAACAGTAGTCTACGTTTGAAGGAGAATATATGAGCAACAGCAACAACCTTATCTCGCAGTTCACCAACGGTAACCTCACCATCAACGAGTTCGCAGTCATGGTCGCCGTCGCGACCAAGGCCAACGGCGGAAACACCGTCAGCGATGTCACCACCACCGAAATCGCTGAGGACTTGCAGGGTGGTTTGAGCCGTCACGCAGTCGCCCGTGCCCTCCGCAATCTCCAGAAGAAGAACTTCATCAACTGGCAGACCGCGAATGGTCGCACCGGTTCCACCATCGTGGTTCGCTAATGGCGGAGTACGAGTTGGTCGTGGCTAGGCGGGTCACTTTAGTCTGCGCCCCGGACATCCCTCCAGACGAGCTTACCGTTCTGGAGGGACTCTGTGCCTCATCCCTTGACGACGTGAGAATCCCCACGGTTGTGAACTATCCTGTCAGCGTACAGAACCTCATTGTGGGCTACAGCCCCTTGCTCGTCACAGCACCAGACATTCCTCCGGCAACACTGGATGAACTTCGCAAGAAGCTCAACGACCCAACGATCAAGTTGATTGTCGTCAACTACAACGTTACCGTACAGGAGTTTTAACAGTGTTTGAAGCTAAGATACTCAAAGATTCAATCTGTAATGGTCAACGACTGACCACAGTGCAGGTCACTTTCCCTCGCATCATCTTGGCTGAGTGGAATACCCATGCGATGTTTGCGCGTAACACATCCAGTAGTCGAGCTATCCCCTTCGCAAAAATGGTAAAGAACATCATTGATGCTCCCTTTGTCCCTATCTACTGGGGTAAAAATCAGGCTGGGATGGTAGCCTCCGTTGAGCTTGAAGGTAGCCATCGGGAACAAGCTGTCGTCCTGTGGCTTGAAGCACGTGATGAGGCGGTTCGTATAGCATCTCAGATGGCCGATGCAGGGGGCTTGAATCTCCATAAACAAATTCCAAATCGCTTACTTGAGCCGTGGATGTGGACGACTAATTGCACTACAGGGGATGCTGGGGCTTGGTCTAACTTCTTCGCTCTGCGCTGCCACCCAGACGCAGAACCTCACATGCAGAAGATTGCATACATGGCACAGAAGGCATACTACGAATCCACGCCGACCGTGCTCAAGCCGGGTGAATGGCACACGCCTTACATCAAGCCGGAGGAGAAGGATGAGTTGGTGAAGTGGGCTCTATCACTCCACCCCGAAATGACCCGAAACTTCTTCAACCCGGAGAAGACCCCCTACGTTGCCGAGAAGATGGTTGAGATTTCTACAGGCCGCTGTGCCCGTACTTCTTACCTCACGCAGGAAGGCACTCGTGACTTTGGTGAGGATGTCAAGCTGCACGACCGTCTCCGCTTCCACACGCCCCTTCATGCCTCCCCGTTTGAGCATGTGTGTCAGGCGATGGGTGACGGGCAGCGTTACGCCAAGTACATTGGATGGAAGTCCTACCGGCACTTCCTGCCCAAGGAGTACGTGACTGACTTCCAGCCGAATCACCCGGACTTCACGGTGGCAGTGTAGATGGTTTCAATGGAGTATCTAGCTGGTTATTTAGATGGTGAGGGTTGTTTCACTTTTGTGGGTACTACGATACGTAACAAGAAAATTATGGTAGCGTGCGAAACCACCTTTTCTCCTGTTATTCGTACCCTGAAAGAAGCATTCGGGGGCTCGTACACAAAGAATATCAGAAAACGAAAAAAGTGTTGGCGACCCACTTACCGATGGGTAGTTGTTAGTCGAGATGCCGAGAATGCATGTACTAGGCTGCTCCCGATTTGATTGAAAAGCAACAACAAGCGCAGTCCTTGCTAGATTTTCAATCCACTATAACTACGGGAGGAAAAAGGTTAGGTACCGATACTTTGAAGCAACGTCAAGCTATTGTTGACAAGGTTAAGCAGTTGAAAGGAAGATTATGACGGAACGATGGGACAGGAAATACTTGGGATTAGCCAAGTATGTGGCTACAAACTGGTCTCACGACCCTTCAACAAAGGTCGGAGCCGTGCTGGTTAATTGGGAACAGCATCAGGAGTTCCTTGGCTATAACGGATTCCCTCGCGGGGTTGTGGACTCTCCTGAACGCTACGAAGACCGCGAACTGAAGTACAAGCTCGTGGTACACGCCGAAGTAAACGCGATACAGAAGGCCGGACTGCTGGCACGTGGGGCAACCTTGTACGTGTACCCCAGTTTTTCCTTCCCCCCTATCTGCAATGAGTGTGCTAAACTTGCCATTCAGAGCGGTATCAAAGAGATTGTAGGCTTTGAGCCGGACTTGAACGACCCTCGTGTACAACGGTGGTTGAACTCAATCTCAATCTCCAAGACGATGTTCGAAGAAGCAGGTATCCCTTGGAGAAGCTTGGTAGAGGAGAAGTAGATGGAATCTCTCGATGAAAAGCTGGCAGCGTTCGATGAACGTTGCAAGGAACGGAAGCCTCGGATTGACGCCGAGGAAGCCGCTAGGGAAGAAAACCGGCAAAGAACAAATGCGTCAGGCATACCTAACCCGCACTAGAAGGAAGACTCTGACACCATGACAATCTCCCCCTCCACCCTCAGCAAGCCTCGCGTTCGCACGTACCGCTACAAGGTCGTTCATGTCGAACTGCAAGACTATGCAGTCACCCCCATGGGCGGCAGGATGCCTGTATACACCACCTTCTATCGGACTACGACCTCAGATAAGGCCAAGGATTACATCAGGAGCCGGGCGTTCCGTGACATCGTTATCCTGAGTGCCACCCGCTACCCTGAGAATTTGGGAACGCTCCCGTACAGTAGTGCGGAAGTGCTCACTCCTACTCAGATGGCCACGTTGGAGAATAACCTCAAGCTGCGTACTGTCCCTGCTCCGGTTCAGCCTATCACCCCACCTGTCCCTGCTCCGGTTCAGCGTCCCCTCGTTGGTGACCTGTCCGCAGACCAGCTTGGCGTGTTGCTGCGTGGTGACGTGCTGAGTGTTGGGGGTTACACTGTAGGTGCAATCCCTGCTGTGGCTCCGCCTCTGGCTAAGACGACCACGGCGAAGGTGGCTCTCGCACACTGGCACCCGTTGTCGCATCTTAGTAGCCTGTTGACCGCAGACCCGCCGAAGGCTTGGGCGTTCGAGAAGGTTGGCACGGGCCGCATCAACAAGTATGACTCCCCGGATGACGACGGTGACCCGGATGATGTAGATGCCGGTCGTCATGCTTGTGAACTGGTTCAGGCAGCGATTAGCGCCCCCACCCTTGACGACGGGCTTGTCAGCGACATGTGCGACAAGGTGCTGGACGACATGAACGAGACCGAGAAGACTGAACTGTTCCACCAGCTTGTGGCTGATGGAATGTCGGAGTCTGAAGTTAGGGGTACCATCTGGCCGGGTACTCCGTCGGTCAACCCCGTTCTCTCTGGTGAGGTAACTACCTCGGACATGCCCCCAGCTTCTCGGCCTCTCACCGCTCCCGTACCAACCGACGAGGCCGAGC
>Ga0302281_10003756_pt1 | contig 10456 bp, 7 predicted proteins | sample III_Fen_E1_2_FD_198762 | JGI IMG/M metagenome (GOLD analysis project Ga0302281, IMG submission 198762) | Peat permafrost microbial communities from Stordalen Mire near Abisko, Sweden - III_Fen_E1_2 | ecosystem: Environmental > Terrestrial > Soil > Wetlands > Permafrost | place: Sweden: Abisko...
ATTCTGATTTTGACTCTACTGAACCGAAAAGAAATGCATGGGTACGATCTTTTGCGTTCAATCGAAAGTGAATCGGCTGGCGCGTTTGCCTACAAGGAAGGAACGCTCTACCCCCTACTCCATCAATTAGAAAAAGATGGCTCGATTGTCGCTCGCTGGGAAGACACAGAAAGCTCTCGCAAGCGGAAGTTCTATAAGATTTCACCTCAAGGGCGCAAATTACTCAAAGAGAAAAAAGAACAATGGATTTCTTTCCGTAATATCATCGATCAAATGATCAAGGCATAAACAGAGGTATCTCATGAACCGAATCAATCCTAAAAACTCGGATCAGAAAATTGAGGAATATTTGCGCATGGCCTGTCGATGGGTCTTTTCCCCTCGACAGAAAAAAAACGTAAAACTTGAACTCTCCTCACACATCGAAACCGCGATTGAAGTAAAGTGCCTAAACGGCATGAGTCATGATCTTGCGGTTGAGTCCGCACTTAATGAAATGGGACCTGTAAAAGAGCTTTCTCGTCAGCTCGGGTTCGCGCATCGACCTTTAGTCTTGCGACTTCACTTTCTAACCGCGACTTTTGTTTTCGGACTTTTCATTGGAACCATTTCACTGGTCGAGCTGACCTCACGTCTGTTTCATCAATCGGCAATCAATCAGGCCGAGATCCTGAACACCTATCAAGCACGTTTTCTTTCTGACGAAGAACATCTTTCAGCCGATCCGATCTTTGCGATGTCAGGACAACTCCGAGATGCTGGCCCCACTCTCAATCCGATCATCGTGTGGTCCGGAAGCGATAGAAAAGAAATTCACTCATTCTTTCCTGAACACTCGCCGCTTGAAATTGACAAAGAGACGACGAAAAGTCTCCACAGAAAGGAGTGGCTTCAAACACAGATTGATTCGTCAAAATTTGATACTGCGTGGATGCACCAACTCGCCGGTTTCGATCATTGGAATATTTTTGATTCAGGGCCTGTAGATAAACTGTTTAACGCAAATCCAAGCCAAGATTTCTGGAGCATGCCCATTCCGGATTATACGAATCTCCAGTACTGGGTTAAACTTCGTCTCCTTCAGGGGATTCAAAGCAAGAATCCTCTGAAAGCACTTCAAGATGTACGCGCGCTTGCGCGTCTGGTCTATTCAAACCAATTTCTGATTTCAAACGTTATCGCCGTCATCATTCTTGAAGATGAAAAATCCGCGTTTGAGCTTGCGCTTAAAAAAGGATTTTTGAGGCCCGGCGCCTGGCAACCGATTGCCACTACTCAGGCAATTCGCGCTCGTCGAGCTCTTTGGGCGTTCCCTGGTGTTTTTGATCTTTGGACCGACTCCAAGACTCTTTCATTAATCTTGGATGGGAAAGTCGCGAAAGCCGGAATGTGTGCGGCTGTACAGGAGCGACTTTGGGGCATGAGTCTCTCTCGCGAGATGCATGAAAATGACTCTTTTTACAGCACCGATTTTGAAGCGCGTTTTCAACAACTTGATCAAGTCTTCAATCGCATTCAAACTCAGTGTGTGATCAGTAAACACTTAGTGGAAGTTTGGCGGAATCCCTCATTGACATTGCCCTGGCTCAGACCAGAATCTTTTCATATAGAAGACTTGACTGACGCGGAAAGATTCAAATGGCAAGTACTGGCCAGATTGCCAATATTCAAGGGGTGGCTTGCCGCCTATCTGGAAGAAAATTCACGACCCAACTACTTTCATGGTTATCAAAAATGGTTAATTACCGGAGAAGCAAAATTACCGGATTGATTCCAACGAAGCGTCGTAAATCTGCTGTAAATCGCGTCTCCATGAATCCCCGGAAAAGCGCTCTTGCACTCTCTTCTGAAACGCAATGCCCAAAGCTTTCCGGATGCCCGAACTCTCAGCTAAGAAATTCAAACGCTCCACAATATCAGATGCTTTGGCATTGGACGGTAAACCGGAAGACTGAAGTAAAGCGTCTGAGGAAGGCAAAAGATCATTCACTCCATCCACGCGGGTCGCAAGAATGGGTGTTCCAACCCAACCCGCTTCAAGGAGATTAATTGGCAATCCTTCTCCGACCGAAAAAGACATCAGGAGATCAAAACCCGCAATTTCTTCGCTCAATTGACTCCTGTATCCAGCCCATAGAACATGCTTTTCTAAACCCAATGTCAATGTTTTTTCGCGAAGCTCATTTTCAAGCGGACCAATACCAAAACACAAGCAAACCCAATCCGTCCGTAACTTTTTAAGGAGCGCTAATGAATCGAGCAGCAGGTGGTGATTTTTTTCAGGCGAAAGCCTCGCAACTACACCTAAAACCAACTTATTCTTAAAATCGATCCCAAAGATTTTCTTCCAGTTCTCCAATATCTTCTCATGTTCTTCCTCGCGTGCTTCGGGAAGAACGCAAGTGCGGTCAATTCCATTCAAATGAACCAGTACTTTATTTTTAGATAAGCCTTGCCTGAGCAGAATTTCCCGATCCGAACTGCACACCACTAAGACTCTCTCAAAACAGAAGAGAAATAAAAATCGATAGATGTATTCGTAGAAACGCACGAAGAAACCGTTTCTTGCGTGAATGCCATGATGAGTTGTAATCTTCACGGAAGGCGCCTTAAGTCCCGCCTTCCAGCGCAGGTAACAAGCTGCGAGTACCAAATAAATAGATGCTTTCACATCGTGCGCATGCACTATTTTAGGACGTTTGTCTAAAATTGCATGGGCGAGCGTTTTTACAGTATTTGCGTCTATCCTTCGGGAGACAGGGATATCCCGTGCATTTAGGCCAAAAGACTGAGCGTATTCAAGCAGTGAATGAGAGGATCCACTCACGCGCGTCTCAGCTAAATTCCAAACTTCGATCTCATCCTGAAGCGCTAAAGACATTTTTTTGAGTTGAGGTACCGCTAGAGTCTCCGGTCCACTGATCATGCTTGAATTAAACAAATGGATAATCATGAACAAATCTCTCGGTAAATTTCAAAATACTTTTTGACCATTTTATCAACCCCGTAATTTTCTCTCCACGTGAGTCTATCTGAAAAAAAACGTGAACGCTGTTTCAGGCTTTCGGCTGTGCTCTGAAGAAGTAGATCTTCGAATCGAGCGACATCCTGTTCCTCTAGCGGATTATGAATGAGAAGCGCATCCTCTGAAAAAATAGCGTGGCCGGGTATGGAAGACAAAATAAGCGGAAGACCAGAACCATAAGCTTCAATCGGACTGAGTGGCATCCCCTCGTATTCAGAAAGTGATAAAAACACATCGCTTAATCGTAGCCAATCAGCAGCTTCCGAAGTAACACCCGCAAAGTGCACGCTCAGTTCAATGCCAAGGCTTTTTGCAATCGATAGGAGGCGATTCAGCTCACCTTCAGAACTTTCCTGGCCTACGAAGATCAAGGTCGCTCCCGCGCGCATTTGTGGAGAAATCCTGCTCCAAAGTTCTAATGCGTGATTTTGACCTTTTTTCGCGTGGATTCTTGCCAGATAAAGCACCCAGAGTCGCTCCTTGCTTACCGAAGGAGCGAGGATTTCTCGCGCAACCCGTTGCTCATTTTCATGTCTAAAAGGTGCCTCCGGGAAGAAGACTCCATTCTGAACGAAAATGATCCGATTCGGCTTAACTCCAAGCTCGAGATAAGTCTCCTGCGCCTCCTTGGAAATCACCACGATTTTGTCAGCAAGGCGGGTGAAGAGTTGCTCATAAAATCGATAGCGCTTTTTAACAGAGAGATGAATGAAACTGTGTTGAGTATGTATGATTTTCAAGGCGCCAAAAGTCATGATTTTAGCGATCACCGCATACACGAGCGGCCCCAAATCGTGGGTGTGAATCAATTCTATTTTTTGACTATAACAAAGATGAAGGATCCGAAATAATGTCGAAAAGGAGAAACCACTTTCTTTCACCGTGCAGAATGTGGGAATTCCTGCATTTTCGAAAGACTTCTTGAGACTATGATCAATAGATCTCAGATCATAACTCATCACATAAGGATCAATTTCCCGAGACCTCAGTGTCGTATGAGCAATAAAATAAATAATTCGCTCTAATCCCCCAACCTCAAGGTATTGCGTAAGGTGTAACACTCCCAGACGTTCACGGTTTTTGAAATGCCTAAGTAATCTGGCCTTCATCGTACAGGAAAAATAGAGGACCGTGAAGATTGGCGCAAATAGGATAAACCACAAAAATGGATCACGTATTAAGTAACCCGCAAAAAGAACTGGCACGGAAAGGAACAAGACACATAACAACTGACGGGCGAATTCGCGAATAGGAAAGAAATCTGCGGTTTTCCAGTTTGTGGTCCTCTTAAGATCGATCCAACCACCTACTCTCAATGAGAGTTGGGTGAGCAGGAGGCCAATAAGAGCCCCGATCCCATGATAGTAATAAGTCAATCCAGGCAAGGTTAGCAATGCAACCAAAGAGGACACCGAAAGATTCTTAAGAATCCACCTACCATCACCACGCGCGCGCGCCAACGCATCATAAGGAAACGCGAGCAAAAGAAAATTGAACGAATAGAGCCGAAGAAAAGGAATAGTCCAGGTGTAGCGGCTCGTAAAAAGCAAATTGATGATCGGCCCCGCAAAAATAATGAGTCCAAAGGTCGCGGGGAGAAAAAGCCAGGTCAATTCAGCGACCGCATCTCGAAAAAGACGTGGTTTACGTTCATCTAAAGATGGAATCAGTACTCGATTGACGGCCTGTTCAAATGCGTTGAGGGGGGGAATGGTTAAACAACCTAGGGCATAACCCGCAAAATAAGAAGGAGTGCTCCAATGAGAGAGCATCAGTTGATCCGCGTAATGGGTGAAAACAGCGATAAGCGAGGCGAAAGAAACGGGGACACTGTATTTGAGGATCGCCAGACTTGCCTGGCGATTGGACCCCCAGAAAGGCACGAAACGTTGAATACCTTGTTTCCATCCAAACTTAATGCCCAATAGCACTTTAATCGCCAAAACCACTACGTAAGTTTCCACAAGGAGAGGAAACTCGGGGGCCTTTAGTGCAACTGCTATCAGCAGGATCGTCTTTGCAATTTCAAAAGAGGACAGAAAAAATGCTCCTCTCCAGGTTCGACCACGAGCGATTAATGCATCTTCATGAAACGTAGAAACAAGTGTCAAAAAAGTCGCAACTGCAAACCAGGCTCCCATTACCTGATTTCTCAGGAAAAGGAGCATGAGGAATGAGACGAGAAGGCTCCAAGTGAAAAGCAGGCTCCAACTGAGTTGAAAACTCTTTTGACTCTCTGGCTTGGGTCCCCAGTGGTAAAGGCCGTTTCCAATTCCCGCAGACAAGCAGAGCCACGGCATAAATCCCAAATAGAGAAAAAACAACTTGTACTGCCCCATCACTTCGGCCGGAAAAACACGTGCCAAGACCAGCGGAAGCGCCAAATTAAAAACGGATGCAAAGCTCGAAAGTAGAGTCAATGGCCAGTGTGACTTAACAGATGTGATTTGGTCTGCTTCCATGAACTTACTTGCTTTTTCTCCTGCAAATTCGGTAAAATTTTATAAGTGACTGAAAAAATAATCCGCGTGCTTAAAGAACGTCCGCTGTTTTTCTTTAAGTATGTCAGAACTCATCTGCTTTTCCAACGCACAAGATTTTTAATTCGTTTGCTGAGAATGCTTAAGATTTATCCAGAATCGATTCAAATTGGAATCGGTACCAGAGTTCAGCGCCTAGGTTGCCTTCTGTTAGAGATGCCCAGCTCTTCTATTCATGTGGGTAAGCATGGAATCATTTATGAAAACGCAAAAATTGAAGCTTATGGCGAGGGAAAACTCCAAATCGGAGATTTTTCAGTGATTGGAGACGCACGAATTTATTGCCGAGCCAAAGTTCAAATCGGGGATCGCTTCCTCACGAGTTGGAACGTACTGATACAGGATTATGACCCTCATCCGATAGATCCTCGATTGCGTGGCAAGCAAGTAGAAGGAATGTGCGGATTCACTAACGGAATCCCGGAGTGGGCATTTCCTTCAGATCCCGTTTGGATTGGAGACGACGTTTGGCTGGGAGCAAATGTTACCATCTTAAAAGGTGTTCGGATTGGCTCAGGATCGATCGTTGCTGCGAATTCAGTGGTTTCGGCCGGCGATTATCCGGCACGCTCCCTATTAGCTGGCGCACCTGCCAAAATCATCAAATTGATAGAAGCAGAATCATGAACGATTTTTTGTTTTTTTTACCGAAACCCCATCATCCACAATCACCCAAAAAAGGTCTTCACCTCAGATGGCGCCTCGGTTGGATAAAAGGTTGGTGTGTGAGACCCATCTGGAGCATTAGGCGATGGGCTGGCGGAAGTGATATCCGGGTCGGCAAGCGGTTTTCCCTTCAGGGTAAAGTGGAGGCGCGAGGCCCAGGGCGAGTGATGATCGGAGATGACTGCATCGTCAGTGGATTGTTTACCCCTTACACGCATGACCGCGCGGCAATGATCACGATAGGTTCTCGAAGTTTCATAAATGGCACAAGACTCGGATGCGCTATTCGCATCGAAATTGGAACCGACGCCATCCTCGCGGATGCCCGCATTCTCGATACTGATTTTCATTCAGTTCACCGTGCAAGAAACACCTTAGAACATAAAAATCCTTTGCGGCTACCGATTAGAATCGGAAATAACGTCTGGATTGCTGCGAGTGCCGCAATTCTAAAAGGCGTGCAAATCGGTGATGATTCCGTTGTCGCGTTTGGCTCGGTCGTGACGAAATCAATTCCAGCCGGGAAGATCGCCGCAGGAAATCCCGCAGTCGTCGTTTCTGAGGTTCCTTCGTGATTCTTCTTGGGCTCTGCTCGCTTCCCCTATTTGGATTAATCGGCGGTGGGAGCGTCATTGCGGGAGCCCTGAGTTCGCACAAACGAAAGCAGGATACGAAACTTTCGGACACCAAACCCTCCTTGGACCTATTGATTCCAGCGCATAACGAAGAAAAAAGAATCGAGACGACGCTAAAATCCATTCACTCCGCTTTACCTTGTTTTGCTTACCCGCCTCGTATTTTGATCACCCTTGACGCTTGCACTGACCAAACCGAAGCCGTAATCAATCGGTGGACACAAAAACTAAAAATTGAACTAAAATCGGTGAATTTTCAAAGCAAATGGAAAACACTGCAATCACTCGTGGATGACTCTGAGGCAGATTGGGTACTTCTTCTTGACTCAGGAATACACTTTAAACCAACTTTCATTTCGAATCTCCTGCGACATGCGCAAAATCAAAATCTCGTGGCGTACTCTCCCTCTTACCGAATTGAGGCAACGTCCAAACTCAATTCACTCTTTTGGAACTTCGAGAAAAATTTAAAAAAAATCGAAAACCGAGCCGGTGGTCCGATCAGCGTGCATGGAGCTTCGATCGCGTATCGATCAAAGCCACTGAAAGGTACACTTCAAAAAATCAAAACTTATTCGGACAATGACTTTAGCAACGATGACATTATTATTCCGCTTGCACTACGAAAGTACTATCCAACGCAATCAATCTTTTATTCGACTAACGATCAAATCCTCGATCAGGAAGATGATCAGAGCATAGTTTTCTCTACTCAATTTAATCGGCGTAAAAGAATGGTCATTGGCAACCTTCAATGGATACGGTGGCTAAAGCTGACTAAAAACTCATCGGCGATACTTTATTTGCTGAGCCTTCGTCGAGCTTTACGTCCGTTTTGGGTCGAGGTGCTTATTATCTTTTTCATCGGGGCCCGCGTTGAATTCGGAGAAATCGGATACCTATCGCTTCTACCCATTGTCTTTTTTCCGCAGGCCGCCCTTGCTTCCCTTTACGCTCCATGGGCCTGGCTGAATAAGCTCGATCTAAAAAAATCTGCCTGGAAATAGGGATTTAAATGCTACAATTACGGTTTTCACGATAATGATAAAGTCCATCTTGGGAGACATATTTTTTAGGTAAAATAAATCGTATTCCAACTTGCGTTTGGTTTGCTCCAGAGTTGACGTGTATCCTCCCATCACTTGGGCCCATCCCGTGATTCCAGGAAAAACGAGCAGACGAAATCCAAATAGAGGAATGTCCTTCTCAAGCTTATGATAAAACTCCGGACGTTCTGGTCTCGGCCCGATCAAGCTCATTTCCCCACGAAGCACGTTCCAAAGCTGCGGCAGTTCATCGATCCTCATCTTTCGCAAAAACGCTCCAAACCGGGTGACACGAGAATCGTTTTCATCCGACCATTGCGGTCCGAAAGACTCTGCATCGATTCTCATGCTACGAAACTTCCAGAGCTTGAATTCCTTCCCCTTGAATCCCAAACGGGTTTGGGCATAGAACACGGGCCCAGGGCTCGCGAGCTTAATCAGCAATCCAACAAGAACAAAAAGTGGAGCAAGCACGATGAGCATGCAAAGCGAAAAAATCCGTTCAAATACTGTTTTCCAAGAATAATAAATGCGTCCTAATACCTCCTTTCGTACGGCGTGATTAAGAAACATCCATAAATTAAGACTGGCAAGGTCAAGATGACCATTGAGTTGAGTTACAAGCTCACTGTAATCGATGACGTGAGTTCCATCGAGCATGGCCTGAACAAGCTTTTCTTGATTTTTGAAGTGCTGCACTTCTGAACGGGAAATCACTACATACACTAAATCATCTGGAGGTGGACTCTTCTTAATTTCGTAGCCATCAATCAGTTCATAATGCCGTAGCAATCCGTGGGCACGCAGCGCCTTCCTCACTTCAATACCTTCCTCTTGGGAGGTAACTAAACCTATCTTTCGCTTAAATCCAGATCGCGTAAACACGAATCCGGCTAGAAGTTGTATCAAAAAGATTAATAGGGCGACGACGGGGCTGATCAACAGAATTTGCCTAAACCGTAGGATTTCGACACCAAACAAGAAAAAAACGAAGTACTTCGCAACAATACCGGACGCGGGAGTGATCGCAATTAAGGTGATGAGGGAATCCAATCTTGGAACGGGATAAAGTTCCACAAAGTACTGCAAGCCGTAAAAGCCCCAAAACAATAATAAGGTAGTGAGAAGTGAAAAAACGACTGCCATTGAACCATGCATGAAGTCGGCTTGATTCGAAAAACTAAAACCAATCCAGAATAGAGTCACGACAAAAAAAAGAATCGACTGAAAATGCCGAAGTCTGATTCCATTAAAAAGAGCGTAGGACCTTTGGGGATCTTGCACAAGTTCCTGTACCCCTTCTTCTAAATCCACAAGAGGTTGCCAGGAGAGGAGTTTTTTTGCCCGCACCGTATCTGCACAAGAATGGAGAATATCACCTGATCTCGGAGGTGCTTCAGAAATGCTCAACTCCTTTTGAGACGCACGCGACAGCAGTTCCGCAAGATGCTTGATTTGGATGGCATGCGCGGACCCAAGGTTGATCGGCAAGCCGCTCAAAGCCGACTCACTTTCGACTTCTGAAGCACGCACCAACGCGCGAACAACATCGTGCACTGACACAAAATCCCTTGTTTGATATCCTCCACCATTAAGCGGGAGATCTCGATTTTCTCGAATATAACGAACAAATAAGGAAATCACTCCAGAATAGGGCGAATCCGCTTTTTGTCCCGGCCCATAAACGTTGAAGAATCTGAAGATGACGCTTGGAACATCTTTTTGTCTTGCGGCTGCATAAACGAGTCTTTCTGACTCCAGCTTCTGCCTACCATAATGGGAAAGCGGTTTTAGTTCATCAACCGCCTCTGAAATCTTTAGACCTTCTTTGCCAATATCCCCGTATACTGCACTTGAACTACTAAAAATGAATCTGATTTTATTCGAAAGATCTCGCGTCTTATTCGCATTTGAAATTAATTCAAGGAGAATTCCTGTCGATTCAGTATTGGTTCTGAAAGTTTCCTGAGGATCCTCTTCGCAGAGAGACACGCTTACAATCGCCGCTAAATGAAAAACCACATCCTGAGAAGGAATGAGAGCTAGCAGGTCAGCACGGTTTCTGACGTCTCCTTGAATATAAGTTACGGCATCAATTCTATGCTCAGGAAACCTGAGATCAAGTACGGTAACCTGATTCCCACTTCTGGCGAGAGCACGAGAGAGATGTGTTCCGATAAAACCCGCGCCGCCGGTAATTAAGATGCGTTTCTTCACGATAGTTTCCTGATCCCCTTTAACCACCAGTACGCTTTTTTACCGGATTCAAAAACGGGCGAACCGCCTTCGACCTTAGCTCGAAAGAGATCGATTGAGCGCTGTTCAAGTGAGTGAAAAAACCATTCAATCGGTCTTCTCTTTTGATAGTGCCGGAAATATTCCCGAAGCTCCTCTTGAGTGCGGGCATTTGCATTGTCAGCATAGCGTGCCACATAGGGAGTAAAATCAGGATATAGGCGAGATTTCGGCCATTTTCCGATAAGCGTCGTTTTCATGAAATTGCCGATCAATAAGTCATCGAAAATACGGTAATCAATCGCAGTC
>Ga0302281_10003762_pt1 | contig 10447 bp, 11 predicted proteins | sample III_Fen_E1_2_FD_198762 | JGI IMG/M metagenome (GOLD analysis project Ga0302281, IMG submission 198762) | Peat permafrost microbial communities from Stordalen Mire near Abisko, Sweden - III_Fen_E1_2 | ecosystem: Environmental > Terrestrial > Soil > Wetlands > Permafrost | place: Sweden: Abisko...
TGTTCATCGAACGCGAATTTGAAGCGCCAAGGGAGTTGGTGTTTAAAGCATTTAACGACCCTGAATTGCTGGTGCAATGGCTGGGCCCCCGCGACCTGACGATGTCGATCGATCACCTTGACAGCCGGACGGGCGGCTCGTATCGTTTTATGCATTGCCCGGCTACCGGCGAAGGCTTCGGCTTTAATGGCGTAATACACGAAGTCACCGGGCCGGAGCGGATGATCCGCACCTTTGAATATGAAGGCATGCCAGAGAGAGGACACGTATCATTGGAAACAGCCACCTTTGAACCGCTGATAGGCGGGCGGACAAAGCTGGCCATCCACTGCGTATTCAAATCAGTAGCTGATCGTGACGGTATGGTGGCCTCGGGTATGGAGCGCGGCGTGACGGATTCGCACGAACGGCTGGATGCACTTTTAGCAAAAATGGTAAATCAACCTGCTTAATATTTTTTAAAAATGGAAGTGCTTGTATTTGCCACCAGCGTTGAAAAACCGCGGCACGTTAGCAGGATAAAACCCCTACTAACGGCCGTTCCATCCATCCATGACTGGAATTTCGACCTGGAAGATTGCGATAATATTTTAAGGGTCGAGGCCAGGGATGTTTCGCCGAGGTATATTGAAACACTGTTACAAACGGCAGGGTTTGAGTGCAGGGAGTTGGAATAACCTGGGTCTGTTTAAATCGGAAAACTAAACTTTCCCATCAAAACTGCCGGGTTGTCGCCTATCCGCATTGGTTCGCCACGCAGCGCCTCATTGCCGAGGAGGGCAAATAAAATGGCTTCCTTTGCATCGGGGTCAATTCCGAGGTCGCCGGTACCAAGAATTTTCATCCCCGGCAGTCCTTTTTGCAGGCAGCCGATGATAAAAGGGTTTCTTGTGCCGCCGCCGCTGGTAAAAATGCTGATGTTGTTTGCCTTAATGTTATCTGCAATAAAATCAGCAATGCTTTTGGCGGTTAAAGCGCTCAGGGTACAAATCAGGTCTTCCCTGCTAATAGCAGAAGTTCCTGATTGTCGTTGCGCATCCTCTACATAAAGGAGGTTGAACAGTTCCGGCCCGGTGGTTTTAGGCGCTTTCTCGTTAAAAAAGGGATGGGCGATCAGGACGTTTAACAAGGCCTCGTTTACTTTTCCGGATAAAGCAATTTTCGAGTCCTCATCATACGGCAGATCGAAATACTTCCGGCAGGCAGCATCGATCAGTGTATTGCCCGGGCCAACATCAGTACATAAAATTTGCGTGTAACCGGCATCACCCGGCAGCCAGGTAAGGTTGGCAATACCGCCGATATTAAGCAATACCCGGTTTTCGCCGGCTTTGCTGCCTAAAATCACATCGCCGTATAAAGCCAATGGCGCGCCTTCGCCCCCGGCGGCAATGTGTTTTTGCCTGAAATCGCTGATGGTTAAGATGCCTGTTTTTACTGCCAGGTGATCGCCGTCGCCGATTTGCAGCGTGGCGTTTGGGAAGCCCGTCTGCTGGTGTAACCTTTTGGGTGCATGGTAAATGGTTTGGCCATGACTGGCGATGAAATCGACATCGGCCGGCCTGACCTGCCATTCGCCAAGCGCCTGCAAAACCAGTTCTCCATGAAAATTGCCTATATAGGCGTTTAGCAGGCAAACTTTCTCCAGGTCGACCTGCTTTTTTGCAAAAACAGCCTGAATCTCTTTTTTGAAAGCTTCAGCGTAAGGAATGGTAATAAACCCCAGTAGCTTAAATTTGGTTTGCAAACCGCTGCCGGTAAAACTGCAAAGGGCAATATCCAAGCCGTCCAGCGAGGTGCCCGACATCAGCCCAATGCCGGTTTTTTCTTCCTTTTGGGCTATTTGAAAAAGTTTTTGCAGATTTTGATTCATCCCGATCAGGGGATGAAGTTAGGCATTTGCAGACAAGGATAAAAACTAAGGCATAACCGGCACTCGTGCAGGCGCTGTTTTTTTGTGTTCCTCCTCCATGAATTTTGCTTCCCGCTCAAAATAAAAAAGGATAAGCATAAGGCCCAGCGTGATAAACTGGCTAAGGGCCGCATATGAATCGGAAAAAGGATCTTTATTGTGCCGGTGCGTGTACATGGCCCCAATCATGATGAGCATTAAACCTGTTGTGGCCAAAGGCCCTGTTTTTAATTTGAAATGAAGCAGTACGCCGATAGCCCCGAGCGTCTCGGCAACCATGATGAAATATAAAAACCACACGGCATAACCCGATTGCCTGAAAAACGCGGTCATATCGCTCAAGTTGGCTGCTTTTCCTTCCGTCGCAATTAAAAACGACAGGCCGGTTGCCAGCGAAACGCCGGTCAAAGTCAGCCGCACGAGTTTTTTTACCGGGTAATCTTCGTCCATATTTCTTATGGACAGAAAAATGCTGGTTACCAAATACCCCAAAAGTATCCGCGCAGGGTATTTGCCCGAGCTTGCGATCCCGCCCAATAGCCCGCTGACGAACGGATCTTTGATGCCCGCAAAATAGAAAACCCAGGTAACAACGATTAATAAAAGCACCAGCCAGGTATAAGCAACTGACAGTTTGCCGGCCAGTACAGGGTCGGGTTTAAAAACAAGGCTTAACAAGGCGCCTCCCACCAGTGAACTGCATATCAGTATGATCTCCATCGGTTAGTTGGTTTGTGTCGGGACATGTATCGGGACCATCAGGATGGCATTCACCTTATAGGACGAATAATAAAGCGTTTTCCCGTCGGGCGATACGTACGGGCTGCCATTTGGGCCGCCATCGTTCACCTGCGGGCCGAGTTTCCGCCCCTGGGTCCAGTCATCACCGTTGCGGTAGCTGATATAAAGGTCGCCGCCGCTGGCGAATATCAGGTAGCGCTCATCGGGCGAAATATAGGGGTCGAAAATGGCGCTATCGCCGTTCAGCTTCAGCTGTTTCGGTTTTTCGTAATGATCGCCAAGCCATTTGGCCCAGTAGCCGCCCATACCTTTATTGCCATCACGATTGCGCGAGCAAAAGCTAACTGTTCCCGCACTGGTGAGGCAAGGGGCATAAGCAACCACGCCGTTTACATTAACCGGCCCGTCCAGGTGATGCGCTTCAGACCAGGCGCCGTTCGCCTGCAGGTCGACGTACCACAAATGGTTATTTTTCTGCCCGGCCGGCGCACCCGGCACCGGGCGGTTGGAAACAAAGATCAGCCGTCTGCCATCGGGACTCAAAAACGGGTCCCAATCTTTAAATTTACCCGAAAATGGTACCGGCTGCGGTTTTGACCATTTACTGTTGCCCCATTTCGATACCCATATTTTCAAACTGTCGCACAGGTACAGGGTCTTGCCGTCCGCTGTAAATGATGGCGTCGATTCATCATTCGGCGATGTGATCCCGTCCTGCAAAAACACTTGCGGCCGGGCATTGGCATCGAAAATATTTGCCGATACCTGCGTGTTTTGGCCGAATAACGAAAAAATACTGCACCAGGTGATAATGACGCCATAAAGTATTTCGCGCGATAACCAGGATATAAGCTGCATAATGTTTGAGTTTTCGCCTCACCCTAAATCCCTCTCCAAAGGAGAGGGACTTTTAGGGTGAGGCGATTTATAGTTGATTATTATTTGCGGATTATTTTGATGTGAAAGAGATTTCTACCTTTCGCCTTAAACCTTCCTAATTAATGTCCTTACCCGCCTCCAGGGTGCTTACAAACCTGTCCATATTTGCCTTATTTGCAGGGTCTGGCGCCTGGGTTTGTGCTTTTTGGGCGTAGGGCAGCGCCTTTTTATAGTCGCCGATGGCCGAGTAGCCCCTGGCCATGCCTGCGTTGGTGATGAATTCATCCGGATGCTTGTCATAGTCGTATTTGAATATATCGAATGCATCTTTGCCTCTTTTTGCACGGGCCAGCGATCTTGCGTAAAAATAGAGTTGGTTAACGTCGCCATAGGGCAAGGCTTTTTTCATGGCTGCGTCGCCGTCCGCAGTGCGTCCAAGGCTATCCAAAACAGCAGCTTTGGTACTCCATGACTGGAAGCTCTGGCTGCCGCCGAAACCCACGCTGGTTGCGGTATCGGCCCAAAGCAGCGCCTGGTCCAGGTTGGTTTTGTTTTGTGCGCAGTAGGCAGCGGCCTGGTCCCAGCTTTCCCATAAAAAGCCTTTTTCGCTGCGCAATTCTCTCCGGAAAGAGGCTACCTGTGTCGCGTTTACGTCAACGGCTACCGTAAACGGAATGGCCAGTTTTTCCCACTCCACCTGCACCACCGCGCTTGCCGGTTTTTCATCGGTGAATTCGTATTTCAACCACTCCACGCTTTTGTCAAGCGCAACCGGCTTAACCTTTACGCGCAGGGCATCTTCCGAAGGGTCGTAAAAAAAGCTACCCCAGGAGGTGTAGTTTTTGGAGAAAATGACCGTGCATTCATTGGGATCATAAGCTACCGTAAAACCATATTTACCGGCCGGCAGCGGCTGGCCTTCGATGGTTACATCGGTTGAAAACTCGATCCAGGTGTTCTCATTTGCACCGGCACGCCATGGGGCCGATTTGGACGGGCCAAATCCCTGGTCGACATAGCCAACCGGGATCAACTGGCCCCAGATATGGCCTTCCCTCCCCTTTACGTGCGGGCGGTTATAATGAATGGTTACATCCGTAATGCCAATGCCTTCGCTTACAGTTGCGCGGCGGTTGCCGGCGTCAGGCAGACTTGTTAATTGTGCCCGCGATGTGCCTGTAAGGGCGGCAACTGCGGCAACTGTTAGCGCCAGGGCTAATAATATCTTTTTCATGGTTACAAGTTTTAGTTTGTGATGATAATTTGATTTAAAACTGAATTTTCAGCATCGAAACCACAAAACTATTCAACCCGTACCCCTTAATTTTTAATGATTTGCCTGATAAAATCAATGCCTCATTTATCAAAAGCCGCCTAATCCGTTAAATAAAGTACCCTGTTTATTGAAAACACTTAATCAAAACCAAAAAGCTTTGTACTTTTAAAAATGAATTTTGTTAAACGGATGCCTTTAACCACGCGGCTGCAATGGCTGGTTTGGATAGCGGTATTTTTAATTTTCTTTTTTTCGGTTTTACCAATGGACGGCATTAGCTATGCGTTCATTTTCACGCCTATCAACGTTTTCTTTTATATCCTGATCATTTACGGGAATATTTCGTTACTGTTTCCGCGTTTTTGGCTAAAAGATAAAAGAACAATCTATGTCATCCTGGTTATGGTCCTGCTTATCGGTGTAGGCATTACCAGGGGGTTTATTATTACCAAAATAAATAATCATTTTTACCCAAAAGAGCACGAAAAGTTTACGCCCGACGCCATGCTTTATTATGTGCTCGCCGGTTTCCTTACCTTTATGCTCAGCTTTGTTTTCCGTATCGCGATAGCTTATTTTATACTTAAACAGCAATCCGAAAAAATATTGGTGCAAAAAAGCCAGGCCGAGTTAAACCTGCTGAAATCGCAGGTGCAGCCGCACTTTTTATTCAACACGCTTAATAATATTTATTACGAGGCTTACCGCGAGGCGCCGCGCACAGCAAAACTGATCGAACGCTTGTCGGACATTATGCGGTATTTTGTGGATGAAAGCCCGAAGGATGAAGTATCACTTGCCACGGAAATACAATTCCTGGAAAATTATATCGCGCTGGAGAAAATACGGATCAGGCACGATATCGATCTGAAAATTGTCCAGGACTGCAACAAAGAGTTAAGGTTACCGCCCATGTTGCTGATGACTTTTGTGGAGAATATTTTTAAACACGGGATCGATAAATCTAGCAGTGAAAATAAAGTTGAACTATCACTCGTGCAGCAGGACGGCTACCTGATGTTTCAAACAAAAAACAACATACCCAACCTGCCGGGCATGGCAGAGCACCGGGGTTTTGGCATTGAAAACCTGCGCAAGCGGCTTGCATTTTTATACGGCGACAATTTCGAACTTTATACCACTGCTGATGGCGCTACCTTTACCGCTTTTTTAAAAGTACCGGTTAACCAATGAGTTTAAGCTGCATCATCATTGACGACGAGCCCAACGCGGTAAACCTGCTGGAAATACTGGTAAAACAAAATACCAAATGGCAGGCGCTGGGCAAATGTTATGATGCCGTGGAAGCCATCGCCTTTATGAAGGACCAAAAGCCCGATTTTATCTTCCTGGACATTAACATGCCCCAATTGACCGGTATGGAACTGGCCGGCCTGCTGCCGGATGAAACCAAGATCGTTTTTACGACAGCCTACTCGGAATACGCCGCCGAAAGTTATACTTTCCAAACGATCGATTACCTGCTGAAGCCAATCACCCTGAAACGGTTTTTGTCAGCGGTGCAAAAAATAGAGGGTTATTTTAGTACCCATACCGGCGCCGAAAAAACGAAGCCATTACACGGCCAGGAATATTTCTTTGTAAAATCGGGCAAGGAACTGCGGAAGATACTGCTGGAGGATATTCAATATTTTGAGGGTGAAAAAGAATATGTGCGCGTAGTGACGCCGGGCAGCCAGCTGCTCATTTACCGGCGTTTAAAGGATATTGACGAACAATTGACCGCTCCATTTGTGCGGGTGCATAATTCGTATATCGTCAACACCAAACAGATCAATAAAATACAGGACAACCATATTTACGTGGGCAATAAACAGATACCCATCAGTGAAAAGTTTAAGGATAGGTTTATGGCGGTGATACAGCAGCGGATCTTCTAGGTTGTCTGAACTGTTGATTTTTCACGAATTGTTTATTTTTTTAAGGCGTTCAAGAGGGCTACGCCGTTGAGTTGATTTTTGTGATTGCGCTGATGCCTGAACGTTGGTAGAGACGCGATGCATCGCGTCTCTACGGCCATCAATCCGGGCAATTGCCTGTTCTGCGGGTATCTACCGCGTAAATGATCTTCCAGCCATCGGGCGTTTTCATCAGTTCAAACACATCGACGCCGCAGTGGCTGAATTTGTCGCCGAGGTAAAATTTGTACGGCGCCCACACGCTGGCCAGGCTGCCGTCGACCTTTACCACACCAAAAACAATGCGTTCGTCATAAACCGCGGCATGTGGTGTGCCTATTGCTTTGGCAAAGTTGCTGCCGCTTTCATTGGTGAGGGTGGCTTTACCGTCTTTGTCGTTCGACACACTTTGGAGGATCATATCCTTTGTTAACGTAGATTTCAGCAGCGTACTGTCGCCTTTGCGCATGGCGTCAAACAGGATGTTGATGGTTTGTTTAACCGAATCGGTAGCGGTTTGCTGGGCGAAAAGATGGGCTGATGCGAGGAGCAGAAAGCATATGGCCAGAACTTTTTTCATATAGTAATTACAGGGCATTTGTTTACCTGACAATCAAAGATATAGAATTATGTTTTCGATTTTCTGCCGTTGAGACGCAATATTTTGCGTCTCCCCCAAGCAAGTCCAGCCTCACATAACCGCTCTGTATAGCTGGAGACGCAAAATATTGCGTCTCTACAACCATGAAAATCATTTTTTTAGACAGCTCCTACATATCCTCCAGCTCAATACTATCCCAGCTTTGCTTTTTGTAGTAATGAAACATTGCCCAGTTGATGGCCAATAGCGGGATGAGGCCTATCCATATTACATTTTCCCAGCGCATGATAAAATAATGTGCAAAACCAACGCCCACAACAAATATCAATATCACCATCGAGGCGATCATGCGGCCGCCGCCCTGTTTGATAACTATCGGTTTGGAGAATGGCAGCCCTTTTACCATAAACAGCGCCATCAGGATGCCATAGATGGTACAAATCAAAAAGGCAAAGATCACGTCATTGATTGCCTCGGGCCCCCAAATGGCGACCACCGCGCAACTGACGACCAGGAAATAGGGTAAAAAGTAAAGGGTGATAATGGCCTTGTACATGCCTGATAATATCTTGCCTGGCTGACCAATCGGCGCTGCGTAGTAGATCCAGGCCGACTTGTATTTTGGCGACATGGAAATATTCATTAATATGGTGGACAGGATAAAGGTGCACAGGTACAGGAAAAAGATATAGCTATGGCCGTTTTGAATGTTGCCGAACCCGCCGTTTTTGCCATTGAACATAAAGTACACAAAATAGATGGGCACATACGCAAATGAAGGCAGCACCTTCATCCTGAACTCGCGGCTGCGGGCTGCCAGCTTCCAGGTGATCCTGAAGCCGGCGTTTTCAACCGGTCCGGGCGCCACGACATTGGCGATATAGCCTATCAGGCCAAACTTCCGCGCTTTTTTGGTGTTTGCAGCCGAGTTGCTGTTGCCGTCAGACATTGCAATAACGGCAAGCCTGCGGTTAAAACCGGGCGCAAGCACTTTGGCCACCAGCCACAAGCCGGCCAACGGCAAGGTAAAACCAAGCACCGCCAAAACACCGGTGATTAGCCCCTGGCTGTTATGGCGTATCAGCAGCTCATTTAGGGCCGCTATCCACACCGGCGGCAGGCACCAGGCCCACCAATGGCTGATGATGCGGATATGCTCCAGCACCGACATGTCAATCATCCTGGGCAGCAGGTAATAAACAGCGAAGATGAGCACCGAAAAAAAGATCTGGAAGTAGCTGATGATATCCTTAAACTTTTGCGGGCTTACCGATTGCATCAGCAGCAGGTACAGGATATTTACCCCGAAAATGCAAAGGAATGTGGCCTCCAGCACCTGCAGAAAAAATAGCGGAACGGCAAAGATGCCATCTACAAAACCGACCAATACCATGCCCGGCACGCCCAGCAGCAGGGCGAGCCGCAGTACATAAATGCTGATATGCAGGATGCGCGATATAGCGACGGTACGATCGTTAACCGGTCGCGGCAGCAAAATAAACTGGTCGCGCGGGTCGAGCAGGATGGTGGTGAAATCGGAGATAAGCGTGAGCGACATCATCACCATAAAAATGGAGAAATACAGGGTTTGGGCCAGGTAAGGCGAGTCGCCCAGGAATAAGACCATTGCCATAAAAACACCCAGCAGCACGGTAAAAAAGCTCACCATGATGGGGTTTCGCACCCGGCCGCTAGTGGGCGCTGCGTTACGGCGGCCGGCAAACATGGCGTTTGGCCGGCGGTTGTCCATCAGCAGTTTGATGCGCAATATGTCATATAGCTGCCCGGTGTCTACGCCGGCACGTTCCAAAACCGGGTAAAAAAAGGATACTAAACGTAAAAATAGTTTGTCCATAGGGTATTTCGAGGTTGAAGAACAATCGAGGAAGGTGACGTAAAAGCCGGGCCCGTGCGGTTCCCCTCTTGAGAGGGGTGGAGGGGTGTGTTGACCGGCATGGCGGAGAACACACCCCCGTCACCGCGCTTCCAGCCGCACCTCCTCTTGAGAGGGGAGCTGCGATAACCCATACATTTCCAATTACTTAATGGGCTTATCATTATGTTTAATCTAAAGCATTTATAACTGCATCTGCTTCGCTGCCCGATTCATCGCCGCCGGTTAGTTTTGAAAAAATGTGCTCCAGCGTGTCGCTATGGTTTTGCTTCAGCGATTCGAAGGTGCCGTCGGCAATGATCTCGCCCTTGTTGATCAGCATGATCCGGTCGGCCACTTTTTCTACGATATCCATCATGTGCGAGCAGTAGAAAATAGTTTTCCCTTCTTTTGACAGGCGCAGCATCAGTTCCTTGATCATGATCACGGCATTGGCGTCGAGCCCTGACAGAGGTTCGTCCAAAATAATGATCTTGGGATTGTGAATGATGCCGGCGATCAGCAGCACTTTTTGCTTCATGCCTTTTGAAAAAGTGTCCATCCTGTCGTTAGCGTTAACCGCCAGGCCGAAAGCTGCCAGCAGCTTGGTTGCCCTGTCATTCAGCGCCCTTTCTTCCATGCCGTACAGCTTGCCGATGAAATCGAGGTATTCCATGGGCGTAAGCACATCGTATATCTCGGCATTTTCGGGTACATAGCCGATCATTTTCTTTATTTCCAGCGGGTTTTCCACCATATTGATACCGTCGACCAGTACCTCGCCGCCAAAATCGGGAATGAGACCGGTGAGTATTTTTACCGTAGTGGATTTACCTGCACCATTAGGGCCGATATAACCGATCACCTGCCCGGGGTAAATATCCATTGACAGGCCTTTTAAGACCAGCTTTCCGGTATATGCCTTGGTGAGGTTGCGTATTTGTATGATAGGGGTGGTACTCATAAAAGCTTAGTAGAATTTGGGGAAAGATAGGGAATATTTAGTAAGTTGCACTGAAAATCCCAGAATGAACCGAGCGGAAATACTCACTTTTTTTATATGAAAGCCTTCACCATAACGCTATTCTTTATAGCTATCAGTGTATCACTGCTGGCCCAATCGCCAAACTGTGCAAATTTTAGAAACGGTAAATTTAAGTCGACATATAACGGGCATACCGCGATGATTGAGCGATCGGGGTCTAATCAAACGGAATATTTGGTGAACACGAAAGATTCACTGAAG